>Ga0126373_10003607_pt1 | contig 11649 bp, 9 predicted proteins | sample PanSoiMetPlot_11_FD_92545 | JGI IMG/M metagenome (GOLD analysis project Ga0126373, IMG submission 92545) | Tropical forest soil microbial communities from Panama - MetaG Plot_11 | ecosystem: Environmental > Terrestrial > Soil > Tropical forest > Bulk soil | place: Panama | collected 2016-02-17
ATCAACCCATTAATGCACGTCGACTTGCCGGCGCCCGTTGCTCCGGCTATGAGCATATGAGGCATCTTGGCGAGATTCGCTATGACTGTCCGGCCCTCGACGTCCTTGCCGAGGCCGACCACCATCGGGTGGTGGTCGGAGGCTGCCACCGGTGAGCGCAGCACGTCGCCGAGGCTCACGATGTCCCGGTCGCTGTTGGGGATCTCGATGCCGATCGCGGATTTACCGGGGATCGGCGACAGGATCCGCACGTCGGCGCTCTTGACCACGTAGGCGATGTTCTTCGACAGCTGGGTCACTCGCTCGACCTTGACCGCCGGTGCCAGTTCGATCTCGTAACGGGTCACCGTCGGCCCGCGGGTGAACCCGGTGACCTGCGCATCCACCTCAAACTGGTCGAGCACCCCGGTCAGCGACTCGACCACGACGTCATTGGCCTTGGTGCGCGGCCGGTGGACGGTACCGGGCTTGAGCAGGGCTACAGGAGGCAACGTATAGCTGCCATCGGTGACCGCCGCCAGCGTCAGCTGCTCTGGCTTGACCGTGCTCGCGCCCGACCCGCGGGCTGCGCTAGCGCGGGCCAGCGCCGCCGCCTCGTGCCAGTTGTCGTCGACGGTGGCAACCCCGCTGGACAGGACTCCGTGCGCGTCGGCGGCGGCGTCGGCCGCGCTGACCCCCGCGTTGTCACCAGAATGCTCGGAGTTCCGCCCAGCCTCGCGGCGGCCGAGCAGGGTGTCCAGCAACGGGGTGTCATAGGCGCGGTCGCGGGCGCCCACCTCGACCGCGTCGGATCGGCGCCTGGCGAGCTTCGCCGGCGCGCGGCCCGCAGTGCCGGCCGACGCTGCCGCCTCCGCATCGGCGTCTATGTCGCCGACGCGCAGCAGCCAGTTGCGGATCTCGGCAAGTCGGTCGGGAACGCGGTGCAGCGGGGTACCGGTGATGACCAGGAGGCCGAACCCTGCCAGGAGCGCGAGCACCGGCACCGCAGCCCACTTGGTGACCACCGCCACCAGCGGAGCCGACGCGGTGTAGCCGATGAGGCCCCCGGACGAACGGATCGCCGACACTCCGGCGGTCAGTCCCGGCGTGCCCGACGCCACGTGCACGAGGCCGAGCGCACCGACCAGCAGGGCGATCCCGCCGATCACCATCCGGGCAGTGTCCGCGTTCCGGTCGGGATGGCGCAGGTACCGCCACGCAAGCAGGCCGAGGAGGATCGGCACGGTCCACGAGCCCCAGCCGAACAGCCCGCGGATGGCCAGGTCGACGGGTCGCAGCGGCCCAGCGGGATGCCACCAGATCGCGACGGCGCTTGCGATCGCAGCGCAGAGCGCCGTCAGGCCAGCTCCGTCCCTGCGATGAAGCGGGTCGAGATCGCGAGCGTTGTCGCCCACCGCCCGGACCGTTGCGCCGACGGTGTGGGCCAGCCCGATCCAGATCGCCGCGAGCAGGGCGACGATCCAGCCGGCCAGGATGACGAACGGGTTGCTCGACGGCGCCGGCGCGTACCGGCGGCCCGACTGCCGACGGCGGCTCGCAGTCCGCCCGCGCCCTGAGGTGCGCCCGCGGGCCGGGGCAGACCTGCCCCGCGCCGGGGACCGGGTCCTGCTCGCCGTGCCCCCACGCGGGCGCGCTGCGCCCCTGGACGCACGAGTCGCCATGGTCCCCACGGTAACGAGCGCCTGCGGTGTATCGGCGGACCCGCGACGGCGTGTCGCCGAGGTGTTCCACCGCCGACTGCCTGGCGCTAGTCGAATGTCGAGCGATGGCGGCGGTTCAACAGAGCCGCCTGCTGTGGTCCTTACTGCGACTGAGCGATGTACTGCGTCGTATCCCGGCGCCAGAGGAAGATCAACGCCGCCAGGCCGACAAGCCAGCCGATGCCGATAAAGATGGCCGGCCCGCCCGTGCGCCCCACGCTGAACACCAGCCACAGGGTGTTGAAGCCAAAGAACACCGACGCCAGGATCCGGGCCCAGCCTTTGCCGCGGCCGTTCGCCCAGGCCATCCACAGCCACAGGCCGATCGCGATCAGGAGGATGACGATGATGAGGACGAGGTAGAAGTTCTCGAGGGAGTGTATCTGCGTCGCCGTCAGGGGCTTAGTGGTCTTCACCTTCCTGGCCGCCGTGCCGACCGCCGACTTGATTCGCCCGCTGAGCGCCAGGCTAATGATGAGCGAGACAGCGCTGAGCGCCGCGCCGACATACATGAGGATCACGGCGATCCGGAGCGACTGGGGCTGTGGCGGCCGTTCGGCCAGATTGCTGTCCCCGCCTACGGGATAGGGCTGGTTGCTGCCGCCGCTGGTGGGATACGGCTGGTAGGTCATGACCACTCCTTGTCCAGGCTCGGCCTAACCGTACCGTGTCCGGCTCGCCGGATTCACCAGGCCCGCGAGCCATTTGCCGGACTCGTTGACGCGTTCTGCGGAGGCGCCATACTGAGACCGTCCCGGCGGCAACCATCGAGGAGCCCGGTATGGAACTCTCGCCCTCCGCCCATGTGGACACGTTCTGCCGGGACAGCCTGCCCCCGCCTGCCCTGTGGCCTGACCTGGAATTCACGCTGCCGGAGCTGAGCTACCCGGACCGCCTCAATGCGGCCGACGAGCTGCTGAACCGCACCATCGACGACGGCGGCGCTGCCCGCCGTTGCCTGATCTCGCCGACCGAGACGCTGACCTACGGGCAGGTCGCAGAGCTGGCCGGGCGCATCGCCCGGGTGCTCACCGAGGACTTCGGGCTGGTTCCCGGCAACCGGGTACTGCTCCGCGGCCCGAACAACCCCTGGCTTGCCGCCTGCTGGCTCGGCGTCCTCACGGCAGGCTGCGTCGCGGTGCCGACCATGCCGATGCTGCGGACCGCCGAGCTGACCAGCATCTGGGGCATCGCCCGGGTCCAGTTGGCGCTGTGCGACCACCGGTTTACCGCCGAGCTAGAGGCAGCGGACCTACCCGGGCTCCGGATCGTCCGCTTCGGCGCGGCCGATCCCGGCGACCTGACGATGCTCGCCGCGGCCAAGCCTGCCGGGTTCGACCCGGTCCAGACCGCCGCCGACGACGTCGCGATGATCGCCTTCACCTCGGGTACCACCGGCAGGCCGAAGGCGGCGATGCATTTCCACCGCGACATGCTCGCGGTAGCCGACACGTTCTCCGCGCGCGTCCTCCGGCCGGATCCGGACGACGTGTTCACCGGCACCCCGCCGCTGGCGTTCGCATTCGGCATCGGTGCGCTGCTGCTCTTCCCGTTGCGGGCAGGCGCGGCGTCGCTGCTCATCGAGCGGGCCACCCCGGCCGAGCTGGCCGACTACATCGCCGGGCACGGCGCAACTGTGCTGTCCACCGCGCCGACCGCTTACCGGGCGATGCTGGCGGCCGGCAAGGCCGGCCAGCTGCGCGGCCTCCGCCGCGCCGTGTCCGCCGGGGAGCATCTCCCCGCGCCCACCTGGACTGCGTTCCACCAGGCCACCGGCATCAAGATCATCGACGGCATCGGCAGCACCGAGTTGCTGCACATCTTCATCGCGGCCGCCGACGACAACATCCGGCCGGGCTCGACCGGGCTCCCCGTTCCCGGCTACACCGCCGCGGTGCTCGACTCCGACGGCAAGCCGCTGCCCGACGGCGAGCCGGGCCGCCTCGCCGTCAAGGGCCCGACCGGCTGCCGGTACCTGAGAGACGAGCGGCAGCGCAGCTACGTTCAGGATGGCTGGAATCTGACCGGCGACACCTATATCAGGGATGCGGACGGCTACTTCTGGTACCAGGCCCGGTCCGACGACATGATCATCTCAAGCGGCTACAGCATCGCCGGACCAGAGGTAGAAGAGGTGCTGCTGAGTCACCCGGACGTGGCTGAGTGCGCCGTCGTGGGCGTGCCAGACGAGGCCCGCGGCCAGATCGTCAAGGCCTTCGTCGTGCTCGCGGCCAGCGCCACCGGAGGCGAGGAAACGGCGCGCGAACTGCAGGACCTCGTCAAGCAGCGGATCGCGCCGTACAAGTACCCGCGCGCCATCGAATTCGTTTCGGCCCTCCCCCGGACCAGCACGGGCAAGGTGCAGCGCTTCGTGCTCCGCCAGCAAGCCACCAGCCAGTGACCCCGATGGAGCCTCGGTGGCTGCCACACCCTGAAGGTTTCAGTCAAAATCGCGCCTGAATTGTGCGCTTTGTGACGCTGGAACCTTCAGGATGTGGCGCGAAGGGCGACCTCGTTACGCCGCCGGCGGCTGGATGGTGCCGGCGGCGGAGATGTGGACGGCCCCGTTCCCGGAAAAATCTGCCTGGGATAGTCCATTGACCGCGCTGATGGCCGCGCCGGCCGGATCCGGTCGGGGGGTGCCGGGCGCGATCAGGCGCAGCGGCGTGATGCTGCCCGTCACGAACTGGCCCCGGGCGCCGAGCGTGACGTGCAGGACCGCGCTGACCGACGTGATGCCGTCCAGGCCGAGTGTGTTGTAGCCGCTAAAGTTGCCGAGGCTGTAGGCGATCAGGTGGCCGTGGTACCACTGGAAGCCGCGCAGCACGTGCGGGCCAGAGCCGACCACGAGATCCGCGCCCGCGTCGATGACCCCGTGGGTAAACGCGATCGGGTTGCCGCGGTCCTGGCCGAGGTAATACTCCTCCCCCGCCCTGACGTGCTGGGCGCCGTCGCCCTCGGCGCCGATGTGCTCCATGACGATGACCACCTGGGCATGCCGCCTGGCCTGGCGGACCAGCGCTTCGGCAGCCGGGAGCTCGAGCGCGTTCGCGTCGTAGGACCAGGGTGCGAACCCCAGCAAGGCGATCGTGATGCCGTTCCTCGTGAGGTAGGAGATCTGGCCCGGCCGGCCTGCCCAGGCCAGGCCGGCCGCCCGCAGTGCCGTGTCCGTGCTGGTCTCGCCGGCGGTGCCTGCGTCGAGGGTGTGATTGTTCGCGACGTTGACGGCGGAGAAGCCGGCCCGCTTCAGGTCCTGCGCGGTACTGTCGGGCGCTTCGAACTCATAGCAGTCAGTCTCGTGCGGCGCGCACTTGGTCATCGGCAGGTCGCCCAGCGCCGACTCCAGGTTGCCCATGGTGAGATCGCTGCGCAGGCTCGGCGTGACGGCCGTCAGCAGGGAGCCGACGCCGGCCGGAGGCCAGGCGTTCACGGTGCCGAACGTCATGTCGCCCACCCAGTCGATGCTGACGCTGCCGGAAGAGGTGCCCGGCGACGGCGACGCAGCGCCAGAAGCGACACGCCCTGACGATGGCGCAGAACGCGATCCCGCACCCGCCACCGCTCCGCTGCCCGAAGCGCCGCCCTGGCTCGCCCGCAGCACGAATCCACCGGCACCGATCACCAGGATGACGATGGCCACGGCCAGAGCAGCCTGGCTCCGCGGCGTCCACCAGGCCGGCCGCCCCCCGCGCGGCGGGTCGCCACGCGGCGGGTCGCCACGCGGCGGGTCGCCACGCGGCGGGTCGCCGCGCGGCGGGTCGCCGCCTCGCTGTCGCTCGGACCGCTGTCCTTCTGGTCGCTCCCGCCTCGTGGGCTCCGGCTGCCGCGCGGTCCGCTCCGGCGGCCTGGGTCGCTCCCCGTGGCGGCGCGCGACGTTGTCTCGGTCAGGGCGGCGTTCACCCTGGCTGCGTTCACCCTGGCTGCGTTCAGCCTGGCTGCGTTCAGCCTGGCTGCGTTCAGCCTGGCTGCGTTCAGCCTGGCTGCGTTCAGCCAGGCGGCGCTCAGCCTCGCGGCGCTCAGCCTCGCGGCGCTCAGCCTCGCGGCGCTCGTCGGGCTGAGGATCTATCCCGCGGATGTGCGCCCTGCGCTCGTCCCGGTCCCGTGAGCCTCTGGGCTCCTGCAGGCCGCTGGCATCCTGCGGATCCCGAGGATCTCCTGGGCCGCCGGCGCCCTCGAGGATGTCCCGGAGTTCCCGCAGATCTCTCGGGTCTCGCGGCCCCCGTGGATTCCGGGGCTCTCGTGGATCGCGGGGCTCCCGTGGATCCCAGGGCTCGCGGCCATCCCGCGGCCCGCGCCCATCCCGCGGCTCGCGCGCATCGCGGTCCTCCCACGGCTTGCGCGGATCGCGCGGCTCGCGCCGCTCCCGCGGATCCTGGTCCCCTGGATTGCTGCTGCCTGCCACGGCCGCCCCGCCCTGTCGTGCTGATCCTCCCTCTGGCGCCTAAGGATAGGTGCGTGACCAGCACAAAATGACGAGATGCGGACATCAGCACGCAGCCGGGCGGCTCAGGCCTCGACAACCACCGGAATGATCATTGGCCGCCGGCGGTAGTTGTCGCTGACCCACTTGCCGGTGGTCCGTCGCACCAGCTGGCGGAGCTGGTGGATCTCGTTGATGCCCTCCCTGGCCGCTCCGGCCAGCGCCTCCTCCACGAGGGGCCCGACCTCCGCCAGCCCGGTGTCGTCGATGCCGGCCCCCCGGGCGTGCACCTCCGGGCCTGCGACGAGTTTCCCGCTGGTGGAGTCGACCACGACGACAACCGAAATGAACCCTTCGTCCCCGAGGATCCGGCGGTCCTTCAGCGACGTCTCGGTGATCTCGCCGACCGAGAGACCGTCCACGTAGACGTAGCCGCACTCAACCTTGCCGGCCACCGAGATCTGGCCGCCGACGAGATCGACCACGACCCCGTCCTCGGCGATCACGATGTTGGCTCGCGGCACGCCGGTCAGGGCAGCAAGGTCGGCGTGCGCCTTGAGATGCCGCCACTCACCGTGCACAGGAACGAAGTTGCTCGGCCGCACCAGGTTCAGCACGTAGAGCAGCTCACCGGCTGGTGCGTGGCCGGACACGTGCACGAGCGCGTTCCCCTTGTGCACGACCCGCGCGCCCAGCCGGGTGAGGTCGTTGATGATCCGGGACACCGCGGACTCGTTGCCCGGCACCAGGGACGAGGCGAGGATGACGGTGTCGCCCTCGGCAATCCGGATCGGGTGGTCCCGTCCGGCCATCCTCGACAGCGCGGACATCGGCTCGCCCTGCGACCCCGTCGAGATGAGGACGATCTGGTCCGGCGGCATCTCCTCGGCCTCCTTGAGGTCGACGAGCAGGCCGCCGTGGACCGACGGAATCCTCAGATAGCCGAGATCGCGGGCCACGCCCATGTTCCGCACCATCGACCGGCCGACGAGGGCCACCTTGCGTCCGTGCTCGGCGGCAGCCTCCATGACCTGCTGCACCCGGTGCACATGCGAGGCGAAGCAGGACACGATGATGCGCTGCTCGGCGCCGGCGAATACGTCCGACAGCACCGGGCCGATGTCGCGCTCGGACGTCACGATGCCGGGCACCTCGGCGTTCGTCGAGTCGGCCAGCAGCAGGTCGACACCGTCGGCGCCGAGCCGGGCGAAGCCGCCGAGGTCGGTCAGCCGACTATCCAGCGGGAGCTGATCCATCTTGAAGTCGCCGGTGTGCAGGATCAGCCCGGCAGGCGTGCGGATCGCGACCGCCAGCGCATCCGGGATGGAGTGGTTGACCGCCAGGAACTCCAGCCCCCACGGCCCGAACGACCGGGAGTCGCCCGCCTTGACCTCGTCCTCGACCGGGGTGAGCCGGTGCTCGTTGAGCTTGCTGCGCACCAGCGCCAGGGTGAGCCGCGATCCGACGAGCGGGATGTCGGCTCGCTGGCGCAGCAGGAACGGGACGGCGCCGATGTGATCCTCGTGCGCATGTGTCAGCACCAGCGCGTCGATGAGATCGAGCCGGCCCTCGAGGGCAGAGAAGTCCGGCAAGATCAGGTCGACACCCGGCTGATCCTGATCGGGAAACAGGACTCCGCAGTCCACCACCAGCAGGCGGCCGGCGTGCTCGAACACCGTCATGTTCCGGCCGATCTCGCCGAGGCCACCGAGCGCGACCATGCGCAGCCCGCCAGGCGCCAGCGACACCGGCGGCCCCAGCTCTGGGTGCGGATGACTCACTGGAGCTTCACACCGCCCGCGGCGAGGTCAGTGCGCAGCCGGTCGATCTCAGCCTCGGTTGCATTCGGCAGCGGTGCCCGCACCGTGCCGCCCGGCAGGCTGAGCAGGGCGAGCGCCGCCTTCGTCATGATGACGCCCTGCGATCGGAACAGGCCTGTGTACACCGGCAGCACCTCGCGGTGGATCGCCAGCGCCTCGGCTACCCTGCCTGCCAGGTAGGCGTCGATCATGTCGTGGAGCCGGTCCCCGACCACGTGGCCGACCACGCTGACGAACCCGGCAGCCCCCAGCGACAGCCACGGCAAGTTGACCATGTCGTCACCGCTGTAGAACGCGAGCGACGTGGCCAGCATGACCTTGGACGCCGCGCCGAAGTCGCCCTTGGCGTCCTTGACCGCGACGATCCGCGGGTGCTCGGCCAGCTGGATCAGCGTCTCCGGCGCGATCGGCGTCCCGGTGCGGCCCGGGATGTCATAGAGCAGGTTCGGCAGCCCTGTCGCGTCTGCGACCGCGGTGAAGTGGGCGACTAGGCCGCTCTGCGGCGGTTTGTTGTAATACGGCGTCACGACCAGAAGGCCGTGGACGCCCGCTTCCTCAGCTGCGCGCGCCAGCTCGCAGCTGTGCGCGGTGTCGTTGGTGCCGACGCCGGCGATGACGATGGCGCGGTCGCCGACGGCCTCCAGGACGGCGGTTAGCAGCCGGGCCTTCTCCTCATCCGATGTCGTCGGCGACTCGCCGGTCGTGCCGCTGATCACCAGGCCGTCGTTGCGCATGTCCGTCACCAGGAACTCGGCCAGGCGCGCCGCTCCGTCGTAGTCGACGGCCCCGCTGCCCGTCATCGGGGTGACCATCGCGGTGAGCATGCGGCCGAACGGGGCCGAGGCGGACGCCGGGACGCCGGCCGGAGTTGCTGTCTCGCTCATAGGCAAACGCTACCGGCTGCCACCGCGCCTACGCAGTGCGGCGCGGCAGCGACGTGCCGGTGAACATAATCTGCGGGCGGCGTGAGCTCGGGGGTACCCGCGCCGCCCGCGTCTGCATGACTATCGGAAAGCATTGCACAGCGCGTTACACGTTGACTGCAATAAGTGAACGGAATTCCCCCTAGGGAGGGGGAACGGGGTAGCTGTCGCCGCGGCCGTTCCCAGCAACACGGCCGCTTGACCACCTGTAAGGCCCCTCCAGCTCATACCTGGAGAGGCCTGAGGCTTATTGTTCCGCGAGTGCCCCGGTTGGCCCGGCAGCGACACGCCGCCGTCGGCCGCCACGGTGCCATTCGTCCGGCGGTCGGCGCGCCATTCGTCCGGCCCGCCGCGGTGCCATTCGTTCGGCGCGCAGCTCTGCACTGTCCACTGCCACACCGCCAATCGAGCTGCGATAGGCTTCCTCCAGCCTGGGCGCCTGCCCCAGGTGGTGCAGTGCCCAGCGAAGCCGGTGTGATCCCGGCGCTGTCCCGCAACGGTGATGCCTCCAGCGGAGGACGAGCCCGGACGCCTGGCCTGTGCCGACGACCTGTCCTCGGAGGAAGGGCGGCTCGTTCCGGCACCGGATCCGATGTCGCAGCGAAACGCGCTTCGTCCTCCATCGCTACGGAGGATGATCATGCGAACTCCCCCTGTTACGCGGTTGGCCATCGTGGCCATCACCGTCCTCGCGGCCGCATGCGCCGCCTGCAGCAGTGCCCCCGCCAGCCCGGCCAGCCCTGGCAGCGGCGGCGGCGCCGGTTTCCCCGTCACCGTCACCACCACAGCCGGCTCTGTCCACCTCACGTCACGGCCGGACCGCATCGTGTCCCTCTCCCCCACCGTTACCGAGATGCTCTACGCCATCGGCGCGGGAAAGCAGGTCAAGGCGGTCGACAGCTACTCCGACTACCCGGCGAGCGCGCCGATCACGAAGCTGTCGTCCTTCCAGCCCAACGCGGAGGCGATCGCCGCCTACCAGCCGGACCTCGTGATCATCTCTAACGACATCAACGGCATCACCGCGAAGCTGAAGGCGCTGTCCATCCCGGTGCTCGACCTGCCGGCCGCGGCGAACGTGTCCGGCGTGTACGACGAGATCACCCAGCTCGGCGCTGCGACTGGCCACGAGGCCCAGGCCCGCGCCGAGGACTCCGCGATGAAGGCGGACATCGCCAGGATCGTGGCCTCAGAGCCCAAGCACCCCCGCCCGCTGACGTACTTCTACGAGCTGGGCGCTAACCCCTATTACTCCGTGACCGACTCGACCTTTATCGGCAGCGTGCTCTCGCTGCTGGGCATGAAGAGCATTGCCGACTCCGCGACCGGCGCGGCTGCGGCGGGCGGCTACCCGGAGCTGTCTCCGGAATTCATCCTCAAGTCGAATCCCGACTACGTCATCCTGTCCGACACCGGCAACAACGGCGGCCAGACCGCTGCGATGGTCTACGGCCGGTCGGGCTGGTCGTCGCTGACCGCGGTGCAGGACAAGCACGTCATCGCGCTCAACGGTGACATGGCCTCGCGCTGGGGTCCGCGCATCGTCGACATCCTGCAGGCGGTCGCCACAGCAACCAAGTCCGGCTCGTCATGACCTCGACCAGGTCGGCCACCGGCCGGCGGACCGGACCTGCGTCCGGTCCGCCGGCCGGACCTGCTTCTCCTGCGCCCAGCCCGGCACCGGTCACCCTGGGCCGGGTCCGGCTGGGACGGGCGATCACAGTTGCCGGTGTCGTGCTACTGCTCGCGGTCGTCGCCGGGGTGGCCATCGGCCCGGCCGGACTGACCCCGGCACAGGTGATCGACGCGCTCGCCGCGAGGCTGCCGTGGCACCCACACACCGGCCTGCCGGCGCTGGATGTCGACATCGTGTGGAAGATCCGCCTGCCGAGGGTGGTGCTCGGCGTGCTGGTCGGCTCGATGCTGGCGGGTGGCGGGGCCGCCTACCAGGGAGTCTTCCGTAACCCGCTGGCTGACCCCTATCTGCTGGGCGTCGCCGCCGGAGCCGGCCTCGGAGCCACGATCGTGGTGGTCTCGGGTGGCAACCTAGCCCTGACGCCGCCCGCTGCATTCGCCGGGGCGGTCGGCGCGGTCGCGCTGACTTACCTGCTCGGCGCGCACGCAGGACGGAGTAGCGAGTCGCCCGTGCTGAGCGGCGGAACGAGCTCGATCCTGCTCGCCGGGATTGCCGTAGCGGCCATCTTTACCGCTATCCAGACGTACTTGCAGCAGCAGCACACGCAGACGCTCGCCTACGTCTATGCGTGGATCCTCGGCGGCCTGTCCGCGGCGACCTGGTCCGACGTCTGGCTGATCCTGCCGTATCTCCTCGTTGCCGCGCTCGTGCTGCTGGCGCACCGGCGGCTGCTCGACGTGCTGCGCGTCGGCGAGACCGAGGCCACCAGCCTGGGAGTGAACGTGGAAAGGCTGCGGCTGACGGTCGTGATCGCCGCGACCCTCGGCGTCGCAGCAGCGGTCGCCGTGAGCGGCCTGATCGGATTCGTTGGCATCATCGTGCCGCACGCGGTCCGGCTGACCGCCGGACCGAGCTACCGGGTGCTGCTGCCGGTCTCGATGATCGGCGGGGCTGCCTTCCTGGTGCTCGCCGACGTCGTGGCGCGTACCGCTCAGTCCCCCGACGAGGTCCCGATCGGGGTGATCACCGCGCTGATCGGCGCGCCGTTCTTCCTGTTCGTGCTCCGGTCCCGCCGCACCCGGCAGGACCTGTCGTGATCAGTTTCGAGCAGCTCACCGTCCGGTACGGGAGCACCGTCGCGCTGGACGGC
>Ga0126373_10003608_pt1 | contig 11649 bp, 8 predicted proteins | sample PanSoiMetPlot_11_FD_92545 | JGI IMG/M metagenome (GOLD analysis project Ga0126373, IMG submission 92545) | Tropical forest soil microbial communities from Panama - MetaG Plot_11 | ecosystem: Environmental > Terrestrial > Soil > Tropical forest > Bulk soil | place: Panama | collected 2016-02-17
CAAGGAGTTTTGTAAATGTGTCGCGGAAGTCAAAAGTGTTCTGGGAAAAGACACCTGGAGTATTGCCTCCACGCCCAGCGCCCGCGTTAATACAACAACCCGGAACGCCGTTTGGTCCACCAACAGCGCTGTTGAAGTCAAAGACATTATAAAAAGGGATGCCGAAGTTCGTGCTGGATGAGGAAGCCACCTGATCATAGGACCAACGAGTGAAGTTAAAACGAAAGTCGTTCAGCATCGTCGTGCTGATTGTGCGATTCCAGCCGACCGTTATCAGCCAGTTGAAGGGAACAAGCGTAAGATCATCGATCGGACGATCACCACCCTGCACCTGATTCAGGTGCGAGAAATAGCTACTATAGAAAAACTGATTTTTCCCCTGCGTGTAGTCGACTCTCGCATTGTATTGGTTCGCCGAGCTTGTAAACGGATTGACGATGTCCGCGTGCACAAACTCCGGAATGCCGGCTGGACCACATCCTGTGCCGGCTGGCTGTGTTACACCCCCAACAACGCAGGACGAATTATCGTAATAGCCGCCGACGGGGACGGACGGATCAAACGAGCAGCAATCGGATGCAGTGCCGGGAAGAACCGCGACGATACGAGGGGCTACGCCGGAACTTCCAAACACTTCCGCTGCTAGACTATTCGAATTGTTGTTTATGACGTACTGCCGAAATTGTTGTGTCTCAACAACTGTGTTGGCGTGAATGGTTGGATTATTCTGGCGTACTCCTTCATAAGAAAAGAAAAAGAACAATTTATCGTGGATTAGCGGGCCGCCAAGACTTCCGCCGAACTGCCGGTAGAGGTTGTTGACGCGACCAAAGCCAGAGTTGTTCTGGTTGGGGTGCCCAAACGGTCCGCTGTATTTGTTGAAGGCGTTCAGGCCGGGACTGTCGAGCTTGAAAAATCCGCTTCCATGGAAAGTGTTGGTACCGCTCTTGGAGGTCACTTTTACCTGAGCGCCGGAATTGCGGCCGTCTTCGGCAGAGTAAGTGCTCGACAGGACTTGGATTTCATTTACAGATTCCGGGTTAGGAGTAATAACAGCGGCGCCTCCCCAGCCCAGACTGTTCGCACTTACGCCGTCAATCATGTAGTTGTTTGCCGAAACGCGTTGACCATCCGCGACAATCTGCACCTGGTTTTCAATCTGAAAGATCTGGTTGTTGGAGCCCCCGGGCCCTTGCTGCAAGGGAAGGTTTTGAGAATTACCGTTTGCTGCGCGCGCATCGTCACCAAACACCCCCGGCGCAAGCCGCAGCAGTTGGTACGGGTCGCGCCCAAAGGCTGGCAGGTTCTCTATCTGCTTGTTGTTAATCGTTCCGGAAATGTCTGCGTCTTCGGTCTGGAGGTTCGTCAGCGTGTCACCGTTGACGGTCACCGAGGCGGATACTTCCCCGAGTTCCAGCGTCACGTCTACGCCGCGAACTTGATCGGCATATACGGCCAAGTCCTTAATCTCTTTCTTTTGGAAGCCCCCCATTTCGACGGTCAGCGTATAGGTTCCCGGAGGCAGCTCGGTGAAGCGGTAAAACCCAGTGTCACTAGAAACGGCTTCATGTTGAATTCCCGTCCCCTGGTTCACTAGCGTGACCTTCGCCGCAGCAACAGCCGCACCGCTCTTGTCCTGGATTGTTCCCTGAATGCCGGCTTTGTATTGCGCGTGAGCCGAGGCTGCCAGAAACACCGCGCAGGTAAAAAACATGAAGGACCGAACGAGATGCTTAGAAAGGCTCATGAGTTGTTCCTCCACGATGGCGAGACCGAAATCGCCGAGACCTCTCAGCCAAATTGGTTTAGCTTTTCCTTTGGTCTTCAGAAACTGCAGCCACCCCTGTCGTTTCACGGGCTATTCTTAGGAATGCAAACCTCGCCTGTACCTGTCAAAACTGACAGTCTCGACGTTTTATTTTGTTAGTACGCACATCGGGGCACTGGCCTGCGATACAAGACCATTAATTGCAGAGGATTCAGAAGGTAACTCGCATACCGAGTTCAACCTGGCGCCAGCTGTTAGGCTGAACGTTATTGATTTGCCCGAAAGTTCCGTGACTCAAATCCGAGTCTGGATTCGCAAAGTGAGGCGTATTGGTCAGGTTATAGGCTTGAACGCGGAATTGCCCCTTGACCCGCTCTGTGAAAGAGAGGTTTTTGAAAAGAGCCAAGTCCATATTTGAACTTCCGGGACCCCGTAGAATGTCGCGCCCGGCTGTTCCTGGCGCGAGGAAAATACCGCCGGGGCACGCAAGACCCGCGGAACCAAGAATCCCCGCGGTATTAGCGGGAAACAAAAACGGCCCAGTGGGTATCGAAACGCTCTGGCCATTGCAGGTCTGGGATTGAAAAGTCTCACTGATGTAGTGTGTCAAATTCCCGGGGTTCACATGAAAGGCGCCCTTGAGATCCGCACGTGTGCTGCCGGGAGTGCCATCTACGGTTACGCTGAAAGGCAACCCGGCTTGCAACGTGTATATGCCGTTGAGTTGCCAGCCACCAATTAAGTAATCCCACATCCGCGACACGTCGTTCCCCCAGCGCTTGCCGTGCCCAAACGGCAGCTCATAGAGCGAGCTGAGAGAAAGGCGATAGTTCTGGTCCTGATTCGAGAGGCCGCGCTCGATTACGTAATTTGTGTAGAGCTGCGGTGCGCAGGTGTCCAGATTGCCGCAGCCGTCATCAATCGTCTTCGACCAAGTGTAGGCCCCCAGAAACTCGAAGCCGCTAGTGAACCTGCGTTCGTATTGGGCTTGCATGGAGTGATAGTCGGACTTCCCGCTGTTATCCTGCGTAGTAACGCTGCCTAGATTGGGGAAGCGTTTTGCGCCAGTGGTGAACAACTGCTGGTTGGCATCGTAATTCCTCGTTATGCGCGCGCCATGCGTACCTACGTAGGCCAGACTCACCGATTGGTTTACGCCAATCTGCCGTTGAACTTGGACATTCCACTGGGAAACCATCGGCGTAAGATTCGTGGGCAAGAGAGCGATCACGCTGACGCCAGTGGGCGCCGCCAGATTCAGGTTTGTGAAGTCTCCGCTTGGGAGGGGGGCGGTAGCCAGGGTCGAATCAAGCAAAGGCGAAGGACTTGCGGGGCAGTTCGGTGAGCAGGGTAAGGCCCCGGACATTGTGATTCTCCATCCCTGGCCATAGCTGACACCATTGGTGCCACCGAAAGGCGGGTTCTGCGCCAGTTGATTGCTGATGCCACCGCGGTCAAGGAAATAAAACAAACCATAGCCGCCTCTGATCACTGTTTTGCCATCGCCGGTAAGCTGGTAGGCGAAACCAAGGCGGGGCCCGAAATTGTGGTAGTCATTGGAGATCAAAGTTCGTGAAGCGCCGTTGCTCCCCGCGACCACCAGCGCGCCGGTCGTCAGGTCAAAATTGGCTTGGCGGTTGAGGACTTCGACTGGCCAAGTGAGGACGTCATAACGCAGGCCCAGGTTTAGCGTTAAGCGAGGATTCACTCGGTAATCATCCTGCGCGAAAAAACCGTTTTCCCAAGTGCGTGTCCCCACCATACCAAAGGTGGTCCCGTGGGCGTAGCCGTCAACAAAACCTGACAGCAGGTCGGAAACCTCGTAGCCTGTGCTGGTATGCCCTTGTCCCGGAGCGACTCCACAACAAGGGTTCTTGCCGTCCCCGGCGAAAGCAAAGTATCCTTTGCCCGCAAGCGGGCGGAATAGATTGAGCTGGCGCCGGATCACGTTGCCGCCGAACTTCCATGTATGCTTCCCCTTGACCCACGTCAACGCGTCGTTGACGTTATACCCTGTTTGCGGAACCAGGTAGGTCCCAAAGTCGCCCGTGTATTCAATCTGGTTGTTGTATCCACCGTTGAGAGATATGCCACCGAGCAGAGGCGTGTTGCAGTTTACGATGCCGAGAGTTACGCAAATGTCCGTACTGTTCCCGGGAGGCGTGTAGCCGTAGACAGTGCGAACGAATCCGAGGCGCGCCTCGTTCACTAGCGCTGCGTTCACCGTATCTGTCCAGCCGATTGACGCACCCCAAGGATGATTGAGGTTCGTGCCAGATCCGAAACCTGACGGCAGGGTCGCCAGACGAGTCGTCTCCGTTTGATCCGCCTCACCCCTGCTGACTCGAACAAAAAAAGAATTCCTGGGATTCAGGAGGTAGTCGCCGCGAACGTCGAAGTCGTTCCAATTCTCGATAAGGTTTCTGGTGTTTTTGTAATTGTGGAACACGCTAAAGCAGTTTGAATCCTGAGCATGCGTACAGTCGGGCTCGGGAAAAGCCCTGATGTAAGCGAGTCCAACGGAATTGATCCGATTGCCCGGAATGACATTCGGTTGTCCCCCGCTTCCCATGAACCGTGAGCCCGTGGTCGGATCAGTGATTGCAAAGGCTTGGGAATAGCCCGTACCAACATTCGTGAGTAACGCCGAGAAGTCCGCTTCTCCCGCTAACGTAGCCATGCCCCGCATGGCGTCGGTCGGCACGGTCGCGTATTCCGGAGAACCAGGAATCTTTTGCCGCAGGCCCTCATAGTCAACGAATATGAACCCTTTATTCTTAATAATTGGACCGCCAAACGTACCGCCGAACTGATTGCGGTCAAACCCCGGTGTTGGAGGGCCTTGGAAAAAGCTTCGAGCGTTCAGGTTCTTGTTCCGATTGAACCAGAATGCGCTGCCGTGATAATCGTTGGTCCCGGATTTAATAGAAGTGACGACGAGCGCACCGCCAGCGCGGCCGAATTGTGCGGGCGCTACGTTGGTTTGCACGCGAAATTCGTCAATTGCCTCCGCGGGAGGGAAAAAGACAATGGTGTTTACCAGCGCCTCGTTGTTGTCGATGCCGTCGAGAATGAAGTTGTTGTTCTGCGGCCGAAGGCCGTTCACGGCTAACGACGCACCGCCCTCCTGGCCGAAGCGAAAGGTTTCGGCGTTATTATTGGCTCCAGTGGCGGCTCCGGTCGGATTTCCACGTGTGACCCCAGGAACTAACAATGCTAGCTGAGTGAAATTGCGGCCGTTCAAGGGCAGCTCGGTGGCTTGGCGACCTTCCATGACTTGTCCAAGGGCCGAATCTGCAGGATTAATCACTGGGGATCCCGCTTCCACAGTGATCGACTCATTTATGTCGCCAACGTCCAGCTTAAAATCCGCCGCTCCCACCTGCGCAACTTGCAACTCCAGATCGCGTACCGTTTTCTTGAATCCCTTCTGGCTTACCTCCACATGGTAGGAGCCGGGAGGCAATGCGGAAACAGAGTAAAAACCCAGTTCATTGGTAGCGACAGTCGCGGCAGACCCAGTTCCTGTGTTGGTCACCTGAACCTTGGCACCCACAATCGCAGCGCCCTGTGGATCGGTAACAGTACCCTGCAGTCGAGCCGTCTCGGACTGAGCAAGACTGACTTCTGTTGTGGCCAGGACTAACAGCAAAATCGCCGCAACTCCACAAGTTAGCAAACGGGGGTTAAATCTGCTCATCATTTTTCTCCTCCTCGACCGATTTTCATTTCGTAGGATCATTTAGCGTCGATGGAGCACCCGTTCCACACGTCGCCTGCGTTTCGTTCTTGTGAATGTCCTTCTGATCGTTGGCAGACCAAACTGTCAGTTCTGACAGTCGGGCGTGCTAAAGAATCTCTAGACTTCGCTGGTGAGTTCGCAGCTAACAGGATTTGTGGCCGTGGGACCTATCCCTAGTTCCTGAGGAAATGAATGGAGGCGACCAACCCTTTCGTCATTTGAGGGGTGAAGAGGGTGGCCGCCTCCGGGGGTTAGTCCAACAGCGACAAGCATAATTCTCCCGGCGCATTTACTTGAACTGTCAAAACGAACAGGAGCCAGCCTAGCGGTTTACCTATCAATTTTGACAGTGGGACAACTGCACTTTTTACACGTAGAAGAGGATGCTGACCCTGACATTGGTCTTCCTATTTAGAAGACCTCGCTTTAACTGTTGGCGATCTAAGGGCGGAGAAGATGCTTGCGTGTTAGAGATTCGTTCTCAAAGCAATATATTAGGACCTGCGTTGCGTAAAACCTCTGCGCTGCTGTTCGCGGCGCTTTACGTTGGGGGCTGCGGTGCACGCGCACACCATTTTGTTTGCGTGCGAGCGGACCGGACAGTCTGCAAACAGAGTGCGTATCCACTCGCAGTAAACAATGCACAAGTCGGAAAATACGCGCCCGAATATAAATCTGGCGCGGGTTACTTCTACGATGAAGTGCTCGAATACCGAGTGTGGTTCTGCCCGGAGCGAGGGGCGAAACTAGTGAACGGCAAGAATGATTATTATGTTGCATTTGCCGAATACGAAAGAGCAGAACAACTCTCAAGAGCCTCCGCGGGAGCAGAAGAACCTCTTGCACTCGTGAGGCAGTATGAGTGGATTAGCGAACCCGAGCCTGGCCACTATCAGGCGCAAAAAGGTAATCGAATCACGGAGTGGCAAGTTGAATGGCTGGATGGGAATAAACGGACGCCTGACAGCATCGGCGAGTTCTTAAGACATCAAAAAGCCTTGGAAGAGTCCAAGGGCACAGTGCTAACGAAGAAGATCCCGAGACGCAGCAATCTCGCTTCATAAGGCTTCGCGTTTAAAATCACACTCTCTCTTGTGCGACTAGCATGTCTCGCCAGCAGCTTCGCTCGGACACCCACTCTCTGCGATACGTCAGGCGGTAGAGAACTTCTCTGGACTCGCGCACTGGAGTGCGCCAAACCGTGACCGAATACTCCATAGCTTCCTCTTCCCGCTACGCCTAAGTGGCGGTTGCCACAAATCAAGCAGTTGGAAGGCTAGCTTCCTAAGCGGAAGGCGTCGTTGACCTGTCGCAATGATAGGCTTTCAGCGCTTCTTTCTGCAGCTTGACGACCGTCTCTTCCCCGCAAGAAAGCGTTTTGCAGGTACTAGCCATTTTGTCAGTTGGCGAAACCAGGGAAATGGCCAAATCTGAGATGAATGACTAAGGTGATCGTCAAACCGTCTCGGAGTTCCATGGACAGAGCGGTGACGGAATGTGGCTGCATGCTTCTGCTGGCGGTTTTTCCTCTTGCGTCCTGTGCCTTCGGCCAGGAAATCAAAGCAGAGGTTGTTAGTACATTTGTGTGGGGAGAGGATTCCCCCTCGGGCGCGACATCTTCAACCATTAAAGACCCGTTGACTGGCCATGCAATCCGCAAACTTAGGTACGGTCCAATCGAGGTAAGTTCCCGAATCGGGTTCGAGCGTGTTAGTCCTGACGAAGTGGGAGCTTACCTCAATTGCACGACGACTGTCGTCAATGGAACGGACGCAACGCTGTCCGTGCGCTATGGCGGAATCAGTGTTGATGGTCGGACAGTTTCCCTTCCATCCGTTATGCATCCAGGGAAGAAGCTCAACAAGAGTAAACGGAAGAACAAAACGATCGTGGTTGAGCCTGACAAGATGCAATGCTTCACAAGTGGTTTCCTTCCCTCGGATCACTTGTTTACCGCGGACGTCGCATCGGAAACTCTCAGAGTCTCTCCTAAGGCTGCGCTGACCGTCTCATCCGTGGTCCTGGATCCCCGTAGTTATCCTCTCCGCTGCTCAGTTGAAGGCTGCCACCCTGTCGGAACGATCCGCTACTACCTCACAATCAACAATCAAGATTACGTCTTTGTGTGGCCCGGACAATCCGCAGTTTATTGCGGCAAATGACGCAGAGGCTTCGGCAGAACTGTTTCAAACTGCGGCCCATTCGCCGGGATTCACAAGATAGTGCGATTCGAAAGCGCAGGTTGAGTATCCTGCGTGCTCACTGTTTGGCACTATAGTGAGCTTGGGTTACCGGAGACCCTTCGTTTGCTAGTTGATCCAAGCGAGCGATCTGATTCCTTGCAGTAGTCCTCCGCCAATCCACCAAGTTCAGATCTACGGCGCCTTTGGTGCCATCCAGCCCTTCAAACACCAACACACCTCCGATTCTTTCGTATTTGCTGAGGGTGAAGGTCTCGTTTGACTTTAGTACCAGAATCGTGGAACGGACGTGCGGCTTCGAAGGGGAGGTGTCTGCCAAACTCTCTCCGTTGGCAATCTCCCTGCCTGCTGGTGGCTCCGCAATGCCCGCACTTCCCTCATTAAAATTCATAGGCTGCGCCTCGGAGGCGTATGGCGGCCGGTCCGGCTTCATTGGTCCATAGGCCATGGTGGCCGGAAAGGAAATGTCATCCATTAGTCGCAGCTCCAGCGGTTCTTCGCCCCTCAACGTGGGCCGGGGGCCGCGCATCGGTAGCGAAATCACCTTCCACGGCCATAATATGGGGATCATCCATTCGACAACATCTCGCTTCGGATGTCCCTTCCCGTCGATGTCTCCCTTTTTGTCTACTTTGAATCCTTTTGCTTGGATCACTTTTGCGGGCACGGGCAAATCGCCATACGGCAGGATTACCCTGTCGAACGTAATCTTCAGATAACCTTTCCCGAAAAAATGCCCTGGTTCTTTCTCCGCTTCCAAGTGCCCTCCTAACATGCTGCCGCGCGGAAAAAGCATCCTGCCAAACTCCTGCTGAGCGCGAAGGTGACAGATCACTGGGTCACCTACGGTTGCGGTGGCCGAAGAGAAATCTGGCTCGTTCATAGTACATTGCAGAAGTGTGCCGGCTGGCACTAACAAGTCCTTTTGAGCGCAGACCGCACTGGCAAACGCTGGTATTCCTGCCGCAACCAACAAAATTCTGATGAGTGGCCTCATACACCATCCTCCTGAATAGACTAAGAGCGCAAAAGTGGATTGACCAAAGCGACCACGCCAGGGTTCGCTCCGCCCGGCTCACTTAATGTCGGATATCCGGTCAAGCACAAAGTGAGAAACGAAGAGCTGCAATTGGCCCGGCAATGGCCTCGAGCCAGAAAAATAGGGAAGTATTAATGCAATGACTACTGTCACTTTTTACAGGCCAACCAAAAGCGGACGAATGCAGTTACCTCACAATAAGTCTTGTAGTTTCATCTCACTACGGATTGGGCTCTGGTAATGCCAATCCTGTTCGAGTGCTGCGCTAAAGGCTTAATTCTGGTCTGTTCGAAGTAACAGGTAATCCATTTGTTGTCTTAGCTCGATTGGCAGCGGGACTCAACCGGCAGCCCGATACTTAGTCATCGCCTTCCCGTTTGCAGACTTACCTGTAGTTTCTGACAGGTGACTGTCGTCAATCTTGCTGACTCTACTTGGTGGCCGGAGCGGTCGAACGCCCGCGTCGGCGGAATCTATACAGAATAGTCAGCAGAAAAGGGTTTGAGGAGGTTGGCGATGGAAGAATATCCGGAAATGAGCGAAAACGCGGCTGGAGAGGTGTCCGCTTCGACTGAACCGAGGCGCTGGCTGATAGGTCTCGTGTTGGTGCTTGTTATTGGTGTTTTGGCGTTCGGTTATGGTTTCCATCAACAACTCAAGGTTCGCTATTTAGCGACTCAAGAATCGGTGGCCAATGCCACCATCGACGATCTACAGCGACAACTGAAAGATGTGACGAACCAGCTGAACAACTCGGCCGCAGCGCGGCCAGCACCAACAGGGGAAGATTCCGGGGTCCAACGCAATAGAAAACAGCCAGCGAAGACATTCGTCGTCGACAAGCGATACGAACACCTGCAGACGCAACTGACAGCCCAGCAGCGGCGATTGAAGGAAACACAGGATCTCGTAGCCAAGAATCATAAAGAGCTTGAGTTCAGTCTCAATTCAACCCGCGACGAATTGAATGGCTCGATCGCCAGGACACACGAAGAACTCGTCGCGCTCGCCAGGCGCGGGGAACGGAGCTATTTCGAGTTCGACTTGTCAAAATCAAAGGAGTTCCACCGCTTCGGGCCGCTCCCGTTGTCCCTACGCAAGACGGATACAAAGCACAGCAGCTTCGATATGGCCATGATCGTGGACGACAACCAGCTGATGAAGAAAAAGGTGAATCTATACGAGCCGATATGGATCCACACCGAGAATGAATCGCAGCCGGTGCAGGTTGTGGTGAACCGGGTCACCAAGGATTTTGTTCACGGATATATCAGCGCACCGAAATACAGGCCCTCCGAACTGGCGACCACCGGCGCTTCCACTGCTAGCTCTGTGGCTTCGTCGCGAAATGTGGAAAGTGAACCCACAAAGCCCAGATGAGCTTCGCTCCGGAGTCACTCTGCGTTTTCCAAACGACACTGGACTGCGCCTCACCGAAGTCGTCAGCGCGCTCTCGGTTCGCTTGACGGACTACTGTTTCAGGGTTCCGAGGGCCTGTCATTTTTGACAGTGCAACATCGTCTCGGGTTTTTCTAGCTTGCGAAATCGAGGCTGCGTGGCAGGAGTTCGCGTTGATACGAGCATTGCTTGTTTGCATATCCCTCATGGGTGCTTTCCTAGCGGGGATGTTTATGCGGCCGTTGAGAGGCTCCTCATTCGCTCCGCCCCCGCGAACTATTTTGATATGTGGAGCTCAAGACTACGCTTGCAACGCTTATGTCGTCACCTATCATCCAGCGACGCATGCCAACAGAGGTTCGCAGAGCGAGGGGGCGATTGATCATCAGCGAAAAACGATCTCGATGGTTTGGAGTAATGACCAATTTAAAAACGTCGAAACCCTGGAGCGCGAAGTCTTTCTCGCCGCATTGTGGGAACGAGGAATTCGCGACACGGACAAGTGGGACGTCCATGATTGGCTCGATATTTCTGACAGAATCATCGCTTCGCTATTTCACGATAACCCGGACTTCGCGAACTACATCGCGGCCGGATACTAAGCGGTGCAGAAAAGCGCTGCGCTCTGGCATTTTTGCCAGTAGGACACTCGGGGGTTTTCCTGCTTAGGTAGCTCAGCCGCTCAAAGAAGTACCTCCATGAACATCAGCGACTCGCATCAATTCACGCGCGCATCGACCAGCGGCTTTTGGATAGGCAAATCAACTAGACGGGGAGGCTTCATGTGCGATTTACGTAATTCTGCCATTTCTCTCCTTCTCCTTCTGATAACTGCGTTTGTTGGGCTTCCTCTCGGATGTTCGCGTGGCGGGGGCGACGAAGCAATTGCCAAAGACATTCAGGGCAAGATTTCCACGGATCCAGACACCAAAGACTCCCAGGTCAGAGTGGAAGCAAAGGGCGGAGCGATTAAACTCAGTGGGAGCGTTCATTCTCAAGCGGCCCAGCAAAAGATTGAGCAAATAGCTAGCGAAGAACCAGGGGCAAGGAACGTCGACGACCAAACCACGATTCAACTGGACGCAACTCAATCGGCCGAAGCGATGAACTCTGTGCCTATCGAGCCACCCAAACCGCAGCCGATGGTCATACCGGCGGGTACGGTTTTCGTGGTAACGACAAGCCAAGCCTTGAGTTCCAAGACCAGCCAAGCGGGCCAAACCTTTCTCGCCACTCTCGCGCAACCAGTGAGCGTAGGAGGACGAAACGCATTTCCTAAGGGAGCGACGGTAAGCGGCACTGTCGTGACGGCGAAGACGAAAGGCAAAATAAAAGGGCAGGGTGAGCTGGCCATCACGCTGACCAGTATTTCAACGAATGAACACACCTACCAAATCCAGACGAATGTGTTGAGCAGCACAGTTAAGGGCAAAGGTAAGCGTACCGCAGCTACCACCGGTGGAGGAGCAGCCGGCGGCGCACTGATCGGCGGATTGGCGGG
>Ga0126373_10003609_pt1 | contig 11648 bp, 18 predicted proteins | sample PanSoiMetPlot_11_FD_92545 | JGI IMG/M metagenome (GOLD analysis project Ga0126373, IMG submission 92545) | Tropical forest soil microbial communities from Panama - MetaG Plot_11 | ecosystem: Environmental > Terrestrial > Soil > Tropical forest > Bulk soil | place: Panama | collected 2016-02-17
CGCCTGATTCGGGGTGGCCTCTACCGGCGGTCGTGGCGCTTTGCACCACCGCCGCCGGCTGAGGAGCGCGCGCCCACCCGCGCCGACCGATAGCGGCCCGACTCGGCGGCGCCGCATCCTCGACTAGCCGGCACCCACAAGCGTGGCAGTAGAGCGCGGTCGGATCGCACAACTCGGCGCACCGGCTACGTGGGCAGACTCTGGCGCTCACCGAACACGAGGCTTAGGAACCCGTCGCGGTCCACGTAGAAAACGCGGCCGTCGAGCTTGGCGGCGTGCTCGATCGCACGTTGGTAGCCGGGTCGTGTCCCCACCGGACCCGCGACGTACTCGGCCACGGTCTCGCCGGTGGGGTCAACGACTCGGTAGACCGCAACGGGCACGCTAGTAGACGCCGTGCGGCTGAGGTTGCGGCACCGGGGGCGGCACCATTCCCGGCTTGAATAGGGGCGGTGGTGTCACCGGCGGGTGGTGCGGTGGAATGTCAACCGGGATGAGCGTTGGCGGTGTACCCCCGGTGCTCGCCGGCACGGCCTCCGTCGTCGCGGTCACGGTGAACGTCGAGGGCATCGGCGCTTCCGTTCCCCCGGCGGCAACGGCGCCTTGGTGAGCCGCTAGAAACGCCTGCAACGCCTGTACCACGTCGGTGGCTTGGCCGGTGGTCGAGGGCTGACCGCCGGTAGCGGTCTCACCCACTCTGTAGACGGGTTTGTGGTGCGCCGGCGTCCCCACCCCGAGGATGACGCCGTGGGGTCCGGGCGGCGGCGCGCTCGGGTGCGGCGGGATGGGTTGGTAGCCGGTCGGCGGCTTGCTCGCCGGCGGCGGCTGAGCGTGTGGCGGTGACGGCGGTGGCCGAAGTGGCACGACCTCAAGCGTTGACACGTTCTCGTCTCCTCTCGCGGTTGTAGTCGGTGGCGTCTGCCCGAGCGCGTAGCCAGCGCCGGCGGAACGGTCCCCGCCACCCTGACGCGCTCTCGGCGCGGTAGCCGTACACGGCTAGCACGTCGCACCCGAGCAGGGGTGAGAGCTGGCGGCAACGGCAAACGGTGGCCTTGGCGTAGTCCATGACTCACCCGAGCTGGCGCGGTACCGACATGAGGCCACCCTGTACGACCTCGTAGTTGATTTGTTTGGCGGCGAGCGAGTCGTAGGCCTTGCCGAACGCCACGGCGCGGAGGTCGTCGTCTATCTCGGCCTCACGTACCGCGTCGAGCGCGCCCGCGAGCCACGCGGTGACCTCCTCGGGCGTGTTGTGGTGGGCCTCGCCGGCTTTGCGGAGGCTCATTTTTCGTACCCGGCGAGTACGCCGAAGTTGGGGTCGTCACGGCCGCGGCCCATGAAGTCCACGTCGGGTGGCGCCTCGGTGGGTGGCGCGAACGCCTCGGGCGGCGCGGCCGGCGTGGCCGCTACCGCCGCCTGCGCCGGCGCGGTTTCGATCGACTGATAGCCGAACCCGTTGCACGCGCGACAGGGCACCAACCGCCGCTCAGGCACCCGCGAGCCGGTGAGGATTTGCCCGAGGCCGTGACACGCCTCGCATTGCTTGACGTATACCGCGGTGTCGTAGTCGTCGGGTTGAAAGCCGGCCAGGGCGTCGATGACGGCTTGGGCGTGCTCGGGGTTGAGCTGCTCAGGCCAGTACCACCCCGCTAGGTTCTCTTGGCACAACGGACACGGCACGAGCGTGAGCGCGGCCTCCGCGAGTATCTCGTCCAGACGGGTGCGGTGCCGCTTGGCCTCGCGGTCGAGCTTGTCGAACGCCTGTTCAATCTCGCGCTCAGACATGCCGGCCTGCTCGGGCGCCGGCGGCTCGGTCGGCGTCTCGTGCTCTGGACCCTCCGCACCGTGCTCGGTGTCTTGCTCTGGTTCCTCGACCGGCGCCGGCTGAGGCTCAGGCGTCTCAGCCGTTGGCTCGGTCCTCTCCTCGGTGGTCGTTGACATTCGCTAGCGCTCCTCTCTTGCGGCTCTACCGGCCGCGCTCGTGACCGACCCCCAATACTGTCCCCACGACCGGCGGCGGTCAGTCTCACCCTGAGAGGCCGACCGCCGCCGAACGCGAGGAGAGGAACCGCCAGTCTGTCGGTCCCTCGGTGCCGGTGATGTTCTCACGGACACCCCGAAAGTCTACGCCCGCCGGCGCTATATGTCATGCCGGCGGGCGTCCTAACTCAGCGGGGACGGCTGGCGTTGGTTCCAGCGGCACGGGCATCACCCCCCCTACTCGTCCACGAGGTTGCCGGCGTCCGCCTCGGTGTAGCCGAGGAGCACGACGCGCGCCACGGCCTCGTCTCTCGTGAGCTTGCCGTCGTGGTAGAGCTTTTTGAGCTGCGCCGCGGTTAGCTCGCGGCGTATTAGCTCGCGCTCGTGGCGCCAGATGTCGAGCACGGCCGGCAGCTCGTCACCGGGGACCCCGGCGGCGTCGAGCGCGGTGGTGGCGGCGGCGTCGTCGGACTCATCCGCGATGTAGCTCCGGTGCGTTGTATTCCAGAGCTGAGTTTGAGCCTTGGTGACGTGCGTTGACTTGGTGCCGGTCCCGGTTGCGGCTGTGTGCTCGGCCACTTGCTTGGCCCACTCGGGAGGCCAGCCCTCTTTTAGAAAGGCGTCCTCGGCCATGGTCGCGTCGATGGTGCCGTCTTTGAGGAGCGCGCGAACCACGAACGCGCTCGGGTAGGTGTAGCGGTTGGCGTAGGCGAGGTCGTACCACTCGGGGCGTATGCTCGACTCCTCAAGCGCTTTGAGGAACGGCTCGGGGACCGTCTTGGGTTGGCCGTCGTAGGTGCCGCCGCGCGCCAAGCCTGTGGTTACTTGGTGCACCGCGATAGGCCGGCCGAGTAGCTCGTAGATGCGCTGTGCGTCGTCTGCGGTCATACCCGAGAGAGCGGCGCCTACGTTCCGCTCGCTCTCCGATAGCCACCCGCGTAGCTGTAGCTCGGCGTACTCGTGGGGGGTTATGAGCTTGCGCCGTAGCTGCATTAGGAAACGTCCCCACTCATTGCGGGTGTTTCCCTCAGCGATTCCGCGGAGATAGTCGGCCTCGACTATCACCCCGCGGTTGAGTAGCTCTAGCAGCTCACCGGGCGCCGGCGGCAAGCCGATGATTCGGGCGTGCACCGCTAGCCGCTCCTCGGTCATGCCTGAGCCGGCCACTTCGGTCACGGCCTCGATCGGCGCCACCGGCATGGGCGGCACGTTGCCTACCTCGGTCGGCGGTCCCACTGGCAGTAGGCCAGGGTCGGGGATAATGCCGCGTTGAATTGCCACGGCCACCACCGCGGGGTCTAGGAGCACGTCGCGGAGCGCGGTTACGCCGGCGTCGTAGCGCGCGTCGAGCTTGGCTTTTCGGAGACCGTGCGTGAAGTCGTCGGCCGACACGAGCTTGCGGCGTAGCAGCTCAAGCAGCTCGGGCACCCCCGGCGCCGTGAGCGCCAAGGTGACCAAGGCGTCTACGCGCTCGGTGCCTATCCCTGTTTGAGCGGCCTCGCCGGCGAGGTCGGGTGCGTTGGGTTGCGCCTCCGCGTGCATGGCGGCGACGGTCTCGGCGTCAAGCGCCTTGTCCGGGTGCTCGGCGTAGGCGTCTTGCATGATCTTCGTCCCCACCGGCGTGAGCGCGCGGCCGAGCGCAAACCCGATACCGAAACCGACCGCGGTTTCAAACGTGCCGCCGGCAAACTTGTCCAAGCTAGACAAGACCTATGCACCACCCCTAGAGCTCTGGCCTGTGTACCTATGCAAACTCGCTCCAAGCCTTATCCTCCAACGCCACGAGCGCATCACCAATTTCGGCGGTGAGGCCGTAGGCGAAGTCGTACATTTGCTTGAAGTCGAGCGCAAACCCGAGCAACGCCAACCCCTCAAGTAGCTTGGTCCACTGGCTAGGGTCCACGCCGCATATCTGCTTGTGCTTGCTCTGACACTCTGAGCTATCGAGGCCGGCGTTTTGAGCGATGACGCGCAGTAGCATCCCCGAGAGGAGGCCGGCGCCGAGGAGCTGGCCGAGGTCCTCAGGCCTAATGTACTTCTGTAGCTCTTTCCAAAGCGAGTCAAAGTCGGCGGTGATCGTGCCGGGTATCGCCTCGGCCGCGGCCTCGGCACCGTGGACGTAGGTGTCGAGCGAGGCTATCTCGGGGTGCAGGGTGTCATATAGGCTTTTGACCTCGTGCGCGGTGTAGCCGAGCGCGTCGTCGAGGAGCTTGGCGCCTACTTGGGTGGCGTAGTCGATGCCGAGGTCGGACGCGCGTGCCACCCCAACCCCGAGCGATTCCAGCTCGCTCACGGCCTTGGTTGCGTCCGCGCGGATTGGTTGGACTAGATGCTCGGCCCAAGGCCGAATGACGTTGTCCACGGCGTACACGAGCGCCGAGCGGGCTTTGAGCGCTACGTCAACGATCGCGTCGAGCATTTGCCCGAACGCCCACGTTAGGCCGCTCCAAAGCTGCTCAACGACGGAGCCGAGCGCCGCTATCGCGGAGTCAATGCCGGCGATGATCCACTTTTCAATGTCGTGGCCGAGCCACGCGAGCGGGTGACCGCTCCAAACCACAACGTCGAGTGACCAGTTGATGAGCGCGCCGGCGAGCGGTTGAAGTAGGTGCTTGGTGGCAATCAGTAGGCCGATGACCACCAAGAGGCCGGCGATTGCTACGAGGTCTAACCCCTCAAGAGCTAGCGCCGGCACCGAGCGCGCCTATCTCCTCGTCTTTGTAGCCGGCCTGACGTATCGCGGCGTCTACGTTGGTGGCGTTGTACTGGTCATCGGGGAGGAACACCGGGAGACGGGTGCCGGTAGCGGCCCATAGCGCGGTGACCTCCCACCCGGCCACCGCTTGCTGTTTGGCCGGGTCCCACCGGGTTAGGTGGATTCGGCTTTCAATGGTGTAGACCGCGCTCATTTGAGCCACCCCCTCGGGTCGTCTAGCAACGTCGCTACATGCGAGCGTTGAGTTGGTACGTCGTGGCCGAATACTCGCATGAGGACCCGCCATGCGGCAATCGTGCCGGCCGGCGCTTTGCCTTGCGTCCCCGGTGGCGGTGGCTCACTCGTGCCGCCGCCGCCGCTCGGCTTGGGGGGTGGCGTGCCGCCTCCGCTCGACGGCGGTGGCGGTGTCGGCGGCTTTGAGCCGTGGCCGGTGAGGTAGGAGTGCAACGCGATCGGGTATAGACCACCCTGGCAACCCTTACACCACGGTGACTCGTTGACGGCGATCCAGACCGTCTCCATGTCTCCGTACTTGAGCGCCGAGCGAATGTTGGAGTAGACCGACCGGCCAAACTCATAGGCGTACATGTACGCGGCGTAGTTGAGGTTGGGCCACTTGGCCGCGGCACCGCTGCAATTCGCTGAGGTCTGAGCGCGGAGCGCGCTATTGCCGAGCACGGTGCGCCACCCGGCCGGTAGGCCTGAGAGCTGGTTTGACGGCACGACTGGATCGGACGCGGCGAGCGGGTTGCCGCAATGACTCGCCAAGTAGTTGCCGCTCGACTCGCTTTGCGCCCATAGAGCGAGCGCCAGTCTCATGGCGTCAGTCTGCTTCCCGCCGATGAGCTGCAACACCAGGTCCCCCCATCCCTCGATCGACTGAGTAGCTCCACCGTCGAGGGGTCCGTCGGTTGAGGTCAACGGCGCCGGCGCGCCGATACACGCGGCGGCGTCTTGGTGCTCGATAATCCATGTAGCAGGGTCGGCGCCGCGGTCAACTAGCCACGTCACAAAGCTCGTCCAGCCGGGAAAGTCTTTGCCCCAATACGAGTCACCCCACTTGAAGCAGTACCGCCGGCCGTCCGATAGCTGACCGCCTGTTGAGTCCGGTCCGGCGCCGGCGCCGCTCGTGCCACCCCCGCCGGCGCCGCCGGGAGGTGGCGGCGCGTTAGGGGGTGGCGTGCCGGCCGCGGCCCAGATGGGTATGTCTGCGGCCGGGACCGAGCCGGCCTCGTAGGCGCCGAGGTTGGCTATCCCGATTGCCGCCGCGTCTTGAAGGTAACGCGCGGCGCCGTAATCCCCGAGCTTTCCACCATATAGGCCGACGATCGGCACGACCTTGGCGGCGCCGCGGTCGAGCGAGTCTTGCACCGTCTCACCGATCGTTAGGTTGGCTTGCTCGTTGGTGTAGGCCTCGGGTTGGGCCACCCACCCGGCCGGCCACGAGGTCATAAAGTTGTTGGTTACGAGCGCTTTGGGGAACGCCCCTAGCGCGGCCTCTTGCGCCTGGGCGGCGGCGAGCTGATCGACACCCTCAGCCTGAGCGATGTAGCCGGCGCAATGCGCGAGCGCGAACGCAACCCCCGCCGGCGTGGCGCTACCTTCCCAAACGCTGACGGTCATGCCGCCGGCGATGAGCTGAGCTACTTCGTCGGGGGTCGTCATGTCGGGTCGCACCGCGGCCCAAATGCAACCCGGCCGAAAGTTGAGCGCGAGGAGCGCGTTCGTTGTGGTGTAGATGCCGCGTCCTGTCCAGGGTCCCGAGTCGGCCTGATAGACGGGTGGTTGCGGGGGCGCCGGGGTTGGCGGTCCCGGCGGGGGTGGTGGCGGTGGCGGCGCCGGCGCGGTCGGCGCGCCGATGCATTTGGCGGCGTCCGGGTGCTTCACGATCCACTCGGTAGGGTCGGCGCCGTTGTCGATGAGCCACTTACGGAACGCCGTCCACTTGGGAAAGTCTTTGCCCCAATACTGGCCACCCCACTTGAAGCAGTACTTGGGCACCGGCGGCGGCGGGGTTGGCGGCGGCTGTGGCTGCGGTGCCGTCTTGGTTGCGCCGATGCATTGAGCCGGCGCCGGGTGCGCGTCTATCCATGCGTTCGGGTCGGCGCCGTGGTCTACGAGATATTGGCGAAACTCGGTCCAGCCGGCGAAGTCTTTGCCCCACTTTTCGGGTGGGTCTCCCCACTCAAAGCAGTATTGACCGCCGCCACCGTTGCCGCCGGCCTCGGGCATTACTGGCCCTGACGGTCCGCGCTCTGTTGCACGTAGGCGCCGGCGCCGTAGGACCCGAGCGCGGCCCAAGCCGGGGTTGAGTCGTGGCCGAGCGCGGTGAGCGCCACCGCCGCACCTATAAGAGCCAACGTCACGAACGTATGGAGCATGAGCGCCATGGGTCCCCCTGGGTCAATGTAGATAGTGCACGAGGAGCGCGGTTAGTAGCGGCGCGAGGCCGAGCCAAACCCCGCCGAGGAGTTTCTCCCAGAACGTAAACGCCTGAGCGCGGCTCGCACGGTCCCGGTTGAGGTCTCTAACCTCGTCATCGAGCTTGGCTAGGAGCGGACTAGCCTCGCGGCGCCATTGGCTCAGCTCTTTTAGCCGGTGCGAGTTGTCCCTCACCACGGCCTCAAGCGAGCGGAGTCTAGTCTCGTGGTCATCCAAACCCGGTGACACGTAAGCCTCTCACTTCGGGACGGCGGCCTCAGCGAAAGCGTAGACGGTGAATGTCGCGTTACTCGCGTTGGTGTTGGTGACTGACACGGCGTTGATAGTTGGCGGCAACCAAATAGGGGACGCGATAGCTGACGCGGCCGTAGTCAGAAATTGCGTCCTGCCTAGCAGCGTCGAGCCGTCGAGGTCGTAACACTTGACGCGGCTATTGAAACCGCTCTGCGTGCTCTCTATTTCGAGCTGAGCGTTGCCGGCGTAAGGGAAAAACGTAGCCTCGCCGCTTGCGTTCTGAGCCAGCGGTCCGATCGTGGCGGACATGAGCTGCTCAAGCGCTAGTTGTGTTTTGTAATAGGCCACGTCAGTGAGACAGACGTAGAGGTCGAGCGTGGCCGCGGCGCCGGCGGCGCGGTTGGCCTGTATCTGTACTTGGTCGAGCATGACCGGCACCGTGTAAACGAACACGTTGGCGGCGATTAGGAACCGAATATCCTCGTGTTGTTGGACGCCGGCCACGTCAGTGAAAAACACGTCTATTTGCGCGTTGTTTCCTTGCGCGCGGCCAAATAGCATGAGGTAGCCGTAGTGGAGCGTTGGCGTGTTCGCTAGCAGCACCGCGGTCGAGGTGCCGAGGCTGACAGCGGCTTGGTTGTAGAGCACCGGCGACCGGGCGTTGACGCCGCCTTGCCAGTCGGGGAAGTCGTGGGTGCTCATGTCACACGACCACCGGCACGACTAGCGGCGCGGTCGGCTCGGTCGTGCCGGCCGCGTAGGCGAAGTCGAGCATGTACCACAGCCCGTAGAACGTGTGCGCGAATACGCCGGTGTTGTAGGCGTTGGCTTGGAAGTTGCCGGTGTCGATGACACCTACCATGTCGAACGCGAGCGTTTGGTCATTGCCGACAAGGTAGGCGCCGAACGTGGCCGGCACGAGCTGAGCGTTGGCCGCGAGGAGCTGCAACCCGGTCAGGCCGTTGTGGCCGTCAGGGATGGTGACCTCCACGCGCTGTAGGTAGCCGTCCGGCACCACGAGCGAGTAGGTTGCCGGCGATGCCTGCGCCGTGCCGGCCGGCACGGTGACCGCAAACTTTTCTATGCGGTTAGCTGGCGGCGGCACGCCGCGAGCGTACCGCTAGCCGGCCGCGGGTGGCGCCGGCGGCGGCGCCTCGGTCTCGGCGGGCGTGACCACCGGCACCGGCTGAGTCTGAGCGGCGAGGTCGCGTGCCTCGGCGACCTTGGCATCGAACCCGCCGAGCTTGCGGACGGCGAGCATGATAAAGGCGCCGTCTACGACCGTGCCGAAATAAATGAGGCCGTTGTCGGTGTCGCGCTTGGCGACGAGCGGAAGGCTTGGGTAGTCGTATCCCATGTCAGGTAGTGGGTCCCGGTTGACCGGACAGCTCTACCATCATCACGTCGATGTTGGGGGTGGTCGAGGCCTCGGCGTCAACGACCTCAAGCAGAATGTTTCCCTTGTCGTTTGAGTTGAACCAGGGGATGAGCGGCACCCCGTACTTGAGTGACTGGTCGAGGAACCACGTATCTGAGCGGAGGTCGAGCGCGCCGGCCGGACAACCGATCCGCTGACCACCCCACCCCGGACCCTTGATGCTGATCGTGGTCACCTGGGTACGCACCGAGTAGCCGAGAATGGCGTAGTTGGTGTTGGCGTGTAGCCGGTCGTCGTCGGCGTTGAGCGCGCGGGTCGAGCCGTACAGGCCGGCGGTGCCCGAGGCCTGAGCGGCCACCGAGATGCCGACAACGCTCTTTTTCATGCCGAGGATCGTATTCCAGTCGGTGAGCTGAGCCGCGGCGCCGGGGAGGTCGTCGTAGAGCGTGTTGAAGCTCAGGACAACATCGTCACCCGCGGTGCTCGTGACTTGCACGGTGGGCGTGTCGCTCTTGAATACGTCCACGTAGACGTAACCCGGCAAGAGGTTATGAGCCGCAACGAGGCCGGCGCCACCGGGCGTGATGCTCGGGATTTGGACGCGGAGGCCGTGCGACTGGTCATGCGTGGACTCGGGGCGCGTGTAGATGAGTTGTAGCTCGGCAACCGAATCGGAGTCGATGCCCCAAGCCTCGATGATCCGCGCGCCGCCGGTGCCGTAGTTGGCAACCGAGAGCGAGTCTCCGGAGTTGGCCGTCAACGAGTCCGCGAACGTACCGCCGGTCGTGTTGGCCTTGCTTGCGGTGGTGAGTACCAGAGCGCGAGGCACGAGCTACGCCTCCGCTTAGGTGCTCTGCTTGGCGTTCGCCATGAGCGTAATGAACTGAGTCGCTCTGGCGATCGAGTTGGCAAGCGAGCCGCTCGGCATCTGGCGGACGGCCGCGGCGTTGGCGTAGATGATCGGCAACCACCGCTGCATAGCGTTCGCGTACTTCTGCTTTCCAGCCGCCACGCCGGTGCCGTAGTTAGCGGCCTTGGCGATCGACTGAGACTTCCAATTGGCCGTACCGCCGGACTCCTGAATCCGCCTCTCCCAAAAACCCGAGGACACGGCGCGGCTGAAGTTGGCGAGCATGGCACCCTTCGCTTGGATCGCGCGGCCGGCCTGATCGGCCTGCGTGTCGGTAATGGCCTGCTGCCACTTCGACTGGGCACCGGACGCGCCGGACTCCCAACGATCGGCTACTTGCTGAGGGGTAAGTGCCATAGCTGTAGTCGGCACCGTAGAGACCGTTTGCGCGCTCCGCAAGTTTTTCAGGGGGGTGGGCACCCCCCCACAACTCTCAGCTAGGCTCGCGGCTGTGGGGGACCTCCGACGCGCTCACTGTCGGCGTTGCGGTAAACACAAGAGCCGGGTGGGTCCAATCTCATGGGCCGGAAATTGCCGCAAATGCGGGGAATCCGCCATGGTTGACAACATCACCGGCATGGCGACGATGAGCGGACCCCCGCTGCAACGGTGGCGGCGAGGCATGGCCGCGAGTGTCGGCGCCGTGCTACTTGACGCCGGCCGGTCGAGCACCGACACTGACGCCTAATGCCGACCGAGCCAATCCACCTAGCTGACATCAACATAGATTTTTCTCAGCGGTTCCTAGTCACGACCGCCGTAGTGGCGTCGCCGGCCACGAACGCTGAGACAATCATCGCTCAGCTCCCGGCGTTCAACGCCGGCATCCCGTTCCTCAAAGGCGTCTACCTACAGGGATGGGCGGCGTACACGGTCGGCACGTCAGGCACCGCGGTCACGTTGCGTATCCGGCAAACCAACGTGTCGGGGTCGGTCATCGTCACCACCGGGGCGTTGACCGGCTCTCAGCATGGCGCCGGCATCCTCTCAGACGACGACGTAAACGGGTTTGACACCGGACCCGCCGCCGGCCAGGTCTACGTTATGACCATGCAAGTAACCGGCGGCGCCGCTACCTCGACCGTCTCGGCCTGTTGTCTCTCCGGTCAGGCGATCTAGCCGGCGAGGCCGTCTGAGTGTCGAGCGAGTTTCTCTACCTCGGCCAACCCTACGGTGGCCGCGGCATGTCGGAACAAGTTGTGTTCCGCGGCAACAACCCCGGCGCCGGCAGCAACTTTTCTTTCGTCATCCCCTCTGAATACCAGTGGCGCCCGCTCGGGTGCACGTTCACCCTGACCACGAGCGCCGTCGTCGCCAACCGCTTCGTCACCGTGCAATACCTCGGGTCGGACGGCAACCCTTGGAACGCGAGCGGCGCCGCGGTCGTCACCGCCGCCAACTCGGTGGCGCGCTATGACGGCTCGATGTACATCAACACCGGCTCGTGGGCGTCCGGCACCGACGTATTCTTCCCGCTCGACCCATTCTTCCTACGCGGCGGCGACACGCTCAAAATCAACGTGACAAACATCGACGTAGCCGACACGCTGACGCTGATCTATTTCACGTTCGATAAGTATTTCCAGAGCTACCCGGTGTCGTGACTTATGTGCCGTCTAACTCGTCCGGCGGGGGCGCCGGCGGTGGCGGCACGATTGACCCCGGCGGCAACGCCAACGTAGACCTACAACAAGTAGCCGGCGCCAACATCGCGCTCGGTCAGGCGGCAATGGCCGCGAGCTTGCCGGTCGTCGTGGCGTCGAACCAATCCACCGTCAACGTCAACGTCGCGCAAGTCGGCGGGTCGTCGCTCGCATTGGGTCAGACAACCATGGCGTCGAGCGTGCCGGTGGTCGTCGCGTCCAACCAGAGCACCATTGGAGTGAACGTCGCGCAAGTCGGCGGGTCCGCGCTCGCTCTAGGTCAGGCCGCAATGGCCTCAAGCGTGCCGGTCGTCGTCGCGTCCAACCAGAGCACCATTGGAGTGA
>Ga0126373_10003610_pt1 | contig 11647 bp, 8 predicted proteins | sample PanSoiMetPlot_11_FD_92545 | JGI IMG/M metagenome (GOLD analysis project Ga0126373, IMG submission 92545) | Tropical forest soil microbial communities from Panama - MetaG Plot_11 | ecosystem: Environmental > Terrestrial > Soil > Tropical forest > Bulk soil | place: Panama | collected 2016-02-17
GCTCGAATCGCTCGCCGAATCCCTGTTTCGAGATCTTGATCGCTACGGTGCGGTTCAGGCGCGTATCGCGGGCCCGATAGACACGCCCCATTCCTCCGCTGCCGATGAGATTCTCGATGCGATACGGCCCCAGTTCAGTGCCCGGGGCGAGCGGAGCGCCGTCGTCGAGCAGTTCCGCGGCGATGTCCATTGCCGGCTGATCGACCAGGGCATTGGCGCCTTCCGCGGCCAGCAGCGATTCCACTTCCCGCCGCAGGGACGAGTCGCCGCCGCAAGCTGCGGCAACAAAAGCGATCCGTGATTCCGGCCGGTGCTCCAGCGCCTCGTGGTAGACCTCCTCGACGCGCCTCCATCTTTCCTGGCTGATCGTCTTTTCCATATCCACCTCCGCCAGTTCTAAAAAGCTTACGCCAACGCGAAGACTTCCCTTAAAAGGCCCCTCTAATCGGGTAAGCGGAAAAGGCGGTAAACCACTACAATGATTTGGAAAGTTTCTTGTGACGCCCGCCGACTCTCAGGAGATCAGCATCCTTTTGAAGGCCTGGGGCAACGGGGACCAGACCGCCCTCGACCGTCTGACGCCGCTGGTCTACAGTGAGCTCCACCGTATGGCGCGGCGCCACATGCGCAAAGAGGGCGAGAACACGCTGCAAACCACGGCGCTGGTGCATGAAGCGTACCTGCGATTGGTGGACGCGAAAGATGTCGCATGCAAAGACCGGACTCACTTCTTTGCTCTCTCGGCTCAGATGATGCGCCGCATTCTGGTGGACGCGGCTCGCGCAAGGGTTTCCGCCAAGCGAGGGGGCGATGCCCCGCCGCTCGATCACTCGGAAGCGGTCAATCTGGACGAGATTGCCGGAAATGCTTCGCAAAAGAGCGCCGAAGTTCTGGCGCTCGATCAGGCGCTTGACGATCTCGCACGCGTGGATGCGCGAAAAGCCCGTGTCATCGAATTGAGGTTTTTCGGAGGCTTGAGTGTGGAAGAAACCGCGGAGGTCCTCGATATCTCTCCGCAGAGCGTCATGCGCGACTGGAAGCTCGCTCGGGCGTGGCTCGTGCGGGAGTTGGGGCGGTAGATTTGCCATCGAGGACGGGTCGGAGTCGCCTTGCGCCCCACTGGATGTTGGGCAGAACCGTCAGGTTGACGAAACGCCTATTCCGCTGATCGCGCCATGAACGAATCGAACGCCGTTATCTGGGCCGGGCGCCTGATTCCCGCTCCGTTGGCTCCGCCGTGTACGAGTAGCCGAAGATAGACTCCGCGTCAATGGTAAACGCTACGCCGTGACACGCGATCTATCGCGCTCTCGTGAGGCAGACTTCCCAAACTGGCTGTTCGCGGGCCCAAACCGGGCGGCCGCCCATTCCCGACTGCCTGATTGCCGCCCAGGATCTCACGTCTGCCCTTGGTGTCTAATTCGTCGAGCAACGCGGTAAATACCGCATTTGTCCACCCGAAGCCTGGCTCATTCGAGCGATAGCCAAAGCGGATGCCGCCGCTGACCCCGGCTGTCCTGCGAACGACATCGTATTTCTCGACGATGGTTCCGCTTTTCAAATAGTCGTCGCGGACCAGCGACAGGAACTTCGTGGCGATGCGGTCCGCCGCTTCGGAAAAGCCGTAGCTCCGGAGTCCGTCGACCGCGATCAGTTGCAGCGGCGCCCACCCAAATGGAGCATCCCACTGATTTCCGCTTGCGGTGGCGCTCGTCTGGAGTCCGCCTGGCTGCTCGAATCGCGGGAGGTTGGCGGCTACCCTCGCGGCCTGTTCGGGCGTCGCAATGCCCGCCCAGAGGGGATAGAAGGTCGTAAGAAAGGCGTACTTTCGCAGCCGTTTGTGCTCGAAGTCATAGTCGTAATAAAGGCCGTCTTGGGTATCCCACAAGAGTTGGTTTATGCGCTCGGCTCGATCTATCGCGCGTCTGCGCCAGATCTGCGCCTCGGTTTCGAGTCCGAGGAGACCCGCGATCTCGGCCGTCTGCTTCTCCATCAGATAAAGGAGCGAATTCAGGCAGACAGGATTGTAGTGGATGATATCCACGCTGAACGGACCGAAGCGGTTCGACGGATCGAATCCGGACTCCCGCATGGAACGGTCACCCTTGTAGAACAGAGGTGTGAGGCGGTCGGTCTGGCGATCGTAATATTGCGAGATATCGTAGTCCGTGATCTCGTGTGTACGGAAATACTGCTTCACGAGATCGTAATGAGTGCGGCCCTGCGAGTCCCGCTCCGCCGAGATGACTTCGGGAGCGGGGCCGTCGCCCATGTCGAAATACCGGGATAGTCCGGTTTGCCGAACTAAGTGGGGCTCGGTCGTCCAGTAGCGATAGTATTTCTCAATCGCCGGAAGAGCATCGCGCAGCCACCGGCGGTCCTTTGTCCTTTGAAACACGCCCAGAACCATCTGCGTGAGAAACGGAGGCTGCGATCGTGTCAGGTAATAGGTCCGGTTGGCATTCAGAATTTTCCCGTAGTTCCGGATTTCGTACAGGAAGTTGTCCACCATGTCCTGTGCGAGGCCGATCTCGCCATCACGCAGGAGGCCCACTTGTATGAAATAGCTGTCCCATCCGTACATCTCGTTGAATCGGCCACCGGGCACAACATACGGTCTCGGCAAATAGAGCAATCCCTGATGGCGAAAGGCCACAGGATCGGGCGGAAGCTGCCCCAACTCGATTTTTCGCCGATCCGACGGCGCCATCTCGTTTTCCAGCCGACTTTCGACCTCACGAATATCGGACTGCCGGGAGATGTAGACGGGCCAGCGGCCATCCGGCAGAGGATGGGACTTAGGATCCACAGCCGCCAAAGCAAGATCCTGGTTCGTACGCGTCAAGGTATGCCAGGTCTGCTTGATGTACTCGAGGATCGGGGCCCGTTCCTGGCGGCTGACGACTTGCGCGGAGAAGAGTATTGCCGCAAAGACAAGAATGAGCGCCGCCGATCCGCGACGCGCGTTTCGTGCAGCTCCGAAGTCCACGGCTCCGCCTCGCTACCCTTGATTATGACGTGGGTCGACATGGCCGGCGGCAATCGTCATCCGACGCCTGGTTTCTGAGCAAATAGATCCTCGCTTGTCGCCTTACGCCGTCTAAAATCCTTTTCTGGCGCTGCTTGCCGCGCGGCTCCTTTGCATAGCGCCCGCCTCCTCCGGCGCTTCATCGTCGATCATCGTGTAGCGATCGTCCATCGAGGTGCTTTCGTGACCCATGATGTCCCGGCGGGTCTGGGCGTCGATCTTTGCCCTGCGCATCTGATAATGCGCTGAGCTGCGCAGATCGTGGAAGTGAAGCGCAATTGGTTCGACGCCATGCTTCGCAGTAAATCTCCCGACGCCCTGCGCAAAACTCGAGGTCAGAATGGAGTCGCTGCTCCCTTCTTGTAGGGTTATTTCATCCCCCTACAACATGCCGGTTGCGGATTCCGGGCCAACTGGATAACGATTCCGCAATCACTCTCCTGCATGCGGTCACACAAAATTCGCCCAAGTGACTCAATCGTTTACGGCCTTGGCTTCCGGCGCACGTGTCACAGTGTTCATCGAGAGTACGCATGTTGATGATGCCGATTCCTTACGCGCTTGGGAACTATGAAGTCACCGCCCTCACGCGCAAGGCGCGAGCGTTTGACCTTCCGGTGAGGCCGAGAAAAGTGATTTTCGCAAAACGAACCCAAGCTTTACTATGTCTTTATGTTGGCCCATTGCCTGCCATGTCGGAGCTAAGAGAGATGCCGGCAGTTGAAAGGAAACGTCTGCCCGAAAGCGATCGGCCTGCTCCTTGCCCGACCCCGGTTCAGCGCAGCAGAGCGGAGTTCCCGGATGCGACGCTGCCGTAGACTGGAACAGGCGTCCGACTATCCGGCATCCACCTCGCCTCACGGAATGAAGCTCTCGCGCCGCGAACTGCTCTATCTGGCGCCTGCATCGCTCGTCGCGCAAGGCGTGGCTTCGCGAAATGTGAAGCCACAGCCTCGCGGAAAGCCTTCCGGCATCCCCTTCAATGCGAAGTTTACGGATATCGCGCGAGAAGCCGGGCTGACCGCGCCCGTGATTTACGGCGGCGTCGATCGGAAGACCTACATACTCGAGACCATCGGCTGCGGCTGCGCATTCATCGACTTTGATAACGACGGCTGGATGGATATTTTCCTGCTGACCGGGACCCGGTTCGATGGCAATCCACCCGGCGCGACCAACAGGCTGTATCGGAACAACCGCGACGGCACGTTTACCGACGTGACCGAAAGGGCGGGCCTGCACCGCGTCGGCTGGTTTTGCGGCATTACCGTCGCCGACTTCGACAACGACGGCTTCGATGACATTTTTCTGACCGGTTATCCCCGCAACATTCTCTATCGCAACAACGGGGATGGAACGTTCACGGACGTGACAGCGAAGTCCGGGCTCGCGCAGGCCGGCGATCACTGGTGCACGGGATGCGTCTGGACCGATTACAACCGCGACGGGCACGTGGATCTGTTCATAACGAGCTACGTCCAGTTCGATCCGGCGAAGATTCAAAAGCCGGGCGAGGGTCCCTACTGCAACTGGAAGGGAGTGCCGGTTAACTGCGGGCCCCGGGGACTGCCGCGCGGCCGCAACTGGCTCTTCCGCAACAACGGCGACGGCACGTTTACCGATGTAACAACGGCTTCCGGCATCGGAAAGGCGCGGCCAGGATATGGCCTGACTGCGGTGGCGGCCGACTTCGATAATGACGGCTGGCCGGACATTTATGTAGCGTGCGACTCAACGGCGAGCCTGCTGTTCCGAAACAACCACGATGGTACGTTCAGCGAAGAGGGCCTGGAACGGGGCGTTGCCCTTAATGAGGACGGGACCGAGCAGGCCGGCATGGGGGTGGGCGTCGGGGACTACAACCTGGATGGCTCGCTCGATATCTTCAAGACGCACTTTTCCGACGACACGAGCGTACTTTACCGGAACGACGGAACGGCCGTTTTCTCTGACGAGACGAACCGCTCCGGCGTAGGTGTGGAGACGCGATTTACGGGATGGGGGGCCGGAATCGTGGATTTGGACAACGATGGCGCCCCCGATCTCTTCCTGGTCACCGGAAATGTATATCCCGAAATCGAAAGTAAGATCCCGGCGTATCCGTTCAAGACGCCGCGCGTGGTCTTCCGAAATCTGGGCGGAGGACGCTTCGAACAGCTGATTTCGGAAGCCGGGCCGGGCGTGGAGGCCGCTCACGCCAGCCGCGGCTGCGCCTTCGGCGACTTCGATAATGACGGGGATCTGGATGTCCTGGTGGTGAACCTGAACGAGCCGCCATCGCTCCTCCGCAACGACTTAACTGGCGGCGGAAATTGGTTGAAGTTGCAGTTGGTTGGCGCCAGATCCAACCGCTCCGCAATCGGCGCAAGGGTAACCGTCTTCTATAACGGCAAAAAGCAAGTGGCGGAGGTGGCGGCGGCGGGGAGCTTCGCCTCTGCCAACGACCGCCGGTTGCACTTCGGGACCGGCCCAGCTACGAGTGTAAAAGTTGAGATTACGTGGCTGGCCGGACGGACGGAACAATACGTTTTAAAGGCAAACAATTTCTACGTCGTTCGAGAGGGATCATCCCCGCAACTCATTTCCAATTTCGGGAAAGCCCTACCATAAAAGCTCTCATAAGTCATATTAATCTTTTGTTTATTTGCGGCCTCGCCCGAATTATACTTAATAGAAATCTTATGTCTTTTTTTCGCAAAAGGAGATCTTTCTCACGAACGTGCGTAACCTCATTTGTATGCGCGCTTACTTTGGGCCTGGGCGCCGCGATGGCTCAAACGGGCACTATCCAGGGGACCGTGCTCGACGCGGCCGGTGCCACCGTCCCCAACGCAAGTGTTCAGGCTGTTGACCAGGACAAAAGCGTCGTGGTTCGCGAGACGACCACGAACACGGCCGGAACTTTTATCGCGTCGCCGCTGCAGCCCGGTCACTATACGATTCGCGTCACCGCGACCGGCTTTAAGGAGTACGAAGCGAAGGACCTGACGCTCGATCAAAACCAGATCATGAATCTGGGGAACATTTTGCTCCAGGTGGGTCAGGCCACCGATTCTGTGTCAGTGGAAGCGACGAGCCCGCTTGTGGAGACTACCACGGCGCAGAAGGGCTATGTAATCAGCTCGCGGCAGGTGACGGAAATCCCCCTGAACGGGCGGGACTTCCAGTCCCTGATGCGCACGCTGCCGGGCGTGGTTTCGAACGACACCTCGGACTTCCGCCTGGCGTTCAACAACACGAACGCCTTCAACGTCAACGGACAGCGCGGCAGCAGCAACAACGTGTTCCTTGACGGGTCTATCAACACGGACCTCGGGGCGAATGACGGTCAGTACACGCAGATTTCGCTCGACGCGGTCGGCGAATTCAAGCTGCAGACCAGCGCCTTCAATGCGGAATATGGCCGCAACCCGGGCATCATGATCTCGGTGCAGACCAAGAGCGGCGGCGCTCAGTTTCACGGAACGGCTTATGAATTCTTCCGTAACGACGCCCTCGACGCGCGGCTGCCGTTTGACACCACAGGCCGGCTGCCCAAGCTGCGCTTTAATCAGTTCGGCGGCAACCTTTCGGGCCCGGTCTATCTTCCTAAGATTTCCACGCCCAGCAACAAGAAACTGTTCTTCTTCTTCAACTACGAAGGCACGCGCGCGACTCGTCCAAACGGCAACACGCCGTACATAGATATCCCGAGCGCCCAGATTCTGTCGGGCGACCTCAGCCCGCTGTATCGTCCTGGTTTCATCCAGAACAACGGCGTGGCTACGCAGTATCAGAACGGCACCGTGTTCATGCCGGGAACGGTACAGCGCAACAGCTCCGGCCAGATCATCGGCGGCACGCCATTCCCGGGCAATATCATTCCGCAGTCGCTATGGAATCAGAACGCTTCCGCGTTCATCAAGCTGCTCAGCATTCCGAACCGCGCACTGGCGACGCCGACGCCGGGCAGCCCCGAGCTGGTTCGGTTTCCGCAGCTGGACACCTATCGCTTCCACAAAGACGGATTAGTGGCGCGCGTGGACTATAACATCAGCCCCAATATGAACTTCTTCTTCCGCTGGGCCGATGACGGGAACCACGAAGAGCAGGGTCTCGGTATTTTCGGCAGCACGCCGTACCCGATCTACCCGCAATACCGCGAAAAACCGGGCGCAAGCTGGTCCTGGAACCTGATCAATGTGATCTCGCCGCAGACGACGAACGAATTCATCTTCGCGCGCAATCATCTGACGCAGGTGGTGGACATCACCTCCGATGCGAACAAGAGCAATTACGACCGCACCGCCCTCGGATTCACATTCCAGGAGCTGTATCCTTCGCAGAACGTTCGTAATCGTTTCCCCAGCTTCAACTGCGGTATCGGCAGCTGCAACTTCGCGCCGTTCCAGGCAAACTGGCAGAGCGAAGGCGCCACGTACGCATTCACCGATAACTTCACGCACGTCATCGGCGCGCACACGCTCAAGGCGGGTCTGTACTACAACTGGAACGACAACAAGCAGCAGCCGGGCTGGAGCGACGCCCTGAACCTGAACTTCGGCTCGAGCACGAACAACCCGAATGACACGGGCAACACATTCGCCAATATGCTGCTTGGCAACTTTACGAACGCTAACCAGACTCGCGGCATCTATTACGGTTCTTTCCGCGTGTTCACGTACGAAGCATATGTACAGGACAGCTGGAAAGTGAACAACAGGCTGACTCTGGAATATGGAATCCGCTGGGCGTATGAAGGTCCCACCTACACCCGCGGTTCTTACCTGCAGAGCTACTTCGAGCCGGGGCTTTACGATCCGACGCAGGCGGTGAAGCTCTACACCACGGCGGGTCCGCAGCTCGGAGCCATCATTCCGGGCTCGGGTAATCCCTACAACGGCCTGGTGACGGAAGGCTCGAACGGACTTCCGCTCGGGGGCGCGAAGCATCGGTTCAACAACTGGGGCCCGCGCCTCGGCATCGCATACGATCCGTACGGCGACGGCAAGACCGCGATTCGCCTTGGTGGTGGCATCTTCTACGAGCGGGCCCAGCAGAACGTGTACAACTTCGGCGGCCTCGGTAACCCTCCGCTGGTTCAGACACCCCAGCTATACGGCGCAAATCTCGATCAGCTCTCGCCGTCGCTGGTGTCGAGCGGCTACATCTTCCCGTCAACTCTGTCGACTCCGAACCTGGAAGGCAAAATCCCGACTACCTATTCGTGGTCGCTGGACATACAACGCCAGTTGACCAACCAGACTTCGGTCGATATCGGTTATGTGGGCAACCTGGGCCGGCATCTGCAGTACAACCAGGACCTGAACCAGCTTCCGCTGAACACCACGACCGCCCCTGGCTACACGGGCCTCACGGCGGTGAATGGCGTTTCGAACGCGATCCGTCCGTACATTGGTTACGGCAGCATCAACTTCACCGACTTCGGCGCCACCAGCAACTACAACGCGCTGCAGGCCCGCATCAGCCGCCGGTTCTCGCACAGCCTCACCGCGAATGCGTCATACACGTATTCCAAGGCTATGGACGAAGTGGACTCGGACGGCACCGCCATCGGCTATTCGTATGACCGCCGCCGCGACTATGCGCGCGCCGGATTCGATCGTACGCACGTTGTTTCGATCGACTACATCTACGATCTGCCCTCGTTCGCGAAGAGCAATGCGGTGCTCAAACACGTCGTGAACGGCTGGGAGCTTGGCGGTATCACGCGCTTCGACAGCGGCACGCCGATCAACGTGACCTCAAACGGCAACCCGGGAACTCTGGGCAGCGGCGTTCGCGCGAACTACCTGGGCGGCCAGATCTATCCGGGCGACCAGACCCGGTTCCAGTTCTTCAACCCGCTGGTGTTCGCTCGTCCGGCGGACGGTACGCTCGGGAATCTCGGCCGAAACGCCCTCACCGGTCCCGGCTTCCAGAACTGGGACATCTCGCTCTACAAGAACACGCGGATCAGCGAACGCGTCAACACTCAGCTGCGCATCGAGACGTTCAATACGTTCAACCATACGCAGTGGGCCGGCGTGAACGGAGGCATCAGCGTGCCGAACCCGGGTCAGGCGGTTACCGCCGCCACGACCGGGAGCACGGGTCAGATCAGCAGCACCCGTGACGCTCGCAACATCCAGCTCGGTCTGAAGATCCTGTTCTAACTTTTCTCAGACCCGGCAACTCAGGGCGGAGGCGGCGAAAGCTGACTCCGCCCTTTTTCGACCGTAGAAAGATCTTTTGCGACGATAGAAACACGTGGTTCCCGTACTTCAGACCGTTGCTTTCCTGCTCATGTTTGCGCAGCCCGATGCGGTGGATGCCGCATTCGACAAGGGCAGCGCAGCGCTTGCCGCTCAGGACTACTCCACCGCGGAACAGCAGTTCAGGATCGTCCTGAATGCTCTGCCCGGCGATGTGCCCACTTTGGGCAATCTGGGCGTCGTGTATTCGCGGACGAACCGTTTTGCGCAGGCCATTGACGTCTATCAACGCGCGCTGAAGCTGGCGCCCGGGAACGTCGGGCTGAAGACGAATCTCGGATTGGCGTATGTCAAACAGGAGCAATATCAGCTTGCCTTACCCATTTTCGAGTCGCTGGTCCGGATCGATGGCAGGAATCTGCAGGCGCGCGAGTTACTGGCCTCATGTCAGCTGTCCACCGGGCGATACGAACCCGCATTGGCCAATCTGAAACTGCTGACGGAGGCCGCCCCCAACGAGCCGGGCGTGTTGTACATGCTCGGCGTCACGCTGACCCGGCTGAAGCGCAAAGACGAGGCCCATGCTGCATTCGCCCGCATGATGAGTCAGGTGCAGCCCGCGCAGGCGGATTTCCTGATGGGCAAAGCGAACTACGACACGCAGCGGTTCGAAGAGGCCGCGGAGTCGTTTCGGAAAGCTGCGTCCGCAGACCCCGCGCTGCCCGGAGTGCATCGCGAGTTGGGGAAGGCGCTCATCAGCCTGCATGATGACGCAGCCGCGGAAAAGGAACTACGCGCCGCAGGTTCGGAGGATGCGGAAGCGATCTACTATCTGGGCGGATTGCTCTCACAGTCGCGGCCCGCTGAAGCGGTCCCGCTGCTCGAGGAGGCGCGGAAGCTGACGCCGGATTTTTGGGGTCCGCTGTACTACCTCGGCCGGATCTATGCGAATGAAGGGCGGACTAGCGAGGCCCTGCCTTTATTGGAGCGGGCGGTGAAGCTGAATCCGGATGAGTCGGCGGTGCAGTATCAGCTCGGGCGCGTGCTGCAGAAAGCAGGCCGGGCGGCGGACGCTCGCGCAGCGTTCGCGCGCGTGAAAGAGCTAAAAGAGAAGGCGGTCGACAACGAGGTGAATGCGGTCAGTCCGGGAAGCATGAAGTGACAGCGACGTGGGACGATCAGCCGAGCCGCGCCTAGAACGCGGCTGCGCCGGCTTCCGCTACTGCGTGGTCCTGGTCGCCTGAACCGCCGCTTACGCCAATTGCGCCCACGACTTCGCCGCCGCGCTTGAGGGGAATCCCTCCCGCGAATATCATGACGCGACCGTGGTTTGATGCGTGAATGCCGAAAAACTGGCCGCCGGATTGGCTATGTTCCGCGAGTTGTTTTGTGGATATGTCAAAGGCGCGCGATGTCCATGCTTTATTAATGGAAATGTCGACGCTCCCGACCCAGGCTTTGTCCATCCGGACGTGGGCGACAAGATTACCTCCGGCGTCCACGACCGCGATGTTCATAGGCTGACCGATGGCCTGAGCTTTCTGCTCCGCGGCGGCGATGACTTTTCTGGCGTCTGCGAGTGTTACCACAAGAACTCCTTTAATGAGCGCTATCAGAGAAAACAACAATGCGCGACGGCGCTTGCGTCATTTGAGCTTACGCCGGGGCCGCACACAGCGGTTGTTCCTCGATTCAGCGTGCGTGCTGAATCCAACGAAATAACGTTTTAACGCCGAGCGCGATCAGGCTGCCTGACCTCCGGCGTTTGCCGTCCACGGCCCGGAAACCTGCCGGGTGGCGACGTTGAAACGATTCCACACGTTAATACTGGCAATCGTGATGATCAGGGATGCCAGACCCGCTTCATCATAATGACGAGCGGCTTCCTGCCATATTTCGTCGGGTACCGGGTCCGGGCGATCACTGAGCCGCGTGACCGCCTCGGCGAGCGCCAGAGCCGCTCGCTCAGCGTCGGTAAAGTACGGCGCATCGCGCCAGGCTGACACCGTGAAGATGCGCTCATCCGTCTCGCCCGCCTTCCCGAGCTCACGAGAGTGCATATCGACACACACACTGCAGCCATTGATCTGGCTGGCCCGCAACACAACCAAAAGTTGTGTTCGCATCGGCACGCCTCCTTGCCCGGCCGACGCGTGCAGAGCCATCATCGCCTTCATGACTTCAGGAACAACAGACACTACGTTCTTCATCCGTGCTTGCATATTTCCCTCTTCTGAACGGATGACGAGTCGAGTCGGGCGGATGTGACCGTCGCTTCGGCCCACAGTCTCGATGTGGTCCTCTGCGCCGTGGGAATTTACAGGGCTTAAACGGTCACTTGCCGCCGACTGAGAACGCGAGGAGCACATTCCCCGGGATGCCGCCCCATTGTCCGTAGCCGGAATAAGTGAAAATCATTCCGCCC
>Ga0126373_10003611_pt1 | contig 11646 bp, 12 predicted proteins | sample PanSoiMetPlot_11_FD_92545 | JGI IMG/M metagenome (GOLD analysis project Ga0126373, IMG submission 92545) | Tropical forest soil microbial communities from Panama - MetaG Plot_11 | ecosystem: Environmental > Terrestrial > Soil > Tropical forest > Bulk soil | place: Panama | collected 2016-02-17
ACTCACGGCTACGTTTTCATCATGAATCAACCCGACGGCTCCTACAAACCCGACGAGATCCAACAAAAGACGTTCGAAATCTTCATGGACTATTTTGACAAGCACCTAAAGCACAAGCGCTAGCTCGTGTCAAAAAGCGAATCGCATCTTTTGCGCTTTCTCTCGTTTCTTTTTTGCCGCTTGCAACCATATCGTAATACGATACATCTAATTAACAGGTGAGCGGGGGCAAGAATGCCGCCACTCACAAACAAGGAGGGTTGTTGAAGTTCGGCCCCAACAAAAGGGAAATCAGAATGCGCAGAAGGAATTACGGCCCCTTACAGTGCAGTTTGGCGGCCCCCGCACCGGGGACCGTAGCAAGATCCCGGCGCTGGAATCTGGTGCTGATCGTGATTCTCGCTTTTATCGTGCTCGGTGTATTTGTTGTCGCGGAGGCTCCGCACGCGGGAAGCAACGTTTCGAATTCCGCAAATGTCTCGTTGAAAGAAAGCGCAAGCCCGGCCTCCGCGCAGCACGCCAGATCGGTCAAGGGCATCCCATCTGAAGTTCGCGGTAAAGGCGGATCCGTGTATCTCAATAAGGACTTTGGGAGCGGTCATCACCCCGGTTAAACCGCAAAGGCACTGCAGTCAGGTATTCCTTTTTTCGAAAGGCAGATTAGCCCGGCGACAAGTGCTGCCCCTTGTCGGGCTAGTACACGCATTGATACCGATGCGTGGCCCAAAGCTGCAAGGGCACGTTCTCACCGCCTACCGAATACTCATGCGGCAATTTGGCGCAACCTCGAACAAGCTGTTGCCAATTTTGGAAAAAAGTGGACTGCTGGGTGACAACCCCATGTTTATCGGCGTCTGCCGCGACGATCCTGAAGTTATCGTCCGGCCCGGGCTACGTTACATCGCCTGCGTCACGGTGGACGAAGACTTCCCAGCCCTTGGAAATGGTTTGGACGATTACGGCACGAGCTTGACGGGAGCCCGCCAAAATGCTGTCTTGCGTGCAACCGGATCGAGCACCGTTACCTGGCAGTCATACTCGCCTAACGGGAGCTGATTAAGGGTGATGCTGAAGCTTAGGGCCATCGTTTTCAGTCGGTTATTCAATCCGTCGACCACCTTCATCGGTTGCGTTTCGAAGGCTTTCGCTTGGGCGCGATAGAAACTAACGAACGCCACTAACGGCTCAACGGTTGCCGCGGTTTGTTCGTAAGCTTGAAGATACACGTACATGTCCCGTCTCTTGCTGAACACGCGCGTCACGCTGGGAATCAGTTTCTTCCCATTCTCGACCAACGGATTGACCACCTCTTGCTTTTCTTTCTTCTTGTCTACGTTGTAGAGCGCATCCTTAAGGTCAACACGCTGACTGCTCAGCACGACAGAGCTTATCGGAATTCGCTTCACCTCTTTGTTCAGGTTGGGAACGACAAAGCTCGTTTGGTAGGTCCCGATTCTCCCGGTCTCCGCGTCGCGTGCCAAGAACTTGATCGTGTATTTTCCCGGGAGAAGCGTGAAGCCTGTGTCGTATTCAATGGGCCGCTTGGCCAATTCGATGGCGGTTGCATCGCTGAGCTTGATATTCACCTTGTCGCGCACGTTTGTAACGGTCATCCCGCCGGCGTAGTCGTCCTTGATTTCGCCAATGAAATCGATGAGCGTACGCTCAGCGCCGCCACGCTTAGCGATAGCGAGTTCGCGCCCGGGAATCTTCACCACGACGGGCACGAAATATTCGGCGCGATTCAACTGAAAGTAATCAATTTCCATCGCGATGGTGAGCTCCGTGATCGGATCCTCCAGCATAAGCGCGTCTTCGAGTTGCCGCTCCTTATCGGTAGCCGTGAATTTGCTGAACTGCTTCGCGGCATAGTAGCCGCGGCGATAATCAAGGCTTGCGGAAAACTTCTCGTTCAAGGAAATATTGATGCGACGGAACTTCCCATCCTGTGCTTTGTTGGTCGTGTAGTACGCAAGAATGTAGTAGCTCGAAACGGCGTGCTGAGCCTGCACAATTCCTTGCGTCAGGTCGTTAAAGTCGAGCAGTGCCTTTCCGCCAGTGTCGCCGGCAAGCGCGTATAGAGTATCTTGCGACTGCTGGAAGTTCGTCGTCACCGCCAGGGCCGAAGCCCCGGTGTACATCCCAGCGTTGCCCGGCGACCCCACCGTTGCATCTCCAAGTGGGGCCTGCGCCACCAAACCACGCGCGTCGATAGGCCAAAAGGACACTCCCGCACGGATGGCGCTGTCGATGGTCGCGTGGAGTTGCGCCTGGTTATTCAGACCATTCAACCTCAGCCCGCTGGCGAAGTAGACCAACGATTTCTTCTCGGTAAGCTGGCCCAACATTTTGGCCGCCGTCTGGAGAGCAGCTAGCTGGCGGTCAGTGTTGAAGATATTGAACTCGCTGTCATCCTGTCCAAAGGCCGCCCCAACATCAGAGCTGCTAGCGTCGTCTGGAGATTCATCCCACGCCTGGTCCTCACCGACCGCCATCGTTTCGATGATGCTTAATAGCCGGTTTCGGTCATCCGTGAAATCCTGTAGCACTTCGACCGCGCCGCCGGAATATCTGAGGATGGCGATAAGATCCGCCGACGTCATCTGCGTGCGGATGAATTTCTGGGCAGCAATCAATGAGCGCAGTTGGTCCGCCGGCGGCATGGCAGTCACGTCGAAATATAGAGCCATGAGGCGGTGGTCTTTGTATCGCGTGCTTCCCGGTGCCTCCGGCGAGATGCGCGTCATCGCGAGCTTGTGGTAGATGGTGATATTTTCAAGCTGGGATGGAGCTGGCGGCGCAGCACTTGGGGACTCTGGCAGTTTTTGTTGCTCGAAGAAAGCAATTGCTTGTGGCACCCCGTCCTCAGTGACGGTGAAATCCTGCGCGGTCAGGCCTTCGAGTGAGTTTCCTTTCTTGTCTTTGACCACCACGGTCTCGACGACCAACTGTGTACTAACACTGATGGAGGGTGTCTGGCCGTCTTTGGGCGGCGCATTCCGACCTACCTGCTGTGCGCCGCCAGCCAGGGCACCTAGCAACAAAACGGCAATGACACCTCGCATGGCTTAGAACCTCACGCGCATCGTGGTTTGCACGCTGCGCATTGCGTTGGCGGTAGTTGGCAACCCAAATTGCGTGCTGTTAATGACGGTGTCCCAGCTCGCAAAAGTGACGTGGTTGAGAAGGTTGCTGGAATCCACACGTAGATCGAGATTGAATCGACCATTCAATCGAAAGGTGCGTCCCATTCCCGCATTCAACGTGAACTGTGAGGGGCCAAGGATCGAATTTCTTCCCGCGTTTCCCCACTGGCCTGGCAAGGGCACGGTGTAAGCCGCTGGATTCAAAAATAAACCCGCGGGGGCCGCGTAAAGCGGCGCGCCTGTAGAGCTTGGCCGGATAGTTCCGGTGACGCCAGTGCCCGGCACCGCGGCAAGATAGACGGGTGTCTCCGGCAGACCGCTGCCAAGCGTAACCTGCGTCAGGAGCGTCCACTCTTTGAAAAGCGCCCCCCTCCAACCTCGCAGCAGCGTTTCTCCTCCAAGCCCCATGCCTGTGGTGTATTGCAGCTGGGTGCTCAGAAGATGGCGCTGATCGAAAGTGGAAAGTCCGCGCTCCGCGCCTAAATCGAGCCAGTTTTGCGCGATCGTGGGGGCACTCTGGTTTGTTCCGCCAGCCGTTACCTTGCCGACGCTAAGCGCATTCTGAGGCGCGTTTTGTGTAAGCCCAGAAGCCCCTTGACCTCCCAGTAGGGAGTCATCGTCGATGGATTTCGAGAAGATGTACAGGACCATTCCCGTGAGACCGTTGTGCAATCTTCGCCGCAACTGGACTTGACCAACCTCGCGGGTCGCATTGCCGCTCGACGTGAGGTAAGCGAATCCGATGGGACATGTGGAACAGGGATTCGGCGCACCGATCGGAAAAGTATTCGGCAAGAATTCCTGTACTCCCCGGGTTCCCTTGATACCGAGATAGGTTGCCGTCAGCTGCAGCGAGCCGGGCAGGTCACGTTGCAGTGATAATTGCCAGTTCTGCGCGTAGCCGGGGCGGAAATTCGGATCGATAGCGAAAGTGTTGGGCGAGCTTGCTGGACAGGCGTTGAATCCGTTCGCTAGCGTAAGCGGACAAGCGGAGCTGTTTGGGACGCTCAAGCTCTTCGACAGCGGCGCTTGCTGTGCCATCTGCAAAGCAATCGTTTGATAGACCGAGGTGTCGTAATAGATGCCGTATCCCGCGCGAACCACAACTGATGAACCTGCGATGGGTCGCCACGAAGTCCCAATGCGAGGCTCGAAACCCCTTTTGTCCGGCCGAACGAGCGAGTCCGGATAGGTTCGGCCCGTCAGCGGCCCAAGCGGATTGTTCGCGACGACCGGCGCTGCCGCGGCGAAGCCAGCAGCAATGTCCAGATTCACCAGCCGACCATACAGCTCCGTTATGGGTGCGCCATATTCCCATCGGACTCCTGCGTTGACGGTGAGTTGTGGACTCACTCTCCAGTCATCTGTGACGAATGCATCGTAGACGGACTGCCGCAAATATTTATCAGCGTTTCCGAAGGCAATGGAGCTCGTATCCGGAATCCCTAACACAAAATCGGCAACATCCGAGCCGCCGACTGCCGCACCGTTCGCCGTTCCTTGAGTGGCTGCACCAGTGAAGGTAAACGTGCCTCGCGGGTTCTGTTGCGATAAGTAGTTGAACTCCTGCCTGCGGAAGTCGGCTCCAAACCTAATGTTGTGCTTGTCGCGATTCCACAGCATCGCGTAGGAAAATGCGCTGGTCTGGCTCCGATCGAAGGAGCTTTGCGCATCGGACAGTCCCGCAAGACCACTCGAAAACGTGAGGCTCGGGGGACCCCAGTTCATGGGATCTTGATTGTTGCCCGTGATTCCCGCCTGACCCGAGATATTTTCGCGGTTCTCCCAGTAAGGTGTGACCCGTGTCGCCAAGCGGCTGAACCCGTACGCAACATTCACGAACAGCCGTTGGTTGAAGCGGTGTGAGTAATGCACCCCGGTATTGATTCCCAACGCATCGGTGTTATCGAGAAAGCCGAAAAGGTTCGGGGCACCTTCCCGCGTGCTTTGAAACGCGAAGTCGCCATAAAGCTCATTTTTGGAATTGAGGGGCTTATCGAAGCGTGACTGCAAGGCATCTTGATGGGTGCTGCTAAGGATCGGAATTTGATAGTTGTAGCGTGGATTCGATGAAACGTTTGGCAAAGGGTAGAGATTCAACAGAGCTTGCGCCTGAGGGCTGATGGGGACCATGTTGCCGGGAAACGGCAATCCAGTAGCCGGATCAAAGATCTGGACGGGTTGCCCCTGTCGATTCAATTCGTTCGAGAAGTCTCCGGCACGTTCGGCGAGATCCGGCACCAGGGCGGATTGCGTTGCGGCGTCGCGATTTCGCGTCCATTGGTAGCCAACAAAAAAGTTGGGCCCCCTTCGCCATACATGGGGAATTCTCAGCGGGCCCCCAAGCGTTGCCACGCTCGTCACCCGGTTGTAACTAGCCTTGGGTGTATTTTGCCCACTCAACGAAAAGGGCCTGGCATCCAACGCGGAATTGCCGAAAATGATGCCAATTCCGCCGTTATAAAGCCCTTTGGCTCCGTTGCGATTATTCCCAAAGGCCGCAAGTTGCGCGAATGGAGACGCAGCTCCGTTGTTCACGCTTCCGTTAATCAGGAAGCCACCAGAGGCCTCTTGATTGAGCTCGTCATCGGATGGCTGGGTCTCTGGAGCCTTTTTATCTTCCGGTTTTGTTGGCTCGTTGTCGCCAGGAGGAGGCGCGGCACTCGCTACACTTGCAACAGGAACAGCGGTGGATTCGATCTCAGCCTTGATTTCGTCGAGCGGCAGCATGCTCAATTCCCAATTTGCAGCATCGGCATCCGGCGCGGCTGACACCTCTTGCTTAATAGTCGAAAAGCCTTGCATGGCGACTTCAATCGTCCAAGTTCTGTCCGTCAAATCTGGAAAGGAAAAGAAACCTTGTTCATCGGTGACCGAAACAAACTTCCTGTCGCCCTGTGTCGCCGTTACCGTGGCGCCTGGCACTGGAAAACCCCCGAAGGTCACTTGGCCGTGGTATCCGGAAGCGGCCGCGAGGCTAGAGGCAATCAGGAACGCAATGGCACAGATAAGAAGCAGGTGGTTAGAAATCCGCCGCCGTGACATCGATTCCCCCCCCTTTCTTCTGGAATTCGGCGCGCGACATGCACAGTCAACGATCCGATCTGCTAGTTCGCTGAAGGCCTTTCGACGTGATCGATGACCATGACCTCGAGCGGCCCTTTGTGTGAATCCAACTTCAGTCCGAGTTGTTCGCGGAGGGCGGTGAAGATGTCGGGGCCATTCGTGCCGGGCAGGTTAGCCGCAGCGTCTGGTCTGCCGGCCAACCCGGGAGCGGGCTCGGGGGTCCACTCCAGCTTGAAATCATAGAACCTTCCGAGGCCCGTCTGATCGATTACCGGCCGGTCCAGCCTCTGCGAAAGAAGCCACGAAAAATACGACATGGAACAATGCGTGGCTTCAAGCTTCCCAAAGCCCGTCCCTCTGACGGGAATATCGAAATGCTCCGGGCTGTGATTTTCCGTCAGTTTAGGTCCGGACTTATCGACAACCAACTCGTAAGCGGGAAGCGTGCGCGTCTCTTTGTGGAATTGCAGCTTAAAACGATCAATCAGCAAATTTTGAAACATGACGTGCAGCTCATCGATTGTGTGTGGGCCATCCGCTTTGGCGTCGACATCGTACAAATCGGTTTCGATCCAACCTGGACCGCCCGATATCTGTCGATCGTTGAGGTGGAACATCAGCTTGATCATCAACTTTACCGGCGCGTTTGTTGCGATGTAGCTTTGACCGCCAGGCAGAGGCTTGATACCTCCTCCATCGGCGTTCGGGTTGGAGGGTTTGATCGATGCCACCTCAAACTCGAGTCGCGGCGCCGTATCGGTCTTGAGCTGGCAGAGTCCACTTGCCGAAGCCAAAGCAAAAACCGTTGCGAGCATTGCTGAATGTTTCAGCGCGACCATGACGTTCGATACCCCCTTAGTTTGTTAATTCTCCGAAGGCTTCTCCGCGTGATCAATGACGTAAATCTCTACTGGACCCTTTTGCGGCTCCAGTTTCAAGCCGAGCTGTTCCTGAAGGGCGGTAAGCAGCGAAGGCCCTGACGCGTCCGGCGGGGGCGCGCTGCCTTGCGGTCCGGTGTCCGGTCCCCGGAACATCGCGCCTTGGCTCTCGTCGGGTGTCCATTGCAGAGTGAAGTCATAATTGCCCGGGAGGCCGGTCTTATCCACGACGGTGCGGCCCAGTTGGGAGGTCAGCAAGCGGGCGAGCTCGCTCAAGGGAAGGGCTTGGCTCGTCAATTGGCCCCTTCCCATGCGCATCATGCCCGCTCGCGCGATACCGTCAGGGCCCTTTATTCCGTTGGGATAGGTGTCGTCAGGTTTCGCCTGCCGGAGCTTCGGTCCGTTTTTTGCGACGACCAGCGCGTAAATGGATAGTTCTTTCGAGTCGTGGTGGACCGCCAGCTTGAAGCGATCCGCCAAGAGAACCTGCAACATGTGTTGTGTTGCCAGCCTCCTTTTATCCTCGCTGAGCTTGTGAAAAGCGTCGGCTGTAGGGCTGTCCATCTTCGCGTCAATGTCGTAATGCTCGGACTTGAGCCAGCTTGGGCCGCCGGAGATCTGATTTTCTTCGATGCCGTATGCCGATCGAATGAGCATCTCCAAGGTCACGTTCGTTCCACTAAGTCCGCTGGGAATGAACATTAATCGGACCATGTTGGTGCCGGACATGTTTGGTTTGATCGATGCGACATCATACTCATAGGAAGGGGCTGCCTCAGGAGACTGCTCCGACCTGGCGCGGCTTGGTCGTGTGTAGACAGCGCCAAAGACGATGAGGATGGAAACGGCCATGCGTCCAGCCTTTTCGAGCATGAAGTTTCTGTTGAAATCCAGGTTGCCCGCGATGTTTTTCATGGTTGCCCTCCCGATGCTAGGTTTCCGAAGGCCTCTCGAGGTGGTCGATAACAAGAATCCCTTCTGGGCCTTTCTGTGATTCGAGCCTCAGGCCGAGTTGTTCTTCGAGCGCAGTAAAACCGCGGAGGCGCTGAGGAATCCGGGAAAGCTGCTGTGGCTGGGCCTGCCTGTCCGGGTGCTGATCCTTTAAACATCGAGCTCTGCATCTTATCGGGCGCCCCCTCCAGGGTGAAATCAAACTTGCCCGTGAGGCCGGTCTTGCCGATAACGTAGTCGTTTGCCAGGATGATTGCCTACGGAAGGCGCAACCGCCGACGATGTCTCGGACAAATGCTTCAGGATCATGATGATTTGTCTCCGCGCTCAACCTTCCGAAGTATTTTCTCGGCTTCCTTAACGTCCTCGAGGGTTAGCCGGCCGGACTCAATCAGGCGGGCCATTACCAGCTGCGGCCGCCCCCCAAGCAGGGCCAAAAGGTCGTCGATCAACCTGCGTTGGGCTGCATCACGAGTAATCGCAGCTTCGAAGATGTGAAAGTTCCCAACCTTTTTGACGCGGCGCACTGCCTTTTTGCTTTCCAAGCGGTATACGGTTGTTTGCACAGTCGTGTAGGCCGGTCGTTTTTTCTCGGGAAAGCTTTCTTGAATCTCACGAATGGAAGCATGCTGCCGGTTCCAAAGCACTTCCATGATTCGAATTTCGAGCCTGCTGAGCTTGGGTTCCGCCATCGGTCCTCTACTATAACCGTATGGAACGCTACTACAGTCATAGGCACGTTGCAAGCTTTTGGGCTTGCGGTCTTGGAACTAAACCGCCGGCGCGGCAGAAGCTTCGCGTGCGATATTGCGCGATTGAGGCGACGCGAATTGATGTTCGGTTTGTTGATCACATCTAGACTAATTCAGCGACGCAAGGCAATCTCGGAGCTGCGAATCAGGGAGCTCACAGGCCAAGATGCCCGGTTATCGGGCAGTAGGTTTGATCGCGCACCGTGCTAAGCGCGCGAGGCGATCCGGACGGCTCAGACGCGGCGCAACAGGGTGATGCGGCCGATGGGCAGCCATTCGGCAACTAGAATGTCGCCGCTGTGAAGGAAGATAGCCGCGTGAGGCGTGATGAACTGCCCAGGAGTGAATTCGTTGCGCGACTGCCTGCGGCGCGAGCCAACCTCCCCATTGGAAGCGCGGCCGTCTCCCAGTTGCACAACCACGTTGTACTGGCGGTCGAGAATGCAAACCTGACTGTCGAGGTCCGGACAGACCATCCACTCGCCTTGCGTGTGAAAGTGACACGGCATACGGAGCCGTGAATCGTCTTTAATGGTGCGAAGATGTGAGCCGTCCAAACTAAAGGTTTGCACGCGTCGGTTCCCGCGATCCGCAACCACGAGGATGGGTTCCTCACCGCGGGTATCCACGAATAGGCCATGAGGCGTGTCGAATTCGGCGTCGCCGTGGCCCGGCCCCCCGACTTCTCCGAGGAATTTTCCGTCGGAAGAAAATCGCAGCACGTGGTATGAGCCGTAGCCATCACCTACATAAAAATCTCCGTTTGGAGCGAAGGCGACGTTGGTGGGAACAAAATCAACGGGCCGCGCTGCATAGACAGGGTCTTCCCGCGGGTAGCCGTGCGTCCAAAGGGATTCGCCCTTCAGGGAGGTCTTCGTGATCTTGCACCGATTGATATCGCAGTGATAGAGAACTTCCATGCCTTTCTCGCGGCGCACACCAAGGCCGTGCGCGCCGCCACGAAACTCCTCTCCGAACGCGCGCATGAAGCGTCCCGACGCGTCGTAAACAACCAGAGCCTCTCCGCGCATGCTGGATTTGTTCACCGTATGTGCCACATAGATGTTGCCTTGCGCATCCTGCGCCAAACCGTGGGTGTCCCCCCAAACCAGGCCTTCAGGCGGAACGAGCCAGTCGTGAACACACTCGTAGGTGTGCACTCCAGAGCCGACAATCGGCAAGCGACTGCCGGGCTTGCTCGGGGTCTGCAGAAAGAAAGGGGGCAGAAGGGCCGCCGCTGTCGCCGTCGAGGCGTCTCGAAGGAACCTGCGTCGAGTGCGTGAGTTCATAGGATGAGGTCCGGCACTATCATCTCACGAAGGGCAATTCCTGATAAGCTCGCGGTGCTTCCCGGTGACTCAGGGCTCTCCTTCGGAATTACGGTGACGTATTGCCAGGGAAATGAGAAGCTGTTTCTTCGTGGCGCTGCTGAAGGCAGCAGTCGCCGATGGAGTTCGCACTCGAACGGAGCTACGGTCCGTCCGCAAAGATGGGGGTCTTTCCGAAACCTGCACCGGCCTGGGTCCTCCTAAGCCCCCCGCAGTACATCCCGCATCGGCCCTTCAGCGTGGGACGCGAGGGGTCGCTCGGAACTGATATCACATTTGGCGGGAGCATCATCCTGTCGACTCCCGGCTTCGGCGTGATATCACCCTTGAGTGGGATGCCGTGGCAGCCGTCAAGAAGGTGATATCACAATGCCCGACTCTAAGCGAATCCCCGTAACGCTAACCGGCGACCAGCATGCTCGGTTGATTGCCGTCGCCAGGAAGCTCCACACGAGCGCTGCAGAGCTCATCCGGGAGGCGGTAGACAGCGCGCTCCCAGTATTCGAGAAGGAAGCTCGGCAGGGAGAAGGACAGAAGGCCGGTGAGGTCAGTGGAAGCACTGCCGCTAAGGCCTAGACGTAAGCGCCACGCGGTTGACTTGAGTGCCCCGTGGTCGAAATCGCCGTCGATTTTCTTGACTGGGACCGCCGAGCAGCACGCCCGGCTCGAAGCTTGGCACAAGGTACAGGGCGCGGATGTGGAGTGAGTTGTTCCCGAGGCCATCGACAAAGGCTCGCCGAGCTTGCGTCGCGGCCAGTCCCGATTCCGAGTCCGAGCTAAGAAGCAGATTCCAGACCATCAGGTTCAACTTCTCCCGCTCCTTCGAGGGCAGGTGCTTGACAGCATTGCAAAAACGGCTGTAACGTCTGCGTGCAAGCGTTTGCAGAAATTCTGTTCTCCACCGGGAGCTCCGGGACGCACACCAATGCAGCGAGGGGAGGATTGTACGCCGGAGGACGGCAACCTTGGAGTGAAAAGGACTGCAAGCTCTCCCCCTTTTAAAGCAGGCTCATAGACAGAGACTTTTTCAGGAGCAGAATCGGTTATGAAAAACGCTTCTCGACGCAACTTTCTGAAATTGAGTGCAGCCGCTGCCGGACACGCTGTCGCGTTGCGCTCCATGCGGAGGTGGGCCCTTCCGGTCGCCGCTACTGCCGTCGTCCCGCGGCTTGCTTTATTCGAATATTCGCAGGTTCAACTGTCGGAGGGACTCTTCCGCACCCAGTTTGATCACAACCACCAGTTGTTCCTCGGCCTGGATGAGGACGCACTGCTGAAACCTTTTCGAGAGCGTGCAGGAATGCCCGCACCCGGCCCGGACATGGGCGGATGGTACGACAATGCCAAGGACTTTAATCCGGCGAATAGTTTTCACGGCTTCATTCCCGGGCATACTTTTGGACAATACCTTTCGGGACTGGCCCGCGCTTACGCGGTCACAGGCTCCAAGGCGACCCAGGAGAAGGTGCACCGGCTTGTTCGCGGCTACGCGCAGACTGTCGATCCGGCCGGGAAATTTTATGTG
>Ga0126373_10003612_pt1 | contig 11646 bp, 17 predicted proteins | sample PanSoiMetPlot_11_FD_92545 | JGI IMG/M metagenome (GOLD analysis project Ga0126373, IMG submission 92545) | Tropical forest soil microbial communities from Panama - MetaG Plot_11 | ecosystem: Environmental > Terrestrial > Soil > Tropical forest > Bulk soil | place: Panama | collected 2016-02-17
CGAACTAGCTGCTTTCGACATTCCGGGTGAAGATGAGGACATCGACCGTGACCCAGTTTAGCGGCGGGGAGATATGGATGCCCGGTAGTGACAAACCGTGGGGTGCACTCGGCAAGGGAACCGCTATCGGTTACCGGCTGATTGTCACTAATCCCGACGATCGCCGCTACGGAGCCGAGGCCAAGGCGGCGGACATGAAACCGTTACTTTCCCTCTTGCAACAATTCGAGGGAATAGGGTATGAGTTTGTTCGACTGGAACGCACCTATGGGGGATAGGGTCATGTCGGTCAATAGTTACAAGTATCGGTACATTCCCAGCCGTCCGGTGACTTTCGACGATCTCGCACCGGCCAAGTGGGTCTATGTCGAGGCACCGCCGAAGCTCGCCGAGAACATGGGCGGCTGCCCGATCTCCAAGCACGAATTTGGTGTGATCGCGACCGATCGCATGCTACTACAGTCGGTCCGCGATAAGGCTGGTCTTACGCCGCTCCCGCGCTAGGAGGGGGGTCATGGATGACGACGACGCAAAGCACATTCTCTTGTCGATTCGCCGGTCTGTGCTGGAGCACTACCCGTTCAAGAACACCGGCCCCGACCGCTTTGTCGACGCCCGCTACGCGATGACTTTTGGCTTGATCGCCGGGTTGTGCACCGAGGGACTACAAGCCGTAGCCCAGGATCGCCCGATACGGATTAGAGCGGCGCTCAGCGCCACCTTCAACCCGTCCGATCTGCCACCGGAGTGACATTCGGTCCACGTTGGACCGCACAACGCAAGCAAGCGGTACTGCATGATATCGACACCGGCATGCTCAGCCTGGAGGAGGCGTGGTCCCTCTATGGACTGAGCGAGGAGGAACTGACTCACTGGCGGGTCAACGGTACCTGGGTCACTAAGACACCAAAGGCACTACGTCGTAACGGTCGCAAGTCGCAATGGAGGAAACGTGAAGTTCCTAAGCCCGAAGTTCCTGTCCCATATCTTCCACAGAGCGAAGCCGCCGACGACTAGGGAACCGATCAAAGGTACACCCGTTGATCGCTTCGAGCGGTGTCGGTGGTGCCTGGGCGAGAGCTTCTACGAGGGTCCGTCCGGCGGCGCGTCACAGAACACCACCTGTGCCACCTGTGGCGCGCGTTACAACATCGGGCTGATCCCCGGCGGGCCGATCCTTCTCGACATCCTCTCGGAACCTACCGACAAGAGTTACATCATCAAGCCTACGGAGAAGACGTGATGCCGCAGATACTCAGTCGCAAGGAACTCGACACTCGACCGGACCGGTTCCCCGGTTTTGGCGATAAGGGTCACAACGTGGTGTACCTCTACGCCGAGTGTCACAACGAGGCCGACCAGGAAGTGTCATACGACAAAAACACTGGTCTGCTGAAGATCGACTGCGCCGAGTGCGGGCTGAACATCGCCTTCGTGCGGGTGGCCGACGACAACCAGGAATTTGTGCAGCGATGAGGGGGCAGGGCATGACAGGCACACCGCTCCTGGTCGGGCCGATCGAGAAGCTCGCGCTCGCCGATCTGGCGAAGCTCGCGGCGGCGCACCCGGTCGACATGAAGGGGCTGACCAAGCGGATCGAGAGCCAGGAGGGCAAGGCGCGCCACATGGCGCAGATGACCGCCCAGACGGTGCACATCCCTGTCGCCTACCTTGTAACCTTCTCGATCGAAACAGGCCACCCAGCGGCCTCCCAGTGCCGCCACATGTCAATGTCGGTGGCGCGGGCGGGTCGGGTGCCGCTCCCCCAGGCGGTATGGATGGTCGCGGAGGAACTTGGCTTCACCGGCTCGCTCCAGGCATGCACGGTGTGGGTCGAAGACCTCCAGGGGCACGGCAAGGCGATCAACGTCGTCCAACCGGTCAAGGAGGACGCCGATGTCAGCGTTGACAGACGAGGAGCGTAGTAGCTTCCGCATGCGGTTGGGCACCGCCTTGCTTGCGGCGGCAAGACCACTGGAAGAGTCACACACACCGAGCGAAGTAATGCCGATGGTACTCTCGGAACTGCTGTCGCTCGTAGCGGCGATCGCCCGTACTAACGTACAACTGGACGCGTTCGACTTTATCGAAGCCTGTATCGTGGCCACCAGAACGGTGTACAAGAATGCACGACCGGCTGATTGAGGAGCCTGAGGAACAGGTCACCTGGGAAGGTCGCTGCGGCGTCTGCTTCAACGAGTTCCGCCACCCACAAACCACCAAGGACAACCCGTCACCGCATGGTGTATTCTGCCCGGTATGCCGCAAGAACGGTCTGATGGCACCGGGCATCGTTCACTTCAAACCGGCGAGGCAACTCTCATGCAGCGGTTGGAGTCACCGCGCTACTCGGTGATCCTGATGCTCTTCGTCATCGGGCTGATCCTGGTGATGGTGACAATCGCTTACGGTCACTCGAACGACGTACCCTACGCCGAGTGGATGGGTAGCCTGATGCGGCCCAACCGGGTTGGCTCATGCTGCGGTCCCGGTGACCAATACTACGCCAAGGAGTACACAACGAGTTACCGCAAGGGCATCGCCTTTGTTGCGGTGGTCGACGAGAACGGGGTCGACGTGATCGTCGATGTGCCCAACGAGGTAGTGATCTGGGACCGGCCCAATCCGACCGGGCGCGGTGTCGTCTTTATGATCGGTCCCGACAACCACGTCATTTGCTTTGTGCCGGGTACCGGCACTTGAGGAGGGGAACTAATGGCTGCTTGGGCTTTTGTCACAAAGGGCGGGGTTGAGATGGCGGACCTGATCCAGCCGCTGGTCGAGGCGGTCGGCGACGGCGAGCCGCCGATCGACATCCTCAACGGAGTCGCGATCAATGTTACCCGCCTCCTGGGCGATCGGGAACGTGCTGGAGAGCCAAATCTGAAGCAGTGGGTCCACGACTTCGCCGCTTTCCTGATGCACCGCTTTGGCGACCTGGAGGAAAAGTGACAGCAGAATTAGACAGTGTGATTTTTCACCTGTTGGTGAACATCATTGGTTTCTGCGCGTCACTGGTCGGTATTCTCACAACACCGAAAAGTGAACTGTTGCGCAGCCTGTTCTTTGTCGGAACGGCTGCGCTGTTCATCATGATGAGTACCTTTTCCTAGTGCACCTGTACCAACTCCTCAAGCTCCTCGACCCGAGCCGCGAGTTGCTGGAGCGCACGGACGAGGTACGGAATCATGTGGTGATCAAGGACATGGTGTAGGTCGAGCGGCACCCGCTCATCGAGCGGTGTCGGGTCTTGCGAGACAGCGACCGCTTCGGGGATGACATCCATGAGTTCCTGGGCAACGATCCCTGCCTGCCGTGGCCGCAACCCCGGCATGTAACCGCGAGCTTCATCGGTCCAGTCGAACGATCGCACACGCACCGCCAGGATCGCCCCCAGCGCGTCGATCTCGCTGTCACGGATGTTGAGCTTGAGCCGCGCGTCCGAGATCGCACTATCAGCCCATATGGCCCATTGTGACCCACCGTTATCAGGGCTGATGCGTAACTCGATACCTGCCGGACCCGCCGAGCTAAAGACACCAAATGAGGTGTAACCCCAGCCACTGCCGTTAATGAGTTCAAGGTTTGCGCCGTAACTACCGCCTACCGGGTAGCGGCGATAGACATCACCAGTAATACAGTCGTTGTTGATGTTGAGATTGGAGATAGTCCCGTTGCCGCTGACCGTCAGATTGTTACTTGCGTTCAAATCCCTGATGTACAAGTCACCGGCATTATCGATATGCGCGACACCGCTGCCGCCAGCTTCGACGAACCAAAAGCCATTGTTTCCGGTCGGCAGCCGGAAGCCGAGACTATTGGCATCACCGTAGACTTGGGCATTGGATGTGCCGAAGAAGCAACTACCGCCGTATACCTGTACATTTGTCAAGGTGTAGAAGTTACCAATGTTATCGAAATGTGCGATACTGGTTCCGGCGGAATTATAGAACGAGATGTACCCGTTGCCGGTCGGCAGGTGGAGGTACAAGTTACTGCCATCGCCGCTGAAGTAACCGCCGCTTGGCGTGTAGATGACACCACTTGCAACACTGACGGAACCGGCAACGTAGAGATTACCACCGAGAATATCGAGACCCTGCTGCATCGAGACCCGCCCAGAAGCCAGATCGATCTGGAACGGACGTAGGCTGCCCCAGCCTCCATACGGATCACCGGGGTTGGTGATCATCAGGTAGAAGGTAGTGGAGTCATTGCGGAAGAACGTACCGTAACTCCCGTAAGCGATGCGCAGGCCGTTGGAGTAGGTACTTTGCAGTTCCCCGAGCGCCTTTATGCTGCCATTGGCAAGGACGTTGCCACCGGGATCGATCGTCAGTCGGTCGCCGGTTGTGGGGGTAGAGCCATAAAGACGGGCGACATTCCCGCTTGAATACCATGCCCAACTGACACCGCCGCCACCGCCGCGATCCGCAAAAAAGAAGGCGGCGCTTGTACCGGTACTGTTGATCTGTTGGGGAACTTGGAGACCGTTGGTACTATCAACCTGCATCAACAGGTTCACCGGCCCCGACACATTGGGGAAGTCCCAGACAGCGAGACCGCCCCGACTACCGCCGCCCCGGTTGATAAAGAAATCGGTCTCTCCCAAGCCGGAGTTGTAGTTCCAGCCAATGCCCATCGCACCAGAGTTCGCCAACCCGTTGAATGCGGAGTTAAGTGCCGCCCAGGAGTCACCTCCGGTATTGAGTCCGCCGATCCGCGCGAAGAGTGACTGGAACAAGTTGCTGGGAACGAACAAATTGCCGCTCAGTGTACCACCTGAAAGCGGCAGGTAATTGGCGAGGTCACCGTTCATCGCCAACCACCCGGCGTCAATACCGTCGATCCAGCCGTGGAAGTGTGTCCCGTCCCATCCAAACGAGATCAAATGGGAGTCACCGGTGGAACCAATACCACTGTATTTGATACCGTAACCAGCCAATTTCACTTGAATAGCTTGAAACACCCCGGTGTTACTCATCGAGAAGTAGGCGTCGGGGCCGCCCGAGGGACCGGCGCGGAACCCGAGCGCGCCGCTGCCAGCATCGTAGATGTAGTGATCGGTGCCACCGAGAAAGATGCCCGCGACTGTCAACGAACCAAGAAACAAGCTATTGCCATCGACTACGAGACCGCCCGCGCCGACATGCACCTGACCACCGAGTGGGTTGAGTAACAATGTATAGTGCTGGCTGAGGTCGTTGCTGTTGGTGACATCCAACCAAAACCCGCTGCCGTCATTGCCTCCCATATCCAGTATCAAACCGGTGTTATCGGCCATACGAGTGACAAGACCGGCGCTCTGGGTAGTACCGGAATTGACGGGCGGTCCGGTACCGCTATGCGTAACGACAAGCTGCCCGCTCATACTGGCGACACCGCTGACAACGCCTAGAACGGGTACCCACGCCGCGTTGTGCCGTCCGTAAGTGTTACCGTCCGCCGGTGCATCGGGGATGCCACCACCACCACCGCCTGAACCTGCGTGCGCGTCCACGTAGTGCTTGTTGGCGACATCGAGATCACCCACCGGATCGTAGATACCGGTAAAGGTGGTTACCGTGTCACCAAGGTTGATCGTCGTGGTGCCAAGCGTGATGGAAGAGTGCGCCAGCTTGGCATTGGTGATACTTCCATCCGGTATGGCGGTGACCGTGTCGACGTAGTGTTTGGTGGCGACATCCTGTGGGTTGGTCGGATCGGCAAGCCCACTGAGGGTCGTTACTCCTGGTGTCTGACCAAGAATAACCTGCGTCGAACCGATCATCACCCACGGTGTCGCCAGCTTATCACTGGTGATGCTTCCCGGCGGGATCGGCGGTAACGTGATCCCGGAACCCTGGAGTGCCAAAGCAATAGCAGCATTGAGGTCCGCCGCCGTCAGGATACCGAAATCCTTCCATGGGTACCCGCCGTAATAGAAACCCTGCATTCCGCCGCTCATGGTGTCACCTCTCTACCCAGGTTCACCGTTACCACCATAGAACAACACCGCCCGCTGCGCCGCTGGTACCCCAATTCTGGTAGTCGTTTGCGCCGCCGCCACCACCCGGCTGGGTCGCGTCGTGGAAGGAACCGCTGGCATTCATGATGCCACCGAGTCCGCCGCCGCCACCGGCGGCTCCACCCATAGCCATTGCATTGATACCGTCTAAATCCGTTCCCGCCTGCCCCTGCACGCCAAAACTACCACCAGACGAGCCGCCACCCAGTCCCGGTCCCGAGCTTCCTCCTGTACCGCCGTGAGCAGTGCAGGGACCAAAACCACTATCTTGACCGTTACCCGCCGCAGCGCCATTAGCAGCATTGCCGCCACCAGCACCCACATACCCACCATAGACCCCACCAGGAGTCACGTACATCCATCCTTCGCTGTAACCGCCGCCGCCACCGGATGACCCGTGATGGGATGGGTCTGAGTCTGCGGAGCCTGGGGCGGTACTACCTGAACCACCACCACCAGCGCCCCAACACCTGATGAAAACCATGTTGACGTAGTTAGGACATGTCCAACTAAAGGAACCAGGACTAAAAAAGCTCGCTTGACCGTGTACGGAACCTAAGCTAACCGGACCTTGATCGGCTCCATCGACAATCGCGTGCAGTCCGACATTATCCCAACCAAAAGCAAAATTATGGTTACCGAATGTGGAGTTGTAAGACCCGTAATTGATACCTTGGCCACCAAAGCACGAAGTTCCCGAAGTGGTGATACCGCCGTTCGCCACATTGATGACGGCGTTGCCGCCCGCTGACGGAATATACAGTGCTGTGGTTACACCACCCACAAGCAAATTAACCGCACTCATAAAGTTAGCGCCACCCTGAACTGTCATACCATTATTGAGACTGGCAAAACCGCCAATTGTCACCGCATTGGGTATTCCGACATTCGAGCCGGTGTCGATCCACAAACCCGCGACACCAGTCGAGTGATCGACAAGTTCAAAGTTCCCGGAGGGGTTGACATCAATCCGGTAGGAATGGCGACCAGCCGCGTTAAATATAATACCGGAATACTGACCAGTATCTGCGTTGATATTCAAAATGAGGGATGCGCCGCCTCTGTACAAAGTACCGCCGCTTAACGGCAGGTAACCGGAGACACTGGAACCGACTATGCTGTTGATCCGGTGGACGATCGCCGCGTCGAAGTTGGCGACCCACTCCGAAACGTTACCGTCATCGTAGATCGGGATTGTCACTAATTGCTCGTTGACCCACTCGGACACCGAGCTTGCGACAAAGGCACCCTGACGGATCGCCTTATTCGCCTCAATCGACTTGGCCAACCCACCGACAAAACCGGTAGACCGCGTGGGGTTCGCGTACCAAGTCGCCTGATCCTGGACGTTGGCACCAGCACCCGTGGCGAACGTCAGGAAGTCATTTTGTGCCATCGCCTACCCCCTCGTTATGAGGACACAAACGGGGCTTCAGTCGTTGCCCAAGCACCGACATCCCACCCTGCGATCGAAGTGTCCATGACATCGAAACCAAACACCGGCGTGCCGCCGGGACCACCGGGCCACACGGTCGGGTAGTAGTGATCCATGCCGATCCCCGCCGGTTTGAGGTCGAGTTCCCCGGTGTCGAACAGCGCGAGAGTGATCTGATCCGGTGTATGCGGGCCGAAGAGGATCAACCCCATCGTCATGTCACCGAAGTCCTGTATCCCGATCGTGAAACCGGTCCCGGCGAAGAGCTTCTCGTAGGTGGCGTACGCACCCGGAATAGTACCATCCCAATGATTTGCCGCGATCACCGCGCGCAACAGGATACGGTAGTGCTCGTCATCGAGCGCGACGATCCCGGTGTCGGCATCGAACGGGCGCTTCCAATTGGCTTGGTTCCAGCCCAGCCCGACAATGTCCCAACTGAAGTAGGCGTTGATCGGTACGGTGAGGAACCGGGTGCGGCCCACCCACTCGCCGACCGCGTCGAGTTGGGCACCGATCGCGAGGTCGAGATCGTAGTACTGGAAGAAGTGTGTCTCCAGCCATGTGATGTCACCAAACGGCTGTAGCAGCGCGATGAGCATCTCGACATAGTTCGGTTGCTGGTTGTGCTCCGAAGTAACATCATCGAGATACGCGCTGATGTCAGCGATACCGTGACGATCCGGCGGGGGTTCGGTTCCATCGATCATCTTACGTCACCAATATGGTTACATCGGAAGGGTCACAGTAGGCCGCGCCATAGAAGTCGATCGGCACATCGGCGACCCCGTAAATCCGAGAACCGGGCTGCACCGTCGAACCGGCGGGGATGCTGTCGGCGAAAGTGACTACAGTGCCGGTGACATTCATGATCGTCGTCTGCATGTAGGTATTGGTGTTGAGCGTCAGCCAGATCACCTCACCCTGGAAAAACAGCCCCGGATTAAAGACATTGACCGCGTTACCGGTGTACGGACCGCCAGTCACTATTGCGTCACTGCGCGCCAGTGCCAGCCCATTGGGTGCCTGGACGGAATACGTCGCGCCGAGCGGGTCGAGCGACGATTGCGGCAGCCCAGTAACTTCGGTCGCCGCGTCACCGTCGAGGTTGGCTGGCGAGTAAATGTCACCCAACAGGACATCGTCACCGATCTCCTTGTTGTTGATGTACTGGGACACCGAAGCCTGGGCGTATTGGCCGATCGCATCCGAGTAACCCTGCACCGCCTTGATGTGGATCAGCGCGTAGACTTCCTCGACCACCATCTGGAAGTAGTGGATCGTCTGCGGGATACCCGCTTGGTCAATCACGGTGACAGTGACATTGCCGTAGGTCGGAACACCGGGCGGCTTGGTCTGCGAGATCGAGGTGGCGATGGCTTGTGAATCGGTACCATCGACCACGGCGGCGATGCTATGCGCCGGAATGCCGTTAACATCCGTCAGATAAGTGGCGTTCTCGTACACCCGCGCCCGGTTCACCGTAGGCAGCGCCAAGAGATTACCCTGGATCGAAGACAGGACGGTCTCGGCGGGGTTCGCCGTCGATTTCTGCTGACGGCGGCGTAGCTCCGCATCGGTCTCGATCGGGATACCGAGCACCGCCGGATTGGCGTTGGTGACTGTCTGCCACCCCGGTATCGGCGTGTCGATGTTGATAATCGTACCGGGTGCGGCATGGATCGCACCCTGCCGGGTACAGTACGCTACGATGTCGACCGTGCCAGTGATCGGGATGGTGATCGGACCGGGGATAAACCACTGGGAACCCAGGTTGAGGTTGTCACTCGCGTAAGCATTGGCGATCGTCGTGCCTACTGTACCGCCAAGTGTCAGCGTCACCGTACTGGAGGTGGCGATCTTGCGAGCGATGCCATTGATTTTGACAATGGAACTCAGTCCCGCGCCCACGGCGAAACCGGGGCGGAACGAATTGAACGCCGCAATTGCCGCATTGTTGGTGTCATCGAGGGCTTCGGTATAGACACCGAGTAACTGACCATCCTGGGTGTCGGGGTCAATCACGATGTCGGCACCGTAGATCGCGCGGAACTGTGACTGGAAGTAAGCCAGTACCGTCGAAAACGGTACGGCGCTGATCCCGTTCTCATCAATAGTGACAATAACCGGTATCGTCATAGCGGGGAACTCCCGGTCAGTGCCGACCAGTTAAGGACGAAATGCGGGCGGTCGGTGATCGGTGTCATCTCAATACCGAGCCGCCCGTAGATCGTGGTGACAACCATCTGCACTGACATCGTACGAGTGTCTGGGTCCACAACCGAGAAGTAATCGTCGATCGACTGGACGCCGGGGGTCGCCAGGACACGCGAGCGAATCACCACATCGCGCATCTGTTCAGTGTGGACGCCAAGCACCTGTCCCTGGCTCACCACTGCCTGATTTAAAGGGAAGCCGCCCCACGGCGTCCCCTCCTGGTGGTCGAGGAACCACTCGCCCTGAAACAACTTCAAGCGAGTGGCGATCGACTGACCAACACCCTCGACTTGGTTATACCAAAAATCAGCCGCATTGTGACCAAATTGGTAGTCCCCGGTCGAGGTTTGCTTCCTCAAGCGCATGACCCCCTCCGGTGCCTCTCTAGCGGCGTGTGGCCGGTGCGGCGGGCTTGTCCCCCTCCTGCGGCTTTGCCTGCCCGCCAGACGGCTGCGCTGGGGGCGCTGGGGGCGGTGCGAACGGCGACGGCGGCTTGCGCACCGTACCAGCCGGGGGCGTGTCGCTCACCCCCAAATCCGACAACTCCTGCATGATGGCGGTCGACCGCTGTTGCAAGGCGGTCTTGGCCGCTTCGTTGACACTGGGGTCCGGTCCCGGCGGGTTGGGGATGTTGATCTGCACCGGCATCATCAGGGGCATCGGCACCGGAGGCGGCATAGGCTCGCCGGGAGCCGGTGGTTCGACCGGCTGTGGCAGCGGCGGACCGACAGTGAAGTTCATCACATTGCCGCCGTTGTTCAGCATGTCGAGTGCTTGGTTCACCTGTTCGTTCTCGGTGTAAAGCTGGTTGATCTTGGGTTGGTCTTCATAGTTACTCATGGCTCAGACTCCCTTAGTTTGTCGTGGGGATACCCTCCACCGGGTTGAGATCGACACCGTTACCCTGACGCGGGAGGGTCTGGGTCTGTAGTTGTTCGCTCATCGCCTGGATCAGCGGCGCGGCGATACGGTACGGCGCGTCACTCAGTGCCGCAAGCACGGCGTTCCATTGCTGTGCCTCAAGCTGGACACTGAGCATCGCGGTGGCGGGAATCGGTGTCGGCTGCGGTTGTTGCGTCATCATGTTACTCTCTCCCTTGGTTAAGTCACAAACGCGCCTTGAGTAGTGTTACTTCTGCTGACAGTTCCTGTACTGCTTTCCACAACACTGCGACCATGTCGCTGTAGACCAGACTGTGGTGTTCCTCTCCCTTGGTCGGACCCTCGCGGTCGTCGACATCGATACGGTGACCACCACTGAAGTCATGACCGAATCGGTCCATGACATCGCCGACTTCCTGGGCGATGAACCCCCAGTGCAGCCTCCGTCCTTCGTCTACCGGATCATGTATCCAGCGGAACCGCTTTGGTGACAGAGCCATGACCACATCAAGGCAGTCCGGCAGATCGGACACATCCTTCTTCAATCGGCGGTCGGAAGCCGTAACGAAGTTGTAAGCGCCGACTGCGTACCAACTCTGTGTCCACGGCTGGACGCCGCACCAGAAGGTGTTGTCGGCGGTGACGGTGTGGTGGTTGTGTGCATGGACAACACCGTTGTATTCGAGGTCCCAGACATTCCCGCCGCCGTAGTAGAAGTGGTGCTGGGAGTTGCTGTCGGCGTAGATGACCCAGTTGTTGCCCGTGCTGCGGTCTTGGTAGACAAAGCCGGAAACGGAGCCGGTTGAGTTTACCCCTGCATTGATATACATCCCGCCGCCACTGGAAAAGTTGATGTTGAAGTTGCCGACTTCAACTTGAAGATTAACGTTGCCTGTGTCCCAGCCCATGTACCCAATCCGGGTGCCCCCAGCGAAAGTGCTGGACGGCTGGTGCCACTCGACGTAACCCGCCTGAGCAGAGTTGCCAGGGTTAAGCCCAACCCACCCGCACGTCCCCGAGCCTTGGACGACGACAGTGCCGAGGAGGGAGATGGTGCCATTAACGTCTAGAGCGCAACGCGGAGACAACGAGGTGGACGCGATCA
>Ga0126373_10003613_pt1 | contig 11645 bp, 9 predicted proteins | sample PanSoiMetPlot_11_FD_92545 | JGI IMG/M metagenome (GOLD analysis project Ga0126373, IMG submission 92545) | Tropical forest soil microbial communities from Panama - MetaG Plot_11 | ecosystem: Environmental > Terrestrial > Soil > Tropical forest > Bulk soil | place: Panama | collected 2016-02-17
GCAATCGGTGTCTGTCGCCTTATGTCGGTTGGCGTGGCGCAGTGTCTGGGCACGTTGGCTCCCACCCTGCCCATCGGCCTGAGCTCATCCTGCGTGTCGAACTTCGGTTTGTCCGGTTGCTGCGATCCGCCAAGGGCGCGGCGGAGCGTGATCGGTAGATCTGGACGGGTTGGCGGCTTGCGGCATCCGGCCTCATTCATAGGCGGCGTGCGGCGGCGTCCCAGGCGCGGACGTCGCCGCCGGCCGGCTCGAAGCGGCCCAGCTTCTGGGTGGCGCGCAGCAGCGCGCGCATCCCGGGGAGGTCGGAGGGCGCCGCGCCCAGCGAGCGTGCCTGGACCAGGATGTTGCCGAGGGCCGCGGCCTCAGCCGGTCCGGCTACTACGGGCAGCCCGCAGGCATCGGCGGTGAGCTGGCAGAGCAGGGCGTTGCGGGACCCGCCCCCCACGACATGCACAGTATCGACGTGGCGTCCGGACAGCTCCTGGACCTGGCGGATGGCGCGCCGATGGGCCAGGGCGAGACTGTCGATGATGCACCGGACGGTCTCCGCCGGACTGGCTGGCGGGCGCTGGCCCATCCGGCGGCAGGCCTCGGCGATCCGGGTCGGCATGTCACCAGGCGGCAGGAACACGGGGTCGTCGGGGTCAATCACCGCCCGCAGCGGCGGCAGCCGTGCCGCATCGGCGAGCAGCGCCCGCAGGTCGGTCGGCTGCCCGCCCTCCGCCCAGGTGCGAACCGACTCCTGGAGCAGCCACAGGCCCATCACGTTGCGCAGGTAGCGTATCGTGCCGTCGACCCCGGTCTCGTTGGTGAAGTTGGCCGCCCGGCTGGCGTCGGTCAGCACCGGGTGATCCAGCTCGACTCCCGCCAGAGACCAGGTGCCGCACGAGATGTAGCCAAAGTTGCGGCCCTGGGCTGGCACGCTGACCACGGCCGAGGCTGTGTCGTGCGAGCCGACCGCGACCACGGGCACAGGCGTGGGCCGGTTGGCCAGGCCGGTCCGGCGGCCGACCTCTGGCAGCAGGTCACCGATGATGGCGCCGGGCAGGCGCAGGGCAGGGAACAGGTGCACGGGAAAGCCCACTCGTTCCATCAGCCCTACCGCCCATGACTGGGCCCGTACGTCGTAGAGCTGCGTGGTGGACGCGTTCGTGACTTCGGCGCCTACCTCCCCGGTAAGCCAGTAACCAAGCAGGTCGGGAATAAGCAGCAGGGTTTGCGCGGCAGCCAGCTGCGGCGTCCTGGCTGCCGCCGCAAGCTGGTAGATCGTGTTGATCGGAAGCTGCTGCACACCGGTGGCCGCATATAGATCCTGCGGGGGGATCTTGGCGAGCACCTCCGCGACCGCCCCGTCGGTGCGCGCGTCCCTGTAGTGAACTGGGTTCCCGAGGAGCCCTCCATCCTTGTCGAGCAGGCCATAGTCGACGCCCCAGGAGTCGATCCCGAGACTGGCCAGGTCGAAGGTCCTTGCCGCGCCTCGGACGCCGTCGAGGACACCGTGATAGAGCTGAAGGATGTCCCAGTAAAGGGTCCCGAGCACCATCACCGGAATGTTCGGGAACCGATGCGACTCGTGCAATGCCAGCTGGCCGCGGGCGATCTGGCCGACCATGACCCGGCCGCCCGATGCGCCAAGGTCTACAGCAGCCACGGCCGTGGGTGCCGTCACGGCAACCCTCGCTGCGCCGCCCAGACCACGGCCTGGATCGGCGCGTCGAAGCCGAGCCGGTTGCAGATGGGCCTGGTCCGGCGCCTGACGGCCCGTTCGGTGGTGATCATCGGCCGGGCCGCGGAGTCAAGCGGCAGGCCTTGCGCGAGGAGCCGGAGAAGTTCGACGTCCCGGCCGCTCAGCGGCATTGGCGAGGCGTGTATGGCGTTGGCTTCTCCCATCGCGTTAACCTCCACATCGGCGGCGGATCGGCGAGTGAACGCTGGGGTCGATAGGTCAGCGCAGGAAGGCCGCGGCCACGCCGGCGTCGACCGGGATGTGCAGCCCGGTGGTCAGGGAAAGGTCGCCCGCGGTCAGCGCGATCACCGCGGCGGCCACGTGCTCGGGCAGGACTTCACGCTTGAGCAGGGTCCGCTGGGCGTAGTACGCGCCGAGTTCGTCCTCGGGCACGCCGTACACCGCCGCGCGCTTGGCCCCCCAGCCGTCGGCGAAGATGCCTGAGCCGCGGACCACGCCGTCGGGGTTGATGCCGTTGACCCGGATGCCGAGTTCGCCCAGCTCGGCGGCGAGCAGGCGCACCTGGTGCGCCTGGTCGGCCTTGGCGGCGCCGTAGGCCACGTTGTCCGGCCCGGCGAATACCGCGTTCTTGCTGCACACGTACACGATGTCGCCGCCCATCCGCTGGGTCAGCATGATCCGGGCCGCCTCGCGGGAGACCAGGAAGGAGCCTCGCGGCATCACGTCGTGCTGCACGTCCCAGTCGGCCGCGGTGGTTTCGAGCAGCGGCCGGGAGATGGACAATCCTGCGTTGTTGACCACGAGATCCACGCCTCCGAAGGCCAGGGCCGCGACCTGGAACGCCTCGATCACGCTGGCCTCGTCGGTCACATCCGACGTGACACTCACTGCGACGTCCGCGGAGCCGATGCCTTTGACGACCTGCTGGGCCGCGTGCCCGTCCCGGTCGGCGACTACCACGCAGGCCCCCTCGGCGGCCAGCCGCCGCGCGGTCGCCCGCCCGATCCCTGACCCGCCGCCGGTCACCAGCGCAATCCTGGTGGCCAGCGGCTTGGGCTTGGGCCGCAGGCGCAGCTTGGCTTCCTCCAGGGCCCAGTACTCGATGCGGAACTTCTCGCGCTCGTCGATGGGGGAGTAGCTAGAAACCGACTCCGCGCCGCGCATTACGTTGATCGCGTTGACGTAGAACTCCCCGGCGACCCGCGCGGTCTGCTTGTCTGCGCCGAAGCTGAACATCCCGATGCCTGGCACCAGGACGATCGCCGGGTCGGCGCCGCGCATAGGCGGCGTGCTGTCATCGGCGAACCGCTCGTAGTACGCCCGGTACTCGTCACGGTAGGCGGCATGCAGCTCATGGAAACGTTCGGAAATCTCGGGCAATGCCGCGGATGGCGGCAAGTCGAGGACGAGCGGCCGTACCTTGGTGCGCAGAAAATGGTCGGGGCAGGAGGTGCCGAGCGCGGCGAGCGCCGGGTGCTTACGCCGGGCCAGGAAATCCAGTACCTCCGGGCGGTCGGTGAAGTGCCCCACCTGCGGGTGATCGGTGGCGGCCAGCCCGCGCAGCACAGGAGCCAGGGCCGCCGCCCGCTCGCGGCGCCGCGCCTCGGGTAGCGGCTGAAAGTCAAGAACAACATCCCCGAACGGCTCCGTGCGCCCATGCTCGTCCAGGTACTTCTGGGCCGTGGTGATGATCTCCAGAGAGTGCTCCTCGCATTCATCGCTCGTATCGCCCCAGGCCGTGATCCCGTGCCCGCCGAGAATGACCCCGATGCCCCGCGGGGTGCCACGGTGGAACTCCGCGATGTCCAGGCCGAGCTGGAAGCCCGGGCGCCGCCACGGGATCCAGCCGACTCGGTCGCCGAAGCAGTCATGGGTTAGCGCCGGCCCATCGGCGGCGGTCGCGAAGGCGATCCCCGAGTCGGGGTGCAGGTGGTCGACATGCGCCGCGTCGACGAGCCCGTGCATGGCGGTGTCGATGGACGGCGCCGCCCCGCCTTTGCCATGCAGGCAGTAGTCGAAGGCGGCGACCATCTCGTCCTCACGCTCGACACCGGGATAGACGCCGGTCAGCGCGAGGAGCCGGTCAAGGCGCAGCACGGCCAGCCCTTCCTCGGTCAGCGTGCCCAGGTCACCGCCGGACCCCTTGACCCACAGCACCCCGGCGGGCTGGCCGGTCACCGGGTCGGTGACCTCCCCCTTCGCGGAGGTGTTGCCGCCGGCGTAGTTGGTGTTGCGCGGATCCGACCCAAGCCGGTTGCTGCGGGCCAGCAGCGCGGCGACCTCGGGTGGTGCCTGCGATGCCATAGCGTGCTCCCTTCGCAGGTCATGATTCGCTCAGCGTGGTGCGCTGTGCCCCCTCGTGTGCGCACAATGCACCGGGTCGGCGCGGGCGCTAGCTGCTCCAGCTGGCGGGGGTGCCGCCGATACGGTCGGCGACGATTTTCTCCCCGTAGCCGGAGCGATGGTAAGCGGCGACCGGGTCAGGGTGCAGGCCCATGCTTTCGCGTACCTGGGCGAGGAGGGGGCGGACGTCGGTGTTGTAGGCGTCCATCAGGGCGGCGTGGGCGCCGAGGATATCGCCTACTTGCTGGGCGCTGTGCAGGGCGTCCGTGTCGATGAGGAGTGCTTTGGCGGTGGCTTCCTGGACATTCATGACGGAGCGGATCTGGGCGGGGATCTTGGGCTCGACGTTGTGGCACTGGTCGAGCATGAACGCGATCCCGGCCTCGGCCCCCATGGCACCGGCGGACACGACTTCGTGCAGGATGCGGAACAGCTGGAACGGGTCGGCGGCGCCGACCATCAGGTCGTCGTCGGCGTAGAAGCGGCTGTTGAAGTCGAATCCGCCGAGCCGTCCGGCGCGCAGCAAGATGGCGACGATGAACTCGATGTTGGTGCCCGGGGCGTGGTGGCCGGTGTCGACGACCACCGCGGCCTGCGGGCCAAGCGCGAGGCAGTGCAGCAGGGAGGTGCCCCAGTCGGGCACATCCGTGGTGTAGAAGGACGGTTCGAACAGCTTGTACTCCAGCAGCATCCGCTGGTCGGGGCCCAGCCGCTGGTATACCACCGCGAGGGCCTCCGCGAGCCGGTCCTGGCGGGCCCGGATGTCGTCCTGCCCGGGGTAGTTGGTGCCATCGGCGAACCACAGCTTCAGATCCCGCGATCCGGTGGCATCCATGATGTCGATGCACTCCAGTAGGTGATCGAGGGCCTTGCGGCGCACGGCGGGGTCGGGGTTGGCGACACTGCCGAGCTTGTAGTCGTCGTCCTGGAAGACGTTCGCGTTGACCGTGCCGATCGCGATCCCCGCGTCCGCCGCGAACGCGGCCAGCTCACGATAGTCATCGACCTTGTCCCACGGGATGTGCACCGCCACGGTGGGGGCGACCCCGGTGAACTTATGCACCTGCGCCGCATCCGCGACTTTCTCCTGTGGCGTGCGCGGCACTCCCGGCTGGGCGAACACCTTGAACCGGGTCCCGGTGTTACCGAACGCCCACGACGGCGTCTCAATCCGCTGCGCCTTCAGGGTGGCTTTCACGGCGGTCAGGTCAGGCATCTTGCGTCATCTCCAGGCAGCAGAACACGGTGCGGCTCAGTCAGTGTGGCTCAGTCGAGGTGGAATACCTCGCCGAGCCTGCGGAATCCCGCATCGGGCCGCTGGTGGCTCAGGTCGGCGAAGAAGGGCGCCATTTCCGCCTGCCACCGCTCGTTGACGCCTGTCTGAGCCATCCGCCGCTGGGCCGCTGAGTAGTCGTCGGTCTCCAGGTAGCCGACGAGGAGACCGTCGTCGGCGAGGAACAGCGTGTAGTTGCTCCAGCCAGCCCTGCGCAGCGCGTCGGTCATCTCCGGCCAGACCTCCTGGTGCCGCGCCCGGTACTCCTCAAGCCGGTCCGATCGCACTCGGGCGAGGAAGCAAACCCGCTCCATCTACGTCCTTCCTGGCTTGACTGGATTCCCTGGCTTCGCTGGCGGCGCTGCTCACGCAGTGCTCCGTGGATCCCGGCCGGCGTCGTTCGCAGGCGGCCGGGATCCACGAGGTCTGCTAGAAGTTGAACTGGCTGATGTTGGCCTTGGTGAAGACGAACGGCGGGCCAAGCAGGACGGTGCTGTCCGCGCCGACGCTGAACGTGCCGAGCTTGCCGGCGGTGAAGGACTGCCCGGCGCTGTTCGTGATCTTCTTGGACGCGAAGTCGACCGCCGCATACCCGGCCAGGTAGCCGAGATTCGCCGGGTTCCACAGCTCGAAGGACTGAATGGTGCCGTCAGCCACGAACTTCTTCAGGGAGTTGGGGGTGCCGAGGCCGGTGAGCGCGATCTTGCCGCGGTACTTGGGTGTGTCAAGAACCTGCGCGGCGGCGAGGATCCCCACCGTCGTCGGCGAGATGATGCCCTTGAGGTTCGGGTAGTGCTGCAGCAATCCCTGGGTTACCTGCGTCGCGGTCGTCGGGTCGTCGTTGCCGTAAACAGTGGTGACGAGGTGCATGTTCGGGTACTTCTTCAGTTCCTGCTTCATGTACACGATCCAGGCGTTCTGGTTGGTCGCGGACGCGGCGGCAGACACGATCGCGATATCACCGGCCGAGTGGATCTGCTTCGCGAGCACGTCAACCTCGCTGGTCCCGATCTGGGCCGTGGACGCCTGGTTAATGAACAGGTCCCGGCAGGCCGGCGCGTCCGAGTCATAAGTGACGACCGTGATGCCCTTCGCCATGGCGGACTTCAGGGTCGGGCAGAGCGCCGCGGGATCGGTCGCGGACACAATGAGCGCGTTGGCGCCCTTGGTGACGGCGGCCTGGATGGCCGGAATCTGCGAGGCCGGCGTGGCTGCCGTCCCGCTGGTCTCGCTTCCGGTCTCACCGAGGGTGCCGAGCGCGGCGAGCGCTCCTCCGGAGTTCACGCTGTCCGCTGTGGTGAAGTAAGGGTTCCCGAGGTTTTTCGGGATCACGAAGACCTTCAGGCCTGTCTTCAGCGCGCCGGACACGGCCGCACCGGACGAGGACGAGGGCGGAGAAGAGCTCGTGGAGCTCCCCGAGGAACTGCACGCCGCGAGCGTCGCGGACACGACCACGAGCACCGCAGGAATCCACAGCGCTGTCTTGACGGAGCCTCTCATGGTTGAATCCTTTCAATTCGAGCCGAAATGACATCGGCGGGATGTGGCCGCCGCCTTACGGCCGACCGTGGGGGCGGGGCGCGGCCTCGCTGGGTGGTGGCCCATGGCTGCGCTCAGTCATTTGCTGCTCCTATAGCCGATCCGGAGGCTGGCTGCCTGCGTATGGCCAGGCGGCGTGCCCGGTCCAGCAAGGCGGGAGCATTGGGCACGAACACGCTGACGAGCAGGAGCGCCCCGGTCACGATGCCGGTGGCCTCCTGGTTGAAGTTGGTGAGCAGGAGGGCGTTTTGCAGCCCGGCGAAGACGATCACGGCGAGCACCACGCCGACGATCGATCCCTTGCCCCCGAAGATGGAGACCCCAGCGAGCAGGACAATGGCCACGACGCTCAGCTCCAGGCCGATGGCGTTGTTCCAGACGGCCGTGGACAGGCGGAAAGTCCAGAGCGCGCCCGCCATGGAGCAGACAAGGCCGGACACCACGAAGAGCATGGTCTTGATGCGCTTGACCCGGATCCCGGCGAACAGCGCGGCTTCGGGGCTCGCGCCCATCGCGTAGATGGACCGGCCGGTCGCCGTGGCGTGCAGCACCACACCGAAGATCACGGCTAGCACGATGAAGATGGCCACGGAATACGGGATGTTGGTGTGCGGAACCGGATTGACCCCGATGGTGGTGTACGTCGCGGGGAAGTTCGAGATCGTGTTCGCGCCCAGGATGATTTGCGCGATGCCACGGTAAAGGCCCAGCGTGCCGATGGTTACCGCCAGGGACGGCAGGCCGACGCGGGTTACCAGCAGGCCGTTGATCAGGCCGGCGACCACGCCGAGGGCGGCCAGGATGACGAAAATGGCGAGCATGGGCCAGTGCTTGCTCCACAGGAAGCCGAGTGTGGCGCTGGACATGCCCAGGGTTGCCGCCACGGATAGGTCGATCTCGCCGCTGATGACGATGAGCGTCATCGGCAGTGCCATGATCGCTATCTCGCCGGAAGAAACGCCCAGGTTGAAGAAGTTCCCGCTGGTCAGGAACTGGGACGAGGTGAGGCCGCCGAACACCACGATGGCCACAGCCACGAGGGCAAGGCCCGTTTCCCAGCGTATGGCGGGCTGCAGCGCCGCCCGGAACCCGATGGCCCGCCGGGGCGAGGCAGCGGCCTGCGCGCCCGTGCTCCCGGGGGGAGTGCCGCCAGGTGCAGTGCCCTCGGCGTTGCGGGTGTTCTGGTCAGGTTCCAACGCCGGAGCTCCTTTGTCGTAGCGCGGCCATGAGCTTGACCGAGATGAGGCGGTCGAGGCTGATGGCCACCAGGAGCAGGAAGCCGGCGATGGCCAGGTCCCAGAATGGCGAGATTCCGAGCACGTTCAGCGCCGAGCTGATGGTGGCGAGCAGAAGTGCCCCGATAGCTGCGCCGACGGCGCTGCCGCTCCCGCCGAAGATCGCCACCCCGCCGACAACGACGGCGGAGATCACCGTCAGTTCGTAGCCTGTCCCCGCGGTGGAGTCAATGGTCTGGTACTGCGCTGCCCACAGCACGCCGGCCAGCCCTGCGATGCCGCCGCTGACCGTGAAGGCGGTGAAGACCCGCTTGCCGACGGGGATCCCGGCCAGGCGCGCGGCTTCCGGGTTCGAGCCGATCGCGTAAAGCTCGCGCCCGGATCGGTAGGAACGCAGGTAGTACGCTCCGGCCCCGATTACCGCGGCTATCACGATGGCCAGATAGGGAACCCCGAGCACGTTTGCCCTGGGGATCGCGATGAAGCTGGCCGGAAGTGTCTGGGCGACCACCTCGTTCCCGCCGACGATGAGGATGTCGATTCCGCGGATGATGTAGAGAGTGGCCAGCGTGACCACAAGGCTTGGCACCCGGCCGATGGCCACCATGAGCCCGTTGGCGATGCCGCAGCTGAGACCGATTCCCAGGCCCGCGAGGAAGACAACCGGGACGGGGATACCGGGCGAGTGCCCGAAGAGGTTCGTCGACACATACGCCGACAGGCCCAGTACCGAGCCGACGGACAAGTCCACGTTCCGGCTTACGACCACCATCGTCTCGCCGAGCGCGAGGAGAGCGTACACGGTGGTGTTACTGAGGACGAACTGGATGTTCGCCTGGTCGATGAACCGAGGCTGGATGCTCGCCGTGACCGCGACGAACACGATCAGGACGGCAATGATGCCGGACTCCCGGATCCGGGAAACCCGCTCGGTGAGCTTACGCGAGCTGGCTCTGGCGGAGGGGCTGGACGGATCCCGGCGCTCGGTCAGCGCTGCGCTCATAGCGCCTGCCCCTGGAGCTGGCCGGTCGCCGCCGCCATGATCTTCTCCTCGGAGACGTCCGCGTGGCTGAACTCCGCGGTCAGCCGCCCCTCGCGCATCACCAGGATCCGGTCCCCGATGCGCAGCACCTCCGGCAGTTCCGAGGAGATCATCAAGACAGCGACCCCATCCCTCGCGAGCTGCAACAGCAGCTGATGCACTTCTGCCTTGGTGGCGATGTCGATCCCGCGAGTCGGCTCATCCACGATGAGCAGCGCGGGCCTGCGTCCCAGCCACTTGGCGAGCACGGCCTTCTGCTGATTGCCGCCGGACAGCCGGGACACCGGGTCGGTGAGCTTGCCGTACTTGAGCTTCAGCCGCACTGCCCAGTCGGCGGCGAACGCGCGCTCGGTCGCGGCCCTGATGAGTCCCGCCTTGCGGAGCCTGCCCAGCGACGCGAGCGCAACGTTCTGCTGCACAGACATGTCCATGACCAGCCCCTGCTGGCGCCGGTCCTCGGGGACAAAGCCGATGCCTGCCGCCATCGCGGCAGTGGGCGACGCGCGGTGCAGCACCTGGCCCCGCATCAGCACCGTCCCGGCGTCGTAGCGGTCGATTCCGAAGATCGCTCTCGCGACCTCACTGCGTCCCGACCCGACCAGCCCGGCCAGGGCCACGATCTCCCCGGCCCGCACCGCCAGCGAGATGTCGGTAAACACGCCCTCCCGGGTCATGCGCTCAACCTTCAGCACGTGATCGCCGGGCGTGCCGTGCCCTCCGGCTTCGCGCCGTACCACCTCCCGGCCCACCATCGCCCGTACGAGATCATCCGCGGTGAGGCCGGCAAGTTCCCTGGTGAGCACGTGCCTGCCGTCGCGCATCACGGTCACCCGCTGGCAGATCGCGAAGACTTCCTCCAGACGGTGCGAGATGAACAGCACCGCCGCCCCCGCTGCGCGCAGTGTCCGCACCACGTCGAACAGCCGGCCAACCTCGGTCACCGACAACGCGGCCGTGGGCTCGTCCATCACGATGACCCTCGCATCCAGCGACAGCGCCTTGCCGATCTCGACGATCTGCTGGTCGGCGATGGAAAGCCCGCGGCATACCCGGCCCGGGTCCAGCTGGACCCCCAGCCGCTCAAACAGCGCCATCACCTCGGCCCGCATGAGCCGGCGGTCGATGCGCCTGCCCGCGCGCATCGGCTGGCGTCCCATGAAAATGTTCTCCTCGACGCTCAGGTCAGGAAACAGCGTGGGTTCCTGGTAGATCACCGCAATGCCCGCCGCCTGGGCGTCCGCCGGGCCATGCAGCAGGGCGGGGCTGCCGTCAATGAGAAACGAGCCCGAGTCCGGCTGGTGAACGCCTGCCAGGATCTTCACCAGCGTCGACTTGCCAGCACCGTTCTCCCCCACCAGCGCGTGCGCTTCGCCTCCATACAGATCGATCGACCCACGGACGATGGCCTGAACTGCTCCGAACGCCTTCGAGACGCCGCGCAGGGCCAGTACCGGCGCAGCCATCGCGGACGATCCGGGGGTACCTGGGTCACTACTCACCCCGTGCCCCGTGCCCCGTGGGTTAGCTTGGGAAGAGTCTGGCCCCGTGCCCTTGGGCTTGCGCGCGGCCGAGTCCGATCCTGTGCTCGTGCCGTCGGCCCGGGGCGAGACGGGCCCAGACCCGGACCCGCCGTCAGCGGAGGCGTATCCGTTGGCGGGGGCATCGCCGCCAGCTTCCACGGCTCTGTCTCCCTCGATCTGGTAGCGGCTCGTGTCGGGCTCGCAGAGAACGATGTGCTATAACGTTTCAAATACGTGAAGCAGTGTCAGGCGAAGCGACGGCCCTGTCAATAGGAGTCTCGCCAGGATGATCGAATCGTTACAGACAGGTTTCGTGACCGGCTGTTGGCTGATTCCGGTCCGGACGTGCGGTGGCAGGCCCAGCGATGCTGGCTTAGCTTGGCGAGGTGTTCAATCCAAACTGGGGGATCGAACAACAGCCGCGCGGCTCGCGCGTTTGACGCGTTCCAACGCACCGCAGGACACTTACAGCACAGGAGGACGCCGTGGCGGACACGCCGGTCAGCATCAGGGAGGTCGCCGCGCTCGCTGGTGTCTCGGTTGGCACGGTCTCCAATGTGCTCAACAGGCCGGACATCGTCGCGGAGCCGACCCGCAGGCGCGTTCAGGATGCGATCAAGAAACTTGGCTTCATCAGGAACGAGTCGGCGCGCCACCTGCGCGCCGGCCGGAGCCGCACCATCGGGCTGGTGGTCCTCGATGTGGCGAACCCGTTCTTCACCGACGTCGCCCGCGGCGTCGAGGACGAGGCGAGTGAGTCGGGGCTGGCCGTTATCTTGTGCAACAGCGATGACCAGCAGGCGAAGGAATCCCGCTACCTTGCACTGCTGGAGGAGCACCGAGTGCAGGGCATCCTGATCACGCCGGTGTCCGACGCCCATGAGCGACTGGCCAGAATGCAGCGGCGGGGAACCCCGGTGGTCCTCGTGGACAGCCGTTCGCCGTCTCGCGGCCAGTGCTCGGTATCGGTTGACGACGTGCTCGGCGGTGACCTGGCTGTGTCCCA
>Ga0126373_10003614_pt1 | contig 11644 bp, 10 predicted proteins | sample PanSoiMetPlot_11_FD_92545 | JGI IMG/M metagenome (GOLD analysis project Ga0126373, IMG submission 92545) | Tropical forest soil microbial communities from Panama - MetaG Plot_11 | ecosystem: Environmental > Terrestrial > Soil > Tropical forest > Bulk soil | place: Panama | collected 2016-02-17
GGCGCGTCATAGATATCTGCGTTGAGCCGCTCGGCGAGCGCGATCACATCCCTAAAGGCGCCGTCTTCTTCGATCTGGGCGCCGGTAATCAAGGCCAGATTCTTGCTTCGATCGATGACCCGGGCGACTTCGTCGAGCGCAGCGGAATCGGGCGAAGCAAAGGGGCAGACCCGTCGCGAGATTACTGGCTGGCATGGTTTGTTCCAGTCATCCATGGGAATGGAGAGGAAGACCGGGCCGCGCGGCGGCTGCATGGCCAGGTGATAGGCGCGGGCAATCGCCGAAGGAACGTCCTCGGCGCGGAGCGGCTCGCAGGACCATTTCACGTAGGGCTTCACCACTTCCACCGCGCGGCTGATAAGGAACGGCTCGGCCAGGATTTGCCGGCGGTCCTGCTGCCCGCTGGTGACGACGAGGGGTGCGTGAAGATAATAAGCATCGATCAGTGCCGAGAGCCCGTTCCCGGCGCTGGCGATCGAATGAAGATTCACGAAGGCTGCCTCGCCCCGGCCGAGCGCGTAGCCGAGCCCCATACCCGCAGCGGCGCGTTCGTGCAGGCCGAGAATGTATTCAAAATCGGCGGGCATGTCCTTGAGGAAGGGGAGTTCGCTTGAGCCGGGATTGCCGAAGATCTTTCTCATGCCAAGATCCCGCAAGACTTCGTAGGTTGCTTCTCGCACTGTGATCACGCCGGACGAACCTCCTGGCCCGTCGAATATATAACGAATCAGCGGCTCCCGAGTGAGCCGATTGGAGCGGAGCATTTCCAGCAAAATCAGCGGATTAGATGTGGTTTTTCAAAAGTCGATCGCTGCTCAGAGAAAATCTAGCCTCGCGGGGTAATTTTGAACCCTGGCTATCGGTTATCTCATTGCCCGGCGCCCTCGGAACATCGTATTCTGTCTCACCACTTTCGACGATTTGTCGGTCCCGCGACAGGAACAAACGAATGGCTGACATGATTGCGGTGCAGGGCCTTGTCAAAAACTATGGGGATTTCTGCGCGGTGAACCAGGTGAGCTTTACGGTGCCCGAGGGGCGGATTTTCGGCTTTCTCGGTCCCAACGGCGCGGGGAAAACCACGACCATCAAGATGCTGACGACGGTACTAAATCCGACCAGCGGGTCGATTCGTGTCAACGGGCACGACCCGACGCGCGAGCAGAAACAGGTACGACACTCCTTTGGAATCGTGTTTCAGGATCCCAGCCTCGATGACGAGCTGACGGCCTTCGAGAACATGGACCTGCACGGGATTCTCTACGGCGTAGCGCGCGGTGAACGCCACAAGCGAATTGACATGCTGGTCGATTTCGTCGGACTTGGTGAGCGCAAGAAGGACCTAGTCAAGACGTTTTCGGGGGGAATGAAGCGTCGGCTGGAGGTCGCTCGTGCCCTGCTGCATACCCCGCGAATTCTGTTTCTGGATGAGCCGACGATCGGGCTCGATCCGCAGACGCGCAATCACATCTGGAGCTACATCCAGCAGTTGAGCAGGGAAGAGGGCGTCACGGTTTTTTTTACGACGCATTACATGGACGAAGCGGATCGAGTCGCAAACGACGTTGCGGTAATCGACCACGGACGGATTGTGGCCCAGGGCTCGCCGGCGGAGCTCAAACAGCGCACCAACTGCGCGAATCTCGAGGATGCATTCATTGCGCTTACCGGGCATGCGATTCGTGAAGAAGAGGCCAATGCCGTGGACCGCATGCGCATGATGGGACGCGCTTGGAGAGGAGCAGGGAGGCGATGAAGGCCATCTACATTCTTTGCGTGAGGCAGTTGAAGCGCTACGTGCGTTCACCTGCGCGAATCATCGGTTCGCTGGGCCAGCCGATACTGTTTCTCGTGGCTTTGGGTTTTGGTTTGCGATCCATGTTCGCGCGAGCGGGCGGCGGAGACTACATCAATTTCCTCTCGCCGGGAATCATTTCCATGGCGATTCTTTTCAACGCCGTGTTTTCCGGCATTGAGATCATTTGGGACCGGCAGTTCGGTTTTCTGAAAGAAACCCTGGTGGCACCTGTTTCGCGACTGGAGATCGTTCTCGGCAGGATGCTCGGCGGGGCCATTGTGGCTCTGGTACAAGGAATTGTTGTCTTCGTCATCTGCCTGATCGCCGGATTCCGGATTCAGAATACACCCTACCTTTCGCTAGCGGTTGTGTTCATGTTTCTGATTGCGCTGCTCTTTGCGGGGATTGGCACAGTCTTCGGCTCGGTGCTACAGGACATGCAGGGCTTTCCTCTGATCATCAATTTTCTCATCATGCCGCTATTCTTTTTCTCAGGAGCTATTTTCTCGGCAAACGGGTTGCCCAAAGTGCTGCAGATTATGCTGAGGCTAAATCCGCTCAGTTATGGTGTGGATGGGCTGCGCGGCGCGTGTATCGCGGTATTCGCCTACGGGCTAAAGACCGATCTAGCGATTGGCGTCGTTCTTACCGGCGTGCTGCTTGCGCTGGGCAGCTACTTCTTCTCCAAAATTCAACTGTAACGGTGCCGGGTGAAGCTAAAGAAGAATGAGGACCTACCCAGCATCGTCGTCGCTTTCCAGGGGGCAAGGTGGCCCCCTCACCCCTGCGCCGTTGGTAGCACTGTGATGGCCAGGCGCTGGTCGCGCCCGGGGTCGTCCACAACCTTCGATTCATCGTCAAAAATCATGGTGGCGCGGACTTTCTCACAACTCACGACGTTCGATCACGAGGCCGCCTGTTGAATGGCCGACACACTCAGTTGGCTCTGCGCCTTGGGCCTGGGCATCGTCGCAAAGGCAATCGCCAAAATCCCAACGGCGGCCAGAAGGGCATTTAGCTCGATTGCTTTGGTGTAGTTGCCGTAGATATCAAAAAGCTTTCCGCCCACCCAACCTGCGGGCGAGGCGAACAGGGAGATGAGGAACGTCATTGTTCCGTACAGCTTCGAAAACGCGGCAGGGCCGTAGTAATGGCCCACAATCGTGCCAGCACAACTGAACGTCCAGCCATACGCTACGCCGTACAGGATCGACGCAGTGTAGACGAGCGCCAATGTTTCGGCGCGCAAGATGATTGCCAAATACGAGCCGAGAAAATAGAGGCTGAGACCTAGCGCAAAGGCCAGACGCGAATTCATGAAATCCATCAGAACGCCGCCAAGCCAGCGGCCGGCGAGCGTTCCCATGGTGAACAGTCCCATGGCCAAGGCCGCATCGGCCGAACTGATTCCTGCGCCGCGCAGCCGCAAAATCCAGTGTGCAACGAATAGGAAAAAAGGAAACGTGGTCATGATCCCAGCGATCGCAATCAACCAATAGGACCAAGTCGCGTAGGCTTGCGCCGCGGTCCAAGGGTATTTGGTGGCCAGGGCATCGGTACGCGAAGATTCCCTTGGTCCCTCGGGAATTCCGTCGACGAACTGCCCCAGCGATTCAGGGCTTTCCTTAACGAACAGGTAGGCGATGAATCCGGCAACGACCATCGCGCCTGCCACCATGTACCATCCGGTCCGCCAATTGCCGCCGGCTGTGCGAAGCATCTTGTCCAGAAAGGGCGAGACCGCAAGGCCGGAGAAGCCGGATGCGGAAAGCGCGATTCCCATAGCGCGTCCGCGATAACGTCGGAACCAGCGCGTCACGGCTGTCGCCGCAGGGACGAGAGTCGCAAAACTGATTCCAATGCCGTTGATGACGCCAAACGCCACAAGATAGTGGACCGGCTTGGACGCATAGAAAGCCATAAACAGCGAGGAGAGACAAATAATCGACGAACCGGCCACAAAGGTGGCTCGAATGCCGTATTTTTCGATCGACATGGCAACGGCGATTGCGGCCAGACCGACGAAGGCATTGAGTAAAGTGAATCCCAACCCGAGAGTGCTGCGGCTCATGGTCAGTTCGTGAATCATGTAGCCATTAATGACGCTGCCACCGTAGTAGGGAAATCCCATGTTGATGAAATCGAGGCAGAAAAGGACGGCCACCAACTTCCAGCCATAAAAGGCTCTTTTGTCGGACACTCGGATTCTCCTCATTCCTTTACTGCGATCAAGCCTTATGCGTTTGCCTCGGCCACTGAGAAGGGCCTATCTTTGGGTCTCGGCATGACCGCAAATGCCATTGCTAGAATGCCAATGACGGTAATCGCGATATTTAGATCCCACGCCCGTGCATAACCGCCGGACAGGTCGAAAATCTTTCCGCCAATCCAGCCGGCTGGCGAGGCCCCGCCGGACGTCAGCAACAACATCATACCGGCGAGCTTGGGAAACGCTGTGGGACCATAGAAGTGCGCCACCGAGGTTGTCATGGCAGTGAAGGTCCAGCCGATCCCGAGGCCGTAGAACACGGCGCCAGAGTAGGCGATCAGAAGCGCGTTCGGCCCGACGTGGAGAGCAAGAAGGGAACCGACCAAGTAACAGCAAAGACCGAGCATAAAAGTGTAGCGCGCCGTCATGATGTCCATCAACCATCCGCCCACGAGGCGGCCGGCAATGCATGAGATGGTGAACAGTCCCATCGCGAAGGCGGCAGCACCTGATCGGACGCCGGCCCCGCGCAGATGCAGGACCCAGTGGGCTGTGAACAAGAAGAACGGAAATTGCGCGGCCAGCCCGCCGACTACGATCAACCAGTACGCTGTCGTGCGATAGGCTTCACCGGGCGTCCAGTCAAATTTCGTAACCAGATGGCTGGTGTCACGTTTTGCAGCATCCCTTTGCGGTTTCCGACCGCCATCAGGAAGCTGCCCCAGATCTTCTGGTCGCTCTTTGATGAACAGTAGGGCGATAAGTCCGGCCAGCAAACCCGCACCCGCGACCATCCCCCAGCCGAGCCGCCAATTGCCACTGTGCGCGCGTAAGAATCGATCGCCCAGTGGGGGTACGAAGAAACCAGAAATGCCCGATCCGCTCAAGACTAGGCCGACAGCGCGTCCACGGTAGCGCTCAAACCAGCGTGCGGCTGCCGTAGTGCCGGGAATGATGTCGCCGAAACAGATGCCTGCGCCATTGATCACACCGAAGCCGAGCACGTACTGCCAAGGATGACGGGTGAAGAAAGCCAGGAAGCAGGAGCCCACAAAAATCAGCGCCGAACCGATCAAGTACGTCGCGCGGATGCCCCGCTTCATAATGGAAATTGCAACGAGCGTAGCCGGAAGGCCGACGAAGAGATTCAGGAATGTGAAGCCGAGGCCAACCGTGCTGCGGCTCATGAGAATTTCCTCGAGCATGTAGGGGTTAATAATGGTGCCGATGTAGGCCGGGAATCCCAGGTTGAGGAAGTCCATCGCGGAAAGTGCAGCGACTAGCTTCCAGCCATAGAATTTTCGCTCGTGTGGCACCAGACCTCCCCATGGCGAGCGGCGAGCCACGACCGCTCGCGTTGCTGATCCCGCCGTCCCCATCGGCAGGACGGTCATCGACGTTGGAGCATTCTAGTACCGTTCCCCCATTTGGCAAGCGCCCATGCGAGCCTCGGGGCTGCTCGAGGGCCCCCTCCTCCGATTCGGCGCCGGTTGGTCTCGAGCTAAATTGCTCTGCCGAGTCGGAAACTTGCATGTAGAATGAGCGCCGAGCTTCACTCGGAGAATCAGTTGGGTTTGCGGACGCAAGTGGGAATTGTGGGCGCGGGACCGGCAGGCCTGCTGCTTTCCCATCTCCTTTATTTACAGGGAATCGAGTCGATCATTGTGGAGGCGCGAAGCCGCCAGTACGTTGAGGACCGCGTGCGCGCCGGCGTGCTCGAGCAGGGAACCGCCGACCTGATGATCGAGTCGGGCGTGGGCGAGCGTCTGAAGCACGAGGGGCTGCCGCACTATGGTGTTAACTTTCGCTTCGGAGGCCACACGCATCGGTTCGATTTTCGGGAACTGGCCAGAGGCCGCGCGATCTTCGTGTACCCGCAGAACAAAGTTGTCGCCGACCTGTTTGACGCCAGGCTAGTGGCCGGCGGACGGATCTTTTTTGAAACCGAAGACCTAAGCCTCGCTGATTTCGGCCCGGGAGGGTCAAAATCGCGGCCCAAGATTCGCTTTCGCGCTGGCCGCCAGTCGCAAGAAATTGAATGTGATTTCATCGCCGGGTGCGACGGCTTCCATGGTGTTTGCCGTCCTTCGATTCCGACAGGCGCCCTATCGCTCTTTGAGCGAATTTATCCGTTCGGCTGGCTAGGCATTCTTGCAGAGGCGCCGCCCTCTTCAGACGAGCTGATCTACGCTTATCATGACCGCGGCTTCGCACTGCTTAGCATGCGCTCGCCGACCATCAGCCGCCTCTACATTCAGTGCAAACCCGATGAGAGGATCAATGAATGGCCTGATGATCGCATCTGGCAGGAGCTGCATGCCCGCTTGGCCACGGCGGACGGCCAATGGAAGCTTACCGAAGGACCTGTGCTCCAGAAAGGCGTCACGGGAATGCGTAGCTTCGTGGCTGAGCCGATGCAGTATGGAAGACTCTTTCTCGCGGGCGATGCCGCACACATCGTGCCGCCTACGGGTGCCAAGGGCCTGAACCTTGCCGCCGCAGACGTAGTCGTGCTGGCACGAGCCGTCAAAGAGTTCTATTCGTCCAACCGGCCAGACCTGCTGGAGAACTATTCGAAGATTTGTCTGCGACGTGTCTGGAAGGCACAGCGTTTTTCCTGGTGGATGACTTCCATGTTGCACCTGTTCGACACGGATAACGCGTTTGACCGGCGCAGGCAGCTTGCGGAGCTTGACTATGTCACAAGCTCGCAAGCAGCCCAGCAGACGCTGGCGGAAAACTATGTTGGTCTACCCATGGAGCCCATCGAGTAGGCGCGCTCGCGGAGGCTATTGAGTGAGGGTCTTTACTGCGTCGCCCACCTTAAATCCGGTGCCCGCAACGGCGACACAAACGGCAGAAAGATCGTCTACGTCGGTTACCTTGACGACGCCCACTGGAGTGGACAATCGGCGGATGACTTGGCCAGTTGCTGGATCTTTGATTTCCTTGGTGACGCGCTCAACGTTTAGCTGATCACCCACTTTCACACCGGCCTTGGCGCCAACGTTCAACACAATCTGCCCCCCATCGACGGCCGCAACGAGGCCGGACACGACAATCGTCCGGGTCTGGACCTTCGTGTTATCCGCTATCAAGCCCGCGCTCAGCTGCTCGACTGACGCCTTCACCGCCTCGCCGAGAATGGTCTGCTGAAAATCACTGGAGCCGAAATCGACATTTCCGCCGCCCCATCCCCGCCAGCTCCCGCCACCTCCAAGAAGGGAGGTGCTCGAACGGGCAGATTCGCCGTGGCCCTCGGCTACTCCCAAGATCTCAGCGGTGTCGATATCCACGATCCGTGCGTCAACATTGACGATGGCCTTGCTGTTTGAATGATGGAAGCCCCCTACCCCGAAGCCGCCCCAGCCGCCACCATTTCCACCGGCCCCGGTGTTTTTCGTCTCGTTGCCAAACTGGGTCACTGCGCCGACAATAATTGCGTCCACGCCTAACAACTTACCGATTTTTGCGGCTGAATTGGGATTGGCGCGGTCACTATTCGAAAAATTCTGCTCGGCGATGATCTTGTCCAGCACCTGGCGCTCGATCAACGAGTATGTTCCGTCCCGAACAAGGTATTTCACAAGAAGGTCGGTAATACCCTTGCCCACGTCGACATTGGTGCCGAAGGCCGCGGCGGAGGCCGTTTGCACCGTCGCATAATCAAAATCGAAAATGGCCACACGTTTCTTGCGCGCCTGCGGCGCGGGTGCGGGGCTGGGTGTAGCGCTGGCGGCCGCAGCTGGCGGCGGAGCGGCCGGAGTTTGTGAGTGGCTTGGCCTGGCTAGAAAGACACTGAGGAGGAGAATCCCGAAAAGCGCTCTGTTCATGACCGTCTCCCAGAAACACCCACAAGGGTCGACAAACCACCCGCAATTTGGTGGGAATCTTACTGAGGCCTGATCATCCCTGTCAACAAGACTGAGGGAATCGCGTGCGGCAAAAGACAGCGAATTCGTTCACGGCGCGGTCGTTGTGTGCTTGATCCAGCCAAAGTCGGTGAGCCCGTTGACGACGAACTGCACGGCCAGTGCGACGAGCAGCAGGCCCATCAGACGCGTCATGATTCGGATTCCAGTGTTGCCAAGGTATCGCCGCACGCGGTCGGCACCGGAAAGAACCCAATAGGAAATATAAGAGGTGAGCAAAATCACTCCGTAAACAACGGTGTGCTGCCAAATCGAATGCGCTCCGCCCACCAGCACCATCACGGTTGAGATCGCTCCTGGACCGGCGAGCATCGGCATTCCCAGGGGAATGATGCTGGCGTCGGCTTTTTCTGCGCCCTCCTGCTGCTCTTCGGCCGTTGATTTGGTAGCTGACTGGCGCGCCTGCAGCATGTCTAGGCCGATCAGAAGCAAAATGATTCCGCCGGCGATTTTGAAGGCGGGGAGCGTGATGCCGAACGCTTTGAAAATCAGGCTACCGGCCGCAGAGAACACGCAGAGCACGATTGCGCAGGTCCAAGCAGAGCGCCTAGCCATTTGTCGGCGGGTAGACTCCGGCACATCGAATGTCATCGACAGAAACATCGGAACTACAGCAAAGGGATCGACGAGAAAGAAAATCGAGGTCGCCGCCAGCAGCACGAATTCGAGGACTTCAGTGGCCAGTCGAGATCTCCCTCTGCCCAGTGTAGCCTTTGTCTTGAGGCGCCTAGGGTAGCACGCCTTACTACCGCGCGCGTCGGTAGGTTCAGCTCATGCCGTTTTGCGAGTATCCTCAATTTAGGTAATCGAGACAGGAGGAACGAAGGTGATTCACCCATGGCACGACTTGAGTCCCGGTGAGACTCTTCCCCAGGAGTTCTATGCAGTCGTTGAGATTCCCCTGGGCTCCAATGTGAAATATGAACTGGACAAGCCGAGCGGGCTGATCCGAGTCGATCGAGTGCTCTACTCTGCTGTCTACTATCCGGCAAACTACGGCTTCATCCCGCAGACCCTGGCCGAAGACGGGGATCCGCTTGATGTGCTCGTGCTCTGCCAGGAACCGGTAGTTCCACTGGCGCTGATTCACGCTCGCGCCATCGGTTTAATGACCATGATCGATCAGGGCACGCTTGACCACAAGGCTATTGCGGTTGCGACCCAAGATCCGGATTTCAACGGGTACAAACAAGCAAGCCAAATCCCGTCACACTACCTGCTGATGCTCAGAAGGTTCTTCCAGGACTATAAGCAGCTCGAGCAAAAGGCCGTGGAGGTCGAAGAGATCGGACCTGCCGAGCTAGCCTATCCGGTTATCCAGGCGGCCGTCGAGAGATACGCAAAAAAATACGCGCCCAGCCGTTCGGTTTAAGTCTGTCGGCTATTCGGTTCAGCAAATGATCCGCGGCTCGTGCGCTACAGGCTTCGACCGACTGCACCCACCGGCGCGGCTTAAAAGAGCCTCGCACCGCTCCGGGGGCCGAGGCGTTGTAGCCCGCTGCACACACAAACCCAGCAAACTCCGGCCGTCCCGTCGTCGGGCAATGGTGTCAGGCCCTAGCAGCCTTCCCGTACTGTCGTGCCGCTCGCTCGATGCTCGGATTAGCCGCGGCGAGGTCCTGCGCATTCATAGCCGGGCGGACCGTGAGCTTCGCGTTGAGCGCCAGAAACCACGGCTCGGCTATTGCTGGCAGTTGCGAGGATTCCTTCATGTCGAAGAATATATAACCAGTGCGTTCACCATTCTCTTCGGCGAAGTATGCAGCTTCGGGTTTGAGTTCGTCCACAATGTTCTTGATCGTGCTTTCTAGACTGCCGCTTCGAGCCGCCGCATTCCCCGCTTCAACCGGAATGGACACTTTCAGTAGCATGCGCATGGTCGGTGCCCTCCTTGGGCACGCGTATTATACGCACATGTCGAGTCCGGCTGGGTACAAACCGTGGCCACAGGTGCAGGCAATCATCACACTCTTCGAGAACTGATCATCTCGGTGAGAATCATGAACAGATTCAAATGAGCGAGTCCAAGCCCGAATTGGGCATCGCTAAAGTGGGCTCCTGGTGACCAAGACACACAGTGATCGGTTCCTCCTTCCAAGCAGCAGGAACGGGGGGACGTTGGACAGAAGATATGACCAGCGGACCGTAAGGTCGCTCCTGGCGGCAAGAGCGAGCGGCTTATTCGCGCGACTCAGAGGGGAAGCCCCATTGCTTCGGCGCACGCTTTTCGAACCTCAGGTGGCTGACCTGTCTGAAAAATGTAATCTGAAAGCTGCCCAGCAACCATCGGATGGCGCAACATTTCGTCGAGCGTCATGCCTTCAACAAGCCGCTTTCGCTCGGCGATCGGCAAGCTGACGCAGCGATTGACTTCCGGATCGCGAATAGTCGCTTTCGGATCTTCGCCACGCGCGATCGCTTCGAGGTCCTTCAGGAACCGTTGCCTCATCATAATGATCCCTGCGTCACTGGTGGCGAGGTGCTCGCGCGTGCGGTCGGTGATGGTGCCCTGACCGATCCAGGCAACGAAATCCTGGTTCATAACGTGGCTCGAGATCCAGCGTCCTGTTTCGGCATCGAATACCGGCCCGCGCCATCCGGGGATTCGCTCCTGTACGTATGGCTCACGTTCTTTGGGTACGCGGTTGAAACACCAGGTGACGCTCAGCGTGTTTTGATCATCGATGGGCACGCGCCATTCGAAATGATCGCCAGTAAAAAGCGCATTCGGCCACAGGCAAACCCGCCCGACTCTCCACAGCGGATCCTCCTCACTCATGCCCTCCCGAATTCGCCGGTAGACAATTCCGTATTCGAATTCGTCGAACGCCAGCCTTAGGTGCCGCGGCGAATAAGGTCCGCCCTTGTCCTTTAACCGCGTGCTCCAGTTCATGTGCATCCACTCAAAGTGCAGTGGATCGACGGAGTTCTCTTGGCACTGAAACCAATTGCACGGAACGTCGGCGAACACAATCTGCACGAACCCGTTCTTCCAGGTAAACGGCTCCCAGTTGGGTATAAGCGGCGCCGGCCCGGTACCGAGATAGGCCCACAACAATCCCGCCTGCGCCTCTACCGGGTAGGCCTTGATTCGAACCTTGTCGCGAAAACAGGCCTCCGGATGCGCCACGTCCTCGTAGGGCTGTTCGAGGCAGCGGCCATCATGGTCAAACAGCCAGCCGTGGTAATTGCAACGTAGACCGCACTGCTCGACAAATCCATAGGACAAATCCGCACCGCGGTGCGGGCAGTGCCGGTCAACCAAGCCAAACGTGCCGCGCCTATCCCTGTACAGGGTGAGGTCTTCACCCATCAACCGAACGGCTTTTACGCTTTCGCTCTCAAACTCGCTCACCGCTGCGATCGGCATCCAGTAGCGCCGCAGTAGTGCACCCATCGGCGTGTCCCCACTGACCTGAGTCAGAAGTTGGTTTTTCGAGGCTTCAAGCATGGCTTTCGTTTTTCGCCGGAATTCTACCGCAACCACCGGCAAGTGGGCTAACTCACAATCGTGAGTTCGGCAGGTCCGGCAGGGGGAAGAGGCAGGTTGGAAGAGAATGACTGCCGCCATCTTATCAGTCAGAGGGCCACCGCTGAACTCTTCGATCGAATCGAAACTGATCTCAGAAAACTCGGCCGATAGCGACTAGGTCATTTCGCGACGAGTCGCCATCATCGAGCTGGCCCGATCCCCTAGAAGGAAAA
>Ga0126373_10003615_pt1 | contig 11642 bp, 11 predicted proteins | sample PanSoiMetPlot_11_FD_92545 | JGI IMG/M metagenome (GOLD analysis project Ga0126373, IMG submission 92545) | Tropical forest soil microbial communities from Panama - MetaG Plot_11 | ecosystem: Environmental > Terrestrial > Soil > Tropical forest > Bulk soil | place: Panama | collected 2016-02-17
GTCTTCAATTTGTTCACGTACCCCGGGGTGTGGACCAGCAGAATGTCTTGATCGGATGCAGGCTGGGGAGTGAGAAAGTCCGAGGGATCGGCAATCCCTTGCTCAATCAGGCGCCGATGTACGCGACGATACTTCTCGGCGGGAAAGACGTGCGGCCCGATGGGGAGGTAGTATTCGTCGCTGTAGATGAGCTTGAAGGGAAGCATGAACCTTCATCATATCGAAACCATCGCCGGTCGGAGTGGAGAGGCGAAACTGCGTGGGGCCCCCTGCCGGCGCACTGTGCCGGAGGCCGGAGAATCAAGTGACCTATTGTCAATCCAACAAAAGTCAACGTCCCGCCCTCCCGACGCGCCCGAGACCAGGGCGGCGCACCCACAGAATCACTTCAATCACGACTTATTTTTTCTGGTGACAACCGGTGGGAAGGGTCGCCGAATGGGAACGATGGCGCCCTGCGAAGGATCGTTAGCGGCATTTGCTCGCGAGAGCACTTCTTCCTGTATGTATTTCACGAAATCCTGAATCTGCCGCTGCATCTCTTCCATGCGCTCGCGCATTTGCAGGATGATCGCAATGCCGCTGATATTTACCCCCAGGTCGCGAGCCAGGTTGAGAATAAATTCCAGCCGCTGAAGGTCCTCATCGGTGTAGAGTCTCGTATTGCCTTCGGTGCGCGAGGGCTTCAGTAATCCCTCACGCTCGTACAGTCTCAGCGTCTGCGGATGAATTCCATACATCTCGGCCACTGCCGAGATCATGTAAGCGCCTTTGGAACGGCGTTTAGAGGACATAGGAAGGAGAGCTTGCTCTGGGAACCTGACGGAAAGTCCCTATACTCATGCCCGAAATCATAGCATCACGACAGCAGAGCTTGGGGTGCGGCTCACTATAGCGCGGGCTCTGCTTTTTCCGTGATGGTCCACCCGGCCGGCTTGAACGCATACTTCAGGGCATAGGCCAACACGCCGGCCCCAATCACGATGGCGCCGAGCGCGAACGAGCTCGTCCCCCCGACGCTTTCCCTTTGGCTGCGGAAGAGGTCGAAGCCGAGCAGCAGCACCGGTGCGATGCCGACAGCAATGGCGCCGATCAGGCCTCCCGGGACGCGGAAAGGCCTTCTCAGTTCGGGCTCGCGGATGCGGAGGACGACCAGTGCCAGGAACTCCAGCGCCAGGCTCAAGCCATAAACGAAGATGTCGAGCGTAATCAGGCGCTCGAAGCCGAGGTTCAAACACGCCGCCCAGCCGATGGCCAGGACCACAATCGCCACCCATGGCGCTCGTCGGCGGTTCAGCTTGCCGAAAAACTTCGGCAGCATGCCATCCTGCGCCATCGCCAGCGGCAGGCGAGAATAGCTCATCACCAGCGCATTGAACATCCCGAAGGCGCTGAACATGCCTCCGACGACTAAAGCAACGCGAAGCAGCGGACCGCCAAACAGGCCGGCAATATCGGCCCAAGAGCCAGTTTCCCACGCGCCGGAGGGAAGCCCAGTCATCCAGACCGCCGCGACCGGAATAATGTAGCTGAGCGCGACAACACACACCGCCGCCAGCATCGCCCGGGGATAGGTTCGCTGCGGGCGCTCCACCTCGGTGGCGATGGTTGAGGCGTTGTCCCAGCCCATGTAATTCCACATGCAGATGAGCAGACCGCCAATCAGGTCAACTTTCGACGTGGTGGGCGTGGTCACGGCGTGAAACAGGGCCCCGTATTTCATCGGGGAGAGCACCACGATCACGAGAAACGGCGACGACAGGGCAAAAAACAGCCACAAGGAAGTGGTCGAGACTGCCTTGACCCCCGCAATATTCAGCAAAACGCATAGGACGACAACCGCCAGTCCCACCAGCACCCCGCGATAATTCACCGAGAACCATGGAAACAGGCGCGTGAGGTACGCGACGAACAAGGTCGGATAGATCGCCATATCGAACACCGACGCCGCCAGCGACAACCAGGCCTCCTGAAATCCCCAGAAGTTTCCCATGGCCCGGCGTACCCAGGCGTAGTAGCCGCCTTCGTAGGGCAGCGCGCTCGAAAGCTCACCGATCATGAACGCGGTCGGCAGGCTCCAGAGCAGTGGCGTCAGCACGAGAAACAGAATGGCGCGACCGTAGCCGGCGCCGTGCACGATGTCCTCAATGCCATAGGTGCCACCCGACACCATAAAGAAGGTGGCGGCGACTAAAGGCCAAAGTGTCAGGCGGACCGACTTCTTCTTGGAAGGGGGGAAATTCTGTGTGGAAGTTGTGGTCGTAATTTCCTGAAAGCGGCTAGCTGTTGCCAATTCCGATGGCTTCCTCCTTGAGCAGTGGCGGCGTCGAGCTGGAGCATTGCCGAGGCAGGCGGCGTTCGCTCAAAGCTCCTGGCTCATTGCTCAAAGCTCACTTGCAGAATTTAATCTACGGAAAATTTCCACAGATGCAAGAAGAATCTTGCAAATTTTTGTAGCGGAAAGCAGGAACACAGCTCCCGAGGAAAGGAGTTCGTTAGCTTCGGGCGTCAACCACGGGGTACTCGGAAAAAGCCCCGGATTGTCTCCCAGCTCTGGTGTGGCTTTTGCGCGATCTTCTAAAACCCGCCGCGCTCGTACAAAATGCCGAGCTGCGTGAAGTTCACTCGGCGTCTAAAGCGCAGTATTTTTGTATTCCATGTGCCGGACTCTCGGGACCCACTCGAAAGCCAGCCGATTGCCGATCCCCATGCGGCTCCGACATCCACGGTCCAAGGCCAAGTTCCTTGTGCAGGTCGATCGCAGTCACATGGTCGCGATGCGACGGTTCTTTTAGAGCAGCTCATTTCGTGCGGCGGATGAGTGTGATCGCCCCTATACTTACAAAGTCTGTGGCAAGTCCCCTCTTGACAATCCTGTTGTGACAGGCTACATATGGCTGCTTTGCTACGCAGGCGGAAAACTTCGAATGCCGACTCTTGATACGCCAATTCACCTCAACATGTGGCGCGAGTACAAACGGAAGAATTCCTTTGTCCGGCGACTGCGCAGCGCCGCCCGCGAACTGATCTACGGAACAAAAATCTATGGCCTCGAGTGGGGCGACCCTGAATTTGTTCAACCATTACAGTTCATCCGCAATCGTTACGTTTTCCCCTACGTTAACCCAGAAGACGATGCCGTTGAGATCGGCCCCGGCGGGGGGAGATGGACTAGATACCTGCTCCGGTTTCACACGCTTTATGTCGTGGATTATCATCGAGAGTTGCTGCGGGAAGTAGAAAAGAACTTCGGCCGACCCAACCTCAAGTTCATCAAGAATAACGGGTCCGATTTTCCGGGGATTCCTGACGCGTCGATCGCTTATGCTTTCAGCTTTGGTTGTTTCGTGCATTTCGATCGCTATTTAATACAACAATATCTCGCAAGCTTGGCTCGCATCCTCAAGCCGGGCGGCAACGTTGTGATTCACTACTCCTATAAAACGAAAATCATGGCTCAAATCAACCCAGGTTTTTCCGACAACACCCCTGCACAGATGCGGGATATGATCCTCGCTGGCGGCTTCCGCATTGTGGAGGAAGATCTCACGACTATGTGGAACGGCAGTATCGTCCGATTCACGCTGTGATCGCGTTTCCTGACTGGTTCGTGATCCTCCATCATGCCTGCTGACCGGGCATCGCCAGCCATGCCCGATGCACTTATCCAGACTGTGTCAGACTGAATCGGTGTCTGTTTTGCATCGCATCGTATTTGCATCGCACCCTACCCGCATCGCATCATAAAACTACAAAACGTGGCCTCTTCCGAGACGCCGGGGCAGAATTCCCCAGAATCGAACCCGCTCGCCGAACCGCGCAGCCGGGCAATGCCGGTCGCGCTGCGCTCGCTCCAGCATCGCAATTTTCAACTGTTTTTTAGCGGGCAGCTGATCTCCCTGATCGGCACCTGGATGCAGAGCGTCGCCCAGTCCTGGCTGGTTTATCGGCTCACGGGTTCATCGTTACTGCTCGGTTCCGTCGGCTTCGCCAGCCAGATCCCGGTGTTTCTCGCTGCGCCACTGGGCGGCATCGTTGCCGATCGCCATAACCGACACCGCGTCGTCATCGCCACACAAAGCGCCTCGATGATTCTGGCATTCATCCTGGCCGCGTTGACGAAGATCCACATCACCATTGCGGAGATTTTCGTTCTAGCTGCGTTGCTCGGTATCGTCAATGCCTTCGACATTCCCGGCCGCCAGGCCTTCCTGGTCGAGATGGTCGGCAAAGAAGACCTCATGAACGCGATCGCGTTGAACTCTTCGATGTTCAATGGCGCGCGCATCATGGGTCCGGCAATCGCGGCCGTTCTGGTCGCGAAAATCGGTGAGGCCTGGTGCTTTTTTGCGAATGGCGTGAGTTACATCGCTGTGATCGTGGGTTTGCTGATGATGCGCGTTGCCAAACGCCCGGAGCGCCCGACCGGGTCGCCCATCGCACACATCATTGAGGGATTCCGCTTCGTGCGCCAGACTGAGCCCATTCGCGCGTTGCTTCTGTTGCTCGGCCTGGTGAGCCTCGTGGCCATGCCTTATACCGTCCTCATGCCGATTTTTGCGGACAGAATTCTACACGGCGGCGGAGAGCATCTGGCGGGAATGATTGGCGCGCGCGATCTCGGCGCGATGCGCCTCGGCATCTTGATGGGAGCAACCGGCGTGGGCGCCATGCTCGGCGCCCTCACTCTCGCCGCCCGCACCGGCGTTCACGGCCTGGGCCGCTGGGTTACATTCTCATGCGCGGGATTCGGCGTAAGCCTAATCGCATTCGCGGAGTCAAAGAGTTTCTGGTTTTCGACCGCGCTTCTTATTCCCGTCGGCTTCTGCATGATGCTGCAGATGTCCTCTTCGAACACACTGATTCAAGCCATGGTGCCCGATCAGCTCCGCGGGCGCGTGATGTCGGTCTATTCCATGATGTTCATGGGCATGGCCCCCTTTGGCGCCTTCTTCGGAGGAGCTTTAGCCGATCGCATTGGGGCGCCAACAACGGTGAGCATTGGCGCGATTGCGGCCATCGGGGGCGCGGCCATCTTCGGAGTTCGCCTGCCCAAAATGCGCGGCGAGGCCCGCCGCCTCATCATTGCTCAGCAAATGGTCGGCGGCGAACCGGTGCAGCAAATGAGCGCGCGGGCGGTGGAAGACTGAGCATCATCCCCATCATTCCCAGGGCAGTTCCAGCGTTTCCACCGTACCTGGAAGCGTCGACTAAGCGGAATACTCTGGCGCAGATCAGCGCAGGACATGCCAATGCCGGATGACATCGAGCAACAATTTCAGCGATTCCAGCAACGATCCTGGTCCGACCGGGGCGTATGAAAATGTCAACACCAGCATGAGTAGAGCGAAACCCGCAAGCCACTTGCGGGCAGGCGTGATGTCCGGCCACTCCGCAACTTCCGGATGCCGCATTCCACTGAGGCGTAACAGTACGGCCCATACCAGCCATCCGCTCCAGCAGAACAATGCCAGAGGGATTAAGGCCAGAATCGTCGCGCGTGAGATTTTGCTATGCGTCCGCGGCGAGACCGCAAATACAATGTGCCCGCCGTCGAGTTGTCCCCCGGGAAGAAGATTGAGCGAGGTCGCGAACATACCCACCCATGCGGCTACAGCCATGGGATCCAAATACAACCGGCTCATTGGCACCAAACCGATACCAGCCCCGTGTCCGATGGCAACGAGAAATCTCCGCACCAGATAGAAAACCAGCGGGTAACCGAGCGAAATGTCGGGCGGCGCCGCGCCGAACGGAGCCACATGCGATCGGCCGAGAGAAAAAATCAGCACCGGCAATGCCACCGCAAATCCCGCAATCGGGCCGGCAATTCCTATGTCAAACAGAATGGCTCGCGACCGTAGCGGGGAGCGAATTCGTATGAACGCCCCCAGGGTTCCAATCAAAGTCGGAAAAGGAATAAAGAAGGGTAGCGTCGCGTGCACGCGATACTTCAGGCAGTACAGATAATGTCCCATCTCATGCGCCAGCAGAATTAGCATGAGCGTGAGCGAGAAGGGAACTCCCAGCAGCAGATTATGACCGTGCAGCGCCCAGAGCACGGGGAAGATGTGCTGGTCGAGAGCGAATGGCGGCAGTCCGCGCTGAAAGTTCGACTCTAGCTGCGCCCCGACGACCAGCGTAGTAAAAACCGTCGTCAGCAGCAGCAAAACATGGACCCAGTACCTGGGCCGGCGGCGCGGGATCCAGACCCCAGGCGCGGTATCTGGCGGATAGACTTCACTGGGGACTAGAATTTCTGGGGAGTTGTTAGACATCGGCACTTCTTTGGATTTTAAACCGTGCGCCGGGCATCAAGCAGCTTGTGCATGGCGACGGGTGATGGGAACTATCCAGGGACACGAATGCAAGGGGCCAACCTCGGCGCTACTCGATCGACTGTAGTTCCTTGCCGGGCTTGAATCGCACCGCCTTCCCTGGAGGAATAGAAACCTCCGCGCCGGTGCGGGGGTTACGGCCAATCCCGGTCTTGCGCGGCCGCACGTTAAACACGCCAAACCCACGCAATTCGATGCGGTCGCCCTTGGCCAGCGAACGCTTCATGCTTTCAAACACCGTTTCCACGGCCATTTCGGCCTTGGTCTTGGTGATACCGGTGCGATTAACGACCTCGTTGATGATGTCAAGCTTGATCACGTGCGCCTCACCGCGTTCGCAGTATTGGGGTGTCCCAAGTCATTGATGCTAAGGGGCATACTGGCAAATTGTCAACGGCGCCCCGTATCGCGCAAGGTGCCGGTCCGAAGTATCAGATTTCTCCGCCGCTGTCTCGAAATCCGTTGGCCGCGCAGAACCACGAACTAGCTGAAAGCCAGAAGTAAAAGCCGAGGGGCAAGATGACAAACACCCGTCAACGTAACTTCAATTCGCGCCGAATCCATATTGCCGAAGTCCCCGGGAGACGAGCAACCAGCAAGGCAGGCTGGCAGAACGACAGACGCAGCGGGACTCAAAATCTATCGGGTGGTCTCTCCATTTTTCACCATGGCGCTGGGAAAACCTGGGATTAAGGTTCTTGGAATAGTGTTCGGTTTGTAGAAGTGAAGGTGGTTCCACCGTTTTGACGGAGCCGCTGATTCGCATGAAATCTGTAGCAACCTACTCTCGTACAGCACGCGAGGTTGCTGCAGGCGTGTAAACCCGAGACAGCGCGGGTTCAGATGTATCCTCTCCGGATAAGCGAGTTGGTTTCATGAGGACTTCCACGTCGGCTCGGTGCATCAAACCGGTATCCACAATGAGATCGGCGATGTTAGCGTGACGGCGCAAGGCTTTCTTGGCCAGATCGGCGGCAGCCGCGTATCCGATAAACGGTGTGAATGCGGTGATGACGCCGACGAAAGAGGCGGTCTGCTCAGAAAGCCGATCTTTATTGGCAGTGATGCCATCCACGCAGTTCGCGCGCAGAGTTCCCATTGCCTCGGTCAGCCATTGAAGTCCTTCCAGCAATAAGTGCGCCATGACAGGTCCGAACGCGTTGAGCTGAAGCTGGCCGGCTTCGGCAGCCATGCCGAGTGCCACGTCGTTTCCGGCAATGATGAACGCTACCTCATTGACCACTTCGGGAATGACTGGATTGACCTTGCCAGGCATGATGCTCGAACCTGCCTGTCGCGGCGGAAGGTTAATTTCGCCCAGCCCGGCTTGCGGTCCCGAACCGAGCAGGCGGAGATCGTTGCAGATCTTCGAAAGCTTCAGAGCACAACGGCGGAGTGTGGCCGACACCTCGACAAAAACGCCGACATCCGGCGTCGCCGCGACCAGGTTCGGAGCCGTGGTGATGTCGTATCCCGTGATTTCTGCCAAGTGGGTGCGCACTGCGCCCGCATAGCGCGGATCCGCGGTGATGCCGGTGCCAACCGCGGTAGCCCCCAAATTACTCTGCCATAATTTTTTCACGAGGTCCTCGAAACTGTTCTGATCCTCGCCGACGGTTACGGCGAAACCTTCGAATTCCTGCTCAAGGGTCATGGGGACGGCGTCCTGGAGCTGCGTGCGCCCCACCTTTAGGATTCCGGAAAACTCATGTGCCTTGTAGCGGAACGCCCTCTCGAGATGCTCGAGTTCGACAACCAGCCGCTCGATGGAGAGGCACAGCGCGATCTTGAGCGCGGTAGGATACGTGTCGTTCGTGCTTTGGCCACGATTCACGTGGTCGTTCGGATCGAGATACTCGTAGTCTCCTTTTGGGCGATCAGCCAGTTCGAGGCCGCGATTGGCAATGACCTCATTCATATTCATATTTGTAGACGTTCCGGCACCGCCTTGCATAATGTCGACGACGAACTGATCAGCCAGTTTCCCCTCCTTAATCTCTTCGCACGCACGGTCGATCAAATCTGCCTTAGTGCGATCAAGTACGCCGATCTCGGCATTGGCCCGGGCCGCAGCCTGCTTCACACAGGCATACGCGAGAATGAGGTCTGGATAGATGGAGATCGGACGTCCGCTAACGGCAAAATTTTCGAGCGCGCGGCTTACATTGATTCCCCAATAGGCGTCTGAGGGAATCTCCTTTTCCCCGAGACTATCTGTTTCAACCCGAGTATATGGAGTTGGCTTGCTGACGGTTCGCGAAAAGTTCGCCAGGCTAACGACGGTTCGCTTATTAGGGAAATGCCGGAAATGCGACATGCTTCCTCCTTTGCTGAGGTTCGGTCAGAACGAACGTCGCCTCTCTAGCTAGCGCGTTTAGGGGGCTACATAAGGCGCGGGCTGGGAAAGGAACAAATTCATTCCCAGTTTCCCGGCAAGGAATTTAGCGGCGAGTTGTCCCTTTATGCTGTTACCAGCATCATCCAGGCGAGGCGCAAAGGTGCCGAGGCCGCCTTTCCCCGGGGACACGGTGACAATCCCCCCTCCGATCCCACTTTTGCCAGGTAGGCCAACGTCGTAGAGCCAGTCGCCCGAGGTCTCATAAAGCCCGGCAGTCGCCATCACAGCCAAAACATAGCGGCAACACTCGGCATCAACTACCCGCTGCTTGGTAACGGCATTGACTCCGCCATCGGCCAAGGTAGAGCCCATAATGGCGAGGTCTCTTGCGCACACGTTTACCGACGATTGCTTCGTGTACAGGTCGGTCGTTTCCGCCGGGTCAGCCGAGATGCGATTGAGATTACGGAGTAGATTGGCGATGCTTCGGTTCTGGAAATTCGTTTTTGATGCTGACTCGTAAACTTCAGTATTGAGCGAGAGTGGCCGCCCTGCAAAGCCAGACAGCCCGCTCAGAATGAATTCCCATTTTTTCTCGGCGTCCGCGCCAGGGACAAGGCTGGTGGTGGCAATCGCTCCCGAATTCACCATCGGGTTCGTCTTTCCCTCGATGCTTCGCTCAATGGCGGCAAGAGAATTGAAAGCAAATCCGGTGCTGTTGACGCCGATTCTTTGCCGCACCTCCTCGGGCCCAAGGTTTGCACAAACTAAGGCAAAGATAAATGGCTTGGCTACACTCATGATTGTGAATTCGTATTCGGCATCCCCGACGCTATAGATATTCCCATTTGTGGAGGATAGGCATATACCGAACAAGTCACTGGGTACCTTCGCCAAGGCCGGGTAAACCTGCGATTTCGCTCCTTCTACGTTTACTTTATACAGCTTGTATGCTTCCTCCAGCACCGCTTGAATCGCCTGAGCCGCGGGTAAGTGGCCAGTAGATACATACGAAGGCTCTATCTCATTGATGTTCGTACGTGTACCCATTCCGAATCCACCCTCTCGCGCGCCAAGCTTACCTACATTGTCGAGATGCCCCCTATGCAGCACGGTTGGCAAGTTCATCAAGATAGACGATTGCCGTCTCGATACCGCGATGGAACATCTCGATGCTGTAATGCTCATTTGGCCCATGCAGACCATCACTGTCTAGTCCATAACCCATCATGACGACCGGTATGTTCATCATTTCGCAAATATCTGCGACTATGGGGATGCTGCCGCCGCCCCTAGTGAAAACCGGTTTATGCCCCCACCCTTTTTGGTAAGCACGAGACGCGGCCTGCATCTCCGGTAAATCAAACGGGATTAATGCCGGCTTTCCCTTAGTCACCAGCGAAACAGTTACCTTCACCGTCGATGGCGCGATGCTCTCGATGTATTTCTTTAAAAGGGAATAGATCTTCTCAGGATCTTGATTGGCGACCAGCCGGGAACTTATTTTGGCGCCAGCTTTGGCGGGAATAATAGTTTTGGGCCCAGGACCAGAATAACCGCTCCATAGACCGTTGATATCGAGCGAAGGTCGCGCGGAGACTCGCTCGCGGATGCTGTATTTCCTATCTCCCCATGCCCCTGGAGTCCCGGTCGCTTCCATGAACTGCTCTTCGGTTAGCGCGGTCTTCGCAATCATCTCGCGCTCTTCCGTCGTCAAGGCAACCACATCATCATAGAATCCCGGAACAGCAATCGTGTTATCTGGATTGTATAGTTTCGAAAGTATCTCGACGAGAGCAAGAGCAGTGTTATGGGTTGCGCCACCCCAGAAACCACTGTGCAGATCGTCTTTTGGGCCCTGTACCTCGACTTGGATGTAGGTCATACCCCGCAGGCTATGCGTGATAGCTGGCTGCTGAATCGAGCGCATGGAGGAATCGCTAATTACGCAAACGTCTGCCTTGAGCAAACCCTGATTCTTCTTTATAAAAGGTGCCAAATTGGGAGATGAGACCTCTTCCTCACCCTCGATCAGGAATTTCACGTTGACCGGAGGGCCGCCGTTAGTTTCGATATATGACTCTAGAGCCTTGAGGTGGATGAACGTCTGTCCTTTGTCGTCGGTTGCACCACGGGCGTAGATCTTACCGTCCTTCTCGACAGGCTCGAATGGCGGAGAATCCCAGCCATCTTCCATGTTGGCGGGCACTACGTCGTAGTGGCCATAAACCAATACGGTGGGTTTGTCTGGCCCAGCCCCCAGCCACGCGCCATAAACCACGGGATGGCCGGCAGTCGGGATCACTTTCGCCGTTTTAACTCCCATCGCGTGCAACTGCGCCGCCAGCCATTCCGCGGCGCGTTTCACGTCCGAGGCATGAGCCGGGTCTCCACTCAAACTCGGAATGCGCAAAAGCTCCTGAAGTTCATGTTTGAATCTCTCGGCATGGTCGCGTGAGTACTTACGTGCTTTGTCGCTATGCTGGGCCATATGCAAGGAACTCCTTTTCACACCCGTCGTCGCTCCACTAGGCGGCTTCGGCAGCGCTGTCCCATGCTCTGTTCTCGGCGCGTCCAATCAAGAATTCAGTCAGCAAAGGCACCGGCCGTCCGGTTGCGCCTTTGGCGTCGCCCGATAGTGCGTTCGTACCGGCGATATCAAAGTGCGCCCATTTGTAGTTGTTGGCAAAACGCTTTAGGAAGCAGGCTGCAGTAATGCTTCCTGCCGCACGCCCACCGATGTTGCTCATATCTGCGAAATTGCTCTTCAGAAGGTCTTGGTACTCTTCAAACATGGGCATGCGCCACGCGCGATCCCCGGTTTCGTTGCCCGATTCGAGCAATTGATCGGCGAGTTCATCGTCATTGGCGAACAACCCGCTGGTGATATTGCCCAACGCGATTACGCAGGCGCCGGTTAGTGTGGCAATGTCGATGACGCATGCCGGGTCGAAGCGCTCCGCGTA
>Ga0126373_10003616_pt1 | contig 11640 bp, 9 predicted proteins | sample PanSoiMetPlot_11_FD_92545 | JGI IMG/M metagenome (GOLD analysis project Ga0126373, IMG submission 92545) | Tropical forest soil microbial communities from Panama - MetaG Plot_11 | ecosystem: Environmental > Terrestrial > Soil > Tropical forest > Bulk soil | place: Panama | collected 2016-02-17
CGCGAAATAGCGCCGAGGCTGAAGATCTCGTTCAGGAGACGTGTCTGCGCGCTCTTCGGGGAATGAACCGTTTGCGGGCCGATACCAGCGCAAAAAGCTGGTTATTCACTATCTTGCGCAATGTTTGGTTCAACCAGCTAAGGCAACGCCGGACGGCGCCGGAAATGGTGGAACTCGATTCGGATGAAAGTGTAGCCACTGAGCCCGCCGACACGACTCGGGATCCTCATGCCGACTATGTATCAAAGGTGGAGCGCGATCAGGTGCGCTTTGCGCTTCAAAAACTTCCCGTAGAGTTCCGGGAGATCATTATCTTGCGCGAATACGAAGAGCTTTCGTATCAAGAGATTGCCGCCGTTCTCGGTTGTCCGGCTGGTACAGTGATGTCGCGACTTGCGAGAGCGCGATCGAAACTCCGAGAGGTGCTCACGATCACACTGATACCACAGGAAACGAAAGAAGCGGGTAATGCGAGTGGAGCAGCAGCATACGACACGGCATGACCAGGAGATACACTTACCTCTATAGCCAAGAGAGATCAGGCGAACCGACTATTCCGTCTGCGCCGCCAGCGCGGGAATATTTTTCAGACTAGTGTGTCTAACAAAAGGAGTGAGTACTGCTCCGACCATCTCGTTGTTCCGCTGTCGCAGCAAGAAAGGACCGCTGAATGAACCCTTGCGATGAATACGTTGTCAAGACGCTGCGCTACCTTGACGATGACCTCAAGGGACTGGAACTCGAGCAATTTCGTGCACACATCCAGTCTTGTGCCGGTTGCCGAGCTCATCTGGAAGCGGAAAAGGCGCTGTCGGCAACGCTGCATCGATCCCGCCCCTTGTATTCGGCTCCGGTTGCGCTTCGCGACCGCGTGTCGGCGGCGCAGATCCAACAATCTACGTCAAGTCATCTTCGAGATCCGCTCTACGAGCGCGCATTTCGAGCTCTGAGCGCACGACTATCAAGCGCCTACGAACGTCTGTCGACCTGGCGAGTACTTGCACCTGCAGCCGTGGCCATCGGGCTATGCCTGGCTCTTGTTCCCAGGATCGAGCGTAACGTCCAGGCCGCCAGCTATGTTGAGACCGCAGTCGCTACGCATCGGCAATTTCTAGGCGGCAATCTTCCCCTTAGGTTGCAGTCGAATTCTTCACAAGAAGTGACGGCGTGGTTTGCGGGCAAAGTCCCATTCAATTTTCGCCTCCCTGTTGCTGACGCCGCACCAGGGAATATACCGGTATATCAGCTCACCGGAGCTACTCTGGTGAGCTACAAAGGACACCCAGCCGCTTTAGTGACGTACGAAGCGCCGAAGGATAAGATCAGCCTTCTGGTGGCCTCTAGCCAGTCTGCGTTGATAGCGGGCGGCGACGAGGTCGCCTTCGGTAGCCTCACATTTCACTTTCGTACGGAATCGGGCCTGAGAGTGATTACATGGAGCAATCATGGTCTCTCTTATGCGTTGGTATCCTCAGTTTCGGGCCCGGCACGATCATCTTGTCTGGTCTGTCATCAGAACATGGCGGACCATGAGGAGTACAAAGCGCAACAAGAACGACAACTGCAACAATCCCCGCGCTAGCTTTGTCTCTCCATTTACTCTCGAGATTTCTCGGCAACGAGTAGAATTCAGCCGCTGTAGACGCGGTTCATTGCCGTTCCCGTCCTGATAATCGATGGCATCAGCTAGACCGATCGCCTCATGGCAGTTGTTGGGGCTCGCATGAGGGCCGAGATATCTCTGTTCGATGGCCCTGACAAGATTGGCATTATTCGGTCCAAACAGTCTTGAAAGGCATTCTGTGGCCTCGGAATAAACGCATAGAGGTTGTGTCTTTCCCTTTACAAATAGAGGAGGGAAAACCACAATGATACCGTTTATTGGGCCCGATTTCAGCGACTATCCTCTTGAAGGCCGAAGTAGTATTGAAAAGCCACCTGGGATACTCGCTCTTGCTCGCGGGCATCACTACGACTATTGCAAAACGAACGCTTTCCTAACGAGTGGCGATGGCGAAATTTCAGACCAGCACATCTCGTCTGCAATTCGATATCTCGATCCCGAACGGACCTGTCAAAATGGCGGTGGCGGATCGATCTTAGTCCCCGTAACTGCGGTTTTGCTAACTTGGACTGTTGTCTTGGTTACACTGCTAAGTCTCGCAATTTAATAAAGTCACTACCACGCTTAGCCAGGCAAATAGGAACAATTCCGTCGGAGCAGCTTGGCTTTTGTAGCTAGTCTGCCTATCAAAGCACACATCGAATTTCCGATGTAGATTCACTGGTCAACTTTCCATACTGATTTCAAGACCGTTCTGTGGCCATGGAATGCGCGGGCGGACGACGTGTCTTGTCATAGGAACGAAGCAGAAAGAGAATTGATATGAACAAGACGAACATGAATAGCAGTTCGGACTTAATCACGCCGCATGGATTGCAAATCGTGATCGACAATGGCGTTGAGTTGAGCGATAACAACTCCATCTGGACGAGAAACCCGCGATGGTCGGATTAATACGACAAGACCTCCTCTTGGCGAATCAATCTAGCCGCGTTTTTCACGGAGTGGATTGAGTATTGAGCGCTCGATGCTGGTTCTTGGCTTGCAGCATTCCATACGTCAGCAACTACCTAACGAGCCAAGATAAAAACAGAACGTTAGAGAATATGTAAGCCACGGTGGAGCCCAATACATCCTGGGCCATCCATTACAGACTGAGGAATATGATCCCGTTGAGAAGTCATCAAGAAAATCCAATCGTGTTTAAGAATCGATTCTCGCGCGCTAGACAATTGCTCTACTTCATAGCGTGCCGCATTCTCGGCAGTTCTGAGCAAGCCGACGACGCCATCGCAAGCTGTTGGCACACAGCTTCTTTCAATCCGCCGCGCTTCGAGCACGAAGGCGAATTTCGGAGCTGGCTGGTCAGAATCGTTATTGGCGAAGCCTTGATCATTCTCAATCAGAGCGCTTCGCTATAAGTGTTCATCAACAGCATCTTTGCTAACAAGTTCCATAAACTTGCAGGGGAAAGGACAAGGGGACTTCATATCGTGGAATACCTTTGCGCAGTAGATTCGATGTTTTCCAAGGACTCGAATATAAATGAGTGCGGCCAACACCATGCCAAAACCAGGGCCGAGGAAGTAAATCCAAATTCCTTGCCACATCGAGGCAAATAAAGCTGAAGAGAATGAGCGTGCCGGGTTCACGCTGAACCCTGATATCGACGAACAGAAACCGTAGTAGAACACCGTTATAAGAGCCACGAAGAACGGTGCCGAGTTTACGAGGTGTGCACGGTTAGTTGTGAATAAAACAACGCCCATCACCAAGCCGGATACAAGAATTTCCGCAAAAAATCCCACAGTCTTCCCGTAGCTTCCGGAAATCGTTATGACGTAGCAGACCGGTGGGGCCGACAAGCGCAGTCCCAGAACCTCATGTGCGAGATAGACCCCGACTACGGCGCCAACAAATTGGGACAGAATATAGAAGATGGTATCCCAGTAGTGGATGCAGCCAAGAAGGAAATAGGTAAGAGTAAGGGCTGGATTGAAATGCGCCCCGGTCCGTCGGCCAAATGGGGACCGGATGATCAGAAACGTGACACCGGCGACCCCGCCTCCCATCAGAAATGACTTACTGGATTCGGAGAATACCGACAGAGGGGATGCCTTGCTGTACACCATCGTGCCAAAGAAGCAAATGCAGAACATGAGGACACACAGTTCAGCGCCCTCCATCAGATACTCCCTCCAATGAGTTGTTATGGCCTCGACTGGGGTAGCAGTGGCGGAAAGATTGGTCACGGAGAAATGGGGCTGCATTCTAGGGCCTGATGGATTTGGAGCGTTGGAGGGTTGAATTTAGCCCACTCACCCATGTATCCGAACAGCCACGACAGTAGATATGGTTTGGGCACTTAGCAAGTTGCTCTACGTGTTCGATCAATGGTATTCAACTCCACTTTTTCGCAAACCCGAGTCATCCCGAGTTTTGCCACAATGAAAATCACGCAGTCATCACGCAGTTATTCACCTACAGATCTAGATCAACTACTGATTCAGGCGTCGAGCAACATATGAGAGCATTGCCTGTGGCGGGTAAATCTAACGGTTCGGGTGAGTAGCGAAGTCTGCCGTCCAGAAGACCGCATTCACACATATGGCAAACGCCGGTGCGACAGGACCATCTCACGGGAATATCACAGGCTTCGGCCAGTTCCAATAGACTGCCGAATCGGGCGTCCCATGGAACAGAAAGGCCGCTGCGAGTGAAAGAAACGAGCGGCCCATCTCCTGCCGAGAGTGCAGGAGGATGCGGAGTTTTCGCGTTTGCTTTCTCTCCGCTTGCCTCCAGGGAAATGGCCGGTCCGAACAATTCCTGATGCACTGCATCTGGCGGAATACCCAGCGTCGACAGGTCGCGATTTATGTCTCTGAGAAAACCCGTAGGGCCGCAAAGATACACCTCAGCATCGAGGGGAATACCGGCCCTTCGCAGAGTTGTAAGGTCAAGATGTCCCTTGATGTCGAAGTCCTTGCCAAGTCGGTCTGTCTGATCCGGTCTGCTGTAAGCGACTATGGAATGACTTCCGGATATGGACTCTAGGAGTTTCGTGGTCTCACCGGCAAAGACATGCTCACTTCCCTTCCGTGCTCCATGAATCCACCAGACTTGCCGAAGAGACTCCGTGCTATTTGACGAAAGCGCATGCAGCATGGAAAGAACAGGTGTCACGCCAATTCCAGCGCTAATCAGCACGACCGGCCGTTTATCAGTTCGCAAGACAAAGTCCCCACGCGGAGCGCTCGTCTCAACTAAGTCGCCGATCTGCGTTCCGTCTACCATGCGTCTGCTGCCCAGGCCCGCTCCGCGTTTCACACTGATGCGGTATTTGCCGGCACCTGAGGCTCCCGAAATTGAATAGCTGCGTATTAAGGGGCGAACATTCTTATCGTCGTGAAGTCGCAGAACCAGATATTGACCGGGACTTGCAGCCCGAAGAAGTGAGCCATCCGGAGACTCCAACAGAATTGACGTGACGTCGCTTGTCTCTTGATGTAATTCCGCCACTCTCAGCTTTCGGAATCCATTCCATGCCGGCAGAGATGAAATCGACCTGAGTCCTGCGTTTCCGGTTAGAACGCCTTCCTCTTTAGCTCGAAGCAATTTGTCAAAGGAGTCTTTCCATCCTTGGCTTAGCGCAGGAATTCGGGCTGCGATCGCAATTCGGCTCTGGTCGTGGTTCGACGAGTACAGTAGAGAATCAGCTTCGGCGACGCTGATCCTGCCAGGCCCATCGGCAATCTTCTGAATTTCATCTCCTGCTCCCACTTCCCCCTCCTGAAGCACTCGGAAGTAAAAGCCCGGCCTCCGGTGTGAGACAAGAAGAGCCGGCATCTCAGGATTGTTGAGTCGAATCCCGAGTCGATAACAGGTCACGCGAGGCTGAGTCACCTCGAAGACCGCATCGCCTATTCTGTAGCGGTCTCCAATACAAACCTCATCGTCCGCGAGGCCATCTACCGTGAAGTTCTCACCAAATTGTCCATACTCAAAACCGCTCCAGCCAAGGATGCGCGCCCAATAGCGCAAGGCTTCATTTTGATAAACCATCACGGCGCGTTGTTCACCGCCATGACCTTGAAGATCCGCCTGTCCATCACCATCGAGATTCATTCGGCGAGCCCGGATGCGTTGCGCTACGGGGTACTTCCAGATCGCCGTGCGCACGTGTTTTCCTTGCCATTCAATCTCTTGCGGAAGACCGACATTGACTGACATTAGTCTCGACATAGCGCCTGACCTACAGCTTTCGAGGAAGCGTTCACAATTGACTTCGTGAACACTATTCCGAGGAAGCCTGCTCCGTCTTATCAAGACGCGGCAGACGAAAATAGCGCGATCAATCCCTCTGGAATCGTGGGATGCGCAAGGACTGCCTCACCAAGTGCGGTGTAGGGTAGCCCTCCGAGCATCGCAATCTGTACGCACGCCATAATTTCACCCGCACCCACACCCAATGCAGCAAACCCGAGGATCCGACCACCGTTGCGCTCCACCAGACACTTTAAGAAGCCGCGCGTTTCCATCAGGGAGCGCGCTCGCAGTACGTGCGTCATAGGAACCTTGAAGAGGCGGTAGGCAATTCCTCTCTGTTTTGCCTCTTTCTCGGAAATACCAACGCGAGCGAATTCAGGATCCGTGAAAAGGCAGAACGGAACTTGTCTGCCTGTCGTCACTCGGTTCCCACCGAGTATATTGTCGCGGACTACACGGAAGTCATCTTCACTGATATGTGTAAATTTGGGGCTACCTGCAACTTCGCCCACAGCCCATACGCCCGGAGCGGTTGTCTCGAGGCGTTCATTCACTTTGATATATCCGTCTTCTCTCAGTTCTACCCCGGTGAGTTCGAGCCCAATGTCTTTCGTGTTTGGTACGCGCCCTGATGCGACCAAGAGATGTGTACCCTCAAGCACCTTCTGCAGCCCATTCTGCTCGATCGTGACATGGACTGACTGTCCAGAGACTCCCGACACACTCTTTACCTTGGCGCCGAAGGCTAGCTCAATGCCTTCGTCTTGGAAAAGCGTCTGCAAGCCCTCCGTGACGTCGTCGTCTTCACGATGTATAACGCGATGATTGCGGTCGATCACAGTCACTTTGCTGCCGAATCGCCGCATCGCCTGTGCAAACTCGAGCCCAACATACCCAGCTCCTAAAACGATCAGATGTTCAGGCACAACATCGAGTTCCAGGGCCTCGACGTGGGTCAGCGGCTGCGCTGTGGCAAGGCCGGGGATATTTTCGATGAATGCATGCGTTCCCGTACCGATCACTACAGACTTACCACTCAACAACCGTTTCGTGCCATCTGCCAGCGTCGCTTCAAGTATCTTGGGGCCCACGAATCTCCCTGATGCCATGATTAACTCCGCTCCACTTTGCTGATAGAGAGCGAGATGTGTGTCTACGAGACCCTGAACCATACGACGCTTCCGATCCCTTACCGCGGGCATATTCACCTTGAAGTTGTCGACGCTGATTCCAAACTCCTCGATATACCGGACATTGTGGGCGACTTGGGCCGTATGAATCACATTCTTACTTGGCAGACACGCGATATTCGGGCAGGATCCCCCCACATACTTGCGTTCCACCACTGCGACACGCTGTCCCCGTCCTGCGAATGTCCAGGCAAGCAACTTCGATCCCGCACCACTGCCGAGGATGACGAGATCGTAAACCTCCGGTTGTACTCCATGCTGCATATGTGCTCCGTTGTTCGTGACGCCCAGGAGGTTGCTTTGTCTCTACATCCAGACTTCAGCGAACTTCCATCTCCTCGATCTTTGTTCTACCGCGATGATCCTTGTCAGGCAACTTTAGCCACTAACTCTCATTCTCCAAGGGACCGGGGTGCGATATAGCGATAACGATGTATCGCCAAGACATAGCCGATGCAACCAACATGCCAAACTGCCGAGTTTCTTCGCTTGAAATGTAGCCAGCTAAATGATTGGTGCTCCGCCGTATCCGCTCGCACCACTGAAGGGATCTCCCTCCCCCTCTGACGGAGTCGCGTCGGAGATCCGACAGTGACGAATTTAGTGGTGGATTCGTGGTGCGTGAATGCCATCGCGACGTATTTCAAAGAACTTATGTCACAGGGCGTGAGCCCTGGTCGGAAATCTTCAGAGAGACGACGTATAGCATTCCCTCGGATAACGAGTCACCAGCAGGGGTCTACACTCACTCCTGCGGTAACCGAATCTGACTCGGTGGATTGTTTCTGGCAGCCAGCTTCGGTGCCAGGAAGCTCTGCAATATCGTTCGGGCTCGATGCAGGATCGCCTTCACTTCTGAAGTATGGATGTTGAGAATGTGCGCCGTGTCATCGCAACTCAGCTCTCCTAGTTCACGAAGAAGAAACACTTTCCGATGATTACCCTGGAGCATCCAGATGGCATGCCTAAGCAAGCTCTTGATTTCCTCGCACTCCAGCATGTGGGAAGAAAGCTGACGCCAATCGCGCATGAGAGCCGGTGAGATCGGCAGGTCCTCACCTTGAGACGAATCACAAAACGAAATTCGCGTATCCAGTTGACGCGACGAACGATTTCTGGCTTCGTTTATCGCAATGCCGAGCAACCACGCTCTGAAGCTTGAATTGCCTGGGAAAGCACCCAGATTTTGAAAGGCCTTGATGAAGGCTTGCTGGGCGACGTACTCGGCTTCGTCGTCATTTTCCATCCAGCAGCGAGAGACTATGTAGATAGTCCGCTCATAAGGACGAATAAGCTGATGGTAGAGTTGAGTATCTCCGGCTACGATGGCGGCTATCAACTCACACTCCTTCTCGCGTTGGACCTTGTGGTTCCTTCGTTCCGACTGGCCTCAGGTAATTTTCAAGAAACTAGATTGCTTTCGGTCTGCGTTATACCAGGCAGTGGAAAGTGTCAGATCAGATACCCTTGATCTCGCCGCCGTCGAACCGAACGGAAGATCCAGTCAGCCACTTGGCCTCGGGCGATACCATGTAGGCAATCAGGTCGGCGACTTCTTCCGGTTTGCCGAAACGAGCGATTCCGGCCTCCTCTGGGAATTTCTTCATCGCTTCTTCCACGGTGAAATCGTGCGCTGGCGCCCACCTTTCCAGGTAGGATCGGCGGCGTCCCGTCATCACGGCGCCGGGGACGATGCTATTTACCTGCACACCATCCTTGATGCCTTGCTCTGCAAATGCCTTTGCGAGTGCGATGATCGCGGCATTAATCGCAGCGACGGCCGCGAATCCAGGCTTTGGAGCGAGGGCGGCGCCCCCAGACATCAGAATCACAGATCCGTTCGATGCCATGAGTGCATCCCACGCTCGTACCGTCAAGCGACGCGCCCCATGGAATTTGAGGGCGAGGCCGTCTTCCCACTGCGCATCGGTCATGTTGAACAGATCAATTTGTGGAACAGCTCCTGCGATATTCAGCAAAGCGTCGATTCTGCCAAACCGCTCGAGAGTTCCCCTGACAAGAATCTCAACTGACTCCGCCTCGCGCAGATCGAGAGCGTAAATCAACGGTTCAGCACCGGAAGCCCTCACAGCGGTCGCAGTCGAATTCAGTTCTGCTTCATTTCTTGCTACAAGCACGACAGCAGAAAAATCGCGCGCCAGACGCAACGCCGTAGCGCGGCCGATTCCTTGACTTGCGCCTGTGACGATGGCAACAGAGTTGGACCCCATGAGTTCCTTTCTCAAAGCGAACGCCAGTTTGGTCTACACTTCTTCGCAACCTTCCGGCGAAATGAGGTGCACATCCGCGCTACACGGATATTGACCAATCATCGGAGCGTCTGATGCGCGGCATCCAGAACCACGTCAGCTACGACTTCGGGCGCGCTGAACATCGGAGAGTGATCCACTTGATTCGCGCGAATCTTTGCTCCCATACGATTAGCCATATAGTGCTGAGTCTCCGGACTAATCATGCGATCCTCTTCGGCGAGGAGAAACCATGATGGCTTCGTTCTCCATGCGGGCGTCGTTGCTCTTTCTTGAATGCATTTCACTGCGATCGGTCGTTGCACCGCAGTCAAGATCGTTGCTTGATCCTGCGGAACATTGTGGGCGACTGCCTTGCTGAAGCCCTCTTCGGACATCCAGATAAGACCATGCTCATCGGGGGCAAGGTGCGGGGCGTCCGGATGCGGGTCCGCGCGATAAAAAACATCTGCCACCGTCTCGCCTTCATCGGGGGCAAGGGCCGCCACGTATACAAGCGACTTTATTCGGTCGCTGAGTAATGCGCCAATCACAGCACCCCCATATGCATGTCCGACTAACACTACAGGGCCTGTCGTTCTCTCGATCACTCGTTGGAGAGCGGCTAAGTCATCCTTGAGCGATGTAAGGGGAATTGGCGCACACGATACCTTCAAGCCCTGGCGTCGTAGAGGCAGAATGATATTTCTCCAACACGAGCCGTCCGCCCACGCACCATGAACCAACACAACTGTGCCGCTTGAGAAAGAATGATTCATCACAGAACCGCCTTATTCATTCGAAATTCCATTTACTTCTAAGAAGTCCTTGATCGCACTGGCAATTTCCACCGAGTGTGTCGCGGTCGCAAAATGGCCTGTATCCAGGAACTGAACGCGGGCATCTGGAAGATCCTTTCGATATGCCTCAGCCCCGGCAGGGATGAAGAACGGATCATTTTTTCCCCAAATCGCCAACAAAGGTGGTGCCGATCTTCGAAAGTATTCCTGAAACCCGGGATAAAGCTTTACGTTCGATGCGTAATCAAGAAACAGATCAAGCTGAATCTCCTTGTTGCCCGGACGTTCCAGCAATGCTGCATCCAATGTGTACGATTCGGGCGCAACCGCTTCAGGATTCGCCACACCGTGGGTGTACTGCCATCGCGTAGCCTCCAGGGTGAGGATGTTTTGCCGAAGTACTTCTCTGTTTTCTGGAGTGGGTTGAGACCAATACGTCCGGATCGGCCCCCACGCATCGCCAAGGCCCTCTTCGTAGGCATTGCCGTTCTGGGAAATGATGGCTGTGACTCGTTTCGGATTGGCCATCGCCAGGCGGAAGCCCGTGGGAGCGCCATAGTCAAAAACATAGATAGCGTAATGGTCGAGTTTGAGTGCCTCCGTAAAGGCCTGTAGTGTGTCCGCCAACGCGTCGAACGAGTAAGTATACTTTCGTGTTTCTGGCACTTCCGTAAATCCAAATCCGGGTAAGTCCGGAGCGATCACCCGGTAATGATCCGCGAGCTCCGGTATCAGATCGCGGAACATGAAAGATGAAGTTGGAAACCCATGCAGCAGAAGCAAAACAGGTGCCGTTGCGTCACCTGCGGCTCTGTAGAAGACCTTGATTCCGTCTACCTCAACTCTGTGTACGGAAGTCACAGGCACGGCGGATTCGGTGGCTGCTTGTCTCGAGGAGACCTGACTCATAAATTACTAACCCCCTTCTTGTTGGTCCGTGATCCACCGGGCAGATCGAGTCCCACTCAACGCAATCACGATGCCATCCTCGTTTGGAGTCGGATGTGAATCGTATGCTATGCCGAAACAGCGAGATACCTTCGAACATTCGGACAGAAGGGATGTTTCCGTTGACGAATTTGCGACGGATACCCAACACTGACGGAATTTGGTCTCAGTAAGTGTCGGCTGCCAGTCATGCGAGCGTACGCATTTCAAATTGCCAAACGTATTCCGGTGAACTGCCAACGCATTGTCGGAGGAAAGAAGTTACGATACGTTGCACGGATGTGGGCCGCAGGCGTGACACACGAACCTCCCCGCAAGATCATTTGGTTTGATATGAATTTTCCGTTGTATTCACCGAGCGCATCCGGACGAGGCTTATATCCCGGATAACCAGCGTACGTGCTAGCGGTCCACTCCCAGCAGTCACCAAACAGTTGCTCAACACCGGCGTCGTTCGCTCTTGCTGGGTGGAGTCTGCCTGTCTCCAATAGATTCCCGCGTAAGAGTTCATGGCTCGCGATAGATTCCCATTCTTCTTCCCTGGGCAGACGACAGCCACGCCAGCGCGCGAAGGCTTCAGCCTCAAAACAACTGACGTGGCATACGGGAGTGTTGATCAACTC
>Ga0126373_10003617_pt1 | contig 11640 bp, 12 predicted proteins | sample PanSoiMetPlot_11_FD_92545 | JGI IMG/M metagenome (GOLD analysis project Ga0126373, IMG submission 92545) | Tropical forest soil microbial communities from Panama - MetaG Plot_11 | ecosystem: Environmental > Terrestrial > Soil > Tropical forest > Bulk soil | place: Panama | collected 2016-02-17
ATGTCGGTTGCGCCGTTGGCACCCGCGCCGGCGCACGGAGCACCGGTGGTGGTGACCACGCAGGTATTCCATACGATCCAGAGGTTGCCCGGTTCGTCCAGAATTGCAGCACTGCGCGAGTCATGCGCGGCAGCGCTATTGGCAGGAATAGCGCCGCTGGCACTCGTCTTGACGCTCCAATGGCTCACCGAGCAGGTATCGCCTGCAGGACATGCTGCTACGACTTGAGTGCCGAGATCGTTTACGGCTGCAACTGCAAAGCCTTGAAACATGGCCGAAGAACCTGCGCCAACGTAATGCACTTTAACTTGCGCATTGGCGGCAGGAACCCCGGCTACTATCGCGGCCAGTGCCAGCACCGCGAAGAGCGAAATCACTCTCTTCATACGAAAATCTCCTTAATCGCAAATCGACACGTGTTTGTGTGGCCGATCTGCGCAACGACGGTGGTTAGCGGGCGAACAATCACCGGACTTGTCGTTGCTCCGATGTCACGCTGAACCCTGATTCGGCCTAGTGAGACGGTATCGTTAGGGATGGACCCTTGCTACGCGACGTCGACCCGGGGTGTAGGGTCATCGAGCCGCAGCAAACCAGGAGAAAGTTCTGTCCGCTCCGTGCAGGCTGTACTGCAAAAGACCGGAGGGACCCCGGCAGCGATGATCACGTCAAAGATTTCAAATGTACGGGGGCTCTGCCCGGCAGCGAACGAAGTGCCGGTGTTGTTGAGGAAGGAATTGTCGTCCACGGTTCTCCCGGTCGATGCCGTCGTAGAGCTGTCGCCGTTGAGAAAAATGGTGCTCGTCGAGGTGTTGGTGAGCGTGGCGTCGAAAGTGAGTGTCGATCCAGCAGTACCGCTCAGAGTGGATGGTGTCAGCGTGACTTGGATCGAATCGGCTCGCGCATCCCAACGAAGGTGGTGCATGTCTTCCTCTCCGAAGGGGCCGGTTTGTTTTAGAGAACGAACACTACCTTGGTTAGTGCTGCATTGAATGACACAAATATGAATTCTCAATAAAAAGCATCACGGATACGAGGACATCTGGGAGGATCACCTGAGGCACTTTGTTCAGATGTTTGGATGAAGAACATCTGTACGTTCCACGTTCAAAAATGGCTCGATTCAATCCGACAGAACCGAACGCTCTCCGCGAAGCAATGTCCAAGCTCTGCCGTCTTGATGAATTAGCCGGTTGCCGAGCTCAGACGCTGTGATTCAGAGAATTCTGCGTCACGCGAAGTGCGAAAAAATTTCCTCAAACCGGTTGGGACGCCAGCGTCACCCATGTGACCTTTACATTGTGTAAGCCCATCTCTCCGGGCTGGACCGATGAATGATGGTAGGCCCGAATGGATTCGAACCATCGACCTCTTCCGTGTCAAGGAAGCGCTCTGGACCAACTGAGCTACGGGCCTGCTGGGAACGATCCGTTCAATTCTAACGGGCCGCCGATCATTACGGCAACTTTTCGACGGCATCGCGCGGCTGGGAGCGCTGGCCAGCGAGTTTTCGAACCTTGCCAGGCAGATCGGTCAATCTCATCCTTTGGCATAATGTTTCGAAATCCGGTCGTGGGCCCGTCCATTCGAGTTCTTCCAGGTTTTCGAATACCGGCACATCGGAACGCAAAGTGGCCAGTTTGCGAAAAAGAAGCGCTTCATCCCACATCTTGAATAGCGAGTCAGCCAGGGCCGCTGCGCGGCGGATCGGCAGGTTCCAGGTACGCCACTCTCTCGGAATTTCCTCGAGATGGCAATACTTCCGAAGGACGGCCGCAGCTGTTTTTTCTCCCCAGCCGTCGATGCCGGGGAAACCGTCAGCACTATCGCCGACCAATGCCAGATAGTCGGGAATCGATTGCGGGAGGATTCCGAACTTGGCTACGACTCCCTGTTCATCTCTGACAATCTCGCGGCGGCGGTCAACCTGCACGATTCTTGTCCCGACCACAGATTGCGCCAGGTCTTTGTCGGGCGTGCAGATCAGAATCTGATTCACCTCGGGATCGCGCGCAGCCTTTGCCGCAGCCGAAGCCAGCGCATCATCGGCTTCAAAATCTACCATCGGCCAAACCAAGACTCCGAGTTGTTCGAGCGCCTGCTCGAGCAGCGGAAACTGGGAAAGAAGTTCGGGAGCAACGCCTTCGCTGGTTTTGTATCCGGCGTAAAGCTGGTTGCGGAACGATTCGACAACGTGGTCCGTAGCGACTCCGATGTGGGTTGCTCCTGCCTCGAGCATGGAAAATATAGAAGCAAGTACACCGCGGACCGCGCCAATTTCCTGTCCTCGGGCATCCTGCGCGGAAGGCACCGCGTAGAAGTAACGGAATAGCTCGTAAGTGCCATCGACCAGAGAAATGTCCATGCCGATCCCCACAGAAGATGTTAAATGATCGGCGCGGATTAGAACTTTTAGGGGGTCAAGTAACGTCGGTCACGTACGAAAGGGCATAAATGACTTTCCACAGGCAACTCTTCGGGCAAAATGATACCGGGGGGCTTCATACGTGTGGCGGCTTGATTATGTTTCGTGCGTGTTGAGTATCGCGTCGACGATCCTGGTGGGGAAGCGTTATTGGGAAGGCTGGGCCCTGGGGGCAATTAACTGCGGCATCATTTGCGTAATCGGGTTCCGAACTGCCCAGATCGGCTTTATCCCGGCCAATATCTTTTGCGGCGTGGTCAGCGCCATGAATCTGATGGCGTGGAAGCGGTCCAGAGTTTCCTAAGCGGTCCGTCACTCGGCAATCAGCAGGTTTTCTGCGAAGGGCCACTCGTGATCAATCCACTGCACATCGCAGCGGAAGCCTGCTCGTCTTGCCGTCTCGAAGATCTCGGCAGGCGCGTACTTATGGCTGCTTTCGGTCCAGATGCTTTCACCGTCCTGGAACTCGACGACGACTTCGGCTCCCGGGATGCTCACGATCTGATGGCGCTTGGAGCGCAGATGCATTTCGACGCTGCGGGCTTCAGGGTTGATTCGCGCGACATGCGCGAATTGGCCTAGGTCGAAATCGGCCGCGAGCTCGCGATTGACTCGCGCGAGCAGATTGCGGTTGAAGGCCGCCGTCACTCCCAACTCGTCATCGTAGGCGTGCACCAGCTGCCAGTTCGGCTTTTCCAGATCGGTGCCCAACAGAAGAGAATCGCCCGGCTGAAGTGTGCAGCGGACGTCTGCCAGAAACGTCACTCCTGCCTGGCGATCGAAGTTGCCGATCGTGCTTCCCAAAAACAGCACCAGCAGATGCTGACCCGGCTTGCGATACGCTGCGATCTCCAGCAGGCCATCCAGATACTCCCGCTCAAAGCCGACGATACTGATGGCATCGATATCGCTCAGTTCGCGCTGGCACATCATCAATGCGGAATGCGAGATTTCGACCGGATAGTAGGAAGTATTCTGTCGGCGGCAAAATGCCTCCAGCAGCCAGCGAGTTTTCCGGCCGCTTCCGCTGCCGAGTTCGGCAACCGCAACCGGCCCCGGAACACGATTTACGATATCGGTGGCGTGCCGCCTTAACAGTCGTTCATCGGCGCGCGTCAGGCCGTATTCCGGCAGATGACTGATGACCTCGAACAGAGCCGATCCTACATCGTCGTAGAGATATTTCGAGGGCAGTTCTTTCTGCCCGGGTCGGGTTAATCCTGCACGGACGTCAACGGCAAACTCGTAGCTGGCGTTGGCTGGGATCGCATGGACTAGCATCAATTACTCCTTCGATCAGGCATTCACGCAGCGAAATCCGGCATACACATATTGGTACTGCCCCTGGAACCAGTTGCGAAAACTTGAGCGCAGCATCGAGGCGGCGGTCCGCATCGATCCGCCTTTCATCACGAAGTGCTTCCCGTCAAAGAAATTCGCCGAATACCCGGGATAAAAAGGGAACGGCCGGAATCCCGGGAATGGGGCGAATTCCGTTGAGGTCCACTCCCATCCATTGCCCAGCATTCCCTCGACTCCGAAAGCGCTCTGCCCTTTGGCATAAGCATTGACCGGCGAAGGGTCCCAATGCGCCAGATCAAAATTCCCCAGGCTGGGATCGGGTGCATACCGTCCCCAGGGGTAATCTCGTTGCGCGCCAGCGGGAGAACCGTAGGCGGCGCGATGCCACTGTTCCTCGGTCGGGAGCGATTTCCCCGTCCAGCGCGCATATGCCGTCGCCTCGGCATGGCTCACGTACACTGGCCAATCCAGCGGTAGCGGAGCCTCACCGAACATCGTCGAATAAAGCCAATTTTCACCGTTTCTCTTCCAGAACACCGGATGCGAAATGCCGCTCGCTTTTCTCCAATTCCAATCGTCATCGCTCCAGAACGAGCGCGTCAGGTATCCGCCAGACGTCACGAATTCGACAAATTGCCGGTTGGTAACCATGTAGCGATCGATCTCGAACTCCGGAACGGCGGCCGTGTAAGCCTCAAATTCGTTGTCCCAGCCAAAGTCGTTGCCGTCGCGGCGTAGCCCTAGTGTTACTTCGCCCGCCGGAATTTGAATCATGCGATGTTCGACGCGAGAGTTGACCAGCAGCGGAGCGCCGCTGTCGGGGATTTTCCTTTCCAGGGGAAGTTGATGAAGCATGTAGGCCAAAGTTTCGACATGCATCAGGCGATGCTCAATCGCGACCTGCAGGAGAGTTTCAATCGGAAAGCCATCCCGCATGAGTCGACTGGCACCCGAATCCGCGGTTAACAGCTTTTCGTCCAGTGCGACCCTGATCTTGGACACATAATCGTGAACCGTCGTGAGGGACGGCCAGTCCGAAGGTTGATCCGCAGGGAGTCCCCCACCGACGGGATCGATACCAAAGGCAAACAGCTTGTCGAATTCTCCATGGAAGCTCTTCAGGCCGAAAACATTTTCATGCAGCAGATTCCAGTCGAATGCCTCAAGATGCCCCAGGTAGAAAACGATCCGGTGGCGCTCAGGGATAGGCCTTTCGTACATCGAGTCCGGCTTTACGATCTGGAAGAGGCGATCGCTCTGCCGCCGGGCCTCGAAGGTTCTCTCGAGCAGCATCGGATCGATTGCACTTTCTCGTTGAACGATCGGCAAGGGAACCTCCAGTCCAGGAACAGCCAGGTAAAGGAATGATGGTCCACGTAGAATCAGAGCGATGCGAATACCACTGTTTCACGTGAACGCATTTACAAACGCCCGTTTCGGAGGCAATCCGGCAGCCATATGCCTCTTAGACTCGTGGTTAGATGACCGGTCAATAGGCAAAGTCGCTGCAGAAAATAATCATTCGGCCACTGCATTCCTTGTGCCATCAGGGGAAGACTATGATTTGCGTTGGTTTACGTCCCGGCGCGAGCTGAAGTTGTGCGGCCATGCCACCCTTGCGGCGGGGTTTGTACTCAATCGGATCGTACAACCCGGTGTTACCAAATGGCAGTTTTCAACCCGATTTCACGGCACTTTGACCATCGAAAGTGATGAAAATTCTTTCCTATTGGAGTTCCCATCCTTCTCTGCTGACCCCTGCACCCCGAGACCAGAGTTATGGCAGGCTCTCGATCTGGACCCCGGTTCTCGTGAGATTCTGGAAGCAAATCAGACGTACATTGTTGTGCTCGAGAGCGAAAACGAGGTTCGCAATTTCGTCCCCAACTTCTCCTGGTTGGAGAAATTACATCCGTACGTCGTCTGCCTAACAGCCAAGGGACACAACTCGGACTTCGTGTCTCGTTTTTTCGCCCCCAGTTATGGAACTCCGGAAGATCCGGTGACGGGATCGGTTCACTGCCTGCTCGCTCCTTACTGGGCGCGCCGTCTGGACAAGGCCCTGCTCCATGCCCGCCAACTCTCCGACCGTGGCGGCGAACTCTGGTGCCAAGTCAAACGAGACAAAGTGGCTCTGCGTGGTCAAGCGATTCTCACGATGCAAGGGTCGCTCGAGATCTGACAGCGTATCAAGGCACGAGTTTCTTGTTTTTCAAGAACTCGCGAGCGACCTCTCGCGGGTCGCGATGCTGGCCATCGACGGCATAATTCAGCTTCTGCATTTCGCTATCGGAGATCTGGTTCGCCAGTTGATCCAGGGCGGCTCCGACCTCTGGGTGTTCACGCAAGATCTGCTGGCGAACGACCGGCACGGCCTCATAGGGCGGGAAGTAATGTTTGTCGTCGGCCAACACGAAAAGATCAAGAGCGGGGATAAGGCCGTCGGTTGCGTTGCCTGCGGCCAGATCGATCTGACGGTCTTTCAAGGCCCGTGCTAACAAACCTAGATCCATGATGCGCGGGGGTTCAGCGAAATGCAGTCCGTAGGTTACGGCGAGTCCGCGGTACCCGTCGGGGCGTTCCATGAATTCGTAGCCGAAGCCCGCGCGCCACTGCGGCGCGAATTGTGCTGCCTCCGATAACGTCTTCACATTCAGGCGGCGTGCATCTTCGCCCCGAATCTGCATGGCGAACGTGTTGTTGAACCCGAAGGCCGGGCCAATCGTCAGGTCGAACAGGCGCTCGTATTCCGATTTAACGCGCTGATAGACGTCGTTCTTGTCTCGGGTCGGTTTCTGCTTGAGAACGGTCGTCAGTGCTGTTCCCGTGTATTCCGGGTAGATGTCGATTCGGCCCGCCAGAATTGCCTGATGACAGATATAGGTCCCAGCCAAATAGAAACGTCGCTCGACTTTGAGGTTTGTGCGATTCTCGATTTGTTGCGCGATGAGTTCGGCGAGGATGAACGACTCCGTGAAATTCTTGGAGCCTACCACAACGCGATTGGCAGGGGAGCGCGAGCAAGATAGCGAAACGAGCAAGGCAAACAGCACCGCGTAGATTTGCCATCCGAGCCGGATCATCGCCAGCGCAACCGCCTCTCGAGCCATCCGACGCCGACATCGGCGAGCAACGCCAGAATCGCCGCGGGAATGGCGCCCGTCAGAATCACCCGGTTGTCGACCATGGAAATTCCGCGGAAGATGAACTGCCCCAAACCACCCGCCCCGATAGCCGCCGCAATGGTTGCGACTCCCACCGAGATCACCACCGCGACGCGCACACCGGAAAGGATCACGCTTAACGCCAGCGGCAGTTCCACTTGAAACAGCAGCTGGGATTCGGTCAATCCCATGCCTCTGCCGGCTTCGACCACCGCCGGATCAACTCCGTCGATTCCGGTATAGGTGTTTCGAATGATGGGGAGGAGCGCGTAGAGCGTGAGTGCCAGGATCGCCAGCCGGTCCGACCTCGCGCCAAGCCAGGGTACGGGCAACAAAAATCCGAACAACGCCAGACTTGGAATCGTCTGAATGATATTCGCGCTGGCGAGTACAGGCTTGTTAAGCCGCGGACGGTGTGCGATGACGATCCCCAAGGGAATCCCAATCAACATGGCAAATGCGGTCGAGAGCCCGACCAACCACAGATGCTGCAAAATGGAATCGAGCAAATCGGTGCGGTTGTCGAGCAGGAAGCGAACCAGGTTCATGACAACCCTCGATTCGTAGCGGATTCCAGACCATCTCCGAAGGCCTTGACGTACGCCGCTGCCCACGGGTCTCGTGACTTCACGAATTCCTCGGGGGCGAGTACGGTGGCCAGCTTCCCGGCTTCCATCAAGGCAATCCGGGACCCCAGCCGCAGCCCTTCTCGCAGATCGTGGGTGACAAAGACAATTGTTTTGTGAAGCCTCTCCTGCAGCAGCAGGAACTCCCGTTGCAGTTCGTCACGGGTGAGAGGATCGAGTGCACTGAAGGGCTCGTCCATGAGAAGAATCTCGGGGTCAGCGGCCAGAGCGCGGGCTACGCCGACTCGTTGCTGCTGCCCTCCCGACAACTGGTGCGGATACCGCGCCGCCATTTCCGGAGCCAGCCCTACAAGTTGCATCAGTTCCCGTGTGCGGGTGCGAATCCGTTCGGTCGGCCAGCCTTCGATCTTCGGCACGAGCCCGATGTTTCTTTCCACTGTGAAGTGCGGGAAGAGCCCGGCATTCTGGATCACGTAACCGATCCCCCGTCGCAGCATTGTGACTTCGACTTCGTCGTTCCGCCTGCCATTCACGCGGATCTCGCCGGAACTAGGGGTAACGAGCCGATTGACGAGCTTTAGAGTCGTGGTCTTGCCGGAACCGCTGCGCCCGAGCAGCACCAGCGTTTCTCCTCGAGCCACTTCCAAAGTGAAGCCCGATAGAACCTGTGTCTCGCCAGCCCGGAAGGAGACGTCGCGAAACTCGATTGCCGGGCCTGGTATTCCCGCGTGCATCCGCACAGCATACAGAAGTTTTCAGGAATCGCCCAAAACCGTGTACTCGGTTGCAAAGCGTGCTTCTCCCGGAGACAATCTTTGCATGGAAAGAAAAGTCGACGGCGCGGAGCCTGATGAGCGTGCCGCCCGGAGGGCGATTTTCGCTCCTGGAGCTATCGTAATCGCAACCTTGTCGAATCCTCGCGAGAAGTTTTGGGGAATGATACTTGCCCTGTCGCCGGAAGGACTGAGCCTGAGCGGTGCCGAACTGGCATCGTTCGAGGATCTCACCGTGATGGTGAGAGATGGAGAGCCATTTACGCCGGCCGTCGTTTTCTTTCCCATGCACCGAATCGAACGCGTCGAGCTCGATCTGGCAGACGGGAACCTGCCTTCGCTTTCACAGCGCTTCCTCGCAAAAACGGGGCTGGAGCCCTCCTCGGTGCTGGCCCCACCCGCCTCGGCGTCCGCAGTCGGGCCGAAAGCACTGCGCGAATCTGCCTCGCATGCTTCGAAGGAGCGTGCGTGAAGCTCTCGCAAGTCCTGACTGCTCCCAATCAGCTCACGCTGCTGCGCATGATCTTTGTCCCGTTTATCGTCATCCATCTGGTTGACGGACGTTATCTTTGGGCGCTGATTGTGTTTGTGGTCGCCGGGTTCAGTGACGGCCTCGATGGCCTGCTCGCGCGTACTCTTCATCAGCAGACGCTTTTGGGACAATATCTCGATCCCATCGCTGACAAGCTGCTGCTGAGCACCATGTTTCTCGTGCTCTCCATCCTGCACAAGATTCCGTGGAAGTACACGGTACTCGTGTTCAGCCGTGACATTTCGATCCTTGCCGCCAGCGCAGTATTGTTTGCCATTGCCGGTCTCAGGAATTTCCGGCCCAGCATATTCGGAAAAGCGAACACGTTTTCGCAAATTAGCGCTATCTTTTTCGTCATGCTTTTGGAAATTGTGGCTCAACGCTGGGTCTGGATCGCGCGCACCGTCTTTTTGAGGGCGACGTTTTTCTTTACCATCATCTCTGCCTTGCATTACCTGATTCTGGTACAGCAGCGACTCAAGGAACACACGCACGTTCTGCCGCCTGCACCGCAGGCTGGACCCTGATCATTGACCGGCTTTTGTCGAATCCCTACAATCTTAGATTCTTTTCGCGCCGCTCAATATGACTCTCCGCCTCTACAACACCTTGTCAGGCCAGGTTGACGAGTTCCGGCCTCTCCAGGATTCTGAAGTACGAATGTATGCCTGCGGGCCTACTGTCTATGACTACGGCCATATTGGCAACTTTCGAACATTCGTTGCCGTCGACCTCCTCAGGCGCTTTTTACGGCAGAGCGGATATCAGGTTCGCCACGTCATGAACATCACCGACGTGGACGACAAGATTATTCGCAATTCGATTCGCGACGGGGTCAGCGTTGAGGAGTACACGGCGAAGTACGAGAAGGCCTTCCTCGAAGACGCCGCCATGATCGGGATTGAGCAGCCTAGACTGGTGCGCGCGACCCAGAACATCCCCCAAATGGCCGGATTTGTCGCCCAGTTGGTGAACCAGGGTCTGGCTTACCGGGCAGAAGAAGGATCGTATTATTTCCGCATCAGCAAATTCCCTGAATACGGCAAGCTTTCCAAGCGCGATTTCAGCGGCATGCTCGACGGCGCGCGGGTTGACGTCGATGAATACGACAAGGATAGTGCCCGCGACTTCGCGCTATGGAAAGCGCCCAAGCCTGGGGAGGCTTCGTGGAACACCGAAATTGGTCCGGGGCGCCCGGGCTGGCATCTCGAGTGTTCGGTGATGTCGATGCAGGAGTTGGGCGAGACCTTTGATCTGCATGCGGGAGGCGAGGATTTGATCTTTCCTCACCACGAAAACGAAATCGCGCAATCGGAATCGCTGACCGGGAAGCCTTTCGCGCATTTCTGGTTTCACGTCCGCTTCCTGCTGGTTGAGGGCGAGAAGATGTCGAAGAGTGCGGGCAACTTCTTCACGCTTCGCGATCTGGTGTTGCGGGGACATAAGCCATCTTCCCTCCGCTACCTGCTGGCCTCAGTCCCCTATCGCAATCAGCTGAATTTCACCTTCGACGGCCTTAAGTCGGCGGCGGTTTCCGTAGAGCGCCTGCGCAATTTCCGCCTGCGGCTGACGACGGGGAACTTTGGCGAGGGCTCGAATCCTGAAATGCAGAGGTTGGCAGCCGAGGCCGTCGATCGTATGCGCGCCGCCCTCGAAGATGACCTCAACGTGGCCCAGGCGCAGGCGGCGATCTTCGAAATGGTGCGCCAAGCCAATATCCTCTTCGATACGGGCGGTGTGAAAAAAGACGACATCCCGGCCTTACTGAATGCACTCACGAAGTTCGACGAGATCTTTGCCGTGCTCGACGACGATGATCTTCCCAAGATGAAGCAGGTTGTCGAGTGGGCAAAAACGGAAGGGCACGAAAAAGACATCAGCCCCGAATTGCGCGAGGCGCTTCAATCCGGGCAACTCTCCGATGCCGAGATCCAAAGCCGAATCCGAGACATGAAAGCCGCTCGTGCAGCCCGAGACTTCAAGAAATCCGATGCCCTTCGGGCCGAGCTTACAAATGCAGGCATCCTTGTAGAAATCACCAAAGATGACATCCGCTGGCGCAGGAAGTGAGTCCGCCCGAGGCCGGGCCCAGTGTTAAGCTGAAAGCTGACGCCGGATCGGTGCAGCTTCCATGAAATCATTCGACGAATATCTTTCGGATGCGGAACAAGCCCACGGACATCTCTGCGCTGGCCAGGTTCTCGGGGTACGCCTGGCGATGTTGGGGCTCGAAAAACTCGGCATGGATGATCCTCAGGGCAAAGATCGCAAGCGCCTGGTGACTTTCGTCGAAATCGACCGCTGCGCCACCGATGCCGTCGCCGTGGTCACCGGATGTCGTCTCGGTAAACGAGCCCTGAAGTTTCGCGATTGGGGCAAGATGGCGGCGACTTTCGTCGATGTGGAGAGTGGCAGGGCGATAAGAGTGGCCGCGAAGGAATCCTCCAAAGCTCTGGCCCGTGAGATGCATCCGGAAATCGGAAACAAGAATCAGCAGCAGATGCTTGCCTACCGCGAAATGTCAGATGAAGACTTGTTCGCGACCCAATGGGTGAAAGTCGAGCTGCCGCCGGAGGAGTTTCCGGGGTTCAAGGCGGAACGCATCACGTGCGAGAAGTGTGGAGAAGGAATCAACTTCCGCCGGGAAGTTCGGAGCGAGGGCAAGGTGGTTTGCCGGGGCTGTGCCGGAGAGAGTTATTACACCCCAGCCGACTGAATTCGCGACTGTTCATAGGCGTGCGCGAGCCGCAGCATCGTCGCTTCCTCGAAGTGCTTTCCCAGAATCTGCAAGCCGATCGGCAGCTTCTCGTTCGTCTCGCCGCACGGTACCGAGATTCCCGGTATGCCCGCCAGATCA
>Ga0126373_10003618_pt1 | contig 11638 bp, 10 predicted proteins | sample PanSoiMetPlot_11_FD_92545 | JGI IMG/M metagenome (GOLD analysis project Ga0126373, IMG submission 92545) | Tropical forest soil microbial communities from Panama - MetaG Plot_11 | ecosystem: Environmental > Terrestrial > Soil > Tropical forest > Bulk soil | place: Panama | collected 2016-02-17
CGAAGAAAAGACCGAGGTGCGTTCTGTGATCCAGCAGATCGCCCTGGAGCATCGCCGCCGTTACGGGTATCGACGAATCACCGCGGAGCTCCGCCGCCGAGGAATGCAGGTGAACCACAAACGGCTAGCGGACGCCTGAACAAATTCATGCTAAATTCAGTTTCGTTTTCCGCGTGGAGCGGATGCGTCGCCGGGAATTTTCGGCGTGACTCGAGGTGGACAATGGTCAATCTGAGCCTGACTGACCTGATGGACTACACGGATTGGGAGCGACAGAAGCGGCACGAGTGGATGCGCCAGCGAGGCGACCAAATCCTGAAGGTGAGTGCGGGCCCTAACGGTGATCGTTTTGAAACCGTCGGAGATTTGGTGAAACACATTTTCTCTGCTGAGAAACGCTACGTCGAACGGCTTTCTGCACGACCGATGACCGACACGACTTCCGTTCCGAACGACAATATCGAAGTGCTGTTTCAATTTGGCCGCGAGAGCCGGAACAGTCTGAGGGAATTTATCGGCAGCTTTCCTGCCGATAAATGGGACGTACCGCAGGAGCAGAATCTCGTCGTTGCAGTGGTCCTCGTCACACCGCGAAAGGCTGTTACGCACATCCTGCTGCATGAGACTCGGCATTGGGCGCAAATTGGCGCCATGTTGCGCATGGCTGGTCACAAGGGCGATTTTCACGATTTTCTGTTTTGCCCGGCCATGGGCGGCATCGTCCGGCGCGAGCAGGGCAGTGCATCAATGCGGTGACGCTCCGCTACACATTGCGATGACTGCAAGAACTTGCAGCCGTCGATACTTGGCAGGAATTGTTCAGACACGGCCGATTGGGTGGATGGAATTTCCGGCGGCAAGATCGACTTGCTCGCCACTGGAAGCTGATCATTACCTTCGGCGGTGACGCAGGAGGAGGATCGGCGAGGTCTGATTACGAAGTATTTGGCGTGCTTGGCTTTCGTGTAGCGAGGAAGTGGGTTTTGGATGCGGGCTACAGGTCCATGTCGGTCAACTACCGTCAACAGAGCACGTTTGTTTATGACATGACTATGTCCGGGCTGGTTCTCGGCGCGACGTGGGGCGTGAAGTAGCGCAAAGCTGAGCTTAATCGCAATGTCAATTCATGAAATTCGGAACGAATCCGTTTCTGAGAAGGGAGAACTCGTGATCGATCAATATCATCCAGGTCGGAGTAACGGAGGCGCGAGGAGACGGCTAAAGCTTGTGCTTGGAGCGGCGGTTGGGGTTTTTTTGCTCACGTTCGGTGCAAATCGCTCGTTGGCCCAGCAGGTCACGGGGGAACTGGGTTCGCCAAATGCCACCACTACGATCGATGGGAAACAGATTCCGCCACCACCGCCGAAATTTGGTGGGGTGATCAAGCCAAGTGCAGTCGATTCGAAACCGTGGTGGCCACCTCAGGTCGTCCCACCGAAGGACGCACCCAATGTCCTCCTGATCATGACGGACGACCAGGGCTACGGAGTATCTGGCACATTTGGCGGCGTGATTCCCACGCCAGTGATGGACCGCATTGCCCAAACCGGGCTGCGTTACACCCAATTTCATTCGACGGCTCTTTGCTCGCCCACTCGGGCAGCGCTGATTACGGGCCGCAATCACCACTCTGTTGGCTTCGGCCAAGTCAGCGAATTGGCAACCGGGTATCCCGGTTACGACTCAATTATCACTCGGGATAACGCCACCATCGCCGAGATATTGAAGGAGAACGGCTACGCTACGTCGTGGTTTGGCAAAGAACATAACACACCATCGTTTCAATACAGCAGCGCTGCCGGCCCATTCAACCAGTGGCCGGATGGCATGGGTTTCGAGTATTTCTACGGTTTCATGGGTGGCGAGACCGACCAGTGGACGCCCTATCTGTTTCGCAATCATACCCAAGTCTTCCCGTGGGTCGGAAAGCCTGGCTATAATCTCACCACTGATCTCGCCGATGATGCCATTCGATACTTGCGCGAACTGAACGCGGCCGCACCGGACAAGCCCTTCTTTCTGTATTACGTTCCTGGCGGTACACACTCTCCGCATCAACCAACGAAGGAATGGATCGAGAAGTTCAAAGGCAAGTTCGATATGGGTTGGGAGAAGCTGCGCGAGGAGATTTTTGCGAACCAGAAGCGGGTCGGTGTAATTCCTCCGGGAACCCAACTTACTCCGTGGCCGGATTCTTTGCCCAGGTGGGATTCGCTTTCACCGCTGCAGAAGAAGCTCTACGCCCGCGAGGCGGAGGTATTCGCCGCATATGTCGCTTACACCGATAACGAAATCGGCCGCGTGATCCAAGAGGTGCAGAACATGGGGAAGCTGGAGAACACGCTGACCGTCTACATCAGCGGGGACAATGGCACGAGCGCCGAAGGCACGTTGACGGGTGCGTCAAACAACATGACAGCCTACAACGGCATCCTTGATCTCCCCGAAGCCGTGCGGCTGCTGCACTTCGAAGACTGGGGCTCGGAGACCACTTATCCGCACATGTCAGTGGGATGGTCGTGGGCCTTTGATACACCGTTCAAGTGGACCAAACAGGTTGCGTCGCATTTCGGAGGCACTCGACAGGGCATGTGCATTTCGTGGCCCGGCCATATCAAGGATGTGGGCAGCATCCGCAGCCAGTTCCACCACATGATCGACATTGTGCCGACGATCTTAGAGGCTGCTGGCGTCAACGCGCCTGACATAGTCAACGGAATCAAGCAGAAGCCTATTGAAGGTGTGAGTATGGTGTACACCTTTGACAATGCGAATGCCAGTGCGCCGTCGAACCGCAAAACGCAATATTTCGAGATGTTCGGCAATCGCGCCATTTATCAAGATGGCTGGATCGCGGCCACAACGCCGCCGGCACCCCCCTGGTTGCTGGGAACGGCAAAATTACCGGAGGTGGTAAATGGCTACCAGTGGGAACTCTATAACATCGCCGAGGACTACTCGGAAAACAATGATCTCGCCGTGCAACATCCTGACAAAGTAAAGGAATTACAAGCACTGTTTATGTCCGAGGCAGCGAAATACAACGTCCTGCCTTTGGACAATTCCGTACTGCCGCGCCTACTGACGAAGCGGCCGAGCGCGACCGCTGGACGCACCGTTTTCACCTACACAGGTGTAAACCCTGGCGTTCCGGTGTCCAACGCACCAAGCATTTTGGACCGCGACTATACGATCACCGCAGAGGTAACTATTCCGGAAGGCGGCGCGGAGGGAATGATTGCGACGCTGGGCGGGCGCTTTGGCGGGTATGGATTGTATCTCAGCCGCACTTTCAATTGGTGGTACCACGAGAAGCTCTTCAGGCGGATTGGTTTGACATTGTTCGTCTTGGGATTGCTGCTGGTCTGGTTAGGACAGTACCGGAAGTGGTCGCACGGAATGATTCGGATTGGCCAGGCCATCGCACTTCTGGGCTTAATCGGGTTCCTGGTCGTGATTGTCGCCGGCCACGCAGGAATCGGCAGGGGCAGACCGGTCTTTCTCTACAACTTCCTGGACCTCGAGCGATTCAAGTGGGAAGGGCCTACCTTAACCACCGGCAAACACACAATCCTGTTCGACTTCAAATACGACGGACCTGGCCCAGCGAAGGGTGGAACCGGCGTTTTACAGGTCGACGGGAAAGAAGTCGATCGCAAAACAATTCCACACACAATTCCAGTACTTATGACAATAGACGAGTCCTTCGATATTGGCATCGACAGCCGTACAGGTGTCGACGATTTTGAATATCGCGTGCCATTCCAATTCACTGGCACGATCGACAAGTTGACCTACAACATCGGAAGAGAACAGATGTCGGCCGAGGAGCACAGAGCGGCGGCGGAGATGATCGCAAGAGCCAGGGACTAGTCTGTGTATGGAGCTCCCCGGACTTACGCGGACCCGTCTGAAATCGGGGTGTAATGAACCTGTTTCGAGCGAAAATGAACAACTGAATGTTGGCGAAACGATAGCGTGACGGGCACAGCTCGCTGTGACGGGCGTCACAGGAGTCTGTGTCGGCCCGACCCCACGTGTTTTTCGTCCTTTTCCGTCCAAGTAAAATTAGAACATCTCTGAACAAACTCCACGGACCTGCGACGACGGCGTCATGTTTCATCGCGGGATGCTTTTCCATATCCATGTTCCGTGATCTGTTTTCTCCGTTTTCATCGGGAACTTTTCCGATTTGTACCACAAAAGCCATTTCGGTCTGTAGCTGACAACAATGAACATTTCTGCTTGGATTTCGGGCGTTTCCAGACTGTCCAGCTTGCTTGCGATTGCTCGTCCACAGTGAATCGTCATCTTGTGGCCCGGAATTAAGACTTCGGCACGAGACTCGGGAAAATAGCCTGTGGCCGGCCCCAAATGTCTGCTTATGGGAGGAGGTAGGTCAACGCGCGTGACCTCGCATACAGCTTTCACGTCGTAAACAGGCAGTCCGCCTTCATTTGAGAGAGAGAACATAGTTGCCATCAGGTCGTTAGGACGCAATGAACCAGAAACGTCCATCGATAGCCTGGGCAGATTGGTTAGGACAAACTCAATTACGACCAGGATTAGGACAGCTGTCCCGACAACCCATTTCAAAATTCGTATCAGCGGCTTTTCTGGTGTTGGCTGCGGATCTTGCATTTTTGTATCTAATCTACGTCCACCGTCACCGGTGAGATGCCGTGCTCATTCTCCCTACCGGTGTCAGACCTGGGCCTACCGACAGTCTAAGTACAGTTGTACAGACCTCCTTAAATTGCCTTAGAATCATGCATTCCCTGGCTATCCGTGTCCAACAACCCTCTTTCCAAATTCTAAGCGTGCCTTCGAAGGAGGCGCATTCACGCTTCTCAGCGCGGTCGAGCTTTGCGATTTTCGAGAGATGGATTTCGGCGACACGAATTTTCTGATCGCCGTTCTTCGACTTCTTCTGTTTCTTCGACACGAATTCGCGGTAGCGGAGCTCGCCTTCCACGGAGACGTGGGCACCCTTCTTCAAAGTCCCAGCAAAAGTGGAAAGATTCCCCCACGCTACTAGGCGATGCCACTCCGCGCGTCGGATGCAGCCGTCGCCGTTCTTGTCCTTCCAAGACGCCGTAGTCGCCAGGGACAGCAACAGACGGTCTGGACTTCTAGCTTTTCCACGACGCCAACCGCATTGACAATTTCACCGAGGCCCAGGCGAGGAGCAGCGCCACGATAAGCCGGTCCAACCCAAGTCTCCTCGTCGATTCAGACAACCCTACAAGGATCGCAGCTAAATGCGTCGAAGAGAAAGCCGCGGTTCCAGCGGTTTTCGTCGGTAGAGGCAAAAGCAGAAGAGCCAGCACAGCAAATCCCGCGAACGTCAATCCCGGCAACACACATTTCCAGGGAAATGAAATTGGCGGCGGAGTCGTGGCCTCTCGTCGAACATCCTCCATCACCGCATCTGTAAAGCCAGCGGACGGTACGATTTCTTCTTCAGTGGAGAGTGCACGGTCGAGTTCTTCCCACTTCATGCTTCCCTCCAGCTCGGCGTACCAAACCGCCTCTCAAATCGCTCGCGCAAGAGCTCGCGTCCACGAGATAATCTGGCCTTCACGGTGCCCTGGGGCAAATTGAGGCTCCGGGCCGCGGTCGCAATATCCATCTCGTGGAAATAAAACAGGATCATCGGGTCTCGATATTTGGCTGGAAGGGTTAGAATCGCGCTCCGCACCGCTTGGTAGCGAGCTTCTTCCGCCAAGCCTCCGTCGCTGGGACGCGAGTCTCGCAGCTCTGTGACGTCCTCGATCGACACCGTGCGAGCGGGAATCCGGCGAAGCTCGGAACGATATAAATTAGTCGCCACCGCAAACAACCATGTCGAAAACGCAGCCTCTCGACGCCACTGGCGCAGCCCGCGCTATGCGCGCAGGAAAGCCTCCTGAGCCATCTCTTCCGCGCGACCTCGATCGCGGAAAAATCGGTAGGCCAGATTCACAAGCGGAGCTTGCCACCTGCGCACGATGCCCTCGAAGGCCGACACGTCGCCTGCCAGAACCCTTTCCGCGTCGAAACCAAGGCCTACCCAAGTTCCAGTTACGCGACAAAGGGTAGGCTGTATGTAACTTCTCTTTCGGCGAAATCACAGATTAATTCGCTGCCTTTGCAAAGGCTTTCGGTGCTAGCGGGACGCGCGCGCGAATTCGTGTCCCTGCGTTTGGTTGGGAATCGATATTGAAAGTACCGTTCACCTGGTGAATTCGTTCGGACATGCTGACCAGCCCCAATCCTCCTCCGTTCTTCGCGCTCTTCGCATCAAACCCCACTCCTTGATCGCTGACCTCAAGTTCCAGGTGCTCAGACTCTCTTTGCAGACGCACCTCAAAATGCTTTTCACCGCTATATTTTATTGCGTTGTGCACGGCTTCCTGGACAACTCGGAACAGGGAGAGCGCCACCTCGGGTGGCAAAGAATTCGGTATATTCTTGCCGACAAACTCCACCGCCACTCCACTTTGCTCCGCAACTTCCCGGCAAAAGCTCTTAATTGCCGTGGCCAGACCCAGATTATCCAGAATCGAGGGGTGAAGTTCGTGCGACAAGGCTTGAACATCGACCGTGAGATTGGAACATTGATGCCAGATTTGTTCCAACTGATCAGCTACAGATAATTGTCCGCGGCCCCAGCCCTTGGTCACTTTTTCAATCTTCAGCGAGAGCATCGCAAGTCGCTGACAAATATCGTCGTGCAACTCCCTGGCAAGACGACGTCGCTCCTTTTCTTGCGCCTCGATCAGTTGTCCACTCACCTTCTCCAACGCCTCCTGGGCCAGCTTCTGGTCGGTCAAGTCACTCGCAGAACCGATGTAGCCCGCAAAGGAACCATCCGCATTGAATTTCGGCACGCCATAGTCGAAAATCCAGCGATATTCTCCGTCATGTCGGCGGAGGCGATACTCCATCTCAAAAGGCTCGCGCCGGTCGAACGCTTGCGTATAAATCCCTAGGCAATGCTCCAAGTCCTCAGCGTGGACCCCTTCCGCCCAGCCATTTCCAAGTTCTTGTTGAATCGAACGCCCGGTGAACGTCAGCCAGGGCTGATTGAAATAGGTACACAACTTGTCGGGTCCGGACATCCAGATCATCACCGGAGCCGTGGTAGCGACGAGTCGGAAGCGTTCCTCACTTTCCTGAAGTTGTTCTTCCGCACGTTTGCGCTCGGTGATATCCGCCACCATGCCCACAATCCGCAGCAGCCTGCCTTGCTCGTTGAACTGAGCGCGACTGCTCCTCTCAACCCAAATGGTCGTGCCGTCTGGGCGTACCATGCGAAAGCTTATTCGTAGGGAGGGCTTCTCAGGACTTAGCTTGGCAAACGCGGCCATAATCCTTTCTCTATCGGCCGCGTGAACCTGAGCCACTATCTGCTGCCCGGTAGTCTCTGCCGCCTCATCGAACCCCAGCACCTGGACGAATTCTGGTGACCGTTGGATGACATCCGTAGCAGCGTCCCACTCATAGGCGAACATTTTTCCAGCCTGTGCCGCCAGACGAAATCGCTCCTCGCTGCTTCGTAGTTCCTCCAGTGACTCATTATGTTCGTCCACAACGACTGCGAGGACCATGAAAGGCGCCGCAACGAGGAGCAAGAACACTTGTATCGACGGCACACCATGCGCTGACTCGGGTACGATGAAGGGCCCGCGCCCGTGGACGGCGCCCCAAAGGGCCAGAAAGGCCACACCAATCATGGCGCTGCTGACACCGGTTGTTCCGAAGCGCAAGGCCGCCCACAGCAAAAAGGGTACAACTGCCAAAGCGGCTAAGATGAATGTCGAGGGTGAGACGAAGCTCAAATATCCGAAGACTGCCAAACCAGTTGCGAGCGTTAACGCCTCAAAGTAGCGAGAGAGCGAGGCATGAAGCCACTCCGATCCCTTACCTACCCAACCCAAAATCGCTGGCATCAGCGTGAGGTAACCTAACGCCTGTGACAAAAAAGCGATCCGCCAACTTGTCCAGTACTCCCCGTGCGTCGGAAGCGCCCCGAAAAAAGCTCCGGCGAAGGGCGCGAGGAGTACGGCGAAGAACGAATACTTAGCCAGCGCCTTCACACTGTTTAGCCTAGGTACACCGTCAAAGGAATAGCTCAGCCCCAAAGCGGCCGACAGGGCCTCGGATGCATCAGATAGCTGGAAGAAAATTATCGATTGAATCGACAGACCTATGTGCAGATCATAAACAGCGAATGTCACGAGCGCTGCTGCCATCAGGCCTGGCCAGATTTTGCGGGGAACGAAAAGCAATACACACGCCAGGAGAATGTTGCCCGGCCAAAGGGGCCAATCCACCTGCGGGCGTACCACAACAGTCGTGCTTAACCTGGCGGCAAGGTAGGACATTATTACAACGAAGCATATAAGGATCACCAAAAGAAGGCGGGAATCCGGCTTTGCGGCTGCTCTGGGGGTTTGAAGTGGTGCGCCCATACCGGACTTTTACCCCACCAAGCTCAACTAATTCAACTTTCCGAGAAGCACGCGGTTCGTAAACGGCCTAGTCGGTTGGTAGCTTAAAGTACCGTGAGCAGCTTTACCTGTCCATGGCGAAAAGCGAGGGCCGGCACGATGCCAGGCCAGGACCGTTTCTGGTTTGACGGTGGCTAGCGCCGGGCGCCAGTCGTGCCAGAGACGGGAGAGACAGATCCACAAGAGGCGGTCGCCTGAGGCCAATTTCAGGCGTTTTGCAGCGGACCTCTGAAGCACCCCGATTTGGTGGCGCAGGGCCAGATTCTCGAGTTCCACGGCAGCACGCGCACGTAGGATCGAAGGCAAGACAGCAAGGAGTGTCGTAAGAAAAATACGCATCAGCGAGAATTATGAAGCAAGGATAAGCCACATTCGCTCAGACTTTTCGAGATTTTCGGGAGCCACAGTCCGGTAGCCCACGGAAATCAGGCACGTGGCACATGCGATCAGTCGCAGTACATCGGTCTCGCGGCGATCATAGAAGCCCGACGTAGCCCGCCACTCTGTGACTTCTGACAGCTTGACGTATCGTTCGCGCAGGCGTAATCACCTTAGGGAGCGCACCCAGCCGCCCAGATTCGATCCATCAAAATGCTGCTAGAAAATTTCGCTTTGTAATAGTGGAGGGTCTATGAATACGCGATTACTGTTTGGTTTGCTCGCGGGCGCGGTGTTTGTCCCAATTGCTTCGGCGAACTCGTACAACTTCACCGCCTGTCCGACCAGCAATCCAGGTTGCACCGTGAACGCAGCGTTGCCATCGACGGTTACATACACCAGCAACGGCATCTCGATCACCGCTAACGGTTACTCTGGTGTACCGGGCACACTGAATCCGCAAAATCTTTTTTTCAAGAACGGAGGAAGTCTCGCTGAGACTGGCCTCGGCATTGCTGGGAGCACTGACGATGAGATCGGGCCGGGTCTCGCGATCCAGCTCGATTTGACCAACCTTGCAAAGGCTGGAGTGACCAGTGGAACACTTACGATTGGCAGCGTGCAAGTGGGCGAGAGCTTCCAGATCTGCAACTCGGCCGCTCTCGGATCGATAGGCACTTGCAGTCCACCTGTTGCCGGCAACGCGGGCGCCATCTTTACCGAGGCCGTCACTTGGAGCGTTGCCGATCCCATTATCAGCGTGATCGCTGGTCCTAACACTGCGGGCACACCCGACAACGTGCTTTTGGTAGGCGAGTTCACGACCCCGAATCCGCCACTTCCGTTTACTGGCTGCACGGTCACACAGGGTGGTTGGCACGCGACACCGCACGGCAACAACCCCGGAACGCTTCTGGCAAATGAGTTCCCCACCGTGTATCCGTCAGGAGTAACGATCGGCGGGACATTTACGTTAACGTTCGATTCGGCGGCCGCCGTCCGGGCCTTCTTGCCTGCGGGAGGGACTCCCGGCGTTCTCACCTCCAGCGCGACCGATCCCACATCAAGTGCCGCCGGCGTATTTGCCGGACAAGTGCTAGCGCTTCAATTGAATGTTGACATCGAACATTACGGGACTGTGGTCATCAGCGGCACCGGGACTTCGTTCGACGGGAAGACTGTGGCAGACGTCCTAGCGGCGGCGAATACCGCTCTTGGGGGTGGTCCTCTGCCTGCGGGCTTCACGATCTCGTCCTTGAACGATCTTGTCGATAGCCTGAATCAGAAGTTCGACAATTGCAGTTAAAGACTCGAAAAGGACGACGGCTAGGCCGGCGGCTCGGACTCCCACAACTGGTCCAAAGCGGTTCCTCCGCCGGCGTTGCCGTCCCGCGACTTGATTGGCCGCAGTTATCGGCGAGCACTACGAGTGTCCCTAACGAAAACTCCGTGTGTCGTACGGACTGGTCCTCCATGAGAACCGTGACGTGGGCGGTTTGAGGCTTGTGAGCAATTCTCAGAACGTGCGTACAGATGCGGTCGCCCAGAAACCGCGAAGCTGGTTCGTGGCCTGAGTGAGCCGAGAGTCGGCGTCACTCCCGACCCGTGGAAGGCAATTGCAGGAAGCGCGTGCCGAGTGGCGGCGCAGGCATCCAAAGGTGCAGTGATAGGCTGGAGAAAACCTACGCTTTCTTCTTTGCAGGGCTGATATCCAAAATCTCGAACGTCACCATTTTGTCCTTATTGTCTGGCATTAAGAATGTAATCCACATGAACTTGCCATCTGTCTCAGCTTCATAGCTCTGCGATGGAGAAGGAATCTTTTTGCAGTTACGCTTGCATCTGATCGTATAGATGAGCTCATCGGCTATAACTCTCTCCCAGTCGTGCTTTGTGTCGCTCAGCATCTCTGGGGCGGTTCTCTTGCAATGTGTAGGGTCTTTGTACTTTTCGCACCCACCATTCAGCAGGTAATTTGCCGATAAGCGGCCCCGTTCAACCTCTGCGAAATTCTGCCAGTAGCACACCACTGTCAACCGTTTCCTCCCAGCGGCGGGTTGTGCCATAACGGCGCCTGCGCGCTTCAGGGCAACGAGAACCATGTCACTCAGAGAGAGAGCTTGGACGCGTCCTTCGGCGGGCATGATCGGAGATTGTTTTGTCAATCCTGTTTTCTCAGTTTCTTTGTCAAGATTCTCGATACCGATTGTGGTATGTCGCAGATCAGCGAGGTCTTGCGCTTCCGCCGATTTCGTAGCCATGAAAAGATAGAACAGAGCACAGGCTAGGGCGGAAATTTTCACTTGAGGGCCTCCTGAGGCCGAGAGTAGCACGGAAGGTTTTTACTGAGAGCATACGCACTTGTCTGTTAGCTCTAAGAGATACCTCCGCAGACGCACGGCGGCGCAGGCATCCAAAGGCGCAGTGATAGACTGGAATTGTGGTCGCGGTGCGGGTTGCTGGTTTCGTCGCTCAAGCTAATTGATAGCGGGGGAAGAGCGATGAAAGACAGACAGCTAGGACCGAACCGCTCGGGCCTGTGCATGTGCGGGTACGGGCGAATCGTTGGTTGTAAGACAGTGGTACTGCCAAATGCGGGACATATGACGTTTGCCGACCAGACTGCAATATTCGTGACGCCGTAGATGGATTTGTAAGTGGTAAGACAAATTAACTTAGCGCGGCAACTCTGAGGGATTCTCTACTCTAACGAGGCGGAACTCGATGCGAATGCGGGCGGAAAAATCGACGGGCTTTCCATCGAG
>Ga0126373_10003619_pt1 | contig 11635 bp, 10 predicted proteins | sample PanSoiMetPlot_11_FD_92545 | JGI IMG/M metagenome (GOLD analysis project Ga0126373, IMG submission 92545) | Tropical forest soil microbial communities from Panama - MetaG Plot_11 | ecosystem: Environmental > Terrestrial > Soil > Tropical forest > Bulk soil | place: Panama | collected 2016-02-17
AACCAACGTGAGCGCCATGACGTAGGGCAGCCCCCTGTCCCCGCACGCGGATGACCTGAAGCATGCCAGGATGACCCGGAGGACCCCCTTCGTTTTAGCATTTGCAACGCCAGCAACGGCACCGCAAAATGTCGGTCCCTTGGTTTTGTGAGCGATCGAATGCCCGCGCCGAAACCCCCCGCCTTCGAGACCCTGAGCCTGCATGCCGGGCAGCATCCCGATCCGGTCACCGGTTCGCGCGCCGTCCCCATCTACCAGACAACGTCCTATGTGTTTCACGACGCCGAGCACGCAGCCGCTTTGTTCAATCTGGAACGTGCTGGCCATATTTATACCCGGATTTCCAATCCGACGACGGGCGTGTTGGAAGAACGGCTCGCGGCGCTCGAAGGCGGCGTGGGCGCCATCTGTACGGCCAGCGGCATGGCGGCGATGCATCTGGCGATCGCGACGCTGCTCAACGCGGGTGACCATATTGTGGCGTCGACCTCACTTTACGGCGGCACGATCAATCTTCTCACCCATACATTGCCGCGTTTCGGTATAACCACCAGCTTCGTCGGACCACGCGATCATTCCAGCTTCCGCCAGGCGATCGGTCCGCGCACGCGGCTCTTGATCGCGGAAACCATCGGTAATCCCGGACTTGAGGTGCTCGATGTTCCCGAGGTCGCGGACATTGCCCACGCGGCCGGCATTCCGCTTTTGATCGACAATACGTTTGCGACCCCTTTTCTTAGCCGGCCGATCGAGCTTGGCGCTGACATCGTCATGAATTCCATTACCAAATGGGTCGGCGGCCATGGGGTGGCAATCGGCGGAGTCCTCGTTGACGGCGGTCGGTTCGACTGGTCGTCCTCCGGTAAGTTCCCGACACTCACTGCGCCGTATGCGGGCTATCACGGCATCGTGTTTGCCGAGGAGTTCGGTCCCTCCGCGTTCATTATGAGAGCGCGCGCCGAGGGGCTGCGCGATTTTGGCGCCTGCCTTTCTCCTACCAACGCATTCTATCTGCTGCAGGGTGTTGAAACCCTGGCACTGCGAATGGAGCGCCATCTGCAAAATACTGCCGCTGTTCTCGACTTTCTCGGCAAAAACCACGCGGTCGATTGGGTTCTTCACCCCGCCCTAAAGACCCATCCGGACTATCAGCTGGCGAAGCGGCTATTGCCCAAGGGGGCCGGCTCGATCATCAGTTTTGGGATCAAGGGCGGACGCACCGCCGGGCGCAAGTTTATTGAAGCGTTGCGGCTCGCGAGCCATCTCGCCAATGTTGGTGATGCCAAAACTTTGGTTATTCATCCGGCGAGCACCACGCACCAACAGATGGATGCGGCCCAGCTCAGGGCCGCCGGTATCGGCGAGGAGCTGGTGCGTCTTTCGGTCGGCATCGAGGCAGCCAGCGATATTCTCGATGATCTCGGCCAAGCGCTTCGTACCTCACAAAAGAGTTGAGCGATGCGTCTCTTGGTTAATGACGTTGACACGTTCGTCACAACAGGCGGAGGCCATGCCGACCCGGCTCTGCCGTTCGTCGTGTTTCTTCATGGCGCTGGACTCGATCATTCTGTCTGGGCTCTGCTGAGTCGCTGGTTCGCCCACCACGGCTGGAACGTGCTGGCGCCCGATCTACCCGGACACGGCCGCTCGCGGGGAGAGCCGCTTCAATCCATTGGGGCGATGGCAGATTGGACGGCGGCGCTGATTGCGACCACGAACGCCCGCGCCGTCAGGCTCGTTGGCCACTCGATGGGATCATTGATCGCATTAGAGACTGCGGCACGCCACCCCCAAACGATCACCGGCCTGGGCCTAATCGGTACGGCCGCCGCCATGCCAGTCTCCTCGGAGCTGCTCAGTGCAGCCAGGGCCGATGACCACGCCGCAATCGACATGGTTTCGATCTGGGGGCACGGCATGCGCGCCACACTGGGGGGGTCGCTGATGCCCGGTCTGTGGATGCTGGGCGGTGCCGAGCGTCTGCTTGAGCGGGCCGGGTCCGGCGTGCTTTTTAAGGACCTTGCTGCCTGCAATGAATATCGCAATGCGCTTAGCTCCGCGGCAAAGGTCAGTGTGCCGGTAACCCTCATCCTGGGCGAACGCGACTTGATGACCCCGGCGAAGGCCGGCAAGGCGTTGGCCGCTACCTTCCCGAGCGCGCGCGTGGTGATCCTTAAGGGAGCGGGCCACTTGTTGATGAGTGAACGCCCAGACGAAGTGCTTGAGGCATTGCGATCCGATCTCTGAAGCGATTACCGCGCATTGTTTTCCGATTGCTGGGGTTGAGCGAGCCGTTATCCCGCCTCGGTTGGCGCTGCTTGCTATTTTTATCTTATCTTACCTTGCGACCCAACGACTCGTTCTCATCGTGTCGCACAGCGGGTTCCTTTATCGAAGCACCGAAGTGATTTGGTTCATAGAAAAATAGAAGTGAGAGCGCATGTATCGGCGATGCATCGACCTTGAGACCCTCGAGGCTCTCGAGCGCGCCCCTCGCTGGAGGGAAAACTACGCAAATTGTTTTTGTTTGGCGCTTTGTGCCGTGTTAATTGGCTCGTCGAGAGCGCACGACGATGATCATGCCTCTGATTGGATCGGCGATCACGAGCTGAAGAACGCGAACAACGTAGCGTGTTGGGCGCTCCACCGTTCTGATGCTTCAACCGGGGTTGCGAAGCGCGTAAAGCCGACTCAAGCGTTGATGGCTGCTCTTTGCGGCGACGCGAAAGCCGGGGTAGCAAGATGCAACCGACCGCGATCCCGATTTGCAGCCGACCGCGATAAGCGCCTTCAGCGTTCCCAACGGATGAGGCTCAGAGTGAGCTTAAACGAGTCACCCCTTACGCGGGCCGGTCTCGCACCGTTTGGACCGCGCCTACCAAAATGTCCAAGGCCGGAAGTATCCATTCGAGAACCCGTATCCACCTTTGCGACGCGCCGACTTTATAGTGCCTCGACGCGCGGTGTGGTGCGCGTAAAACCTGCGCTTGTCCATTCTCATTCCGCTGATTGGCGGGGACTGCAATTCTGACGTTTGTGGATCAGCGATGCCGAGTCCTGGCGATTTGCCAGCCGAACCGACGGCCTCTTCGGGACCGCGTTTTCCATCGTCAGGTGAACGAGAGCCAACCGGCACCTCCGCTCGTGCGGCCGCCGCAACGGGGGGCGATGCGGGCGAGGTCGCAGCTTGCTTGCGCAACCTTGCGTCTCGCGCGGCCGCGGCTAGTTTCGCAATCAACCACTCGCGAGGCAGCGTCGAGGTCGGCTTGGCGACCTTGGTTAGAACGGCAGAATCGCCGAGGCCACCACGCTCGAGGGCTTCCATCGAGGCATGGTTGTTCTCTGGGCGATGTGCCGCGGCGGGGGAGACAGGGGCAGCACTTTGGGACTCTGTTGGCAAATCCGGCGCGGTTCCGATCGTTTTTGTGCTGAGCACGGCGAGGCCGCCAAACCCGAACAGAGCCACGACGCTCACGACCAGGACCGACCTGTCTACCTTCCAACCAACTCTCTTCTCGTCGAAGAGGGCAAAACCCCTATAGAGGCCTCCTCCAGGCCGCGGCAGACGGCTTTGGTCAGTCAGTTGTGGCCGTTGAAGGTTTGCTGAAAGTTCGTAGCAACCCGTGGGCAGCCGCCGGATTGCCTGACCAGGGCCGTCTGCGAGTTTGGAGGTATCTTCGCGGGTCATACCGTGGCTCCGCCACCGTATACGCCCTGTACCAAGGTCCCAAAGTCCGGGAATTCAAATATCCAGCGAAAATATTGCAACGTCGCTAGTTTGTTACGTATCCGCCCAATATCAAATTTTCGCAAACGTCACGTTTACAGAGACTCACGCCATATTCAAATCACGTCGGTGTGATTTCGCTGCCACCATAGGTCCGCAATCATTCGAACGTCTCTGCGCCCGATGGGCGCTCTCTCGTGATTGGGAACGGATGTCGGGATTTGGCGACACTACTCGCTCGCGCCATTGTTGCGCGTGGCTTCAGCTTCCGCCGGCATCAACTTCAACAGCCGTGACCTAAGTGCGCTGCACGACTCTGCCCCCGAGAATGGTCCCGGCCGGGAACAGCCGTTGGCGGCCCGTGCGCGTGCCCTTATAGTTGTCGAGAAACTCGAACGTTCCTTCCCGCAACTCCAAGATCGCCACATCAGCCGGAGCACCCACGTTGAGCGTACCGCGGCCCTCGAAAGGCGGGAACACGCGCGCTGCATTAACGGACGCACACGCGATTATCTGTTTAAGCGGCATACCAAGCATGAGGAATTCGACATGACGTTCGGAAAATCGACGACCCCAGTGGTCTTCGAAGTGACATTCCAATCCGTGGAGACAGTATCCGGCCAGAAACCCTGCTTTGTCGCTCGCTCTACAGTCGCCCAGTCGAAGTGACCCGTGACCCCATTGCCAAAATCGAAAATGACGCCGCGGCGGCGCGCAGCTGCTACGTCCGGTAACAATCGGCCCTGATCGTCGAGAATGCCGTTTGGTGCTGGCGCATACATGTGGGTGACGATGTCGCCGCGCTTGAGCAACGGGAGGATGGCTCGCATCGGCGAGAAAGATTGACCGATATGTATCATCACCGGCAGATTGAATGGGGCGGCCGCTTCCTGCGCACGCCGGAGCGCTTCGAGATCGTTAGCGCCGGCTACGTTGTTCGACAATCGTGCCTTGACGCCAACGACGACGTCGAGATTGCGTGCGATCGCTCCTTTCGCCAAAGCCACATTGGCGTGGTTGATGTCGTGTAACTCCCCGTCGGGAACGATCCCGCTGCGCGAAATGTTCACTAGAGCGCGGCCGATTTGCGGCGCTCCCCGCGCGACAGCGGCGACCTGCTCGATGTCGTCGGCTCCGGCCGAGCCGGCGTCTACCCAGCCGGTCACGCCGTCCTGCAGGACCAAAGCTGGCCCATCCTTGCTCCGGCCGGCATGGGTGTGGATGTCGATCAGGCCCGCTGTGACGATCTTTCCGTGCGCGTCGATCGTGTTAGTGGCTTCGCCCGCGATGTCGACTTCAACCGCGGCGATCTTACCGCCCGCAATGGCCACGTCGCGGATCGCATCGAGCTCAACTGAGGGGTCGATAACACGACCGCCCTTAATAGTCAGATCGTAGGTCGCGGCCAGTACCTTCGGAACGCGGGCCAGCAGCACAGCACCAGCCGCACCGGCGCGAACCAATTGGCGTCGATTCATCATGGGCAAGAGCTCTCGGAAGTCCATTGTTCCGCCAAAGCCTCTAGTAGGAATGATCCAGATCACTCTTCCGCCGTGCGCGCAACACGGTATGAGCTGGATAGTAGGGACAACCCAGGAATGTTGGGCCGAGGCGCAAATGTATCTACGCTGCGGCTGCCGCGCAGGCCCGCGAGCCTAATACGCCGGTTCACCGAAAGCTTCGGCGCGCCGATGCTGGACGCGCCGCACGTCTGCTCAAGGTTTCACGGGCTGAAAGGCTCGTATCAAGCCCTTGCGGTGACGAGACTCGCTCGCGATCGTTTGATGCCGTCGAGGACCTGCACAAGACGACGGCGGATCGGCAAGCTATGTTTTCCTGTCTATGTTCAATAAGGTATTGTGCAACTAAATCAGGACAAACGTGCTCAGATGATGAATCCGGTAGGTGCGCGACGGCTGGGGGCAGGCATGACGTTCAATCGCGGCGGCGTCCGCCGCATTCATGGATATTGCGGCCTCTGTATCGCGCGCTGCGGCGCCATAGCGGTTGTCGAGGATGGCCGCTTCACCCGCCTCGACCCCGATCCCGCTCATCCGACCGGTCAAGCGCTCTGCGCCAAGGGACGCGCGGCGCCGGAGCTCGTCTATCATCCGGAGAGATTGACGCACCCGCTGCGCCGCACGCGCCCCAAAGGAGAGTCCGACCCAGGCTGGGAACGGATCAGTTGGGACGAAGCGCTGACCCTCACAGCCGCGGCGATGCGGCGCGCCGCCGAGCGACATGGCCCCCAGGCGGTCGCGTTTACGCTGTCTTCGCCCTCGACAACGGCGATCGCGGATTCAAGTGCGTTCATCCAGCGGCTGGCGAATGCCTTTGGCACACCAAACGCGGCTATCACTCTCGACGTCTGTGGCTGGGGACGCGGCTTCGCTACCCGCTATACCTTTGGTATCGGCAGCGTTGGGACCAGCGCCGGCGGCGCGATGCCGGATATCGCCAACAGCGGCTGCCTGATCTTCTGGGGCTACAATCCCAGCTACTCGCGCCTGACGCACGCGACCGCCGCGATCGAGGCGGTGCGGCGCGGCATGCGGTTGATCGTGATCGACCCGCGCCATGCGGGCCTCGCGAACAAGGCCGATCTTTGGCTGCGCGTGCGCCCCGGCAGCGATGGCGCGCTCGCACTGGGTCTCGCCCATCTGATGATCGAGCGCTGCTGGTACGACCGGGACTTCATCCGCCATTGGAGTAACGGGCCTCTGCTGGTACGTGCCGATACCGGTCGCCTGTTGACCGAGCGTGACCTCGCCTCGAGCGGCGATGCGCGGCGCGTCTTCGCCTGGGACGCTAACGCGGCGCGGCTCGTACCGTATGCTACCGCTGCTGGGTGCTACGAGGGCGACAGCGCCAACTTGGCGCTCGAAGGCGAATATCGCGTCGCGACGCTGGAGGGCGAGGTGGTCTGTCACCCCGTGTTCGAGCTCTACACAAGACTTTGCCGGCGTTACCCGCCGGAGGCGGTCGAAGCGATTTGCTGGATCCCGCGTGAACAAGTCGAGGAGGCTGCCCGACTGATCTGGAACGCGCGTCCGACGTCCTATTACGCCTGGAGCGGCCACGAGCAGCATGCCAACGTGACGCAGACCGCGCGGGCGATGTCGCTTCTCTATGCGCTCACCGGCTGCTTCGACAAACCCGGAGGCAATGTGCTGCTCCCGGTGCCGTCCACCGCGCCGATCAACGGGCAGGAGCTGGGCCCGGCGCGGCGAATGGCGCCGGCCGTCGGTCTCGCTGAGCGCCCGCTCGGACCGGCGCGCTGGGGATATCTCACCACGCGCGATCTCTACCATGCCATTCGCGAGGAAGCACCCTACCCGGTGCGCACCGTGGTCGGCTTTGGGGCGAATATGTTGCTGGCGCACGCCGATGGCAGAGCCGGGCGCGAAGCGCTCAAGGCACTGGAATTCTACGCCCATGCCGATCTCTTCATGAACCCCACCGCCGAATTGGCCGATGTCGTGCTGCCGGTCGCCTCGGCCTTCGAGCGCGAGGGGCTGAAGATCGGCTTCGAGATCAGCGCCGAGGCGCAGTCGCTGATCCAGCTTCGTCCGCCCGTCGTGCCGCCACCCGGTGAAGCGCGCTCGGACACGGAAATCATTTTCGACCTCGCCACCCGTTTGGGCCTAGCGGAGCAGTTCTGGAACGGCGACATCGATGCCGCCTACCGCCACCAGCTCGGCCCGACCGGCATCAGCCTGGAGCGCTTGCGCGCCACCCCCGGCGGGGTCCGGGTGCCGCTGGAGACGCGCCACACCAAATACGCCGAGCCGGACGCTACGGGCACACCATGCGGTTTCGCCACGCCATCGCGCAAGGTCGAGCTCTATTCACAGACCTTCCTGGAACACGGCTATGCACCGCTGCCTGACTTCGTGGAGCCGCCGGTGGGGCCGGTCGCGCGACCGGATCTGGCTGCGCGCTACCCGCTGGTTCTGACGAGCGCAAAACCGACATTGTTTTGCCAGACCCAGCACCGCGCGCTGCCGAGCCTGCGCAAACGCGCGCTGCATCCGGAGGTGGAGCTGCATCCCGCAACAGCCGAGGCCCGAGGCATCGCCGCGGGCGACTGGGTCGCGATCGAGACGCCTGACGGCTCCGTATGCGCTCGCGCGCGCCTCAATAGCGACCTGGACCCGCGGGTCGCGGTCGGCGAGCACGGCTGGTGGCAGGCCTGCGCCGCGATCGGCGCGCCCGGCTACGATCCGTTCGGCCACCAGGGCGCCAACCTCAACCTGCTTATTGGTACGGCGGCGCTCGACCCTGTCAGCGGGACGGCCTCGCACCGCTCCTATCTCTGCGAGATTCGACCCGTCGGTTCACCGAGCGCTTCTATACGCTCGACTTGAAGGAGCCAAGGCGCCATTCGACGAGCATCGCTTGATGCGGGTCATTCGTGGCTTTGCGGAACAGTTTCAGATGCCCCATGGACCAAGTTTGCCTCCGACACGCAAAGGGGGCGACGGCATTGCTTGCCGCTGCCTCGCTGGAAGCTGGTCGGTAGAATCTAGCGGGCACCCGTCCCTGGCAGCGCCTGACCCGCGTGACTAGCGGCGGGTCCCATTTGCCCGTAAGTGCCTCCGACTTTGGCGCCTAAAGGCGCATGGTCAAATTGAATGGACCTTTTGGGGCTGGGAACCAGTTTGCTTCCTTGTCTCGCGCCCGGGCTTTCGTTCTGGAAGTAAAGCGATCCGTCTGCATTGTGCTTCTAAAGGCATCCAACTGCTGACGGCAAAACGATTGAGAGGGTTTGCAATCTGGAAGCCTTCGGCGTCGTAGAGCGTGACTGAGCAGAAGGCATTGGCTGGTGGTGTATCACTCTTGGCGAAGTGGATCCTATACCTGTTGGCGCCGTCGAGCGCCCTTCCGGCCTCGTCGCCAAGATTGACCGGGTAGATCGCATCCTCGGGCAGGTTCGCACCGAGACCAACCTGCGCAACGATGGCACGCTTCAGGTAGTAGTCGCCATACACACCCATGGTGTCGGAGGTGCGGACGTTTTTTACGTTCAATCCGACTTAGTCCGACTTCAGAGGGTCACATCCTGCGTAGGGGAACCACCCTTCGTGAGTGTACGTTCCGGAATAAAAGTATCCTCGGCAATGCCCGTAAGGATACCCCCAGTTACCGTACCAAACTCCGTAAGGATGTCCCGAGCTGCGACCGTACCAACCCCCATCCCGCGCCGATGCTTCTGTAGAGACGAAAGCTGTGCAAAGCATCACAGCGGCCGCAAGTGCAATAAGTGTCTTCCCAAGCATGCATCGTCCTCCTAGTTGCGAGAGGGGTCCTGACTGAAATCAAAATTCACTCGCGCGTCGAGGTCGTTGATCTGGATCAATAGAAACTTTAAATTCCAACAAACGACAACGGATCCAGAGCCGGTCCTCACATCACTTTCGGGACACCGGGCGCCGCACGTGACCCAGGTGAGCGGTTTCCACCTGAGGTGGTCCCCATCGGCTGGACAGGAATCGGGGTTTGCTAAGAGAGACTCCCCGCCGATTGGACGTCCCCGGTCCCATACCGGGTAGTGTTCAGCCTACATAGCACATTCAGCTCGGTGTTTGAATCCTTTTCTTTGTTTGTCCTCTATTAAATTGATACGACTTGCTTGTGTTGTTCTTCTGTGGGCATGTGGGCAACGCCTCTTGCGTTGTCCACATGTCCGCAGGCCTTCGCTTGCCCAAACACCTCGCTTGGGGTGCGGTAGTCCAGCGCCTGGTGTGGGCGCTCGTTATTGTAGAACACGAGCCACGCGCCGATACCGCAACGTGCCTCGGCAACCGAACCATACGCCTTGATGAACACTTCTTCGTACTTCAGGCTGCGCCACAGCCTTTCAATGAAGATGTTGTCGAGGAACCGGCCCTTGCTATCCATGCTCACGCGTACACCATGACCTTCCAGCTCATCGAGAAACGCAGCACTGGTGAACTGTACGCCTTGATCGGTGTTGAACACCTCCGGCTGGCCAAAGCGCTCCATCGCCTCTTGCAGCGCTTCCACACAGAAATCGGTGTCCATACCAATCGACAGCTGCCAAGCCAGCACCCGGCGGCTAAACCAATCCATCACAGCCACCAGATAAACGAATCCCTTGGCCATCGGGATATAAGTGATATCCGCGCACCACACTTACATGGGGACTTCGGTGTCAAGAGCAAAATCTGGAGGCAAGCACCTCTTTCTTTCGGATGCAACTGCGAGGTGATGAGCGGGGACGCATGGTCACATCCTGGCAGCCCTACGAAGCCTTAGGCAAACTCCGCCCGTCGTTCCGCCCGTCGCGGACGGCCCGGGTGTTTCGCTGATCTCAGCGTGCGGCGACGGAAAGCCCGAGGCTATTCCACGCGCCCGGAGAGGACCCGTATAACGAAGATACCACGATACGAGGCGGAGCCCGCTTTCAGTAGCTCGGTCATCGTTGCCACATCCTTACATGCGGTGGACCCCAACAGAGGATCCAAACCATGATGCAGATATACGCATCGGCAGCGAGGCTCCGAAGCAGCGGTGCCCATTCTTGATTACGGCATGAAAGCCATGTGTGCTGGCGAGCAACCGCTACCTCGGATCGTTCTTGGCCAGATCGTCGCTCACAAAGCGCCGGCGTGCCAAAACTGATGATTTTCTGTTTCTCCTGTTGACGAGCGCGGTATTGAGTTATTTTGCTAACTGGAAGCCCTCGGGCACCAGACCCGCATTCACATAGCGCCAAAGCGCTATGATTAATTTGCGTGCAAACGCCACAATCATCGGCTTGCGTGACCTTCGGGAGTTTGCGGTACGGCCTTTAAACCAAAGCACCAGGCCGGCTGTGGGTTGAAACCGCAGCATTCGCCAAGACAACTGGATCAGAATCTTACGCACGCGCTCGTTGCCGGAACGGGAAAGCCCTTTCTCTCGGCGGCGGGCTCCGCTTTCGTCCGGCGAACCGGTCATTCCTGCGTAGCGCGCCACCGCTTTGCGGTCGCGCAGCTTACGAGATAGGATCTCATGCACCAGTTGTTCCGCGGTCTCCACGCCAAGCCCGACGATTCGCACCAGCAGAAAAACCATGGCGTTGAATTTGTCAGTGGGATTTTGCTGAAGGCGCTGCAGTCGTGCTTTCTCGATAATTTTGATTTGTCCATTGATGAGGCGGAAGTGTTCGATGTGACGCCGAAGCGCTGCAGCCGCGTTGGGTGGCAGCGGGACTCCCTCGGGCGTTCGCACCTCAGCGATCTTCTCAGCCGCTTTGCGCAAGGCCGGTTTGAAGCTACGCACTCCGAACTGCGTTAGGATAGCCTTCATCCGGTTGATCACGCGGGTTCGCTCCTTGACCAGTGCTTCACGTTCGCGATGCGGACGCTTGGCATCCTCTTCTGCTATGGTGGGAATAGCCGCCATGCTGCAGTGGCCACGTTCACCCCGCACCCAGCCAAGAAAGGCACGTTTTAGCATCGCGGTATCGATCCGATCCGTTTTCGCCCGTCGGTGTTCGCGCGATATAGCCACGCTGGTGGCGTGGATCACATGGGCATCAATGCCGCGATCCTGCAGCCAACGGGCCAACCAAAAGCTATCGCGCCCGGTCTCATAGGCGACGGCAATTCGAGTGATCTCCTTCCCGGCCCTGATGGCTTCGTCGCGCCAGCGATACAAAAGCCGCAACAGCACCTCTGGATCAGGAGCAATTTTCTTCAGCGGTTCGCGATTGACGCCGGGGAGCAGCCCGGCAACCAACCAACTTGCCAAGCCCATTTCAATTACGGCTATGACTGTGTTATCTTGAACGAAGGCGGTGAGGCACGCTTTGCTCTCGTCGTGGCGCTTCTGCATAAGGGAGCTCCCGTCAATTTGGCGATTGATAGAAGCGACGAGCTTAGCTGTTTCGCCGCCTGCCCC
>Ga0126373_10003620_pt1 | contig 11633 bp, 9 predicted proteins | sample PanSoiMetPlot_11_FD_92545 | JGI IMG/M metagenome (GOLD analysis project Ga0126373, IMG submission 92545) | Tropical forest soil microbial communities from Panama - MetaG Plot_11 | ecosystem: Environmental > Terrestrial > Soil > Tropical forest > Bulk soil | place: Panama | collected 2016-02-17
TCTGCGCCTGCTCGAGCCCCAGGTGCCGGGCGAAGGCCAGGCCCCAGATGGAGGTGTTCAAGGCATGGCTGAAGAGATAGGAATCGTGCTGCTTCATGCGGCTGAGCCAGATGAGCGCATTGGGATTGCGCAGCATGCTCTCCAGCATGGGGGTGACGGTCTTCTGGGCCAGGTCCACATCGAGCCGGCCGCTCTGCAGCATCTGGGTGAAGATGACCTTGGCGGCGGCGGTGGCGTCGCGGTGGATCTCCTTGGCGCGGACGATTTCCTTCTCCACCGTCTGGGTGACGGGGTAGCGCTCGGCGGCGCCGCGAGGCGCGGACGCGGCCGGCTGTTGTTGCGTGGCGCGCTCCGCATCGACGAACACGTATTGGCAGACGCGCGCCAGTTCCGCGAGGGTCTCGGGATCGCGGATGTAGAAACCCTGGTACATGAAGCGCGTGTCGGTCCACGGCCGATCCAACTGATCGACATACATGCCGATCTTGAGATCGCCGACGGCAACCTTCACAAGCTTCGCGCTTCCCATCACCCACTCCTTCAGGCCGCACTCCTCTTTCAGGTGCGGTCACCCGATGGACCCAGGCATCCCTCTTGCCGGTCCAAAACTATAGAAGTCTGGACCTCTCCGGCGGCGGCCCGCAAGCGGGTGCTTACCCGAGCGCCGTTAATTTGGGCACGAAATACCAAAGCTGGCCCGTGGGGGCCGGTTTTGAGTGGCGATTCAGCGGATTAGCGCCGCAGGCGGATGGGACTGGCTTGTCACATCCGCCGGCGGCAGACGGGGATTCAGGTCTTCACGGCCTGCGCCAACTGGATGCTGCGCAGGTTGGGCCGCGTCATGCAGCTCAAGGCGATGGCGGAGAGACAGAGGCCTGCGCCCAGGAAGAGCTGGGTGAGCGAGATGAAGTGCAGGATCAGGCCCGCCAGCGCCGCCGACAGCGGACCGACGCCCAGGAAAGTGAAGAACAAGATGCTCATGGTGCGGCCCATCATGGCCTGGGGCACGCGCCGCTGGATCCAACTGAACAAGGCCACTTGGCCGATACCGGCGAAACAACCGACGATGGCGAGCGGCAGCGCCCCGGACCAGACGTGAGAGGCGCCGGAGAGCGTGGCGAACAGGAGACCGGCGACGGCGTCGAGGGTGAGGATCATGAGGCCCAAGTGGCCGCGGGCGATGCGCGTGGCCACGATCGAGAGGCCGTTGCCCACCAGCATGCCGAGTCCGTAGCTGGTCATGAGGATGCCGAAGGCGCTGGCGGAGTTGAGGCGCTCGTCTGCCAGCACCGGCAGGCCCACCTGCACCGGTCCGCCCACGAAGAAGGAGACGATGGCCACATAGAAGATGAAGGAGCGGAGTTGCAGGTCCGCCCACACGCCCTGGAAGCCCTTCCACACGTCCGCGAGGATGCCGCCCTCGGGCTTGGGCGGATGGAAATCGTTATGGACGCGGATCAGGTAGAGCGACACCAAGGAGAAGATGAAGCTCACCGCGTCGACGCTGAAGGCCACGCCCATGCCGCCCGCGTCCGCGAGGCGCGCATCGCTGGTGGTGTGGATGTTGGCGGCGACCAGCAGGCCCGCGAGGAAGGGGCCCACGATCATCGCCACCTGGCGCATGCCCATGATCATGCCGTTGGCGGCCTGCAGCTGATCCTTCTCCACCAGCTGCGGCATGATGGAGGAGCCCGCGGGATAGACGAAGGCGGTGGAGAGACCGATGCCGAGGGAGATGACGTACACCTCCCACATCTGGATCGCGCCGATGACCACGAGCACTGCCAGCGCCGCCACGAAGACGGCGTTCCACGTACGCGAGATGAGGAGAATACGGCGCGGCGAGCTGCGGTCCACCACCGCGCCGCCCACGAACATGAACAGCGCCCGCGGCAGAGCCTGCAACAACAGAGTGAAGCCCACGGCCGCCGGGTCATGGGTAAGCTTCAGCACCAGCCAGGGCAGCGCCACCAGGGTGAAGGTGTCGCCGACGGCGGAGATGCTGCTGCCGGAGAAGAGCAGCAGGAAGTCCTTGTTGGAGAACACGGAAGTCTTGGGGGCGGGCGCGGGCGTCGACATGGCGGTGACCTTATATATAGGAATGCGCATGATGCCCCAGGGCCGCCGCCCAGGGGTAGTGGCAAATGTCATGCCCGGCCGAGGGCCCGCAGCTGCGAGCTATATCGGCGCCTTATCGCCGGTGCATGACCAACAACGTGAAGCTGCCGGGCGCCACCGTGCGCTTGGGCCGCGCCGCCGCGCCCGTGGCACCAGCCGGAGGCGGGGTCACCTGCACGTCCGCCGTCACCAGGTACACGTCGTGGTTGTCCGGGTTCAAGGCCATGGTGCGGGCGAACTTCTCCGTCGCGGCGTTCTCCAGCACCGTGAACTTGTCCGGCGCATCCTCATGCACCACGGTGAGGTTGCCGTCGTGGCCGTTGGAACTGAAGGCGAGCTGGGTGGCGGGATCGAAGCCGCAGGCATCCACCCCTTCCCCGATGGGTAGGGTGGTCAGCACCTTGCCCTGGTCCGGGTCGCTCACGGCCATGAGCTTGTTGTCGCAGCCGGAGAACAGGCGGCGGTGCGCCGTGTCCATGGCGAGGCCGGAGGGCTCCTGGCAGGGGGCGAGCGACCAGGTGGCGGTCACCTTGGCGGCGCCGGCATCGATGGCGGAGAGCTCGCTCTTGTCCTCGATATTCACATAGACGCGTCCCTTGCCGTCCGCCGCGGCGAACTCGGGCTTGCCGTCCAGGGGGATGGTGGCGACGACCTTGTCGGCGGCGGCGTCGATGACCGTGGAGTTGCCGCTGTGGCCGTTGAAAGTGAACACCCGCTTGGTCACGGGCTCGTAGAGGATCGCGTCCGGGCCCTCGCCCGTGACCTTGATGCGCGCGGTCTCCTTGAGGGTCTTGAGGTCGAACACCGTCACGGTGTTTTCCTGGCCGTCGCTGATGAAACCCTTGCCGAGATCCTGGGCCAGTGCGATGCCGTGCACGCCGGGGGTGTTGGGGACCTCCGCGAGCAGCGTGCCCTTCTCCGGGTCCAAAACCTGCACCCGCGTGGCGCGGGAGACGAACAGGCGCTTGCCCACTGCGTCGTAGCTCAGGTAATCCCAGCCGCCGTCGCCGCCCAAGACGTATTTGTGGGTGAGCTGGTAGCGAGGCACGGGATCGGCAAGCGCGAGCGAAGAAAGGGACAGAAACAGGCAGGTCGCTAGAACGTTTCGCATGGCGCCTCCGGAGAAGGTCAATTCGAGGAGTTGGAACTATACTGCAGTCTCAGTCACCTCAGATACGACATGAACCAACCCGCCGCCGGCCCCGTCCTCGAAACCCTGCCCGACCACAGCGCCAACATCGGCGGCGGCATGGACGTGCGCCGCGCCCTGCCCCACCGGCTGCGCCGCCTGGTGGGGGCCTGGTGCTTCCTGGATCACTACGGCCCGGTGAGCCTCGCCGCCCAAGACGCGGGCATGCGCATCGGACCCCATCCGCACATGGGCTTGCAGACCGTGAGCTGGCTGTTCAGCGGCGAGGTGCTGCACCGGGACAGCTTGGGCTCGCTGCAGTCCATCCGCCCCGGCCAGTTGAACCTCATGACCGCGGGCCGGGGCATCTCCCATTCCGAGGAAAGCCCCGCGTCCCACCCGAAGGAACTGCACGGCCTGCAGTTCTGGATCGCGCTGCCGGAAAAGACGCGCCAGGGCAGCGCGGCCTTCGACCACTATCCGAATCTGCCGGAGATCCGCCGCGACGGGCTCGCGGCGACGCTCATCGTGGGCGAAGGCCTCAAGGAGCGCTCTCCCGCCAAGGTCTATACGCCGATGATCGGCCTGGATCTGCGCTGCACCGACGTGGGCGCGCGACGCCTGCCTCTCGACGCCGATTTCGAGCACGCCCTCATCGTGATCGAAGGGGAACTCACGGTGGAAAACACCGGCATGGCGCCCGGCTCCCTGTATTACCTGGGCCGCGGTCGCGAGAGCTTGAACGTCGAGAACCGGGCTCCGGCCCGGGCCTTCCTCTTGGGAGGAACGCCCTTCGGCGAGGACGTGCTGCTCTGGTGGAACTTCGTGGGCCGGCGCGGCGAGGAGATGGAGCAGGCCCGCCGGGAGTGGGAGGCCCGGGATGCGCGTTTCGGCGAGGTGCACGGCTACGACGGCCCGCGGCTCGTGGCCCCGGAACTCACCACCCGTCTTAAGACCCACCTCTAAGCCCTTGACCCGCGGTCATTTGGGCTTCGATTCCCAATAGCGCACCGTCCTCCGGGGGCACCCGATTCTGGATTCCGGCCCCGTAAGGGCATATATTTTTCGCGGCTTAAGACATATACCGAATTAATCACAGAATTTGGGGGCTTCCGATGAATTTCGACAAGATCGACCTGCAGATCCTGCGGGAGCTGCGGAAGAACGCGCGTGTACCCAACAAGGTGCTGGCGGGACGGGTCGGCGTCGCGGCGTCCACCTGCATCGCGCGTGTCAGGCGCCTGGTGGACGGCGGCGCCATCTCCGGTTTCTACGCCGAGTTCAACCCGAAGGGCGTGGGCGTGAGCGCCCAGGCCATGATCTGCCTGCGCATGGTGCGCCACGATCGGGATCTCATCGACTCCTTCCGCGCCCATTGCCTGGCCCGGGACGAGGTGGTGTCCTTCTACCACGTCTCCGGCGACGACGATTTCATGCTGCACGTGGCGGTGCGCGACGTGGACCACCTGCGGGAGTTCATCATCAATAACCTCTCGGTGCGCCCGGAGATCGTGCACATCGAGACGCGCCTCATCTTCGAGGAACGCCGCAACCCGGGCTTTCCGGTGTACGTGCCGGAGCAGGCGGAAGCCGAGCCCGCGGACGGAGTCCGTTATTTCAAGATGGCTGTTGGATGAGCTCGGTCTTGACGATGGCGTACTGGATCTCGTCCAGCCGGAAGAACGCGGGTTCGCCGGCGCCGTCCGAGAGCATGATGCAGCCGGGGACTTCCTCGCCGTAGCGCGTTTCCGCTAGGCCGTGGAACATGTCGTCCAGGGGTCCGCGGCCGGTGTAGTCCAGCTCCAGGGGCTTCTTGGCGCCCTTGAGATGGAACGCCACCCCGTGCTTGAGTACGGGCGGCTTCCAGTCGTCGCCGTTGGGCTTCGAGGTGAGCTGTACCGTCTGCAGCTCGTGCACCGAGATGAGCGCGCTCAAGGTTTCACTGATGGCGAAGAGATAGAAGGCCTGGATCTCCTTACCGCCGGCGGACAGGGCTTTGACCCCGTTGACGATGAGGTCACCATCCACCTTGCCGATGGCGAAATGGAGCACTTCGTCTCGCCCGTAGAACGTGAGCCGCAGATACTGCTTGGCCATCGCTTCACCTCGGTCACTGACAGGGATAAGACTTCCCCAGCGGTGGTATCAATTTAACATATCCGTGGTGGTTTTATAATCGGCTCTTCTCGTTTACTGCCGGACGCTACGAAATCAGGAGTTTTAAGTCAGCTCACGGACAAATTGGCAGAAGTTGCCTACAGATCACACGGCGATCTCCGCATCAAGCCTTGGAGTATCCCCCCCCAGGGACAACACGCCCTCCACCAGCGCGTCGAAATCCTCGCGACGGCTGCGGTGGTTGGTGATGGCGACACGGATGGCGAATCGGCCCTTGAGCACCGTGGAGGAAGGCGCCGCGATCCCCCGCTCCTGGAGCGCTACCAGGATGCGGACGTTGAGTGCGTTCAGGGCTTCCTCGTCGAGACCTGGCACGCGGTAGCGGAAATTCACCACGTTGAGCGGCACCGGCGCCAGCAGCTCCAATTCCGGCGTCTGCTCCACCTTCTGGCGGAGATAGCGGGCCTGGGCCAGGTTCTGCCCGATGAGGCGCGCGAACTTTTCCACGCCGTAGGTCTTGAGGTTGAGCCACACCTTGAGGGCGCGGAAACCGCGGGACAGCTGGGGCTCGTAATCATTGAACAGGCCCGGGCCGGCGGCGATGCCGCCCGCGAGTGGGTTGAGGTAGCTCGCCTGGGCCTCAAACGCCGCCTTGTGCTTCTCCCGTTCCCGCACCAGCACGCAACCCACGTCGTACTGCAGGTACATCCACTTGTGCAGATCGAAGGCGAGGGAATCAGCCCGGTCCATGCCGGCGAGCTTGCTTCGTCCTTCCGGGTCCAGCACCGCCAGGGCCCCGAACGCGCCGTCCACGTGCAGCCATAATTTCTCGGCTTCGCAAACGTCCGCCAAGGCCGCGAGGTCGTCCACCGCGCCGGTGTTCACCGTGCCGGCGTTGCCTACCACGCAGAAAGGCACGACGCCCGCACCGCGGTCCGCCGCGATGCGCGCCTTCAAGGCATTCAAGTCGATGCTGTAGTCGTCCTTCACGGGAATCTTCGCCAGCGACTCCCGGCCGAGTCCCATCAGCTCCAGGGCCCGCTGCACTGAATTGTGGGTCTCGGCGGAGGCATAGGCCATGAGCCTAGGCGCCGCATTCAGTCCGCGCTCCCGCACCGGGAAAGGTGCGATGGCGTTGCGCGCCGCGTTGAGGCCCACCAGGTTCGCCATGGTGCCGCCGCTCACCAGCACGCCGCTGGCGCCGGCCGGGAAACCCATGAGCTGCTTGAGCCAGTCGATCACCTGCAGCTCCACGTACGTGGAGCTCTGGTCAAAGCCGCCGGCGTTCACGTTCATGGTGGCGGCGAGCATCTCGGCCACCACGCCCATGGGCGTGCCGTTGCCCATCACCCAGCCCCAGAAGCGCGGGTGCACGTTGCCGACGGGATAAGGCGCCACCAGCTCACGGTAGTCGCGGTAGGCGCTGTCGGCGCCCTCGGGCTTGAGCGGCAGCGGCACAGCAAGGCGTCGGCGTGCCTTCTCGGGCACCGTCTGCCACACCTTGCGTTCCCGCACCTGCGCCAAATAGTCCAGGGACTCGTCCAAAGCCAGGTGGGCAAAATGCCGGAATTCGGCCCAGTCCTTCGGATCCAGGCTTTCTTCAGGGGGATTTTTCATGTGAGCCATACTGTCAGTAATTATCACAGGCGGGTATTCTAGAATGTGTGCGTTGAGCCAAACAACCGATGTTTTTGCACGTTGAGATGTGCGATATATTCACAAGGTGAGCCATGGAGAACCTGCCCCCACCGAATGCCCTCAAGGCCTTCGAGGCCGCCGCCCGCCACGGCAGCCTGAGCAAGGCCGCCGTGGAACTGCACGTGACCCACGGCGCCGTGAGCCGCCAGGTCCGCCAACTGGAGGACTTCCTGGGCTGCGAGTTGTTCCACCGCCTGCCGCGCGGCTTGCAACTCACCGCCCGCGGCAAGCAATTTGCCTTCGGAGTGCAAGGTGCCTTCGAGCAGATCCGCGAGGCGGTGGCGGCGGTGCGCGTGGAACAGGATCGCCACGTGGTGACGGTCAGCACCTTGGCCTCCCTCGCCGCCCGCTGGCTGGTGCCCCGGCTGCACCGCTTCCAGAGCGCCCGCCCGGAACTGGAAATCCGCCTCAGCACCTCGCCGCAGCTCATCAATTTCGACCGGGACGGCATCGACCTCGCCATCCGCTACGGCCGCGGCCGCTGGCCAGGCGTCACGGCGCTACGCCTGTTCACTCCGGAAGAATTCCCGGTGTGCTCGCCGCGACTCTTGGAAGGCCCACACCCGCTGCGTGCGCCCGCCGACCTCAAGCACACAGCCCTGCTGCATGACACCACCCACCGCCACTGGCAGCAGTGGCTGGAGCTCGCCAGGGTGAAGGGCGTGGATGCCCATCACGGGCTGGTGGTGGAGGACATGAACGTGCTGATCCAGGCGGCCATCGAGGGCCAGGGGGTGGCGCTCGCTTCGGCACCGCTGGTGCAGGCGGAACTGGATGCCGGCCGCCTGGTGAAACCCTTCAACCTGAAACTCCCGGTGGAGCTCGCGTTCTACGCGGTCTATCCCAAGAGCCACGGCCAGGACCCGGCGGTGCAGTCCCTGGTAGCCTGGCTGCAAGAGGAAGCGAAAAACACATGAGCCGCCTGCGCGCCGACCTGCTGCTGCTGCTCACCGCCTTCATCTGGGGCACGGCCTTCATCGCCCAGAAAGACGCCAACCTGAGCATGGGGCCCCTGACCTTCGTGGGCGCGCGCTTCCTCCTGTCCGCCCTCGTGCTCATCCCCCTCGCCGTGTACGAGGCGCGCCGGGCGGGCGCGCCCCTCGGGCCCATGGACTGGCTGCAGGCGGGGCTCGTGGGGCTCTGCCTCTTCGCCGGCGCGAGCCTGCAGCAAGTAGGGCTCAAGACCACCACCGCCACCAACGGCGGCTTCCTGACCGCCCTCTATGTGGTGATCGTGCCCTTCCTGCTCTGGGGGCTCACGCGGCAACGGCCCCGCTGGCTGGTGCTCCTCGCCTGCGGCGTCTCCGTGGCCGGCGCCTGGCTGCTGGCGGATAACGGCGAGACCAGGCATTGGAGCTTCGGCGATCTCCTGGTGACGCTGGCGGATTTCGCCTGGGCGCTGGCCATCGTAGTGGTGGGTCTGTTCCTGCAACGCAGCCACCGGCCCTTCTTCCTCTCCTTCGCCCAGTACGCCATCACCGCGGCCTTGGGCTTGGGTACAGGCCTCGGCTTCGAGCCCCTGCAGTCCGCGGGCATCAATGCCGCCCTGCCCGCCATCCTCTACGCTGGACTCATGTCCGGCGGCATCGCCTATACGCTGCAGATCGTGGCCCAGAAGCACACACCTCCGGCGGAAGCGGCGCTCATCATGTGCCTGGAAAGCGTGTTCGCGGCGCTGGCCGGAGCGGTGATGCTGCACGAGCGGCTCACGCTCCCCGCCGCCCTGGGCTGCGGATTGATACTGCTCGGCGTGGTGCTGGTGGAGACAGGACCGGCGCTCATGCGCGGCCTGAAACCGCGGTACAGCCTGGAGTGAGATCCTCCCGGCTCAGGTAGCCTCTTCTGCGTCAGGCTCGCCGGGCGGCGCGGTCTTGTGGATGCGTTTCTGCTCGTACATGGCCCGGTCGGCGCTGTTGACCGCCTGGCGCAGGCCGTCCGGATCAGCGTAGTCTGCGCCACCCATGCTCACTTCCAGTTTGAGGCTCACGCTGCCGTCGAACACCGGGAGCGGCGGTGCCTGGTGGAGCAGCTGGTTGAGACGCGGCGCCACGCTGGCATAGGTCGCCCCCGGCAGCAGCAGCAGGAACTCGTCGCCGCCCCAGCGGTAGAGCTGGTCCGCGGGGCGCAACCCGCCGCGCAGGGCGAGCACGAAATACCTGAGCAGCTCGTCCCCGGCCTCGTGGCCGTGACTGTCATTCACGCGCTTCAGGTTGTCGAGATCGAAGATGAACACCGAGCCGTGAATGGATCCGGCCGCCTGCAGGAAGACCCCGCGGGTGAAGGCCAGGCGGTTGTAGACTCCGGTAAGGGTATCGGTGAGGGACTCGTGCAGCAGCTTCTCGTGTGCCACGGCGAGCTCGGCGTGGGCGGCGTTGGTCTCGCGCCGCGCTTCCTCCAGGAGCATCAGCACCATGCCGAAGGCCGTGAGCAGCTCCAGCAGTGCGTCGAAGTAGCCGTTGAAGTCCGCCGCCAGTTGCACAAACGGGGTATAGGCCTGGAGCGTCAGATAGTGCTCCTTATATAAGGCGAGCCCGTACAACAGCCAGAGCAGTGCGTAGAGCATGAAGGAGACGCCGGTGACCCGGGTCCCCAGGCTGCGGCGCACCGGCGGCAGGCTGATGAGGCGCACGCCGGCGTAGAGCGGCACGGCCACGCAGAACGGCGCCTGCAGCAGCAAGAGTTCGTTGAGGTCCGCCGCCAGGGGGAAGGAAGCGAGCCCCGCCGCCAGCGCCGTGAGCCCGCCGTAGCGCACGAAGCTAGGGGACAGGCGCCCGTCGGCGTATTCCCGCACGCCGGTGACGAGCATGGCCAGGAACAGGAACTTGCCGAGCTGGTAGAGCAGCAGCAGGCCTGGCTGCAGCGCCGAGAGCTCGGCGCCCGTCAGGCGCAGGCGCGGCAGGCCGTAGAAATCCACCGCCAGGAAGCAGAGCGCTAGCAGCAGCGCCACCCAGGCGTAGGACCAGAACTTGAAGAACCGCGAACGGCGCCCGGCGTGGCGCTTGAGCAGCAGGAAAAACAGCCACAAAAGCCCGGTGATCCCGGCCTGCCCGAACAGACCGATGAAGGAAATCAGGGCCCAAAAATATTCTTGTGTCACGTTCCCTTTGGCCCGGGACGCGCTCCAGCCTGCGGCAGCAAGTATAGACCCACCGCAGGTCTTGGGGGCCCGAAACAGTGCGTCCGGCACTGGACAGTAGGGCCCCAAGCCTGCACACTGCGCGCGGACTTCTTGGCAATCAGGGTCGGATCCGGAACCCCGCTTAAAGACGGGACGGGTGAGACCGGGAGACATGATGGCGTTGGCCACCATGGTGGACCCGCGCGTGCCCAGCCGTGACGTGAGCCGGCAGGTACAGGCGGAACTCACCAACCTGCTCTACCAGAACACCCGCGGGATGCATCTCGCGGGTCTGGCTGTCGCTCTCCTGCTGGTCATCCTGTTCCGCGACAGCGCCGTGGACCGGGGTATCCTGTTCGGCTGGCTGTGCTCCGTCGCCTGCATCGAGCTCGTGCGGGGACTCCTGGGCCGGCGCTTCCGCCACCGCAGCATTCCCCTGAACGACGCCCGGGCCTGGCGGCGGCGCTTCACCATCAGCTCGCTGTTCTCCGCCCTCGCCTGGGGAGCGGCCGGAATCCTGCTGTTCCCGGCGGGGGACGTGCCGCACCAGCTGTTCCTCACCATGGTGGTGCTGGGCGCCTGCGCCGTGACCATGCCGGCCCTGGCGGCGGATCTCTTGTGCTACCTGGGCTTCCTGCTGCTGGCCGCGCTGCCGCTGGCGGCGCGCCTCATCGCCGCGGGCGGCGAGATCCCTCTTACCGCCGGCGTCATGTCCTGCGTCGGCGTGCTTCTGCTCACGCGCATGGCCTTCGGCATGCACAAGCGGCTCGTCGAACAGCTCAACATCCGCTTCGCGGCGGCCGACATCGCCGAGGAGCTGCGCGTCGAGATGTCCGACCGGCGCCGCGCCGAGGAACAGCTCACCCAGCTCGCCAATTACGACCCGCTCACCGGGCTCCCCAACCGCACGCTCTGCGAGCACAAGCTGGGGCGCGCTATCGCCCGCGCCCGCGGCGGCCACGCCCAGCTCGCCGTGCTGTTCGTAGACCTGGACCGCTTCAAGACCATCAACGATTCGCTCGGCCACGGCATCGGCGACGAGGTGCTGAAGCGCGCGGCCCAGCGCTTGCAGCGCTCGGTCACCGAGCGCGATACGGTGGCGCGGCTCTCGGGCGACGAGTTCATCATGCTCATCGAGGACACCGAAGACAAAGAGGACCTCAACATGCTGGCGGAGCGCATCCTGCGCGTCATCGCCAAGCCCATGCTGCTCGGCGAGACGGAACTGCGCATCACCGCCAGCATCGGCATCACGCTCTTGGCCGAGGACAGCCCGGACGTGAAGAGCCTGCTGGCCAACGCCGACACCGCCCTGTACCGCGCCAAGAAGCGCGGCCGGAACCGCGCCCAGTTCTTCACCCCGGACATGCACGAAGCCGCCATCCAGCGCCTCGGCCGCGAGGTGGAGTTGCGCAAGGCGCTACGACGCGACGAGCTCAGGCTGCACTACCA
>Ga0126373_10003621_pt1 | contig 11632 bp, 9 predicted proteins | sample PanSoiMetPlot_11_FD_92545 | JGI IMG/M metagenome (GOLD analysis project Ga0126373, IMG submission 92545) | Tropical forest soil microbial communities from Panama - MetaG Plot_11 | ecosystem: Environmental > Terrestrial > Soil > Tropical forest > Bulk soil | place: Panama | collected 2016-02-17
ATCACCCTGACAGCGGCGGGGTCCGAGCTCCTGCACGAGGCGCGCCGACTCCTCAGCCAGGCCGAGGATCTGGAACTCAGCGCCTCGTTGCTTGGTGACGCGGTAGCGGGCCGATTGACACTTGGCTGCTTTAGTGTGCTGGCGCCGTATGTGCTGCCTGCTCTGATGTCCGCGTCCATGGCCACCTACCCGGATCTGATCCTGGAGACCACCGAGGAGGCCCTGGACCAGCTGACGGCCGGACTTCGGGACGGCCGGATCGAGCTTGCTATTGGCTACGACATTGAGCTTGGGCCTGGGCTGGATACTCATCCCCTTTTCACCGTGCCGCCGCATGTCGTGCTGCCTGCCGATCACCGACTGGCCGGGCGATCACGGGTCCCCCTCGCAGCCCTAGCCGACGAGCCGCTGATCCTGCTTGACCTCCCGCATAGCCGGGATTACTTTGCCCGTCTCTTCGCGGCATCTGGGATCCAGCCCAAGATCGCTTATCGGACGCAGAGCGCGGATATGGCGCGGGCGCTGGTAGCCCGCGGCAGCGGCTATTGCGTGCTGAACCTCCGGCCGCGGTCGGCGGTCTCGGTGGACGGACGGCCATACGCAATGGTGCCGCTTGACGCGGGGCTGCCTGCGGCCAGCTCGGACCTCGCGGTAGTCCTCATGCATCCGAACGGGATCCGGCTTACTCGGCGTGCTCAGGCAGTGATCGAGCTGGCGGTGCAGATCGTCACATCGGCTTAGCCGAACTTGTTTATCTATTACTTCTGTTTTACAAATGCAGCTGCCTTTGCGCAGGCTGGAAGCCTCGAGGCGCACGGAGGCGCTTCCCCGATGGCCGGGAGTCCGCTAGGTGATCAGGACTAGTTGCGCAAGACCCGAAGCTCCGTCGGCGTTGGCGGCGGGAGCAGGCGTGCACAGCGGGCTCGTGCCTAGCATGCCGAGTCGGCCGATGGCCGGCCGGACATGAGCAATCCGCAGCCGCGAGATTGCGGTCGAGCTCAGACAGTAGCCGTGCCGACGTAACCGGCCTGCAACATGCGAGATCCGCAGTGGCGCTGGCCAGGCATGGCATCCGCTCCACACGCCCCACAGAAGGAAGACATGAGCATCGAAGAAATCGAAGTTGTCGTCGTCGGCGGTGGCCAGGCCGGTATAGCAATGAGCGAGCACCTCAGCGATGCCGGCGTGCCGCACGTCATCCTGGAGCGGGAGCGCATCGCCGAGAAGTGGCGCTCAGCGCGCTGGGACTCGCTGGTGACGAACGGGCCCGCGTGGCACGACCGGTTCCCAGGCCTCGAGTTCGACACCGACCCGGACTCTTTCGTGCCGAAGAAGCAGGTCGCCGACTACTTCGAGGCCTACGCGCGAAAGATCGCGGCGCCGGTCCGTTGCGGGGTAGAGGTGACCTCAGTGCAGAGGAACAGCGGGCGCCCCGGCTTTACGGTAGAGACCTCCTCGGGGAACCTCGAGGCCCGCTTCGTGGTTGCGGCGACCGGACCGTTCCAGAAGCCGGTAGTCCCGCAGATCGTTCCTTACAATGCCGGCATCGAGCAGATCCACTCCGCCGCCTACTGCAACCCACAGCAGCTCCCCCGAGGCAGTGTGCTCGTGGTTGGCGCTGGGTCCTCCGGCGTTCAGATCGCCGCCGAGCTCCAGGAGTCGGGTCGGCACGTCTACCTGTCCGTTGGTCCGCATGATCGGCCGCCCCGTCGCTATCGGGGGCGGGACAACGTCTGGTGGCTCGGCGTCCTCGGCAAGTGGGAGATGTCAACCCCGCCCGTGGGCGCTGAGCATGTGACTATCGCGGTCAGCGGCGCGAAAGGCGGCCACACCGTCGATTTTCGCGACCTTGCCGCCAGGGGAGTCACACTCGTCGGCCTGACGGCCTCGTTCAATGACGGAACGGTGTGTTTCGATGCGGACCTGCGCGACAACATCGCGGCCGGTGATGCGAACTTCCTCACATTGCTCGACGAAGCCGACGCCTACGTCGCACTCAACGGACTCGACTTCCCCGAAGAGCCAGAAGCCCGAGTACTCGGTCCCGAGCCGGACTGCGTGACGAATCCCCTCCTCGAACTTGATCTCGCGAGCGCGGCCGTCACCTCGATCATCTGGGCGACCGGTTATGCCACTGACTTCGGGTGGCTGAAGGTCGACGCCTTCGATGAGAACGGGAGGCCGCAGCACCAGCGCGGTGTTTCAAGCGAGCCCGGCGTCTTCTTCCTGGGACTACCCTGGCTGTCCCGACGAGGATCAAGCTTCATCTGGGGCGTGTGGCATGACGCCAAGTACATCGCCGACCAGATCTCTATCCAGCGCGGCTACACCGCTCAAGGAAGCATCTCCAGCCTGTCCGACATCCTCGCCGAGAGCCGCTGACCATGAAGCACACCCGAATCCGGCCCTTCAACACCAAGGACACCTACCCAGAGCAGGATCTCGACAACGACCTGTGCCAGGCCGTCGTCGCCAACGGGGTCGTCTACATTCGCGGCCAGATCGGCCAGGACCTCGATACTCGTGAGAACGTCGGCGTCGGTGACCTTGAGGCTCAGACCGACAAGGCAATGTCCAACATCAAGACGCTGGTCGAAGAAGCCGGCGGCACGATGGAGGACATCGTGAAGGTCGTGGTGTACCTGACCGACATCCGATTTCGCGCGACGGTCTACCGCGCCATGGGCAAGTGGCTCCGAGGGGTTCACCCGGTCTCGACCGGCCTCGTGGTTACGGCCCTCGCGCGCCCAGAGTGGCTCGTCGAAATCGACGCCACCGCAGTCCTCTCCACCGAGGCCGGCGCGTGACGTTTTCGATGGTGGCCCGCGACGCAGCTAGCGGTGCGTTTGGCGCGGTGACCTGTTCGTCGTCCCCGGCGGTCGCGGCGCGTTGCGTGCATCTGGCCGACGGCGCTGGAGCTGTGGTATCGCAGAACGTCACCGACCCGCGCCTTGGCCCCAAGGTGATCGACCTGCTCAAGGACGGTATCGACGCGGCGACGGCAGTCGCCACCGTCGTGGCCAACGAGAGGTTCACCGAGTTTCGCCAGCTCATCGCCGTCGATACCGACGGGCGAACGGCTATCCACACCGGCCGCGACGCGCTCGGCGTGGTTGGCGAGTTCGCCGTCGACGATGCTGCCGCAGCCGGCAACCTGCTGGCCACACCGCACGTCCCGAAGCGAATGGTCGATGCGTGGCTGGCCGCCGACGGCGCAGTCGAAACTCGCCTGCTGGCTGCCCTCGCCGCGGCTATCGCTGAAGGCGGCGAGGCCGGGCCCGTCCACTCCGCCGGCCTGTCGGTTATCAATGGCTCCGGCTGGCGCGTTACCGACCTGCGCGTCGACTGGTCAGACGACCCGTTGGCCGACCTCACCGCGCTGCTGGACGTCTGGCTTCCCCAGCGTGACGACTACGTCACAAGAGCGCTGAACCCGTCGGCGGCGCCGTCGTACGGCGTCCTGGGCGACGAATGATGGATATCAAGGAGCCCATCGCCCGGAACGTCGGCGCCGGCGCCGATTCCCTGATCGCACTGTCGGAGCGGATCCACTCGCATCCGGAGACCGCATGGGAAGAACACCGGGCAGCGGCCTGGGTCGCGGAGGCGCTCGACGCCGGAGGCTTCGACGTCACCGCGTCGTATCTCGGCCTGGAGACCGCGCTGCTCGCAACCGCCGGGTCCGGGCCGTTCCGCGTCGGGATCTGCGCAGAATACGACGCCCTTCCCGGGCTCGGCCACGCATGCGGCCACAATTTGATCGCCGCGACGTCTGTGGGCGCATCGCTCGCGCTGGCCCCGCTGGCAGACGATCTCGGCATCACTGTCGAGCTCTACGGGACACCTGCCGAGGAAGGCGGCGGCGGAAAGATCGAGATGCTCGACCGTGGCGCGTTCGCGGGACTCGACCTGGCCATGCTGGCTCACCCAGCACCAGTCGATGTCGCCGAGGCGCGGCCGTTCGCGGTGTCTCATTCGCGTGTGGAGTACCGCGGCAAGGCCGCGCATGCGGCGGCATACCCGGAGCAAGGCGTCAATGCCGCCGACGCGTTCATTATCGCCCAGACCGCCATCGGCCTCCTGAGGCAACAGCTCCCAGATGGCGTGCGCGTCCACGGCATCGTCACTCATGGTGGCGAGGCTCCCAACGCGATTCCGGAGCTAACCCAGGGTCGCTGGTACATCCGAGCCGAGACGCTCGCGGACCTTGCCGAGATCGAACCGCGGGTGCGGCATTGCTTCGAAGCCGGTGCGCTGGCAACAGGCTGCGAGCTCGGGGTCACACCGGAAAGCAAGCCGTACTCCGAGTTCCGTACCGATGGTCGCGCCCTGGCCGCCTACCGGCGCAACGCTGAAGCTCTGGGCCGCTCGTTCGCGGGCGCCGACGTCGCCGCGCGCATGAACCGGGCATCCACAGATATGGGCAACGTGTCCCAGGTAGTGGCAGCCATTCACCCGTACGTGGGCATCGGCTCCCTGCCAGCACTCAACCACCAGCGGGAGTTCGCCGCGCACTGCGTCGGCGGCCTCGCTGAGCGCGCGCTCCTCGATGCTGCCGTAGCGCTGGCCTGGACGGCCGTCGACTCAAGAGCGAAGGCCAGCCACGTGGATTGATGGCCGCCCCTCAAGCCAGTTCTAACGCCGGAAGCCAGAGTGGTGAGCACCATCAGCTGCCGTCGCTCTGCTGAATCACCGCTCTGATGGTCGCCCTGACCGGCAGCGTTATCTTCCTGCCGAGTGCCGCTGTCGCGATCGCTGAGCAGACCTGCGCGGACCTCGCGCCACCGGAGAGGGCACACTGATCTGACTGTCGGTGGCCAGGTCCAGGTAGGCAAGGATCCTCGCGATCGCGTTGTCCCGGCTGACCGCGCTGTTGTTGCTTGTCAAGTGCAGGTCGAAGGCATCTTCGAGCGCAACGACTGTCTCGGCGATCTCCCGGGCGCCACCGCGCAGCTCGAATGCGCCCGCGCCGGCGCCCTCGCTGAGAATGCCCTCGTACAGGTCGACTTCGCGCTCCCATAGCCGGGCCAGCAGCGCGGCGTGCACCGGGTTGCGGGCGGCCGCTGCATGCAGCTCGTAAATGACCTGCCAGGTCGGAGTCTCTCGCTCGTCGGGGACGCCCTGGCTGACCGCGACGCGCAGCCTCGCCGCCGGATCGCTGACATGCTCGGTCGCCCGGACCCGATCCCAGTAGAAGACCTCCAGCGCACGTTGGTGCACCTCAGTCAGCAGGTCCTCGACGTTCGGGTAGTAGTACAGCACCGAGCCGATCGTGATCCCTGCCTCGTCGGCGATGTGCTTCAAGCGCAGACCAGCAAGACCGCGGGCGGCGATCGCACGGCTCGCGGCCTCGACTAGCTGATCCCGACGAGCCTCCTGGCGGCGGGGTCGCGCCACAAGCATCACCTCAGCCGATGTCTTACCTCGGAGAAACCGTACTAGCTACTTCCTGGCGGCAGTTGACAGCCTACAGAATTTATTCATTAACTACTTTATTAATGAATCCGGCTGCTGCCACGCGGAGACGCGGGGGAGGCACGACACCACTAGGAGGCCGAAGTGCATCGGAGCCGAGCCGACTGGCAGTCGATCGCCGACGGGATCTCCTTCCGCACCGGCGCGTTCGTGCATGGCGGGTTCAGGGCGGCGCGGGACGGCCGGACAAGACCGACCATCGATCCCGCGAGCGGCCGCGAGCTGGCCCCGGTTGCCGAATGCGATGCGGTCGACGTCGATGACGCCGTCCGCTCGGCGCGCCAAGCGTTCGAGTCAGGGACCTGGTCACGAGCCGACTCCTCGGCCCGCAAGGCGGTGCTGCTGCGACTCGCCGACCTCGTCCTCGCTAACGCGGACGAGCTAGCAGTCACGGACTCGCTGGACATGGGCAAACTCGTCACGGATGCAGCTGCGATCGACATCCCGGGCAGCGCCGCGATTCTCAGCTACTACGCCGAGGCTGTCGACAAAGTGGCGGGCGAGATACCGGCGACGGCGCCGGGCAACCTGGCCCTGGTGCGGCGTGTGCCGGTCGGGGTGGTGGGCGCGGTCGTGCCCTGGAACTTTCCGCTCGAGATGGCGGTCTGGAAGCTGGCGCCCGCGCTCGCAGCCGGGAACAGCGTCGTGCTCAAGCCCGCTGAGCAGTCCCCGCTGTCTGCCCTCCGGCTCGCCGAGCTGGCGACCGAGGCGGGGCTGCCGGACGGAGTGCTCAATGTCGTGCCAGGTGCCGGCCCTACGGCTGGGCAGGCTCTGGGCTTGCACCCGGACGTAGACGTGATCGCGTTCACCGGCTCGACGCAGACCGGACTGAAATTCATGATCTACGCCGGGCAGTCGAATCTCAAGCAGGTCTGGCTCGAGTGCGGCGGCAAGAGCCCGAATCTGGTCTTCGCCGACGTGGATGACCTGGAAGACGCCGCCGCGCACGCGGCCCGCGGCGTCTTCGGCAACGCCGGCCAGGTGTGCTCGGCGAACTCACGGCTGCTGGTCCAGCGCGACATCCTCGGCCCCTTCATCGATGCGGTCGTCAGGCACGCCAAGGGCATCCGCGTCGGCCATCCCTTCGACCCGGAGTCGAGCATGGGGCCTCTAGTCAGCCGCGAGCACACCGACCGCGTCGCCCGCTACCTCTCAGAAAGCGCCCGGGCAGGCAGCGTGCTCGCCGGCGGCCAGCGCATCCGCATCGAGGACTCGGACTGCTACGTCGAGCCGACCATCGTGGGCGGTCTCCCCGCCGGCAACGCCGTCCTGCGCGACGAGATCTTCGGCCCGGTCCTCGCGCTGATCCCGTTCGGCAACGAAGACGAGGCCGTCGCGATCGCGAACAACACCCCCTACGGGCTCGCTGCGTCGGTCTGGACCCGCAATATCGCCCGCGCCCACCGGGTGGCCGACCGGCTGCACGCCGGCACGATATCGGTCAACACCGTGGACGCACTCGGACCGACAACACCGTTCGGCGGGTTCAAGGCGTCCGGGTTCGGCCGCGACCTCTCCCTGCACGCACTCGACAAGTACACCGGCCTCAAGACCACCTGGGTCCGGTACTGACTGGCCTAACGCCGCACAACCACGCCACCTACATGCCTCCGATAACAGAAAGCACGACATCGATGACTCTGGCCCAGCGCGACCGCGCCCACATCATCCACCCGTACCTGCCTGCAACAACATCCGAGCGGGTGATCATGACCCGCGGCAGCGGCTGCACCCTTTATGACGACGCTGGCCGGGAGTACCTCGACGCTACTGGCGGCCTGTGGCTCGCCCAGGTCGGTCACGGGCGTGAGGAACTTGCCCGGGTCGCGGCCGACCAGATCAGGACACTTGAGTACTTCACCAGCTTCTGGGAGTTCTCGAACGACAAGGCTATCGCGCTCGCCAGCCGCCTCGCCGAGCTGGCGCCCGCCCCGATCAACCACGTCTACTTCACCAGCGGCGGCTCGGAAGGCAACGAGGCTGCGATCAAGATGGCCCGGTATTACCACTACCGCAACGGCCAGCCTCAGCGGAACTGGATCATCGCGCGGCGCAACTCGTATCACGGCATCGCGTACGGCGGCGGCTCAGCCTCCGGCTTCGACCTCTACCACGAAGGATTCGGGCCGATGCTGCCGCACGTGGCCCATGTCAGCCCGGCCTGGCCCTACCGCGCCGAACTGTATGACGGCCAGGATCCCACCGACTTCCTCATCGCCGAGCTCGAAGAGACCATCGCGCGGATCGGGCCGCACAACGTCGCCGCCATGATCGGCGAGCCGATCATGGGCGTCGGCGGCATGCTCGTGCCGCCGGACGACTACTGGCCGCGCGTCTCGCAGCTGCTGCGCAAGCACGGCATCCTGCTCATCCTCGACGAGGTCGTCACGGCCTACGGCCGCGTCGGCGAGTGGTTCGCAGCCCAGCACTTCGGCGTTGATCCCGACATCATCGTCACTGCCAAGGGCATCACCAGCGGCTACATCCCGCTCGGCGCGGTCCTTGTGTCCGACGTGGTGGCTGAAGCGCTTGGCCGCGAGCACGGGTTCCCCATGGGTTACACCTACAACGGGCATCCGACAGCCGCCGCCATCGCGCTCGCGAACATCGACATCATCGAGCGTGAGGGCCTGCTCAAGGCCGCCACCACGGTAGGCGCGTACTTGCACGCCGGACTCGCCACGCTCTGCGACCTCGAAATCGTCGGCGAGGTGCGCTACGTCGGCATGATGCACGCCGTCGAGCTGGTCCGCGACAAGCACACGCGCGAGCCGCTGCCGATGCCGCAGCCCACCTTGCCCGATGTGATCAGGCGCGAGACGGGCGTCATCGTCCGTGATTGCGCGCACAACCTGGTGCTGTCACCGCCGCTGGTGCTCAGCGAGGCCGAGGCCGACCGGGCGGTCGCAGCCCTCCGCGCCGTGCTGACCAGGACCAGCACCGACGGGCTCATCGCCAACCGATAGCAAGCCAGCACGCGCCCTCCCCACTTCACTCCAGGAGCCACTGTGACCACCACGAATCCCGACGAGACGCTGTCCTCGTCGACCCTGCATCGCCAGCGCCTCATGAAGAGCCTGCGGCTGACCGACATCGTCTTCCTGATCGTGGCCGCGGTGATCTCGATGGATACCATCGGGTCCATCGCCAGCGGCGGCGGTCAGGCACTGATCTGGGCCGTCGTGCTGGCCGGCACCTTCCTGATCCCGTATGCGATGGTATTCGCCGAGACTGGCGCGGCGTTCCCGCAGGAAGGCGGCCCCTACCAGTGGGTCAAACTGGCCTTCGGCCGGCCGTGGGCGGCGATCGCGACCGTCATGTACTGGATCACTAACCCGATCTGGCTCGGCGGCTCGCTCGCGTTCATCGCCGCGAAAACCTGGTCCGCATACGTCTTCGGAATCCGGCCCGGCAGCTGGCCCGACTACATCTTCAAGCTGGCGTTCATCTGGCTGGCGATTGAGCTCGCCGTCATCAGCCTGCGCACTGGCAAGAGACTGGTCAACGCAGGCGCCGTCATTAAGGTCATCGTGCTGGCCGCGCTTCCGGTCACGGCCGGTGTCTACGGCATCGAGCACGGCTTCCGCGGGCTGACGGCTGCATCGCTGCGGCCGAGTACGGCAGGTTTCCTAGCTATCCTGCCCGTGCTCATCTTCGCTTACGTCGGCTTCGAGGCGCCGAGCGGTGCCGCCGAGGAGATGTTCGACGCGCAGCGCGACACTCCACCCGCGATCCGCCGCGGCAGTGTGGTGTCGATGCTGGCCTACCTCGTACCGGTGCTGGCGATCGTGCTGGTCACCCCGGCAGGCAAGATCACCAACATTTCCGGCTTCATGAGCGCGGTTGCGCAGGTGTACAGCGTCTATGGCGGCGCAGGCCACGCGCTGCTGACCATCACTGCCGTAGCTTTCGTACTGGCGCTGCTGAACCAGGGCAGCGCGTGGATGATCGCCACCGACCGGATGCAGGCCATCGCCGCGGCTGACGGCGCGTTCTTCGGCGGATTCTTCGGCCAGTTCAGTCGCCGCTTGTACACACCTGTGCGCGTCAACCTGATGTCTGGCGTGGTGGCGACCGTCTTCATGGTGGCGGCCACATTGATCGTCAGCGGAAGCTCGGCGGCGGTTTTCGGCGTTGTCCTCAACTGCGCTATCTCAACGCTGTTGATGAGCTACCTGATCATCGTTCCCGCCCTGGCAAAGCTTCGTTTGGCACATGCCGAAACGCCGCGGCCCTACCGGGTGCCCGGTGGCACTCGCGGGTTCCTCGCGCTGGCCGGCGTCGTCTTCGCGTACGTGGTCGTCGGCAACGTCGTCGCCGTGTTTCCCAGCGCGCTGGACAACCTGCTCGGCATTTCCTTCTCGTTCGAGCAGTCCTGGGGCGTGTCAGAGGGTCAGTTCGAGCTCTTCACGGTGGGCACGCTCGGCGCCGTGGTCGTGCTCGGCCTTATCGGCTACTTCGCGGCGAGCCAGATGCGGCGCGTCGCCGGAGCGGCAGGCGATGAGAGGGCCGGGCACGCCGGGCCGGCGATCGCGGCAGAGGGAAGCGAGGCGTAGGAGGTGAAGATTGGTGTTGTCAGGGAGATCAAGCCACAGGAGCGCCGGGTCGCATTGACCCCGGCCGGAGTGCGAGACCTGCTTGGGCGCGGCCACGAGGTCGTTGTCGAAGCAGGAGCTGGCGAGGGCGCCGGATTTCCCGACGAGATCTACGCGGTGGCTGGCGCGCGCCTCGCCGGCAAAGCGGCGGCCGTGTGGGAGACAGCGGACCTGCTGCTCAAGGTGAAGGAACCGCTGGCACCGGAGTATCGTCTGCTGCGGCCCGGCCTGACGTTGTTCACCTACTTGCACCTGGCTGCGGCGCCGGCGCTGACGCTGGCGCTAGCGGAGTCAGGCTGCACCGCCATCGCGTACGAGGCGGTGCAAACTGACGACGGCCAGCTTCCGCTGCTCGCCCCCATGAGCGAGGTGGCGGGCCGGCTCGCCGTCCAGGTCGGCGCCACCGCCCTGCTGGCCCAGAACGGCGGCGCCGGACGGCTGATCGGCCCCGTCCCTGGGGTGCCGCCCGCCCAGGTCACTGTGATCGGCGGCGGCGTCGCCGGCTATCACGCTGCCAGGGTAGCTCTGGGCATGGGAGCTCAGGTGACCATGCTGGAACGATCGGCAGACCGGCTCCGCCGTCTGGAGGAGCTCTTCGGCACGGCGGTCCAGCTGCGGATGTCCACGACCTCGGCAGCCGAGCATGCTGCGAGGTGCTCGGACTTGGTCATCGGCTGCGTCCTGGTGCCGAACGCGCGAGCGCCGCACGTGCTGACGCGCGCCTCGCTTGCCGCCATGCGCGAAGGCAGCGTGCTCGTCGACGTGGCGATCGACCAGGGCGGTTGCTTCGAGACCTCGCGGCCGACGACGCACGCCAGCCCCACCTTCCTGGTGGACGGCATCCTGCACTACTGCGTCGCGAACATGCCCGGGGCAGTGCCGATGACCTCGACGCTGGCCCTGACCAACGCGACCCTGCCGTACGTGCTCAAACTTGCTGACCTCGGCATCGATGCAGCGCTATCCGCGGACCCGGCCCTCGCTCGCGGCCTGTTCGTTCACGGGGGAGCGGTCACCAACGAGATCGTCGCAGCGGCGTTGAACGCGGAGCTGGTGAGCGCGTGACCGGCCCTGCCATGCGCCGCGAGCACGACCTGCTCGGCACCGCGGAGGTGCCAGCCGAAGCACTGTACGGGATCCACACGCTGCGGGCGCTGGGAAATTTCGCAATCTCGGGCGTGCCACTGGCCAGGCTCGATGACCTGATCAAGGGCATTGCGTCCGTCAAGCTCGCAGCCGCCAAGGCCAACCGCGACCTCGGCCTGCTGAGCCCTGCGATCGCAAACGCGATCATCAGCGCTTGCGAAGAGATTAGAGCAGGGCGATGGCATGAGGAGTTCGTGATTGACACCGTCCAGGGCGGCGCGGGCACCTCCACGAACATGAACGCTAACGAGGTCATCGCCAACCGGGCCATTGTGCTGCTGGGCGGAGTGCCAGGTGACTACGGCATGATCCACCCGCTCGACCACGTCAACCTCTGCCAGAGCACCAACGACATCTACCCGACTTCGGCGAAGCTTGCCGCTTATCAGGCGGCCGACCGATTGTTGCCGGCCCTC
>Ga0126373_10003622_pt1 | contig 11632 bp, 9 predicted proteins | sample PanSoiMetPlot_11_FD_92545 | JGI IMG/M metagenome (GOLD analysis project Ga0126373, IMG submission 92545) | Tropical forest soil microbial communities from Panama - MetaG Plot_11 | ecosystem: Environmental > Terrestrial > Soil > Tropical forest > Bulk soil | place: Panama | collected 2016-02-17
AGGCTCTGCACGCCCGAGACCGGTGCCTTCTTGTTGATGAAGTAGGGGAAGCGCATCTGGATGTGGCCCGAGGCGGAACCGAGCCGCTCGGTCATGTCCGTGAGCATCTCCTTGAAGCTGTCCACGGTGATCTCGCGCTCGTAGTTGTTGAGGATCTCCACGAAGCGCGACATGTGGGTGCCCTTGAAGTTGTGGGGCAGGTCCACGTACATGCTGAAGTTGGCGATGGTGTGCTGCTCGCCGCCGGCCCGGTCCTTGATGCGGATGGGGTGGCGGATGTCCTTGATGCCCACCTGGTTGATGGGGATGCGGCGCGTGTCGGCGCTGCCCTGCACGTCCTCGATGGGCAGGACGACCGCCTTCTTCTTGGCTTGTTCGTTCGGGGGATTCATCTCACGCTCTCCGACAGGCCGCTTCATCCGCGCTAGGGCCTATATAGGGTCTCAAGAGGGTACGCTCAAGGCTAAACCTGAGTGATTTACTAGGATACTCGCCCCGAGAGGGTATTTCCAGCCGGTAATTACCGGCCTTTGGCCACGCCGGTCTTGCGTGGAACAGGAGTCCGTTTGGCGAGCCAAGCCTCAATGGCCTGGCGGATGCCGTCCGGATCCAGGCCGGCGATCTTCAGGCATTCTTCCCGGGAGCCGTGCTCGATGAACTGGTCGGGTATGCCTAAGTTCAAGACCGGCATCTGCACGGAGGAGGCCGCGAGGAACTCGTTCACGGCGCTGCCGGCCCCGCCGGCCACCGCATGGTCTTCCACCGTAACGAAGCTTCCGTGGGTGTGAGCCAGCTCCAGGATCAGTTCCCCGTCCAAGGGTTTCACGAAGCGCATGTTCACCAGGGTCGCGTCCAGCGCCTCCGCTGCGGATTTCGCGTTCTCCACCATGGCGCCGAAGGCCAGCAGGGCGAGCTTCTTGCCGCGGTGGCGGATTTCCGCCTTGCCCACGGGCAGTGGCTTCATCTCCTGCTCGATGCGCACCCCGGGGCCGCGGCCGCGGGGATAGCGCACGGCGGCGGGGCCCTTCAGGGTCAGGCCGGTGTAGAGCATCTGGCGGCATTCGTTCTCATCCGCCGGAGCCATGAGCGTGAGGTTCGGCAGGCAGCGCATGTAGGCGTAGTCGAAGCTGCCGGCGTGGGTCGGTCCGTCCGGGCCCACCAGGCCAGCGCGGTCCAGGGCGAACAGCACCGGCAGGTTCTGCAGGGCCACGTCGTGCACCAGCTGGTCGTAGCCCCGCTGCAGGAAGGTGGAGTAGATGGCCACCACGGGTTTCATGCCCTCGGTGGCGAGGCCCGCGGCCAGGGTCACCGCGTGCTGTTCGGCGATGCCCACGTCGAAGTAGCGCTCCGGGAATTTCTCGGCGTATTCCACCATGCCCGAGCCTTCGCGCATTGCCGGTGTGATGGCCACGAGCTTCGGTTCCTTCGCCGCCATGTCACAGAGCCAGCGGCCGAAGACTTCGGAATACGTGGGCGAGCCCGCGGCCTTTTCCTGGATGACGCCGGTCTTGGCGTCGAAAGCGGCGGGGCCATGCCACTTGATGGGGTCCTTCTCGGCGGGCTCGTAGCCCTTGCCCTTGCGGGTCACCACGTGCAGGAACTGCGGGCCCTTCAAGGCGTGCATGTTCTTGAGGGTGCGCACCAGGGTGTGCAGGTCGTGGCCGTCCACCGGGCCGATGTAGTTGAAGCCCAGTTCCTCGAACAGCGTGCCGGGCATCACCATGCCCTTCACGTGCTCCTCGGAGCGCCGCGCCCATTCCTGCACCGGCGGCATGATGGAGAGCGCTTTCTTGCCGCCCTCGCGCAGGTGCGCGTAGACCCGGCCCGAGAGCACCTTGGCGAAATAGTTTGAGAGCGCGCCCACGTTGCCGGAGATGGACATGTCGTTGTCGTTCAAGACCACCAGCAGGTTCGCGTTCAGGCTGCCGGCGTGGTTCAGGGCCTCGAAGGCCATGCCGGCGGTCATGGCGCCGTCGCCGATCAGGGCTACCACGTGGCGGTCCTCGCCCTTCAGCTGCGCCGCGATGGCCATGCCGAGGGCCGCGCTGATGCTGGTGCTGGAGTGGCCCACGCCGAAGGTGTCGAACTCGCTCTCCGCGCGCGCCGGGAAGGGGGCGAGGCCGTGGAGCTTGCGGATGGTGCCGAGCCGGTCGCGCCGGCCCGTGACTACCTTGTGTGGGTAGGCCTGGTGGCCCACGTCCCACACCAGGCGGTCGCGTGGGGTGTCGAAGACGTAGTGCAGTGCGACGGTAAGTTCCACCACGCCCAAGCCCGCGGCGAAATGGCCTCCCACGCCGCTCACGGTCTTGATGAGATAGGCCCGCAGCTCGTCTACCACCTGCTGCAGCTCGGCTTCGTTCAAGCCGCGCAGGTCCGCGGGGGACCCGATGCGGGCGAGCAGGGGAAATTCGGCGACTGTGGTCATGGGGGCCCGGCGGCGGTCAGGGGCCTATTATCCGGGCTTTTGCCCCGGGCCTTCAACCGAGTCTTGGGATGCCACTCAGTAATGGGCAATAACGTCCAGGACCACCAGGCGCTGGTTGTTCGTCCGGCGGCCGTTGTAGGCCGGCAGGTTGTAGGAATGGTCGAAGCGTAACTCCGGCCGCACCTGCAGGTCCGGCGTCACCCAGCGGGTCAGCCCCAGGGTATGGGTCGAGTAGTGGGTGGCGTAGCCGGTGCGTTGGCCCTCCGCGTCGTTGTAGTACTCGTTTCGGAAGGACACAAAAGTCTTGTCCGACAGCTTGATGTTGAGGTAATTCACTACGCCGTATTCCGGCGCATTTCCCGGCGGGAAGCCCAGTACGTTCCGTTCCCACATGCGATAGGCCTCCGTGAGGATGGAGAGATCCTCGCTGAACCGATGGCCCCAGGTAATCACGTATTGCTGCAGGTTGTTGTAATTGGCGTCCCCCTTGTTGAAGGAGTTGGCGCAGGGATAGAGCATGTCGTTGTTGTCGTCCGAGACCCAGCGCACGCAGACGGAGCCGGTCAAAGTCCTGTCGCGTTCCCAGCAAGCGGTGTCGGGGCTGCAATTGACTCCCACCTGCAGCACCCAGTTCTTGTTGAGCTGCGTGGTGGTAATGACGCCCATCTGGGTGAAAGGATCAACCGTATACAGAATGGAATGCGTGATGAGGTAGTTCTGAGGCGAGAACTGGGCCTCAATGTCCGGCAGCGACAGGAAGCGCCCCACGGTGATCTGCATGCCCTGGGCTACGCTAGGGATGTAGACGTCGCCGTAGAAGATCATCGGATCCAGGCCGTAATACTTGTTTTCCTCCAACTCCCAGCTCATCACGCCTTGGGCCGCGGTGTAGTGATAGTCGTAACCGTAGAGCAAATCGAAGTGAAAACCCCAGTCCACGTGGTCCGTCTGCACCGTGTCCGGCATGCGCGCCACGCGGAAGATGGTCTGGTTCAGTACCAGGGCATCGGGGCGGGTGATGTAGGACACGGGGTAATTGGTCTGGTTGGAGGTGCTCCGGTTCACGGAAGGGTTGAGCCAGCCCAGGACCTCGATGCGGTTGTCGTCCATCCACTTGCCCAGGGCATCGCAACCCAGGGCCTGCTGCAGCGGTCCGCGGGAATCCTCGTCCGGCACGCCGATGGGATAGTCCACGCCGCCCAACTGCCACTCGGCGGAGGGGAAGGGCGGCGAGTCGAAGGGTGCGGGCAGGCCGCGGCGTCCTTGCGTAGGCGTGAGGTAGGCGGTGGACGGTGTCTTGCCGTCGGCGTCGTCGCGGTAGGCCTGGCTGAACCGCGAAAAGAATCCCTGCCCGCAGTCGTCCGCCCGGGCCGAGAAGGACCATGAGGCGAGCAACAGGAGCCCCAGCGCCAAGGCCGTCTTCAATACCCCGTGATCGGACATCTTTTGTCGTCCTTCAGTTTTCCCGCGAAACGATGTATTCCGCCAGCCAGCGCAGAGGCTCCGCCGCGCTGCTCAGGGGATCCAGCGCCGCCACCGCGTCGTCCCGGAGTCCCCGGGCCCGCTGCTTCGAGCGCTCCAGGCCAAGGATGCTCGGGTAGGTGGCCTTGTTACGGGCGGAATCGGCACCGGCTTTCTTGCCGAGGGTTTCGGTCTCACCTTCCACGTCCAGGATGTCGTCCTGGATCTGGAACGCGAGCCCCACGCATTTGGCGTAGCGGTCCAGTGCGGTGAGCTTCGCGGCTTCGAGGCCCGGCGCGCTCTGGGCCGCGAGCAGCACGCTGGCGCGGATCAAGGCGCCGGTCTTGTGGATGTGCATGAGTTCCAGCTCGGCGAGATCGAGGCTGCGGCCCGCGGCGGCCAGATCCATGGCCTGGCCCCCCGCCATGCCGGCGGAGCCGCTGGCCGCGGCCACGCTGCGCAGCATCTCCACCCGCGCCGCGGGTGTCGCCGCCATGGTCTTGTCGTCCGCCAGGATCAGGAAGGCCAGCACCTGCAGGGCGTCGCCCGCGAGGATCGCCGTGGCCTCGTCGAAGGCGATGTGCACCGTAGGACGGCCCCGGCGCAGCTCGTCGTCGTCCATGGCCGGCAGGTCGTCGTGGATGAGCGAATACGCGTGGATGATCTCCACCGCCGCCGCCGGTCCGTCCAGCTTCTCGGGCGGGACACCCAAGGTTTCCCCGGTGGCGTAGATGAGCAGGGGGCGCAGCCGCTTGCCGCCGCCCAGCACGGCGTAGCGCATGGCGCGGTGGAGGCTTTCCGGGGGTTTATCCGCCGGCGGCAGCCAGCGGTCCAGGACTTTCTCAATGCGGGAGGAGTACTCCGGCACTCGCAGCTTGAAGCTTGAACTCATTCGTCCTCTTCGGATTCGAAGGGTTCCAACTTGCCGGTCTTCTCCGAGAGTTTCTCGACTTTGAGTTCCGCCTGTTTCAAGGCGGTCTGGCACTGGCGGGTGAGGCTGATGCCCAGCTCGAAATGCTTGAGCGCCGCCTCCAGGCTCAAGTCGCCCTTTTCTAGGGTGGTGACGATGGTTTCCAGTTCCGCCAGGGCTTTCTCGAAATCCGGGGCGGCGTCGGGTTTGGGGGCTTTGGCCACGGGTCACCTCTTTATGGGGCGGGCACGATACGCGCGGCCCCCGACAGGGTCAAACGAGTTGTTGACATAGATTTTTTGGAGGACTAGAGTTTAGACTTAGTCTAAACGCCAGGTACCTAGCTTCAGGGGGCCTGGGTTCCTGAGTTGGACCATCCGGAGGCAATCATGAGCAAGTTGAAAGGCAGCAAGACCGAGGAAAACCTCAAGGCCGCGTTCGCGGGCGAGTCCCAGGCGAACCGCCGCTACCTCTACTTCGCCAACAAGGCGGACGTGGAGGGTTACAACGACGTATCCGCCGTGTTCCGTTCCACCGCGGAAGGCGAAACCGGCCACGCCCACGGCCACCTGGAGTACCTGGAGGCGGTGGGGGATCCCGCCACGGGCCTGCCCATCGGCGGCACCGACAAGAACCTGAAGGCCGCCATCGCCGGCGAGACCCACGAGTACACCGACATGTATCCGGGCATGGCCAAGGCCGCCCGGGAGGAAGGCTTCGGCGAGATCGCCGATTGGTTCGAGACCCTGGCGAAGGCGGAGCGCTCCCACGCCAACCGCTTCCAGAAGGCCCTGGACACCCTGGGTAAATAAGCAAGCACGGCCTGCTCGAGGTGATGAGATTGGATAAGGAGGCGCTTTGGCGCCCCCCTATCTTCACTGCACGCATTCGGGAGAGAGTGGATGTCGAAAGGTGGTGAGACCAGGCGAGAAGGCGGCCTCGAGGCCCCCACGCGCCACGCCATCGAGTGGCAGAAGCCCGGGTTTTGGGAAGAAGCGGACCTCACCAAGGAACTGGAGCGGGTCTTCGACATCTGCCACGGCTGCCGGCGCTGCTTCAGCCTGTGCAATTCCTTCCCGACCCTGTTCGATGCCATCGACAATTCTCCGACGCTGGAGTTGGACGGCGTAGACAAGAAGGTCTATTGGGAGGTGGTGGACCACTGCTACCTCTGCGACATGTGCTACATGACCAAGTGTCCCTACGTGCCGCCCCATCCCTGGAACGTGGATTTCCCGCACCTGATGCTCCGGGCCAAGGCGGTGAAGCTCAAGCGGGAAGGAGCGAGCTTCCGGGACCGGTTGCTCTCCTCGCCGCAGAAGCTGGGGCAGTTCGCCGGCATCCCCATCGTGGTGCAGGCAGTCAATGCGGTGAACAAGAACGGCCTGGCCCGCAAGGTGCTGGACAAGACCTTGGGCATCCACCCGGATGCGGTAGTGCCGGAATTCCACAGCGACACCGCCCGCAAGCGCCTGAAGGGGCACGAGCCCTTGAGCAAAGCTCCAGAGCCCGTGGAGGGCACTCAGGGCAAGGTGGCGCTCTATGTCACCTGCTACGGCAACCACAACCAGCCGGACATGGCCGTGGACCTGGTGAAGGTCTTCGAGCACAACGGCGTCCCGGTGCGGCTCACGCCCCAGGAGAAATGCTGCGGCATGCCCAAGCTCGAGATGGGCGACCTGGACAGCATCCGCAAGAACAAGGAAGAGAACATCCCCATGCTGGCGAAGCTGGTCGACGAGGGTTGGGACATCGTGGCGCCCATCCCCTCCTGCGTGCTCATGTACAAGCAGGAACTGCCCTTGATGTTCCCGGACGACCCGGACGTGCTCAAGGTGCGGGACGCCATCTACGACCCCTTCGAATACCTGATGCTGCGCCACAAGGCCGGCAAGCTGAAGACGGACTTCAAAGAGACCCTCGGCAAGATCTCCTATCACGTGCCCTGCCATCAGCGGGTGCAGAACCTGGGGCACAAGACCAAGGAGATGCTGGAACTGGTGCCGGACACGAAGGTCGAGGCCATCGAGCGCTGTTCGGGCCACAACGGAACCTACGCGGTGAAGAGCGAGTTCCACGAGGTGTCCATGAAGATCGGCCGGCCGGTGATGGGCAAGGTGGCGGAATCCGGCTGCGATCACTACATCAGCGACTGTCCCATGGCGGCGGAGCAGATCCAGAACGGCCTGCCGGACCGGAAAGAACCGGAATTACCGATGGAATTACTCAGGAAGGCGTACGGGTTATAAACTCAAGGCCGGATAAATCATCCAGGAGAAGGACATGTCCAGCGAGGGTTATCACGAGCCCATCGAAGAGTTGAACGACGAAGTGCGGGACTTCCACCGGGCGGTGGTGTCGCTTATGGAGGAACTGGAGGCGGTGGACTGGTACAACCAGCGGGTCGCCGCCTGCAAGGACATGGAGTTACGGCAGATCCTCGCCCACAACCGGGATGAGGAGATCGAGCACGCCTCCATGGTCCTGGAATGGATACGTCGCAAGAACAAGCGTTTCGACCACGAGCTGCGCGAATATTTGTTTAAGGACGGCCCCATCAAGGATCGTGAAGACTGACATGCAAACCGCTATGCAGAAGCTCGAACGCAAGGACCTCATGAGCCTGGAGGAATACTCCCAGAAGCGGACCGCGTTCCGCGAGCAGATCATTGCCCACAAACGAGCCCGCACCCTTCACATAGGTCCGCACCTGACCCTGCTCTTCGAGGACCGGCTGACCATGCAGTACCAGGTGCAGGAGATGCTCCGGGCCGAGCGCGTCTTCGAGGCGGTGGGCATCCAGGAGGAGATGGACGCCTATAACCCCCTGATCCCGGACGGCGCCAACTGGAAAGCGACCCTGCTCATCGAGTACGCGGATGAGGACGAGCGGCGCAAGGCGCTGGCGAAGCTCATCGGCATCGAAGACCAGGTGTGGCTGCAGGTGCCGGGCTTCCCCAAGCTGCACCCCATCGCCGACGAGGATCTGGAACGGGAGACGGAGGAGAAGACCTCCTCGGTGCATTTCCTGCGCTTCGAGCTGACGCCGGAAATGGTGCAGGCGCTGAAGGCGGGCGCGGCCCTCGACGCGGGTGTGGACCACACCAATTACCGTCACGAAGTGAAGCCGGTAACGGATGCGTTGCGCAAATCCCTGGTCGCTGATTTGGCCTGATTTCCCTGCACAAAGCCTAAGTTCAGGTTAGAATCCCCGGCGAATCCAGCCCGAGGGTATTCCGACCGCATGGCCGCAAAGTACGATGCCGAAGACATCGAGGTCCTCTCCGGCCTCGACCCGGTGCGCAAACGCCCGGGCATGTATACCGACACCTCCCGCCCCAATCACTTAGCGCAAGAAGTCATCGACAACAGCGTCGACGAGGCCATTGTCGGCCACGCCAAGAAGATCGAGGTCATCGTCCACAAGGACGGCTCCCTTTCGGTGAACGACGACGGCCGCGGCATGCCCGTGGACGTGCACCCCAAGGAGAAGGTCACCGGCGTCGAGCTCATCCTCACGCGCCTGCACGCGGGCGGCAAGTTCTCCGACAAGAATTACCAGTTCTCCGGCGGTCTGCACGGCGTGGGCGTCTCCGTGGTGAACGCGCTCTCCTCGAAGCTCGAGGTCTGGGTGAAGCGCGGCGGCAAGCGCTGGCACATGGGCTTCAAGGACGGCAAGCGGGTCACCAAGCTCGAATCCCAGGGGGAGGTGGGCAAGGCCAACACCGGCACCCTGCTGCGCTTCTGGCCCGACCCCAAGTATTTCGATTCGCCGAAGTTCTCCATCCCCAAGCTGAAGCACGTGTTGCGCGCCAAGGCGGTGCTCTGCCCGGGTCTCACGGTCAAGTTCATCAACGAGCAGACCCTGGAAAAGGAGGAGTGGCACTACGTCGGTGGCCTCAAGGACTACCTGATCGAGTCCCTGGAGAAGCGCGAATACCTTCCGGACGAGCCCTTCGTGGGCGGCGTGGCTTCCGGCAAGGAGGCGGTGGACTGGGCCGTGGTGTGGCTGCCGGAAGGTGGCGAGGTGTTCAACGAGAGCTATGTGAACCTCATCCCCACCATCCAGGGCGGCACCCATGTGAACGGCCTGCGCACCGGCATTACCGACGCGGTGCGGGAGTTCTGCGAATTCCGCAACCTCGTGCCACGCGGCATCAAGCTCGCGCCCGAAGACATATGTGATAAGGCGGCCTACGTGCTGTCTTTGAAGATGAACGACCCGCAGTTCTCGGGCCAGACCAAGGAGCGCTTGTCCTCCCGCGAGTCCGCCAATTACGTGGGCGGGGTGGTGAAGGATGCGCTCGCCCTCTGGCTCAACCACCACACGGAAGCAGGCGAGCAGATCGCCCAGCTGGCCATCGAGAGCGCCCAAGAGCGTCTCAAGGTGGCGAAGCAGGTGGTGCGCAAGAAAGTCTCCGCGGGTCCGGCCCTGCCAGGCAAGCTTGCGGATTGCACCAGCGGCGACCCCAAGCAATCGGAGCTCTTCCTGGTGGAAGGCGACTCCGCCGGCGGCTCGGCGAAACAGGCCCGGGACCGGGAGTTCCAGGCCATCCTGCCGCTGCGGGGCAAGATCCTGAACACCTGGGAAGTGGAGCCGGGCCAGATCCTCGCCTCCGAGGAAGTGCACAACATCAGCGTGGCGTTAGGCGTCGAGCCCGGTTCGTCCAAGCTCGAGGGCCTGCGCTACCACAAGATCTGCATCCTGGCGGACGCGGATTCCGACGGCAAGCACATCGCGACGCTCCTCTGCGCGCTCTTCGTGCGCCATTTCCGGCCGCTGGTCTCCGCCGGCCACGTGTTCGTGGCCATGCCGCCTCTCTTCCGCATCGACATCGGCAAGCAAGTGTTCTACGCCCTGGACGAGAGCGAGAAGAAATCCGTGTTGGACAAGGCCGTGAAGGACAAACTCAAAGGCAAGGCACTGGTGACCCGCTTCAAGGGCCTGGGGGAGATGAGTCCTTCGCAGCTTAGGGAGACCACCATCGCGCCGGATACCCGGCGGCTGGTGCAGCTGACCCTCGAAGCCAAGGACCAGACGGACAAGCTCATGGATATGCTCTTGGCGAAGAAGCGCGCATCGGACCGCAAGGATTGGTTGGAGAAGAAGGGAAATCTGGCGGAAGTGTGATTTAAAGGTAGCGAGCCATGGCTGAACAAATGTTTACCGTCAAAGGCGCCGAACAGCAACCCCTGAGAGAGTTCACGGAAAAAGCGTACCTGGATTACTCCATGTATGTGATCCTGGACCGAGCGCTGCCCCACGTGGGCGATGGCTTGAAACCCGTGCAGCGGCGCATTGTCTTCGCCATGTCGGAGTTGTCGCTCGACTGGCAGGCGAAGCCCAAGAAGTCCGCCCGCACCGTGGGCGACGTGATCGGCAAGTACCACCCTCATGGGGACGGGGCCGCCTACGAGGCCATGGTGCTTATGGCCCAGCCCTTCTCCTATCGCTATCCTTTGATTGAAGGCCAGGGGAACTGGGGTTCCACGGACGACCCCAAGTCCTTCGCCGCCATGCGCTATACCGAGGCCAAGCTCTCCCGCTACGCGGAAGTGCTCCTATCTGAATTGGCCCAGGGCACCGTGGACTGGCAGCCCAACTTCGACGGCACCCTGGAGGAGCCGAAGCTCCTACCGGCGCGCCTGCCGAATGTATTGCTTAACGGCACCACCGGTATCGCCGTGGGTATGGCCACCGACATCCCGCCCCACAACCTGAAAGAAGTGGCCAGCGCCTGTATCCATCTATTGGAAGACCCGAAGGCAACGCTCCGGGACCTGATGGAGCACGTGAAAGGACCGGACTTCCCCACCGAGGCGGAGATCATCACGCCTAAGTCCGAGATCCGGCAGATGTACGACTTAGGGCTAGGCAGCGTGCGGGTCCGCGCCAAGTGGGTGCGGGAGAAGGGCAGCGGCGAGATCATCGTCTCGGCCCTGCCTTACCAGGTTTCCGGCGCCAAGGTGCTGGAGCAGGTCGCCCTGCAGATGCGCAACAAGAAGCTCCCCATGGTGGAAGACCTGCGGGACGAGTCGGATCACGAGAACCCCACGCGCCTCGTGATCGTGCCGCGCTCCAACCGGGTGGATTCCGAGGAGTTGATGGCGCACCTCTTCGCCACCACGGATCTCGAACGCAGCTATCGGGTGAACTTCAACGTCATCGGGCTGGACGGCCGCCCGGCGGTCAAGAGCCTGAAGGACATGCTGACGGAATGGCTGGAGTTCCGTCTCAAGACCGTGACCCGTCGCCTGGAGTTCCGTCTCGACAAGGTGCAGAAGCGCCTGCACATCCTGGCGGGCATGTTGACGGCCTACCTCAACATCGACGAGATCATCGCCATCATCCGCAAGCACGACGAGCCCAAGCCCGTGCTCATGAAGAAGTTCCGGCTCTCGGACATCCAGGCGGAAGCGATCCTGGAACTGAAGCTGCGCCACCTGGCGAAGCTGGAGGAGATGAAGATCAAGGGCGAGCAGAAGGAGCTGGCGGCCGAGCGCAAGTTCCTGGAAGAAACACTCGCTTCCAAGGCCAAGCTCAAGAAACTCATCCGCACCGAGCTTGCGGCGGATGCCGAGACCTACGGTGACAAGCGACGTTCCCAGCTGGTGGAGCGGGCCCCCGTGGCCCAGGCCATCGATGAGACCCAGCTCCTGCCCACGGAGCCCACCACGGTGATTCTCTCCAAGGCCGGCTGGGTGCGGGCCGCCAAGGGCCACGATCTCGATCCGACGAGCCTCAGTTACAAGTCCGGCGATTCCTTCCTTTCGGCCGCTTACGGCAAGAGCAACCAGTCGGCGGTTTTCCTGGATTCCACCGGCCGCGCCTACAC
>Ga0126373_10003624_pt1 | contig 11629 bp, 14 predicted proteins | sample PanSoiMetPlot_11_FD_92545 | JGI IMG/M metagenome (GOLD analysis project Ga0126373, IMG submission 92545) | Tropical forest soil microbial communities from Panama - MetaG Plot_11 | ecosystem: Environmental > Terrestrial > Soil > Tropical forest > Bulk soil | place: Panama | collected 2016-02-17
GAATGTGCTGCAGGGGACGATCGTGAATACATTTATTGAGCAAGGGCATACGTATGTGATTGAGCAGCCGCAGGCGGAGCAAAGCCCATTTCCTAGTGGCGTGCAACTGCTTGCCGCGTCTCACTCCGATGCCGGAGATGTGCGGCGCAGCGAGCCGAACGAGGACAGCACCCTTGTCCTGCTTCTCCAGCGTGTGCACGAATCGATATCAGTGCCGTATGGAGTGTTTATCGTTGCCGATGGCCTGGGTGGTCACGATAATGGCCAGGTCGCCAGCCGCATGACAATCAATATTATCGCAGAGCGCATGGTGCGCGAATTACTGGCCGAGCCTCTGGAAGCCGAGAAGGATGGAGAATCCACCCAGCCGTTCGACGAGGATGCATTGATTGCGCTCTTTCGTGGCGCAATTGAAGACGCAAATACAGTGCTCTGCCAGAAGAACCAGCTTGATAAGACCGACATGGGCTCGACCATCACCGGTTTTATGGTTTCGGGGGAGCATGCGTATATTATCAATGTAGGGGATAGTCGTACCTACATGATGCGTGCCAGGCAGCTCTATCAACTGACGACCGATCATTCCCTGGTGGGGCAACTGGTGGCGAGCGGCCTGATCGAGCCAGATGATGTCTATACGCATCCGCAGCGCAGCCAGATTTACCGCAGCCTGGGAGACAAGCCAAATGTGCAGATCGACGTCTTCAAACAGCAGCTCCATCCCGGAGATATCCTGTTGAGCTGTTCAGATGGTTTGTGGGAAATGGTGCGCAATCCCCAGATTGAAAGTATCCTGGGCAGCGCGCCCGACCCGCAGACCGCCTGCGCACAATTGGTCGAAGCAGCCAATACAAATGGAGGAGAAGACAATATCAGCGCCGTTATCGTCGTTGTGCGCTGATGTATTCCTTTATGATGAGTATGATATACTGAGTCCAGCCAATACGAAAGGAGTTTATATACTATGCCCGGTGAGGTAACACTGGCGCACCAGGTCGGAAAGGACTTCATGCCAGTTACAGGTGGGAGCCAGGTGGCCTATGTTTTAGTCGAAGCCAAACCAACTGAAATGATGGCGCACGTGCGCATGCCATTGAATTTTGCCCTGGTACTTGACCATTCCGGCTCCATGAAAGGCGCCAAGCTAAGAAATGTCAAAGAAGCGGTCAAGATGGTGATCGACCGCCTGGAGCCGACCGATTATGTTTCGGTAGTCATCTTTGACGACACAGCTCAGGTCGTCATTCCGTCGCTGCCAGCGAACGATAAACCTGGGATGAAAGCGACTATCGACCAGATCCGCGACGCGGGGGGCACGACCATGTCCCTGGGCATGATCCAGGGACTCAATGAACTGCACCACTGGAACATTCCAAACGCAGTCAACCGCATGATCTTGTTGACCGATGGCGTGACCTATGGAGATTCGGACCGCTGCCGCCAGCTTGCCAGGGATGCGGCCGCCGCCGGCATTGCCATCTACCCGCTGGGTATTGGCGCTGACTGGGACGAAGAGCTGCTGGATTCGATTGGGCAGCTCAGCGGGGGCATGCCAGCCGAGTTTATCCGGGACCCGATGGACGCCCTGGGTATCTTCGAGCAGCAGTTACAGAGTGCGGTGGACGTGGCAATTCGCAACTCTACACTCATTTTGCGCTTGCCAGTTGGTGTTACAGCTAAAAAAGCAGTCAAAGTGCTGCCTATTATCAGCGATCTCGGCCAGTCAGTGCTCTCAGACCGCCAGATTGTAATTCCGCTGGGGGATTTGGAGAAGGACAAGCCGCAGTCGGTACTGGTAGAGTTGATGATCGACCCGCGTCCGGCTGGCCTCTTCCGTATTGCGCAGGCCGAACTCTCCTACGATGTTCCCACCACGAACCTGGTGGGCGAGAGACTGCGCGATGACATCAAGGTGACGTTCACAACGGATGCCAACCAGGCGGCTCCGGTGAATGCTTACGTCATGAACATGGCAGAAAAAGCCAACGCGCACCGCCTGGTGACCCGCGTCCTGGACGAATACAAGCGTACCGGTAAAGCCACAACACGCCTTGCGCCAAACGTAACGCGCGTGCTTGACGAGGAAACGCAGGCAGCCCTTGCACAAATCAGCCAGGGCCAGCAAATCTCACAAGAGCAGGTGAAGTCGATTGGCAATAAGACGCGCAAGCTGACGCAACGCCTGGACGACATCATTCCTTAGTTAGGCAAAGGTTTTTGTTTTAGGAGGATAGAGAACCATGACAGTACGATGTTCCCTAGGTCATGAAAATCCTGACGGCTCCGCATTTTGTGATGAGTGTGGCGAGCCGCTGTCGGGCGCGGCGCCAGTAGCGGCGGCGGCCGCCCCTCAAGCGGCACCAGCCGCTGCCGCCGCCCCGGCTGGGACTGAAATCTGCCCCTCGTGCGGAGCTGTGAATCCCGCGGGTGAGTCTTTCTGCTCAAACTGCGGTAGTATGCTCGGTGCTCCTGCGGCGGCGGCGGCCCCCGCCCCGGTGGATACTGCGACGCCAGCGGCTCCTGCGATGACCGCCGCCCCGGCAGCATTGACTGCGCGGCTGATCGTCGAGGCTGACAACCAGGAGTTCGATTTGGGCGGTAAAGATCTTGTTTTGATCGGTCGCGAGGATGCTGTGAGCAACATCTTCCCGGATGTGGACCTGACTCCGCACGGTGGGGAAGAGGGCGGCGTCTCGCGTATGCACGCGCGCATCTTTGTCGAGAACGGCCAGTATATGCTGGAAGATGAGAACAGCACCAATTTCACATTTCTCAACCGGCAGAAGCTTACCGCGAAGACGCCGACGCAACTGCATGACGACGATGAAATCAAGCTTGGCCGCGTACTCCTGCGCTTCAAGGAAGCATGATACTGGATCACCTGGGTGAGCTGAGAGATCGACCCATCCAGGTAAACCCTACCTTCTGCCTCGCAATTGACAGTTTGTAGGGATTTCCACTATAATCTACAAGAAATCCTAAGTGGAGGAGAAAGAAGGGTTTAATGAAACGTACCTGGCAACCAAAGCGCATTCCGCGTAAACGTGAACATGGATTTATGAAGCGCATGTCGACCCGCAATGGCCGCCGAGTGCTCAAATCCCGGCGTGCTAAGGGGCGCTGGCGACTGACCGTTTGATCTAGTGGCACTGAACCATGCATTACGCTTGCGAAGAAGTAGTGAGTTTCAGCGGGTAAGGCAGCAGGGGCGTAGTAGAATGTCCCGGCTGCTTATCCTCACATGGGTGCCAAATGATGTAGCAAAATTACGTGTTGGATTTGTAGTCAGCAAACGCATCGCGAAGCGTGCTGTTGACCGTAATTATCTAAAACGTCTGCTCAGTGAAGCGATGCGGGCCGCTCTGCCCCGGCTTCCGGGCGGATTAGATATTGTAGTGAGCGCCAGGCAGCAGGCGAGTTCGGCTGATTTGCGCACGCTGGAACAGGATATGCTTACGTTGTTACGCCAGGCGCACTTGCTTGAAGACAAGCCTGAAACGGATGCATTCAAAGGACATCGGCAGTGAAATATATCGCACTTTTTCTTATTCGTCTTTATCAGAACACCCTGTCGGTGATACTGCCTCCTTCGTGCCGCTTTACTCCCTCGTGTTCGCAGTACGGCTATGAGGCGATCCAGCGTTTTGGCTTCATACGTGGAGGATGGTTGACCGTGAAACGTGTAGGACGTTGCCATCCCTTTTATCATGGCAGTTTGTATGATCCAGTCCCAGAACGCCTGGCTGACTAGATCGAGGAAGGCAGGAACAATCTCGTGGCTCAGATAGGCACCTTTTTTGGATACATCTTTACCGACCCTATCTTTAATGTGTTGATGCTGCTCTATCACCTCTTTGGTGATCTGGGCCTCTCCATTATCGTCCTCACGGTCGTCATTCGCTTGCTTTTGTTCCCTCTGTACATGAAGCAGCTCAAGTCATCGAAGGCGATGCAGGCGATCCAGCCATTGATAGCCGATGTAAAGAAGCAATACCCCAAGGATCAGCGCGCCCAATACCAGGCGATGCAAGAGGTTTATAAAGAATATGGTGTAAGCCCGGCGGCGGGCTGCCTTCCTTTGCTGATCCAGTTGCCCGTGCTTTATGGCATGTTCTTTGCACTGAGAGCTGTCTTGAATGCTCACGGCCTCCCGGATGTTAATAACATTATCTATCCATTCCTGCCCAAATTTGCTGTTCTACCCAGTGTCAACCTCACCTGGTTTGGCTTCAACCTCAACCTCGGCAAGCCTGACCCGTCGCATATACTGCCGGTGCTGGCCGGTGTGGCAACCTTTTTGCAGTTGCGCATGTCTCAGCCCAGGAACGCCGCAGGCGCCAAAAATGCGATGACGCAGCAGATGCAGATCATGCAGTTCATCATGCCATTTGTCACCTTCTTCTTCGCATTAAATTTTCCTGCCGGCCTGGCGCTCTACTGGACAACCACATCGGTCTTCAGCATGGTGCAGCAGTACTTTGTGACCGGTTGGGGTTCGCTGACGGAGATGCCAAGCTTCCTGCAAAATATCCTGCCGAGCAGGAGTAACGGGGGCAGCAGGACCTATACTGGGGATCAGCGCAAAGCAGCGCAAATTCAGCAAAAAGCCGATGAGCCAGAGGCGGAAGTTGTTGGCAGCAATGGGCGAAGAGACCTCAAGCCGCAGTCAAACTCGTATGCGAATGGCTCGTCGCCTGCACGCCGCCGCTCGCGCAACAACAGCGCATCGGCTCGCCGTCGAGGTAACGCTCCAAAGAGGAATCCCTCGCGAAAATAAATGAAACAGCGCCTGTGATTAAAGTAAAGGGAGGCAACAAAACAGTGGATAGTATAGAGGCAAGTGGTAAAAGTGTTGATGATGCGGTATTGCAAGCTCTCGCACGCCTGGGAAAACGCCGTGACGAAGTAGAAATAGTGGTCTTGCAAGAGCCAACGCGCGGAGCCTTTGGCATAGGCAACAAAGAAGCACGTGTGCGGGTCAGTGTGCGCCCTACAAATAGCGGGGCTATCATCACCCCGCAAATGGCCGATGCCATACTCGGACCTGATGCCGAGATGTACGGTGAGGAAGAAGGCGAGTTTGACGATGAAGAATTTGACGAAGATGAAGAAAGCGAATTCGACGGCGAGGAAGAGGACGAGTTTGAAGAGGATGAGTTCGATGAAGATGAGATAGAGGAGGAGGAGCCTGTAGCGTCTTTCATCCCCGCGGGTGCTGCCAATCTCCCTGCGGATTTGCTCTCTGAGCTGGGCGATGTCAGCATAGCGCCAGGCGAAATGCAAGATGTAGAGAAGCCAAGCCGTGAAGATATCGATATCACCGTCGACGTCTTACAACACATCTTACAGCACATGAACATTCACGCCGTAGTGCAAGTGCGCTCCACCGATCCGCTGACGCTCAATATCCAGGGTATCAATGAGAACCTCGGCCTGCTGATTGGCCGGCGCGGCGAAACGCTGGCCGCGCTACAACTGCTGGTCAGCCTGATTGTAGGGCATCGCACCAGGCACCGCATGCGTATCATTATAGACGCGGAAAACTACCGCGAGCGCCGGGAGGAAAACCTGCGTTCGCTTGCCCTGCGTGTTGCGCAGCAGGTGCGCAACTACCGCCGTTCAATCGCGCTCGAGGCCATGCCTCCTCACGAACGCCGCATCGTGCATATCGCCCTCTCGGACAGTAAGGATATCAGCACGGAGAGCATCGGCGAGGGAGACGCCCGCCGCGTGGTTATTTCCCTGAAGCGTCCCGGTCGCTAACAACAACAAGCTGTCCTACGGGCGCAGCGTACTGCGCCCCCTACCACACGTGGGGAGGGTCTATGCCCCCAATTCTCCAGCCCGTTAAGGATGCAGACACGCCCGAATTTTTGACCATTGGGCATGTGACCCGTGACCTCCTCCCTGACGGCTCATTTTCACTCGGCGGTACCGTAACTTTTGCTGCCCTGACCACCTATCGTTTAGGATTAGTGGCGGCTATGGTCACCCGCGCCGATAGCGAACTACTCGCTGAATTGCCCGCGCGTTTAGCGGGTATCGGCCTGGCTGCCGGCCCTTCACCCGCTACCACGGCCTTCATCAATTCATATCACGAGGGCTTTCGCATACAATACTTGCGAGCCCGAGCCGGCCAGCTGCTCAGCGAAGATGTGCCTGAATCCTGGCGCAATACACCTGTCGTGCTGCTTGGTCCCCTCGCCCAGGAACTGTCACCGGAACTGGTACGTCACTTTCCACGACGCCCAGGGGCGCTCATCGCAGCCACGCCTCAAGGTTGGCTGCGCCGCTGGGACGATGATGGGCGCGTGTGGCCCACTCCCTGGACTGTCGCTGAAGAAGTGCTGCCTCTCCTCGATGTGCTCATTCTCAGCCACGATGACCTGCTCCCATTCGCCGCCGGCAATCGTGCGGATGCTGACGCAATCCTGGCCAGTTGGAGCATGCAAGTCCCCCTGCTGGTCGCCACCGATGGCCGGCACGGGGCGACACTCTTCCAGCATGGTGTCACCGAGCGTTTCCCCGCCTATGCCTCTAACGAGGTGGACCCCACCGGTGCCGGTGATGTCTTTGCCGCCGCTTTCCTGGCGCATCTTCATAGAAACGGGGACCCGCGGGCGGCGGTGGATTTCGCAAATTGCGTAGCTTCGCTTTCGATTGAGCACATTGGGGCCGAGGGATTCCGGACATGGAGGCGGTGAGGGAGAGGATGGCGTCTCGCCAGCCAGGGGCACATCTGCCCGCATTCATTCCACCCCCCGCATAATCTCATTTTCTTAGCGCATTGCTCAACACGAACAACAGATTGGCGGGCCGTTCCGCCAGGCGGCGCACCAGGTAAGGATACCACTGCGAGCCATAGGGGACATAGATGCGCACGTTGTATCCCTGGCTGACCAGCTTTTCCTGGAGGTCGCGCCGGATACCGTAGAGCATCTGGAACTCAAAGGCCGATTTGCTGATGCCGTTATCGCGTGCAAATTTACAGGTCGCGTTGATGATGGCTTCGTCGTGGGTGGCGATGGCGGGATAATTGCCACGCAGGAGCAGCGCAGTCATCAGCCGTACAAAATTATGATCGACCTCGCTCTTCTGCTGGAAAGCGACCGCCTTCGGCTCTTTATAGGCTCCCTTGACCAGCCGCACACGCACCCCCTGGGCGATCAACTGCTCGCAGTCCTTCTTGCTGCGGTACAGGCAGGACTGGATAACCGTGCCTACATGCTCGAATTGTTTATGCATGCGCAAGGTGATGTCCACCGTCCGCTCCGTGTACGCAGAACCCTCCATATCGATACGCACAAAAATGGGGAACTGCTGCGCATACTCCAGAATGCGGCAGGTATTCTGCTCGCATAACTCTTGAGAAATATCCAATCCAAGAGCAGTGAGCTTGATGGAGATGTTCGCATCTCCACCCGCTTGTTTGATGCGATCAAGGATGGTGATATAATCCTGGGCGGCGGAAGCGGCCTCTTTTGCATCCGAAACGTTTTCGCCAAGGTGATCGAGAGAAACATGCATACTACGCAGGTTCAACGCTCGCGTAGCTTCAATCGCGCTATCTAATGCTTCTCCTGCTACAAATCGACGGGAAACCGCGCGCGTAGCGCGGTTGTTCGTTACGAAATCACGCAAAGTAGTATTCTGAGCCAGATACAGCAATGTACCTTTGAGCATCGGTGCCCCCTTATATTAGCAATCGAACAAGGTGCAAACCTATTTGTTTGTATCATAGCACATTATCGGACCCTCGTAGGCGCACAATTGATTGGCGCAGCGCCGATTGATCGGCCTGGGGAGGACATCGATGGGCCAGTGGCCGATCAAGCGGCATCTACGCTTCCGGCCCAAGGCGATTCCACAATCCCAGGCGTATGAGTTCGTTACGAGCCTCGAAGCCAAACAGCTCCGGATCCATTGCGCGCCCGTGGCGGATCACCAGGCTGCGCAGCATTTCTATTTGCTCAGCCTTGCTGGCGGTATCCCGTTCAAACGGGATATGCTGGGCCAGTTGCTCAATCGCCTGTCTGTTGTACCAGTGTTCTTGTGATTCCGGCATGTTCAATCAAATAGCAACCGTAGGCATTGTCATCTTAGCACTATGGTAACATGCGCAGCCGTAGCGATTCAAGGGCATAGGCGATATGGGGTCCCCAGGCTTTAGACCTATCTTTTACCCACATTTTACCTTCTGCTAGAATGGAGAGATGAAGACGCCAGAAATCCTGAACCCCCAGCGGTGGGCCGAAACTACCTTTGGACAGACGCACCTCAAAGACCTGCGCCGCATGAGGCGAGCCGTGACGGCAGCTACTCACATGGCTGAGGATCCCGCCGCCTCGAGGCCCTCCCAGGCGCAAAGCTGGAAAAATGGAAAAGCAGTGTATCGACCGCTCGATGAACCTGATGTCACCTTTGCTGCGCTGATGCAACCGCAGTGGCAACAGACACGCCAGCGCATGGATCTCTTGCCACTGGTGAGGCTTTTGCAGGATACGACGGACCTGGATTTCTCGCATCGTGGCAAGATGAGCGGCTTGGGAGAGATCGGTGATGGAAACGGGCGTGGGATCGATCTGCAAACCGTGTTGGCTGTCGAGCCAGGCAGCCGCGAGGTCGTGGGATGTGCCTACTGAGCTGAGGACGAAGAAGTGAAGATGTGGTAGGATGGAGGCATGGGAGCACTACCGAAACAGGACTGGCGGGAAGCGCGAAGCTCTCGGGCCTGGGACTTGAAGCAGCAGGGCTGGAAACAAAATGGACAGACAAATCATTTTCACCAAGATCCGAGATCCCCGGCTTGTTACTGTGCGTCGTGGCGGCGTTCGCCCGCATAGCCCATCGCCACAATCTCGCGATAGAGCCTGGCACCGTTTCGGCACCCCTGTTGCCACCGCTCACGCACATAGGCCTCATAGGGATGCAGCATCCCGGCTTTCACGCGATAGGCTGCCGTTTCGGGATAGGTCTCGGCATAGGCGAATTTCTGGACCGTCATCCGCCCCATGTGGAACCGCTGGGCAATTTCGGACAGACTGCTTCCCTGCAGATACAGCGCTAGGACGGCTTCATACTGGTGCATCCGTCTGCTGCGGGTCTGCTGTCGACTCGCTTCCCGCGTCTTCGCGCGGAATGGGAACAGAGACAGGAGCAGAGTAGGAAGCGGGGCGCGCTACCACGATCTGGTGTAAGAGGTGCCGCCGGCGGTGGAAGATGCGTTCCACCGCCTCGGAGAGGTTCTTTTGAACATGAAAGCGGTCAGCCACCTGAACGGCCTCAGGCGCTCCCTTGCTCGCGCCAGTGGCATCGTCACCCGAGCGGTCTCGGCTAATGAGCTGCACGCCAGGATTGGACACAAGCCAGCTTTCCAGGCTCACTGCAGAGCGAAGAGGCGAGCAGATCGACGAGCCTTTTGGTCTTGCAGATCAACCAGGATCGTCCCGTAGGAGACCTTGCGACGAAAGGCCCAGTCATCTACGCCAAGATGAGTTGGTGTGAGATGAATCGCCAGAGGTGTCTTGCGAACAAGCCGCAGGAAGGTATCCGCGCTACACGTGATCTACAGCACAGCGGCTAGGTGAGCTCCTGCTTCGCCACCCAGGGCGAAGCCAAGTTGTCTAAGGAGTTCGGTTAAGCGCACCGTCTTACGCGCATAGCGCGCCGTTATCCCAGGAACCGCTTGAGCAAAGGTCTTGCGCGAACAGGAGGCGTTATCGCAGAAAAAGCGCCGCACGTGCAGCTTCCAATGGACTGCCAAGCCACTGGCAGGGAGATCCTTCAACGTCCGTTGATAGTGGCTGTGGACACGTGAAGAACTCGTGTGGCAATTGGGACAGCTTCCGTTTTCAGCCGTTAAGCTGACAACCAGCGTGATGCCCTCCTCTGTTGCTGTAAGCTGGTCAATTTCAAGCAAAGAATCGGGGAGAAAAATCATGGGATTGGACAGGGGGCCTTTACTCACTGGGGTAGGAATTCTCTCTTAAATTAGATCACTTCCTTCACGCAAAGTGCGGATGAGCCTGACTTTTGGGACCACCCTAATGCATCAATCGAGGGCGAGTATCTCACGAGGGCGAAGTCACGCAGCTTTCTCAGCAGACCCCTCTGGAGGTACCAGCAGGTAACTAAGTATCAGGCTGACTATCCCAGCCATGACGCTTGCTCCCAACCACAAATGGATTGACCAGTTAAATATCACTGTGTCAGTGAGCATCAGTGTCAGGAAGTAGCAGAGGTACAACACGAGCGGCACCAGAAACGCAAAGAGCCGTAGTGCCGCCGGTCGTGTTGCTGCTGGCTTCAACAGCCAGAGCAACAGGTCAGCCACGATGCCTGCCAGCAGCATCGTCGGGATGAGGCCATATTGATCGGCAAAGACGCTCATCAAAGCACCGTTCAAGGTAAAGATTAGCGCCAGTGCTCCCAGCGGTAACCGCCAGCGTCGGATCAGCAGGAAGCTCATCCCCATGAGCAGTCCTGTTTGGAGCAAGATGCTCGCTATTAAGAGCGCCTGCTCAACCAGGTAGAAGGTGACGACGGCCTCGGTAGTGTCAAAAGGATGAGCGAACTCCGTAAAGAACGTGAAGACGGACAGGAGAGCCGTCAGCGAGAGGAGCGTGGGGCACAGCGCCTTCCATCCGTTTAGCAGTGTGCTGGTGAAGCTTCCCTGCACCGGGATGGTCGGGCGAAGCATCGCAGCACGAAGGGGTCCACTCACAATGAGGACGCCGCTGCCCGCCAGCAAGAGATGCGTCGGACTCAGGAGGGTCTCCAGGTTCACTTCGAAGCCAAAGAGGGTGTGCCAGATTAGGTCGCCTACGCCGGCGAGGGCAAAAGAGGGGACGCCTAACAACGATAACCCATAACCTGATGGCATGGCGTATTTCCAGGGATATCCATGAGCGTGGTTGACCAGCAGGACTGCCACCAGGACAACCGCATTCACAAAATATCCTGTGTAGAGAACAGCATGCCACGGCGTGAAAAAGGTCCTGTCCACCAACCCATGAGCATGGGCCCACCCGTCGAGGTAGAGGCCGCTGACAAAGACCATGCTTAAGAGGCCCATGACCAGGTCAAAGCGCAGGGTGCTGACAGGCCATGCTTTCTGTGCCGAGGCGCTAGATGGCTGCCCAGGGGTAAACACGGATTCAGCCATAGGGATGCCTCCTTTCTTCCTGCTTACATGTCTGGCAGAGCTAGCACGCTTCCTCACTGTGAGTTTCATCGAAATCACGGAAAATCTGAGCGCGCTTTCTGTCATCCGCAAACGCATGCGGGCTTCCCTGGAGTTGCTTGTAGCAGCGGACGTTCCCCATCCCTTACGCGATAGGATGCGGAGTCATCACGATCAAGCGCGCATGGATCAGCGACAGGGCCGCACATCCCGTCGAGACCGCCATGACCACGACCCAGCACAGCCAGGCACCCACAAGTGACAGACTCCCAATGGCAAAAGCATCCACACGGTAGTAAAAGATGTCACTCGTGAATAACCACGGTGCCTCCATAGTCAAGAACACTCCCCAGGCGATGGTGGCGACTAGTGTCAGGCCCATCGCTCCCGTCGCCACGGTTGCACAGATGAGCGCAAAATGCAAACGTTGCCGGCTCGCGGTACTCC
>Ga0126373_10003627_pt1 | contig 11622 bp, 11 predicted proteins | sample PanSoiMetPlot_11_FD_92545 | JGI IMG/M metagenome (GOLD analysis project Ga0126373, IMG submission 92545) | Tropical forest soil microbial communities from Panama - MetaG Plot_11 | ecosystem: Environmental > Terrestrial > Soil > Tropical forest > Bulk soil | place: Panama | collected 2016-02-17
GCAGGCGGGACCGCTCCGCCGCCGCGAGCAGCGCGGTCGCCTGCTCCAGGGTCAGCGACCGGGACGGGCGCCCCGCCCGGCCGCGGGGCGTATCGACCAGCGCGGAAACGTTCCTGCGCACCAGGTCCTGGGCCTCCGCATGACGGATCGCGCGGGTCAGGCAGTTGTGCGCCTTCTGCACGGTGCGGGTCGCGTGCGTGCCCGCCATCGCGGCCAGTGCGGCGCGCACGTCGGCCGCGGTCAGATCCTGCAGCGGCCGCGCGCCGATCCTCGCGAGGACCGGGTTGAGCGAATCCCGGTTGACCTCGATGGTCTTCGCGGCCCGGCCCGGCAGGCCCACCGCCAGCCAGTCCGTCACCGCCTGCCCGAGGGTGTAACCGCGTACCGGCCGGATGCCGGCATCCAGGTCGGTATGCAGGTCCTTGAGCTTGTCCTTGACCTCGGTCTTGGTCTGGCCGCTGACCTTCTTCCGGACCCGCTTGCCGCCCGGGCCATACCCCAGCGACACGACGCCGCGCCAGCGCCCCGGGCAGCTACGGTGATGAGCGGGGTCGCGGCAGTCGCCACGGTGATCGAAGTAGATGCCGTCCTCGCCGTAGCCACGCCGCACCACCACAACGGGCTACTACTTGGCTCCCCACTTGGCTCCCCGCCGAGCCACGATAAGAAAGCGAGCGAGCGGCTGACCTGATGAAACTTGGTGGAGCTGAGGGGATTTGAACCCCTGACCCCCTCGATGCGAACTGAGCGCTCAGGCCAACAAGGCCGCTGCTTGTGGACGTTGCTGCACGTCAGAGCGATTGAAACGGCCACGATCACGGCGTCTGACCGCTGCTGGCAGCAGATCGCCGCTCCCATTCCGCTCCCATAGCTAGAGACGACCGTGACGCGGCGCCAGGCGGTCTGTCTCGGGCCAGGCCCTGCCCCGGGGCGACGGGATGAGTCAGGAGCTGATACTCGCCAATGAGTCCCAGTTTGATGAGGCTCCTGGCTAATGCAGCTCGCCTGTGCGCGAGGATGTCGCAGCCTGGCTCCTTCTTCAGCCGGGCGATTTCCTCGGTCAGCTCGCCGGTCGCCGCGCGCGGTGCTCCAGCTTTCGGCCGCGCCGCCCGGATCAGGCCGGCGGCTCAGTCGTGGTGGGCGAACCCCCTGTGGGATTGTTCAGCGCAGGAGGGAGCGGGGTGTGAGGGTCAGGGTGAGTTGCTGCGGTTCGCCGGTGAGCATTGCCAGCAAGGCGGGCCGGACTGTGGTGTGCCAGTGACGGCAGTGTGCTAGGGCATCACGGTGGGCGATGAGGCCAGCCGAGTCGGCGAACCGTGAGAACCACATGAACACGTTCTCGCCCGTGCGTACGGGCAGAGCGGGGAACGTGCTCTCGGCGCGCTCGGTTTGCAGGCACGCGATCGGGGCGGCGCCCGTCTGGCTCATCACGGGCCTGACCTGGCTGGTGAAGAAGGCGGTGAACGCTTGATCGAACGGCCTGTCGCGGTAGCAGTGCGTGGCAGTGACGAGCGAAGGCGGCGGGGCGGAGTGACCGGCTGGAGGCCGCGCGGCGGCCGGGGCGGGAAAGCCGGACCGCATGCCCACGGTCCGCAGCAGCAGTACATTGTCAGAGTCGATCATCGCCACGTTGGCCTCAGCGCTGTGTTCTTTCCACACCGGTCCGTAGTAGAAGCGGCCGAGAGCTTCAGCCCAGGTTTCATGTCAGGGAACCCGCGAAGCCACACGAAACGGTCGGGGTCTGCCAGGTCGCGGAACTGGCCCACCAGCGCCATGCCGGCCGCCTCCTGCGGTTCGATGAGCTCCCGTTCGAACAGGCCGATCAGTTCGTCGCGCCTGCCCGGGTGGAGCGTGTATTGCCTGCTCGGCGCCGCGGTACAGACCGCGCAGGGCGGGCTGGATGCCCCTGCCCACCGGGCATTGGAGGTTTCGGCTCGGTATACTGAGCCAGTCGAGCTCTCCCGCCTCGGAAGGCCCGGCTGACAGGGTCGACACACGGTCACGCCTGGGTATGTTGCACATATGAGAAGGTCGTTGGTCCTGCTCAGCGCCACGGACGACGATCTTCCGGAGGCCGCGGTGCTGCGGCTCGCCCTCCGGGAGGCGGTGGCCGAGGTGGGGGGGCTGGGCGGGCTGGTGCACCTTCGTGAGTCCGCAACGACCGGCGCGCTGCATCTGGCAGCCTCAACCGGGCTCCCGGCGGCCGTCCTCCGGGGCTGGCAGGAGATCCCCGACGACGCGGGGGCTGCTCCCGCGGCGGCCGCGCGCCTGCGGCGGCCGGTGTGGTTTCCGACTCCTGAGGGACCGGGTGCCGGCATGGCATCCGTACCGCTTGCAGCGGCCCAGGGGGAGCCGTTCGGAGCGCTCACCGTGGTGACGGCGGCGGTCGGCGAGCTGACGGCCAGGCAGCGGGACGTCCTGCGAGCCGTGGTCGGCTGGGCAGCCGACCGGCTCAGGCACGCCGAGCAGCCCCGCGTGCTGCCCCGGCCGCGGGGTGCGCCGGATGCGGCCGAGCCGCCGCCGGGCGTGCCGCACGGGCCCGAGACGCCGGGCAGGCCGGGGCTTCCGACTGAGATCGGCTTCCGGCAGGCGTTCAGCGCGAACCAAGTCGGCGCCTGGGTCTGGCACCTCGCCCCGGGGGCGCTCCGCCTCGACGAGCCCGCGATGGCCCTGCTCGGCATCGACCCGGGCGTATATGACGGACGTATCCTGACATGGCTACGGCTCGTGCACCCCGACGACGTATCCTGGGTGACCGCCGAGGTGGACAAGGCGGTCACTACCCTCGGGCCGTTCGACGCCGAGTACCGGGTCTGCCCCGCCGACGGGACCACCCGCTGGCTCCACGCTCGGGGCCGGGTAGAACCAGACGCCGACGGGAACCCCTACCGGATGCTGTGCACGCTCTGGGACACCACAGAGTCACACCTGGCCCGCGACCGCGTCCGCAGCGCCCTGCGTTACATGAGCGACGGGTTCCTGTACCTCGACAAGGACTGGCGGATAACCTTCGCCAACGTCCGGGCGGAGCGCCTGCTGGGCTCGCCGCGGAAGCTGACCGGGCGTGTCCTGTGGGACCTGCTCGTGATCCGCCGGGTCCCCGGCCTGGAGTCCCGCTGTCGGGAGGCTGCCGCCAGGAGGACAGCGGCCAGTTTCGAGGCCGGGTGGCCGGACACCGGGCGCTGGTACCGCTTCAGATTCGTCCCCGCACCTGACGGCCTGGCCTGGTACTTCACCGACATTACGGAGTCGCGCAAGCGCAGGGCCGAGCAGGCGGCGGCGGAACGAGCCGCGGCCGAACGGGCGGCCCGGATCCAGGAACTGACGGCGGCCCTTGCCGAGGCGGTGACGTCGATGGACGTGGTCCACGCCGTCGCAGAGCGGGTGCTGCCGCCGTTTGGCGCGTCAGGGCTGACCATGCAGGTCGTCGAAGGCGACCGGCTGCGAGTGATCGGCGCCGTCGGCTACCCGCAGCTGTACGTCGACATGATCGCCGGCCCGATGTCGAAGTTCCCGCAGGCCGCCGAGGCGCTACGCACTCACACGCCTTGGTTCATCTCCTCGCCGAGGCAGTACGCGAAACGCTTCCCGCAAGCAGCCGGATGGCCTAAGAAGAGCGGGAAGCGGGCTTGGGCGTTCATGCCGCTGGTCGTCTCGGGGCGGGTGGTCGGCCTGTGCGTGGTCTCCTTCGACCGGCCGCGCCGTCTGACCGGCGCCGAGCGCGCCCTGCTCATTGCGCTCAGCGGCCTGATCGCCCAGGCCCTGGAGCGGGCCCGGCTGTTCGACGCCGAGCATGCCCAGGCGCAGGCGCTCCAGCGCGCCCTGCTGCCCCAGGCGCTGCCGTCGCTGCCCGCCGTGACCGCGGCCGCCCGGTACCTGCCCGCCGGGGAGGGCATGGACGTCGGCGGCGACTGGTACGACGTGATCCCGCTCTCGGCCGACCGGGTTGCCCTGGTCATCGGCGACGTCATGGGGCACGGCCTGCCGGAGGCGGTCATCATGGGGCGGCTGCGCACCGCTGTGCAGACCCTCTCCGACCTCGAACTGCCGCCAGATGAGGTCCTGGGTCACCTCAACGACCTGTTCAGCGGCCTCAGTGATGACTCGTTCGCCACCTGTCTGTACGCGATCTACGATCCCGTCACGAGCATCTGCACCTTCGCCCGGGCCGGTCATCCGCCGCCCGCCTTGGTCTGGCCGGATGGCGGCGTGTGCTTCGCGCACGGTGAAACCGATCCCCCGCTCGGCGTGGCGGAGCCGCCCTTCGAAGTCGTGGAGTTGCCCGTTCCCGGAGACAGCCTGCTGGTCCTCTACACCGACGGCCTGATCGAATCCGCCAAGGTTGACACCGATACCGGCATGAGCCGACTCGCCGAGCTGCTACAGGCCCATCACGGCGACAGCCCGGACCAGATCTGCCAGAAGCTCACCTGGGCTCTGCTGGCTGCCGATCAGCAGAGCACCGACGACGCCGCCCTGCTCGTCGTGCGCCTTCATGCCACCCCCCCGGACGCCGTCGCCGCCTGGTCGCTGCCGGAGGACCCGCAGGCCGCCGGGGCGGCGCGTCGGCACGTGCGCGACCAGCTCACCGCCTGGCACCTGGAAGAACTGGCGGTCAACACCGAGATACTCGCAAGCGAGCTGGTCGCCAACGTCATCCGGCATGCCCGGGGGCCCATCCGGCTGCGCCTGCTGCGCAGCCGGACCCTGGTCTGCGAGGTCTTCGACGGCTGCTTGACCACGCCGCGCATCCGCCGGGCGTCCTGGAGCGATGAGGGCGGCCGGGGCCTGCAGCTGGTGGCCGCGCTCTGCGACCGCTGGGGCACCCGGTACACGACCACCGGGAAGTGCATCTGGACCGAGCAGGCCTTGTCCCTGCCCACTGTCCGACGGGCTCATGCCGAGCGGGCGGCGGCCCTGCCGCGCCGATGACCGACCAGTCGCGCTGAAATAGCTCATACACGGGTCATCGTCGCCTGGTATCCACCTCTCTTCCCCCAGCTGACGTGCCAGCGGCGATTACCCCGTGTATCTGCCGTTACCGCGCCGGGAGGGCTTGGTGATCTTCGATCACCCGCATTACTCCCTGCCGAGTTGCGCGGACCCGGCGTACCTCTTCCGGCCTGCCAGGGAATGTTACTGAGACGCGCAGGTCCGATGCCGGGCGACAAGCGGGTCGTCGTCGTCACGCGGACGTTCTCCAAGCTCCATGGCCTGGCAGGCCTTCGCATCGGATACCTCGCCGGCCCGCGCGACGTCGTGGCCACCCTGCGGAAGGTGCGGCCACCGTTTTCGGTCAACGCTATGGCCGAATCCGCCGCGCTCGCGGCGCTGGCCGACCGTGATCACCGCGCCCGGGTCCGCGAACAGACGCTTGCTGCCAGGAATGCGACGGCGGCGATGCTCGAAGACCCAGCACCTGCAAACCCACGGCCAACTCGTGGCCGAAGCCGGGCGGCCCCAGCGAGCCAGCAAGAGACCCGACGGCAAGTCCGACCCGTCGCCTCACCGCCACACGCCCGCCCGGTTGACCGACTGGCGGGCTTCAGGGCTAGCTTACCGAATCACGATTCGGTAAGCTAAGTCCTGAGGCACCCGCGCGGCTCTGAACCCGCCCGCGCGCTGCCATATGGCTGCCAGGGCGGACCGACAGCCGGCGCGGGGCCAGGGTGCCCTCAACCGGCTAGGCAAAGTGGGAGCACGTTTGCCAGCACGCCAGTCAGCGCCGCCTGCGCGTCCGGGACGACGCAGGCGGCTCAGCGCGGCGCGGCGTCGGGACCTGATCCTGCAGGCCGCCGCCGGGGTGTTCGCCGAGCAGGGCTATCACGGCGCCTCGATGACGGCCATCGCGGCAGCTGCGGGCATCGCGCCGTCGGTCATCTACGACCATTTCAGCTCGAAGAAGGACCTTCACCTGGAGCTGCTGACCCGGCACGCCCGGGCCATGGTGGAGGCGACCACCAGGCTGTCGGCTGCCGGGAGCGGGGAGGAGCTGGTGCGGCGCAGCACCGAGGCGTTCTTCAGCTACGTCGAGCAGAACCGGTTCGCGTGGCGGATGCTGTTCTGGGACCCGCCCGCGGATGAGCAGATCGCCGCCGTCCACGCCGGGATCCATCAGCGGGGCACTGCCGCCATCGCGGCCCTGATGCACCTAGCGCCCGCGCTGCGCCTTCCGCCAGGTAGTCCGCGGGAGCGCGCCGACGAGATGATCGCCCGGGCCATCAAATCGGGCAACGACGGCCTGGCCGCCTGGTGGTATGAGCACCCGGAGGTGCCCAGGGACCAGGTCGTCGACGCCGCCGTCAGCCTGCACTGGCACGGGCTTGCCTGGCTGACCCGCCCGGTTCCTGGCCGCGACCGATGACCTCCCCTATCCGCCCCGCCCGGCCGGCCCGGTGGCTGGTGGCCACGGCGGGCCAGTTCACACCAGGGAGCTGACGACATGCCCAAGACCGCAAGTACTGACATCGTGATGGCGGCGTTTGCCGCCGTCGAGCGGCGCGACGAACGGCGTCTGGCTGAGCTCTACCACCCGGAGGTCGAGTTCCACTGGCCGCCGTCCCTGCCCTACGGCGGGTCTTTCCACGGGCCCACCGCCCTGCAGGCCGGTGACAGGACCGGCTTCGACCAGGTCTGGGACCGGTTGCAGCCGAGCAGGCGCGAACGGGGGATGGACCCGCGGGTGGTCGCGGCGAGTGACCAGGAGGTCGTCGTGCTCTGGCACCAGCGGGGCCTGAGACCGGACGGCCAGCGGCTGGACATGGAGGTCCTGGGCCTGTACGGAGTCCGCGACGGCAAGTTCGCCCGGGCGCAAATGTTCTACTTCGACACCACCGCCGTGCTGCGGTTCCTCCAGCAGCCCCGATGACCGCCCCGCGGGCGGTGATGGACACGCCCAAGCACGCCAGCGATCGCCCAATAGGTCGCCTCAACCAGAGGTGGAGGACGGATGAAGATCAAGAACCACCATGAACGGACTGTCCCGGCACCGCCAGAGCAGATAGCCGCGCTCATCGCCGACTTCGGCCGTATCTGGCCGGCGCAGATCGCTCCTGCTCCCCGGCCGCAAGGACACCGTCTGTACGACGCAGGGCTGATGCTCTGGGAAGAGGTCGACCGCCCAGGTACCGCCCGTGCGTTCCGGGTGGTCAGGCCGGCCGAGCTGCAGGGCGAGCAGTGGTTCGAGCTGGAACGTGCCGACGACGCGACCGTCCTTCGCCACACGGTCGAAGGCTGCGCGTCCGGGGAGTGGGAGGCGATCTGGCGTGAGCGGATCGAGCCGCTTCATAACCGGATACTCGAGGCCCTCCTCGACAACGTCGAAGCCGCAATCGCACTCGGCGACTGACGACCAGCGCCCCACGCAAGCTGGCGGCCACCTCAGTCGACGCCCTTCGCCGGGCGAGCGTCGCCGCTTAGCCGAAGGCGCCCGGCAGGGTCTCGGGGAGGTCACGTGCTTGTCCGGCCAGACCTGCCTTGATCTCGCCGCAGAGCTCGATGCCCACCCCGTCGCGCGGGCATTGTCCGGCCGCGCGCCCTCGGCGGGGGCGAGCGGTGCGGCGTGAACCCAGGCCGGCCCGCAGCCGTGGTCGGGGTGAGCGGGACCGCCGCGATCACCTGCGGACTGGCGGATGGGTGACATGGCCGCACCTGGTGCCCCCGGGCGCGGGCCGGCCGCGTGGCAGCTGACCGGGATCGGCTGGTGGCCCTCGGGGTGGCCGCCGCGGTGTACGTGGCGGGCAGGCTACACCAGCCCGACTACGCGTTCAGCATGTTCGGCGCGGACCCGATCCCGCCCAAGTCGCTGCTGGCGACCATCGCGCTGGGCCTGGCCGGGGGTCCAGGTGCTGCGCTGTTTGACCTGTCGTGCTCGTGGGTGGAGGGCATCCGCTGCGAGCTGGCCGCATTCGGCCATTCCCGCGATGGCAAGCGCGGCAAACAGCAGATCGAGTACGGGCTGATCACCGCCCGCGACGGCTGCCCGGTGGCGGTGCGGGTGTTCGCCGGCAACACCGGCGACCCCAAGGCGTTCACCGAGGCCGTGGAAATGGTGCGGGGCAAGTTCGGGATCACCGAGGCGGTCATGGTGGGTGACCGGGGGATGATCACCAGCACCCGGATCACGGCGCTCAAGGAGCTTGCCGGCATGGCGTGGATCACCTGCCTGCGCGCCCCCGCCATCCGCAAGCTCGCCGAAGACGGCGAGCTTGCGGACGAGCCTGTTCGACACCCAGGACCTGGCCGAGATCAGCCACCCGGCCTACCCCGGGGAGCGGCTTATCGCCTGCCACAACCCGGTGCTGGAAGCCGAGCGCGCCGCGCACCGCCAGCGGCTGCTGGCCGCCACCGAGGCCGAGCTCGCCAAGATCCAGAGCCTGGTAGAAGCCGGGCGGCTCACTGATCCGGCCAAGATCGGGATCCGCGCCGGGAAAGTGATCAACAAGCGCAAGGTCGCCAAGCACTTCATCCTCGACATCGGTCAGGGATCCTTCTCGTGGTCCCGCGACCAGCAGAACATCGACGCTGAGGCCGCTTTCGACGGCATCTACGTCCTACGCACCCCGTCCCCGCCAGCGACCTGCCCGCACCCGCCGCCGTCGAGGCCTACAAGGACCTGTCCAGCGTCGAGCAGGACTTCCGCATCAGCAAAGACGACCTGGACCTGCGCCCGGTCTGGCACCGGCTCGCCGACCGGGTCCGCGCGCACCTCCTCATCTGCATGCTCGCCTGCTACCTGGCCTGGCACCTGCGCAAGACCTGGGCGCCCTTCACCTACGCCGACGAACACCCGCTGCACCGCGACAACCCGGTCGCCCCCGCCCGCCGCTCAGCCTCCGCTGACGCCAAAGCCGCCCGCAAGACCACCACCGCCGGCCAGCCCGCCCGCAGCTTCCGCGACCTGCTCGACCACCTCGCCACCCTCACCCGCGACACCATCACCATCGGCGGGCACCAGATCGACAAGATCGCAACCCCAGGGCCGGTGCAGCGGCAAGCCTTCAGCCTCCTCCAAGCCCCAATCCCGACCACCCTGCAGTAGACACCAGCAACCAGGCCAGAAACCATGAACCCCCTGCATAGCCGGGGGTTCACCCACCTCGACCAACGTAACTTCGGTCTAGTCAGAACGCCGTCGGTCGGCTAATCCCGACAGCCCACCGGCCGGTGCCTGAGGTCCTGCTGCACCCGTCGGTGATCGAGCGGGTGCGCAATACGAAACCCTTGGCGTGCCGTCTTCGTCGTCTGCCACCATGGTCTGGGATTCCCGCGCACCGCCAGCGCACGGAGCAAGTAGAAAAGCGCAATTACCAGCCACACGGCGGCGCCCAGCAGCATCGGAGTCTTCCCCAGGAAGCCAGCCACCAAGAACGCCGAGACCGGGCCAAGAGCGAGTGCTCAGCCACCAGGGCCTGTCTCCGGCCACGCCGTTTTCCAGCCCTGCCCGCTCGGCCGGAGCATCTCGGTGACGTCGCCATCGCGACCTGGGCTGGCAGTCTTTGTCGATATCTCGCTGTGTCCGCCACAGACGGTGAGTGCCTCGGTGACGCTCGAGCGCTCGCGCGGCAACAGAACGATACTGAAGGGCGGACGATCCGCCCGCAGGCAGCTGCGGCGTGATCGCCTGCTGCGCTGGATCACCGGGGTTCGCGCGGTCCTGCTGGCGGCCGCGGCGCTGCTTGCCGCGTTTGACCAGCCGCCGGCCGCGGTCATCGCGGCCGGCGCCGCGAGTTCGTCGCTCGCGGGAACCTACCGTCCGCTCCAGGCTGGCGTTTTACCTGGCTGGTGCGCACGCGAGCCGAGCTGGCCGCGTCGAATGCCGTCACCGCCGTGATGGAGAACTCGGGGGCTCTGATCGGGCCGCTTGTGGCCGGCGTCCTGCTCGCCCTGACCGCCCCGGCCGCTGCCATGGCGGCGGCGGCTGGCATCCTCGCCGCCGCGACAGTGTCACTGCTGCGGCTGGCCGTCCCTGATACGCCGAAACTCGCCGGCCGCGGCACCGTTCACGTGGCCCGGGACATCACCAGCGGCCTGGCCGAGTTCCTGCGAATGGCCCCACCCGGCGGTATCGCGATCTTGGCGTTCGCTCAGACATTGCTCCGCGGCGCGCTCGTCGTGCTGACTGCCGTGCTCGCCATCCACGTCCTCGCTCTCGGCGGGTCCGCGGTCGGCTGGCTCACCGCTGCCTTCGGCGCGGGCGGCCTGGCCGGCGGGGCGGTGGCCGCAGCAGCGGTCCGCGTCACCCGGCTTGGCCGCAGCTTCATCGCCGGCATGCTGCTGTGGGGCCTGCCCCGGACTTTTCTCGCCCTCACGTCGGCCGCGGCCACCGCCTACCTGGCTCTCGCCGTCGTCGGGATCGGGAACGCGGTCGTCGACGTCGCCGCCTTCACACTGGTGACACGGCTGGCCGGGCCGCGCACCGCGGGCAAAGTGCTCGGCGCGCTGGAGTTCGTTGCCCTGGCCGGGCTCGCCACGGATCGATCCTCACCCCCCCGCTCCTGCACGCGCTCGGCGTCCGCGGCACCCTCGCGCTGCTGGGCGGCGGACTGGCCGCCCTCGCCCTGGCCCACGCCGTCCGCTTCCGGCGCCTGGACCAGGCCTTGCCCGCGCCAGACCCGGAGACCGGGCTGCTTCGCACCCTGCCGATGATCGCGCCGCTGCCGCTGGCGGTCACTGACCTGCCCGCGGCCGAACTCGAACCGCGCCAGTTCCCGGCTGGCGCGGTGGTCATGCGCGAAGGAGAGGCCGGCGACCACTTTCACCTGATCATCGACGGGTCCGCGGCGGTAAGCGTGCAAGGCGAGCCCAGGCCATCCCTGCACCGGGGAGACTGCTTCGGCGAGATCGCGCTGCTTCGCGACATCCCGCGGACAGCCACCGTCACCGCCAAGGAGCCATTGCGCACCCTCGCCCTGGGCCGGGAGGAGTTCCTCACCGCCGTCACCGGCAACACCACGAGCAAGGCGGCGGCCGAAACGCTCGTAGCACAGCGGCTGTCCACCGACGCGCCAGACCGCAGCGATGGACCTGCCCGCACATGACCTGACCGGAAACCCGCCAGATCAAAGGACGCGGCCGGCAGCGCCGGAAGCCTCGCGACGCGCTGGTGGAATCGTTGGCCCACCAAGCCGACCCCACGATATCCGCTACCCGATTCACGGGCTTAGCGAGCTCGAGCCGACGCTCGCTGATCTCACCCCGCGCGCAGATCGACCTGTTCGGCGCGGTGCGACCGCGTCATCGTCGCACAAAGACAGGCGCGCAGATCGGCAGGGATGATCAGGCGTCGGCCAACAGCTGCACAGGAAGGGGCACACGTTGCCGGTCACGGCACTGCCTGACCCATCTGCCTGAGGATGGGCACTTACCGGTGTCGGAACTCAGGCTGAGCGGGGCAGCGGCGCCACGAGCGAGCCGCGCTGGGCTGCCTCCCGGGCGCTGACCTGGCGGAAGTAGACGAACCCATCCTCGACTACCTCAACCGCCGCCCATGACCAGGCCCGTGGCGCGCCTGCGCTCGCGGAGCCCGGCGGCCTTCGTCACCTTGCGGAAGTCGCGCCTGCTGAAACTCGGGTGGAGCTGAGGGGATTTGAACCCCTGACCCCCTCGATGCGAACTCCTGGC
>Ga0126373_10003629_pt1 | contig 11617 bp, 7 predicted proteins | sample PanSoiMetPlot_11_FD_92545 | JGI IMG/M metagenome (GOLD analysis project Ga0126373, IMG submission 92545) | Tropical forest soil microbial communities from Panama - MetaG Plot_11 | ecosystem: Environmental > Terrestrial > Soil > Tropical forest > Bulk soil | place: Panama | collected 2016-02-17
CATGCTCCACAGGCTGGCGTATTGGCCGACCCCGCCCCGAATTACCCAGTTATCCGACGCCTGCCAGGCGAACCCCAGACGAGGCATCGGCTTGGTCTTGGTCTCGAACGATTGCGTGCGCGCACCGTTCAGGCCCGCAAACCAAATTGAGCCCGGAGTGTTGGTAACGGGATTGGTGAGAGTCGGATCAAAGCCACCCATATGGTTTTGGACTTCGCTCATTCCACCATGGACTTCCACGCGCAGCCCGAGATTCACTGTCAGGTTCGGCCGCAGCTTGATGTCATCCTGAACAAAAAAAGACGGATTCTTTGCCCGCATTCCGTGTTCCGGTTGAGTCGAGGTGCTCCAGTTTTGCACATCTCCGAGCAGGAAGTCGACGTAGCCAGTCTCATTCAGACCGGGGTTGGTGTTCGTGAACTGGCCAGTAAAGTACATGGTCGCTGGCTGGATGCTGCCCCAGGGAGTGGAGTTGTCCTGCGCAAACATCACCTCGGCCCCGAAGTGCAGAATGTGCTTGCCGCGAACCAGGGTCAGCGCATCCGAGGGAATGAAGGTGTTCTCGATAAAGACTGCGTTCGTGCCCGTGCTCAGGATGTTGTCGGTGGGGGCGTTAGTCCCAGACAAGTGTAGCGTGGGAAACGCATCCGCCTGGGCGAACTGCAATCCTATCTGCGCCGGATAACCCTTGCCCAGCGTCTGCGGAACAAACCAGTTCGCCTGCCGGACAAACGAATACCGGAACTCGTTTACCATGGACGAATTGATGGTATACACGTCCGTGATTTGGGCGCTATACGCTTCGGCCGAGTTGTTCTCGCAAGCAATAGGGCACACGGGGCCGGGATCTACATTCGTCTTGTGCGGGACGTGGTGATTGTTAACCGTAAGGTTGATGCGGTTCTTGTCGCTCAGGTTCCAGTCCAGGCGCCCAAATAACTTGATACTGTTGTTGCTGCCGTTTTTCAGAAAAACATAGTTGTTTTGGTTGGCGCCCGGAGCCCCCACATTGGGCTCGGGAAGAAATGCCTGAATTTTCGCGGCTACCGGGTCGATATTAGCAGTGGGAATCGCGACGTCAGCCGCATTAAACTGACCGCATTGGGCGAGATTGGTCGTCAGCAGTGTGTTCCCATACTTTGGGCCAAGGGTAAGGAGAGCGGGCGCTTGACCAGGAGGAGGGTTTAGAACTTCGAAGACCGTAGGATCGAAGCACCCCGCCTTCATGGCGTCGTTCGGAACCGAAATAGTCGAGATCGAGTTGTTGGGGTTTTTCAACTCCTGATAGTTGAGGTAGAAGAACAACTTGTTCTTGAGGATCGGCCCACCGATCGCGCCGCCAAAGTAGTTGAAACGCTGTTTCGCCTTGGCGCCGGTCCGGTTGAAGTAGTCTCTGGCGTTCAAGGCGTCGTTCTGGAAATAATCGTACAAGGCGCCGTGAAACTTGCTGGTCCCGCTCTTGCTGATGACGTTGAAGACCGTGCCGCCGCCGCCGTACTGCGCCGAGGCGGTCGAAGCAATCACGTTCAATTCGGCCACGGTTTCGCTCTCACCCTGGTCAATGTTGGCGCTGTGCGGCAGCCAAATCGAGCCGCCATCCACCAGAAAGCTGGAGAAGTATGGCATGCTTCCGGCGATGGCTTGGTCGGGCCCGGAGTCGCTGAGATCCGCCGTGCCGCCACCATTGCCCCCCATGGGGGTGCTGGTAGCGCCGGGAAGCTGCATCAAGACACTTTGCCAGCCGTTCCCCGGGTCCTTACTCGGCAAGTAGGTCAACTGTTCGGTTGAAAAAGTGGTGGCCACCGTGGCGTCCTCCGTTTTCAACAGCGGCGCCTCGGATTTAACATCGACCACCTCATGGATCGAGCCGGCTTTCAGTTCGCCGTTAACCGTAACTAGGCCGACCTGCAACAGGAACGGGCCGCGCACCAGTCTCTGAAACCCTTCCTTGCTAAAGGAAACCGTGTAGTTTCCGGGCAGAATTGAATTGGTATCGTAAAGGCCGTCACTGTTGGTGACGAATGTGCTAACTACGCCGGTGTCGCTGTTCGTTACGGTAACGATGACGCCCGGAACTACTGCACCCGTTGAATCGCTTACCGTCCCACGAATGTCACTGGAATTTGTATTTTGCGCGAGACCGACCTGGGCCAGCCATAGCAGAAGGCAACACGCGAACGCGGCGTGAGCTGCTTTTCTCATTGCTTCCTCCTCGTTTTTGTACCGGGCTGTTTGCAATTGTTCGGCGCTCGCATGGCTTCAACGAAAACTGCCAAAGTCTCTGAACGCCCCACACTTCTGGGATTGCAATAGACAACCGATTGTCCTTGCCAAAGACATTCGAGCTTGGGCGAGACCATAGCCCTTTTTTATTACCACTGTCAAGCAAATTAAATTTTCGTTATCGTCGCGCAGTTTTTAGACAATCGATTGTCTAACGGTTACCATCGAAACCAAGATTGTGATGAGCGACAAGCAATGGTGATGAGGGACAAAGCAAATGTGATGAGCGACCTAGAAGTTGGGCCGGCTCAGCCAGGGTAATAGATTTGCGGGTGGGCAAAGCGGCATCGGGGTTAAGTGCTCAGAAATCCCTGCAATTCAAGTGGGAAAGGGGTTGAGATTTTACTACCTATGTTCTGCCTTTATGTCTTGCTCAGAGTGCAGCCTAATAGATAAGTGCGAGGAGGCCTAAGTATCCACAGCTACCCCTGATGTCTTCGCGCCGCGCCGCGCGTACTTGCCCTACCACTTCCGCTTTTGAGAAGGACCAAAGCCTCAGAGAGCTCACGCCACCGGCTCCTTAAACTTTATGACCACTGCAATGTAGTAATCGAGTCAGCGGGAAGCGCAACCTTCAGCGTGTTAGGGCCCAACCTGCACTGTATCTGCTGCTCGGCGTTGTTGCTGTTTGTAAGCACGAGCACCCGGGTCTTGTCCGGATTCTCAGCCGCAACGTGGTTCATGCCAGGCTTATCTCCGGAGGATGCAAAGATACGCGCCCCCCTTTGAATAAGCTTTGAGTAGTGGGGAAACGCGTAGTAATTGCCACTGTAGGTCAGCTTCTTCGATTTGGTATCGAGCGAAACCAGGCCGCCGCGCCTCATAGGACGCGGTGGGTTGGTGATGTCCGGTCGTCCGTTTTCATCGAGAAGAAGGTTCCACACGCAAATGCATCGAGCCCAGTTGCGAAGCATATCCGTGAACGCGTTCGACCATCTGCACCAATCCGTCCCAAACTCAGGACGCTCCCGACGTTGGAGTTCTGAGGGGTGTGGCGGCTCTGAGGGCCCAAACAAGCGTGCGGGTGGTCCTCCTTCCGTGAAAAACATATCCTTATCGGGAAACATCTCATGAACCCGAGTCATCGCATCCGGCGTTCCAATATAAGAATGCCAAGCTACGCCATCGACATATTTAGCGACCTTCGGATTACTTAGTTGGTCGACAACACGGCCCCACAGATCGTAGTTGTGGTCGAGGATCCAGATCTTGACATTCAGCGATGCCTTTTCCAGAGCAGACCCCAAATAAAACGCTACGAAAACCGATTCGTTTTGCTGCGACCAGATCGTCGCGGGAAAGTGGCCATCCTGGTCGGTATCGACTTCATTGTTGACGGTCACGGCCCGAACCTTCACACCAGCGTCCGTGTACGCCTGAAGAAATTTGACAAAATATTGCGCGTGAGTAGCAAACCAGCGTTCCTGAAAGCAGCCCCCCAGCATTGAGCCACCGCTCTTCATCCATCCAGGAGGGCTCCATACGCTCGAAAAGAGGTAAAGATCGGGGTTGATTGTTTGGGCTTCACGCAGCGTGGGAATGATCCAGGCCCGGTCTTGGTCAATGCTGAAATGCTTCAGTTCCGGATCAGGCTCGGGTGAATCGTCATAACTGTACATCTTGGTAGAGTAGTCACTCGTCCCGATACATGTTCGTCCTACGGAAAGTCGTAATCCCGAAGGGCCATAAAGGTCAGATAAGAAAGCCTGGCGGGCATCCGGTGCCATCTGGCTCAGGAGATAGCAAGATGCATCGGTGAAAGCGCCCCCAAATCCGAGGATCTCTTGCTGGACGGTCCCGGGGTCAAGATAGATTGCTAAAGCCGACATTTCCTCCCCGCTTTCCCATTGCGGCGGTGAGGGAACCGGTTGAAATTTTTCCATGGGGCTTGTTCGCCAGGCGCGCACTGTGCCGGGCATAGCCTCGGGTTCCGCATAGAGCGGCTTCGCATCGCCTGCCGCAACGGCCGCGCTCACTGATGCGGCTAGCTTGAGAAAGTCGCGACGGTTTGTCTTTTGCATTAATTCCTCTCTGTCACATCCTGACGCCCATTTGCCATCACTTTGAAATCGATGCCGCGCGCCAGAAAGGAAAACGTGTCGTCACGACGGCCTGGCCGATTTCGCGGCGCATCGAAAACCTGGACCGGCTAATACTTCTAGCAAAACAATCGATTGTTTGCAATAGTGAACCAAGCGGACGAATTTACCGGGAGATGCGGAGATGCATCACTTCTCGGAAAGGAGGAGATGCGGAATTCGCGAAATTCCTCTGGCAAGCCTCGCCGTAAAATATTATGGACAATCGTTTGTCGTTGAACTAAGTTTCGTATTCTGCATTTCTTCCAACAGCATGGCCAATATGCGGAGCGGAGCGGCGGTCCAACGTGGTTGCGGACCAAAAAGAAATGGCTGGGCTAACGGAAAGGAGGTTGTGCATTGAACAAAAGCGAACGGCCATATAGATGGAAATGTCTCAGAGCTACGGTTTATCTGATTGTATTTTTTCCCTCTTGTCTAATTTCATTCACCGCCAGGGCTGCCGAACCCTACAAGGGACAGCCATATCACGATAGCGTCTATCACTCTGGCCCGCAGATGATTCCCGGACGCGTTATGTGCGCCTATTATGACCTGGGAGGAGAAGGCGTGGCCTATCATGACTCCGACGCGACAAACAAGGGCAGTGGCACATTGAATCCCGCGGATGGTTCGTATTTGAACGAGTTCCGGATGCACGAAGGTGTAGACACGTCATACACCAAATACCACGACAATATTGACGATAACTCTTACGAGGTAGTACACCCGCCAAAAGACCTGCTCTATGTCGGCTGGACCGATCCGGGCGAGTGGTTCAACATGACTGTGAACATCAAAGAGGCCGCAGTCTACTCTTTCGGTCTCCTCTACACATCCAAGAATGGCGGAGCGATTTCTCTAGATCTGGACGGCAAGAATGTTTGCGGCTTGATCAAAATCGATTCGACCTATGATGCCCGGGATCCTATCGCTTGGCGACAATGGCATCACTGGAACTACGGGAAGGATCTCGCAAGTCTGCCTCTCCCGGAGGGAACGCATGTTCTGACACTTCATATCGTTCTCGAGGGCAACATGAACCTGGCGTACCTGGATTTTTCCAGAGTCAACCAAATGCGATAGTACCGATTTTGTTGACATCGTCAGGGAATCGAGCTGGCCAAGCAATTGAATAAGCCGTGGAATGGAATCAATCGGCCCGATCTGAAGACGGGGAATATCACCAACGAAGCTTTCGTGTCTTAGAAACTTTGGCCGTGGTAGTCCAGATGGGTCGACCGTAGACACCGAAGGCTACCTCTGGAACTGCCGCTGGCACGGTGACATCGTGCGTGTGGCACCGGATGGAGACATCGATGAAATTATCGAAATGCCGGTTCGAAACATTACCTCGTGCACGTTTGGCGGAGCACATCGAACCACCCTCTTCATTACAACCGCAGCAGCAGAATGGCACGGCAGGAGAACGGCTGGCCGGAAGTTTGTTTGCCTTAAGGGCCAAGGTTCCCGGGCAGCCTGAGAATCGGCTCCTCATATGCCCATAGCACTCCGATGGCCTCCTTCATCTTCCGGCGAAATCTGCCAGGAGTTTACCCCGCCTGCAAAACCGTGGATCGATGCCACAGGTTCCGACTACGAAGCTCGGCTAACAGTAGAGCCTCGGTTCACGAGAAGACGCAGATCAAGCGCGGTCGTACCTAATTCTCATTCCAGGGCTCCTAGGCAATGCCTGTTCTAGAAAATCGATTTGCTCAGACATCCGAAAAGAATACTGTTATATTTTTGGACGATACGTGACCCAAGGGAAAGGAAAACATCGGGCTCTAAGAACGACCAGCTTAAAGAAGCTGGCGGAGCATCTAGGCCTGCATCCAGCAACGGTTTCAGTCGTTCTGAACGAAGTGCCGGGTCGCTCCATTTCACAAGCAACTCGCGATCGCATCAAAGCAGCAGCCAAAGAATTAAACTTTCGACCGAATCTTCTGGCGCGTTCCCTTCGCAATCGTCGAACCCTGAGCATCGGAATTTTGGTACCGGATCTCGGCGAAGCCTACCACAACCAAATCGTAAGTGGCATCGGAGACCATCTCATGGATTCCGGATACTTCTATTTCACGGCCCACCATCGGCGCAAGAAGAATTTGATCGAAGAGTACACCCACAAGCTTTTGGGCCGAGGCGTCGAAGGCCTGATTGCGATCGATACGCCGCTTGATCATCCCTTTCCCGTTCCCGCAGTCGCTGTTGCCGGGCATCGACCGGTTGAAGGTGTCACTAACGTTGTGCTTGATCATCGTCTGGCGGCGGAATTGATTTTGGATCATTTGCAATCACTCGGCCACACTCAGATTGTCTTTGTACGCGGACAGACATTCAGTGCCGATGCCGAAGAACGCTGGCGCTATTTGATGGAAGTGGCGCGCGAAAAAGGCATTCCAATCAAGCCCGAATTGGTGATCCAGCTTACCGGTGATACGCACTCGCCAGAATTAGGATACCCGGTCATACAACAGTTGCTTGCAAGACAGGCGCGTTACACTGCCGTTGTTGCTTTTAACGATATGTCGGCGATTGGGATTATTCGCGCTCTTCGAGATTCAAAGATGAGCGTGCCCGGCGATGTCTCGATCATCGGATTTGATGATATCGAGGCAGCAGCATTCACGGTTCCGAGACTTACCACGGTCCGGCAACCGCTCGCTGAGATGGGAAGAATTGCGGCACAATGTGTCCTGAACCGTTTACATCGAACCGAAAAATTCCGACCTGAAGTAACGGTCGAGCCGAGTTTTGTTGTCCGTGAATCGAGTCAGGCGATCCTACAAAAACGTGCCCGCCACTTCCAGGATTGATCTCCGGATCCAACCGGCATGCTGAGTAGACAAGACTCGATTTTAACCACGTGCAACCAATTCGCTCGATCTTGACACTGCCTCGCTACGTTTGCTTTTCGCAGCGTTCCTCGCCTGAGGGCAACTTCACGGGAGCCGCGAGAGTCCAAGACTCTTTGCCGCGGTGCAATGTAACCAATGTCAACAAGCATTTTGTGAATCCTAACGGGAGGCTGTGCCTAGCGTCCATTGAGTAATGATTGAGACCGCATCGGAAGTTGGGTAACCGCAGCTTTGAGGGCGCGCTCCCATGCGTTACCATAAAGCCGAAATCGGGAATACAAAAGGATCGCCGTTCAAGCTCGGCCGCCGCGTTCAGGGCAGATGATTGCATGCGGAAAAATCCTCCCACCAACAACGGGTCGGTAACTCTCAAACAGCTGGCTCAGCACCTTGGCTTGGATCCCACGACAGTTTCGCTCGTCCTGAACGAACTGCCCGGCCGCGCTATCCCGCAGGTATCTCGAGACCCAATCAAGGCAGCCGCACGAAACTTTAACCATCGTCCCAGCTTGCTCGCGCGTTCTCTCCGCAATCGCAAAACGCAAACGATCGGAATTCTGGCGCCGGAATTGTGCGATGGCTATCACACCCAGGTGATGAGCGGAATTGGCGATCATTTGATGGCCGCCGGGTACTTCTATTTTACCGCGCATCATCGCCACAGAAAGGCCCTAGTAGACGAATATATCGAGATGCTGCTAGGGAGAGGCGTCGAGGGGATCATCGCCATCGACACTGCTTTGGAGCGCTCTCTTCCCGTTCCTGCCGCATGCGTTGCGGGTCATCGTGTCGTCGAGGGCGTCACGAACGTTGTTCTCGACCACCGCTTTGCTGCGGAATTGACCTTATCGCACTTACAGTCTCTGGGGCACCGGCGCATCGCGTTCATGCGTGGGCAGCCCTTCAGTTCCGATTCCGATGAGCGGTGGGCCAGCATTTGCCAAACGGCTGAGACGATGGGAGTGACAATCGATGCGGACCTCGTTGTGGAACTTACACGCGACGTTAGTTCGCCCGACCTGGGATATCCAGTCGTTCAAGCACTCCTGGCCGGCGGAAAGAAATTTACTGCCATTGTCGCCTTTAACGACATGTCAGCAATAGGTACCGTCCGCGCGCTTCAAGACTTCGGGTTGCGAGTACCGGAAGATGTTTCCGTGATCGGGTTCGATGACATTAGCGCCGCTTCTTTCAGCAACCCCCGGCTCACGACTATACGGCAGCCGCTTTCCAATATGGGCAGAATTGCCGCACAGAGCGTCCTCAACCGCATTCACCAGTCTGAAGAGTTTCGCAAGGAAGTCACGGTAGAGCCCGAGTTAGTGGTTCGCGAATCAACTGTTGGGGCGCGAACAACGAAGCGATCACAAGGCAGCAAAGACTCGAAACCAAATCAATATTCAGGTAAACGTGAATAATAACAGCGCAGGCCGGTGGACAGCGGTCAGCTGGATGTATTTCGGCTTTGTGTTGACTGGCATGGGGACGGTGCTGCTCGGCTGCATTTTACCCACACTGATCACAAGGTGGCACCTGGACGATGGCCGCGCCGGCAGCCTTTTCGCCGCGCAATTTGTGGGCTCAGCATTAGGCGCCGGTCTTGTGACCCGTGATTACTTCAACAGTATTGTTCGCGGGTATGCGCTGCTGACAGCTAGTGCTCTGTCGCTCGGTTGGTTCAACCGTTCCCCTCACTCGTGGCTCTTCCTCAGTTTCGGATTAGGACTGGGCCTTACGATGACGGCAACCAGCATGCTGGCGGGGAGGTTATATCCTGGAAAGCGCGGGACAGTGCTTTCATCGCTTAACGCGTGCTGGTGTCTGGGAGCTGTCCTGTGTCCGGGAATAGTTTCGTTGTGGGTGGAAAGATGGCCGGTGGGAAAGCTTTTTCTAGCTTTCGGATTCACCGTGGCAATTGTACTTTTCGGCGCGGGAAATGTCAGGCCCGCTTTGGCAACCAGAGAGACGACAGCTTCTGCAAAGGGCCAAGGAAGCTCTCCACTGTTGCTGATTGCTGCGTTTGCCCTGGTAGGTTTCTTATATGTTGGTGTCGAAGCTTCGATAAGCAGTTGGATGATGGTTTACGTTCGGCGACTCGCGACCGCTCATGATGTGCTTGCGCCTGTAGCGGTTTCTTTTTTCTGGATCGCGCTCCTGTGCGGCCGGGCAATCGCGCCTGCCGTTTTGCGCTGGATCTCGGAAGAGCAATTGCTGAACATCTCTCTGCCGGGAGCTTTTATAGCCGTGCTCTTTCTGATTATCGACTGCTCGCCTCTGGCCAGCATATTCACCGCAACTGCCTCCGGTCTCCTGCTGGGGCCCATCTATCCGCTGTGCCTGGCTAAAATTCTTGCCTTGGCGGACGATTCTCCTCGAACCAAATGGGTCTTTGGCATTTGTGGACTGGGGGCCGCACTGTTGCCCTGGATGACCGGAAGGGTCTCAACCCTCCACGGATCTTTGAGTGTGGGCCTTATCATTCCTCTGGCAGCACTTGCGTTAATGATTCTTGTTCAACTGCTCGCAACTCAGAGATCATCCCATGGAGCATCTGAGAAACTCGCGATTCGATGATCTTCGGATGACGCTTGGAAGGAGCGTTGAATCATCTGCAATCAAATCCGCGCCAATCAATTCGCAAGAGCGTCGCGATTCCGCTTCGCCCATTTACTGTCGGACGGCACTTCCTTCATAGGACGCCCACCTTCGGTGCCGCAGGCGCACGGACCTTCCATCTTGGCTTCAGTCATCCAGGAGCAGGACTTGCATCGTATTGCCATGAAGTAATGTTGTAGAGCGGATCCCGACACTTTGCTTCAATAGGGTCTGATCGCGTAGTGTCCAGAAAATCGATCTGCATGGATCCGCAAGGGATAGCGTGGTGCCGAGCGCCGGCAGCGATCCGAAAAGCTCTAGTGCGTGGCGCTAGTAACATTGTTACACTGCCTTTCGCTGAGTTTTCGGGTACTTTTCTAGGTCGCAGATTTCTAAAGCGTTCAGAGTTTTGACGAACCAGAATCGGGTTTTCGGACACTACGGGAGCAAAACTTAACCCGACCGCAGAAAGCAAAAAGATGGCGCGTCTCATAATTGACTCCAAATTGCCCTCATGACCGATAGAGCGCTGACGGCGGACTTCATCATGCGTCCTTAAAGTTCGTTGACGTGTTAAACATTATTGTTCGTGCCCATTGCAGGAACGGAATCCGAGTTGCTTCACCCATTTGTTAAAATGACAGCCCGTCGGATTCATAAACGATGTCGATCCGATTCATCGATCGCGCCGAAGTAGCTCGCCGCCTCACTTACGACCTCTGCATACCCATCGTCCGCGACGCCATGGTCGCGCTCTCGCGGGGCGAGACCAGGCAGATTTTGCGGTCGATCGTGCCGCTATCCGAAGGTCGCCTCTTGGGCGTCATGCCGGGTGCACTTGGTGGGCATGGCCCATTTGGCGCAAAGCTGATCTCCGTATTTCAAGGGAATGCGGCACAGGGTAAACAATCTCACCAGGGTCTCGTAGTCCTCTTCGATCCCCAATCCGGCGCTCCCGTATGCATTGTCCACGCCGGCGAGATTACCGCCATCCGAACGGCGGCCGCCAGTGCGGTGGCCACCACGGCGCTCGCGCGGCCGGACGCTCGCCGCCTTGCCATCATCGGATGCGGCGAACAAGCCGCCACTCACATTGTCGCCATCCCCAAAGTGCGTCACCTGGAATCCGTTGTGGTTTGGGGGCGCTCGTCAGGACGAGCGCGGGCCTTTGTCGAACGTTATCAAAGCCAACTCTGCATCCCAGTCTCGGCAGCCGCGACTGTTGAAGAAGCCGTAGCCGAGGCCGATATCATCTGCACAGTGACTTCTACAATGGAACCAGTACTGAAGGGCGCCTGGGTTCGGCCGGGTACGCATCTGAACCTGGTGGGCTCCAGTTATCCCGGCCCCACCGAGGTCGATAACGATCTGGTCGTTCGCTCCCGCTTCATCGTGGATAGCCGTGAAGGAATTCTCCGACAGGGAGCGGAGTTCCTCCGCGCTAAGGAAGCCGGCCTGATCGGTGCTGACCACATCGTGGCCGAAATCGGCCAGGTGCTCACAGGTGAGATCGATGGCCGTCGCTCAGCCGACGAGATTACTGCGTACAAATCCATCGGCCATGTCGTTCAGGATCTGGCTACCGCCTGGGCCCTCTATTCACAACCCGAGTAGAGACATGACCGGTATGGTCCAAAAACTCCGGCCGACTCCTGCGCAGAACGGGACTGCCTGGGAACTTTGATGGACAACAGAGACAGGTATGCGAAACGCTGCCTTTCGATCACGGAAGGTAACAGGCGACGTCTGAAGACATCAGGATGGCTTGATGACCCTAAAGGTGTCGCGGCGCTCAAGCCGCGC
>Ga0126373_10003630_pt1 | contig 11616 bp, 12 predicted proteins | sample PanSoiMetPlot_11_FD_92545 | JGI IMG/M metagenome (GOLD analysis project Ga0126373, IMG submission 92545) | Tropical forest soil microbial communities from Panama - MetaG Plot_11 | ecosystem: Environmental > Terrestrial > Soil > Tropical forest > Bulk soil | place: Panama | collected 2016-02-17
CTCGGCATCTTCGCCTTCCGCTCCGCCTGGAACGACTTCCTGTGGCCGCTCATCGCGGTGAACAAGCCCGAGATGTTCCCGCTCCCCGTGGCCCTCGCCCTCCTGCGCAGCGCCTACAGCTCCGAGTCGTACGGACCGATCATGGCCGGCGCGACCCTGAGCGCCCTGCCGCTCCTCGTGGTCTTCCTCGTCGCGAACCGGCGAATCGTGGAGGGTGTGCGGGTGAGTGGGCTCAAGGGCTGACGTCACAGATCTTCATCACCGCCACACAGCGGCTCGATGTGCGTCGACCAGTCCTTCCCCGAGTCCGAGGCTCCTCAACCTACGATCCCGGAGGATGCCCATGCAGACAGCAGTGTCGACCCGGATCCGACTCGGCGCCGTCGCTCTCGGTCTTGCCGCTTTCCTCCTCGCTCTCTTCCCTCTCGTGCGGCCCTTCTTTCCCCTCGACGTTTTCGAGCCGGCGCGTGGGATCGCCCTCGCGAGCCCGGCCTTCGTCTCGACGGCGTGGACGAGCTCTCACTACCTCGCCATGCTCGGCTTCGTTCTCCTACAGCTCGGTCTTTTCGCCCTCTACGGCTTTCACGCGCGCTCTGCGGCGGAGCCGCTCGCGCTTCGTGGCCTCGTATGGAGCCTGCCCGGGGTGGCCCTGATCCTGCCCGCCTTCGGTGTGGAGGCGTACACCATGCCGATTGTGGGCCAACTTCATCTCGCGGGGGTGACGGGCTTGGCGCCGATCATCTCTCTTACCTACCGCGGGCCGATGACGATCGTTCTCCTGCTCGGCCAGCTCGCTCTCGCCGTCGGAGCCTTCACCCTCGCCGTGGCCATCCGCCGGGGCGGACGCCTGCCCAGGTGGGCGGGACTCGTCTTCGCCATCGGGCTCGCATGCTGGCTGCCCATGCTGCCGCGTCCGATCCGGGTGGTCGACGGGCTCTTGATCGGCTTTGGCGGCATCCCGCTCGCCTGGGGGATGTGGCGCGCGGCATGAGACGCCCTTCGCGCAGGCACGGTCGACCTGGCTCTCAGGAGGTCTTGGCGGTTTCGGGGTAGTTTCGGACGGATCGATCGTTCAGGACTCTCCCGTCATGCTGGTGTCTCGAAGGACTTCGGGCGTATGGCGACGCGGACGTCGCGTCCTGGACGCAATACGGGGACGAGATGTGGGCGCTGGCGCGGGTCTTCCCGGAAGGCGGGGGCCGGACCGCCTTCCTCTCGAACGGGGTGCCCGAGGCCATGGCGCGAATCCGGGCCGATCGACCGCTCGAGCGCTGGTTCGATGTGGTCATCGTCTCCTGCGAGGTGAGAGTGGCGAAGCCGGACCCGACGATCTTCGAGCTGTGCCTGACGCGTCTGAATGTGGAGCCCCCTCATGCGCTTTTTGTCGATGATCGGACGGAAAACCTCGAGGGAGCCGCCAAAGTCGGCCTTCGGACGTTCCACTTCATCGGGCGGGATGCGGTCTCGCGATTGGAGCGATCCGTGCGATCTCTATAGGCGGACATGTTGAACACGTGGCGACGAGAGCGCACGGGTGCCCAGGAGCGCTATCGACGAGGCGAGGCTCAGAACGTGTAGCGCAGCCCGGCGAGCACGTTGATCGGCGGTGCTGGCGTCAGGAACCGTACGACGGGCGACCCCTCCAGGCGCGGGTCGGGGGCGAAGGTGCCGTACGTCTCGTATCGGTTGTTGAGGGCGTTGTAGATGTTCGCGAAGGCCTCGAAACCACGCCATCGGGCCGACAGGCCGACGTTCGTCACCCAGTAGGCCGGCAGCGGAGCCTGCGTGTTGGCGTCGTCGCCCCGGAGGAACTGTGAGCTGACCCAGGTCGTTCCGGCCGACATCGTCGCCCAGAGCCAGGGATGCCAGGCGAGTCCGAAGTTCACCCGGTGCTGGGGCATCAGCGGGATCGTGCTCCCTGCCGGCACCGTCTCTGTCCCGGGCGGCAGCGAGGTCGAGAGCTCGACCGTTTGCTGGAACGTGGCCTGGGTGAAGGCATAGTTGAGGTACCCCTCGAGGTACCGTTCCCAGCGCGCTCGCAGGGAGAACTCCGCGCCCTGGCGTCGCGTGGATCCGATGTTCTGGAAGAACACTCCGACGGTGCCGGTCGGGGACACGGCGAAGATTTCGTTGCTGACATTGGTGCGGTACAGCGACGCGTTGATGTCGAGCCAGGGAAACGGCCGGAGATAGGTGCCGATCTCGTACGTCTTGGCCACGACCGGCTGCAGCGGGGGATCCTGCGCCACACCCACCTGAAGCCCGGCGCAGACCGCGCCCGGCCCGGCACAGGTCAGCTCGAGAAAGGCCGGCGCGCGAAACCCCTCGCCGTAGCTCGCATAGAAGCCGATGCGGTCGCTCAGGTTGACGTTGATCCCCACGCGCGGGTCGAAGCGAGAGAACGTGAAGTCTCCGCCGCTCGGGCCCCCGAGCAAGTCGGTGATGTCGTGATTGACGGAGTCCCAGCGTCCCGCGGTGGTGAGGACGAGGCTCGAACGAGGCCCGGTGAAGTTGCGCAGGAGGGTGAGGCTGTTCTGGATGTAGGCGCCCCATATCTGCTGGCGGTCCTTGAGGTCGGCGACGAGCTCCTGCTCCGCGTCCTCCTCGAAGGTCCGGCTCGTCACGTAGTTGTTCGTGTACTCACCGCCGACGATCAGCACGTTATCGAATCCGAAGAACGTGCCCTTGTGGCTGGCCTGGAGGCGCCCGCCTGTCGACAGCGAGTGGTTCAGGAGCCGTGAATTGGGACCGGCCAGGTTGACGTTGAACTGCTCGCTGTTCAGCGCCCGCACGAACCCGTTGGCCTCCAGCGTGATCTGCTCGTTCACCGCGTAGCTGGCGTTGATGACTCCCATGTTCAGGGTCGGCTGGAAGAAGTCGCCCGCCGTGAAGTTGGCCGTGGGATCCGTGTTCACCTGAGAGGCGGGCAGCGAACCGGGCTGCTTGATGCGGTCGTTGCTGTACTGGTAGGAGACGGTGGCGTCGAGCCCCCCGGTGCGGATCCCGATCTTGCTGAAAGCCCGACCGATCCGCGCATCCGAATCCTGTCGCCAGCCCGTCTCATCGCTGTACCGAACGCCGATGTAGTAATCGAATGGTTTCACCGGGCCACTCAGCCGCAGGGTGTACTCCTGCCGTCCGAAGCTGCCCCAGGCGAGCTCGGGAGTGAGCTCGAAGCGCTCCTCGCCGCGCCGCGTGACGATGTTGATGGCGGCGCCCAGGGTGTTGCGGCCGAAGAGCACTGAGGGCCCGCGGATCACCTCGACCAGCTCGACATCATCGAGGGGGATCAGGTCGAAGTTCACCTCTTCCGCTGTCGGCTCGTTCAGTCGCACGCCGTCGCGGAAGATGCTGATGCCCTGCGGAAGCCCCGTGACGGGGGACGCCACGAAGCCGCGCAGGTTCAAGTCGGGCTGGTAGGGCGTGCCCTGCTCGTTCTGGAGGGTCACGCCGGTCCGGCTCTCCAACGCATCGGGCAGCACGTGCGGATAAGTCTCCCGGACCTCTTTCCCTGTCAGGGTGTCGATCGCGCCAGGAATCGAGGAACGCGGAAGCGGCACGGGTTGGGGCAGGGGAGCGCTCACGATGACGGGAGGGAGGACCAGGGGCTGCGATTCCGGCGTCGCCGTCTGCGCGGGGAGCGAGGTGGGCATCATCGCCGTCGCAAACCCGACCAGCCCGGCTGCGACCAGCGCGAGCCCTCTTCGCCGTGTCATCTGCGCTGAACGCTCGGGCCCGGCGCCTTTCATGGGCCGGCGTGTAGCTCATCGAAGCCGACGCCGTCAATAGCCACTCGGCTACGAAGTGGGGAGCCAGATGGCTCCGGCGTGTTTACCTCAGTAGGCCCCTCCGGACGGCCTCCGCCGCCGCCTGGGTCCGGTCGATCACGCCGAGCTTTTCGAGCACGCGCTGGACGTACTTCTTGACCGTCGCCTGGCTCCAGTTCAGCCGTGCGCCGATCTGTCGGTTCGTGAGTCCATCCGCCACAAGACGCAACAGATCCAGCTCGATGGCCGACAGCGTCGTCTGCGCCGCGCTCGCCGGTGTGCGCCCCGCATCGGTGACTTCGATCACCGCTCGCAGCAAGCGAGGGTCCAGCACCGACTCGCCAGTCGTGACGGCGCGGACACTCGCAAGGAGCTCGGCACGATCGACGCCCTTGAGGACGTACCCGGCTGCCCCTGCCTGCACCGCTTGCCGGACGCGGGCGGGATCCTCGTGCATCGTCAAGACGAGCACCTGGACGTCTGGCGCGATCTCCCTGATCCGCCGTAGCAGCGTGAGCCCGTTCGTGTCTGGTAGCTCTAGGTCCAGCAGGACCACGTCGGGACTCGTCTCGGTCAGCGTCTGGACGGCTTCGCGCCCGTTCGCGGCTTCGCCCACGATCTCCATGCGCTCACCGGCCAGCATGCTCCGGAGCCCCTCGCGGACCATCGGGTGGTCGTCGACGATCAGCAGGCGGATCACGGGCTCACTGGCCAAGAGAGACGTTCCGCTCCGGGCTGAGAGGCAAGGCAACCGTGATCGCCGTCCCGTGCCCGCGCCGGCTCTCGATCCGGCAGGTGCCGCCGAGCAGGCGCGCACGTTCCCGCATCCCGGCGAGCCCGAAACCGCGGTCGGCCGCGCCGGCGTCGTGATCGAAGCCGACGCCATCATCACGAATCTCGACGTGGAGCCAGTGCGGCTGGCGGCTCACCTCGACTTCGACTGTCTTGCTGCTGGCATGGCGCGACGCATTGACCAGGCCCTCTTGAAGAATGCGGAAGGCCGCTGTCTCGACGGCCACCGGCAGACGCCCGTCGCCGATCCGCTCGACGAATCGACTGGACCAGCCCGCTCGTTGCGCGGCCTCATCGAGCGCCCGGCGCATGGCCTCCACCAGCCCGACGGACTCGACGGCCGACGGCCGGAGCGCCTGCAGCACGCGACGGGTCTCGGTGATCGCGTTCTGGAGCCGATCGGCAGCCCGGGCCAGCTCACGGCCGGCGCGATCGGGATCGCGCGCGGCGATGTCGCGCGACGTGTCGATGTGGTGCTTGGCGCTGACGATCAGCTGCGCGATGCCGTCGTGGATGTCGTACCCGATGCGTCGCCGCTCCTCTTCCTGGGCCATGACGACTTTCTCCATCATCCGAGCGAGCGCCGCCTCGTGCCGAAGGCGCTCCTGCCAGGCTCGACCGATCACCCACGTGACGGCCAGCACGAGCGCCACCTGCACCGAGTGCACCAGAAGCGTGAGCGGTCCACTTGCCACGTGCCGGTTTTCGAGGATGAGGAACTCAACCAGCTCCCACGCCGCCGTCGCCGCAAACGCCACGGCGAGGGCCAGCTCCCGGTGTCTAGCCACGATTCCGCCTAGCCTGTGAAAGACCCTCGGCATGTCCGCCCTCCCTTCCAGTGACGTGCCGGTCAACATGATCGAAGCGGAGGTGAATCTCAAGCCCCAAAAAGGATCTGAGGCGTCCCGCGCGCGCCCTTCGTGCGGGCAGCTACGAGACGAAGAAGACACGCTCCACCAGCCAAGCGAGGCCCATGACGACCACACCCAGGGAGGCCGCGCGCACCACGCGTGGCTCCCACACTGTGCCGCGCATCCAGAGGAGCAGAGGAAGGAGCAGCGCGACCACGAAGGCCTGGCCGGCCTCCACCCCGAGGTTGAAGCCGAGGAGGGCGAGGGCGAGGCGCCCCGGAGGCAGGGCGAGCGGCTCGATGGCCGAGGCGAAGCCGAGGCCGTGCACGAGACCGAAGAAGAAGCTGATGAGCCAGCGCTGCGACGGCGCGTCCTTGCGCAGGAGGTTTTCCAGGGCGACCCAGATGATGGACAGCGCGATGGCGGGCTCGACGATGCGTCCGGGCACCGTCACCACGCGCAGCACGGCGAGAGCCAGCGTGATGCTATGGGCGATCGTGAAGGCGGTGATGATCTTGAGGAGGGAGAGGAAGCGACCGCCCCGCAGCAGCAGCACGAACAAGAAAAGGAGATGGTCATAGCCGGTGAGAATGTGCTCGATGCCGAGCTTGAAGAAGCTTGTCCCTGCGCCAGCAGCCCCGCGAGCGCCGATCGAGACTCGGGCCACGCGCGCATCGGGGGCGAAGGCCAGCTCCCGCGTCTCGCCGTCGGTCTCGACCTTGGCCAATGTGTGGTGGTCGATTCCAAGGACATCGAAGATATTGTCCTCCACGACGAGATCCTGCACGGTGCCCCCGCACGCGAAGTCGAGATGCATCGTGAAGCTGGTAGCGTCAAAGCCTGCGGCCATGACCTCGCCCGGACCCGGCTCGCAGCGGGTGCCGTTGGCTCGGAGCACGATCTGCCGGCGTAGCAGATCGAGGAGCTTGTCTCGATTCTGCTGGCTGCCCGCTTGCGCGAGGCGGAACGTCTCCGCCAGATCCGAGGGAAGAGCGGCCGTGGGCAGGGTCAGCGTGTAGCGTACAGTGCTCCGGCTGACGGTAATGGAAGCATAGCCGGTGGTGCCACCGATGTGTGCGCGTGGCGCCTCCACGGCCACCGAGAGCAAGAGCATTCCCAAGCAGACCAGGCAGAGCGCTGACCTCACCGGCCGCTCGCCTCGCGAATCGCCTGCTCCCATTCCTCTCCCACGAAGCGCGACATCAGGAGAACTTGGTCTCGTCCCGTGAGCTTCATGTACTGGAGGACTTTTTGCGGGTTCGGCGCGCCGAACTCCGCGGCAAGCACGGCGGTGCCTCGTCGATACAGCGTCGCCGTGTACCGGGGTGGATCGAGCCCGAACTCACGGAGTCCCAGGGATGACCACTCCGTGCGCTCCATGACCCGCACGGGGGCCGACACGTGCATGAACTTGATCGAGTCGTTGAGGTGCGATGCGAGGGAACGCGGGGCGAAGGGGCCGGCCGGCCCCGCTCGCCAGCCGTCATTCGCCCGCACGTACTCCCGCCGCCCGGCGCTCGTGGTCACCTCGATCCGATCGATCTCGTCTGGTGATTCCGGCATGACTCCGGCCGGCGCGAACCTGACGAACTGCTTGTTCTCTCTGAGGTGGCCCGAGACGACCATGGCCACGAGAACGCCCACGGCGAGGAGGGCGGCGATGGGGGTGAGCACGCGGCGTGGACGCGCTATCGCCGGCTCCACCACACGACGGCGCCGATCGCCATGACGGCGAGGGGCAGGAGGACCTCGATGACAAGGAAGATGCGCTGCATCTGTGACTTGGTCAAGAGAACGAGAGGGGGAACGGGCATGCGCACGCTGACGGAGGAGGTGCGTTCCTCACGGGCGAGCCAGCGCACCATGGCCAGGGCGAGATCGCCGTTGGCCATGTAGGGGAGGAAGGAGTTGCTGGCGAAGTCCCCATCGCCGACCACCACCAGCCGGAACGGCTTGGTGGCCGCGCCGGAGCCGGGCCACGTCCCCTCGATGGCGGCTCCGAGGACGCGCCGGCCCGTACCGCCTTGAGTTGCCGTCGACCGCGTCGCTCCATTGTCGCGGCTGGGGTTGCGCTCGGACACCGCCTCCACTCGGCGCGTATAGCTCTCGGCGCTGCTGCGAAAGAGCGGCGCGCTGGTGATCCCGGGTGGCGGTGAGCCCAAGGTCAGCGATCGGACTCCGGGGAAGAACGTGAGGGCGATACTCCGAGTGATCGGGTGCGGCTCGTACACGGGCACCGCGACGACCTCGGCATCCGTGGAGTAGTGGTCGAGGGGGTCGATCACGACATCCTGCTCGACGTTGACTCCCAACGATCTGAGGCCCGCGTCGAGACGAGGCTCGAGAACGAAGCCGAGGTCATACAGGAGCAAGGCCGCTCCGCCCTGGGCCAGGTAGCTGAGGAGGGCCTCGCTTTCCCCGGGAAGGTACGTCGTGCGCGGGTTCACGTCGACCACGACGGCGCAGTCGGCCGGGATCGCCGTCAACGTGGCGGGGATGATCTTACGGACGTCGTAGCCCAGCGACTCGAGAGCCCGCCGGAGTCTCCCCGCTCCGTGGGATCTCATCTGAACGAGCGCGGAGGAGCTGTCTCCGTGATTGTGGCTTGCCACTCCCTCGAAGTGAGTGTGGAACTCGAAGTTTTCCATCGGGTACTCGTCGTGACCCTCCATGAAGCAGACGGTCGTGACGCGCTCACGGACCAACCGGAGAATCCCGAGGGCTATCTGGTTTTCGTCCGTGCTCATTACTTGGATTCGCCGACCGTCGGCCTCGAGCACCGCCGCATTGTAGATTCGCACTCCGTAGGTGTTGGCGACGGTGGGCTGCTTGTCGGGATCGATGGTACGGACACGGAGACGCGGGTTGCGTCGACCGAGCACTTCTATCATGTCTCTGGCTCGCCGTCCCGCTTGATCCTGCCCTTGGTAGAAATAGGTGAGCTTGACATCCTGGTGCAGCCGGTCGACGACGGTCTCGGCCTGCTTCGACGGGGTGAAGACGGCTTCGCGAGTGAGATCGAAGTGTACGTCGTGGAGGACGAGAGCGACATTGGCGAGGACGGCCAGGCCGAAGGTCGCGACGACGATGGCGCCTGTATAGAGGAGGCGAGGGAAGCGCCGGAGGCGAGGCATGAGAGGCAGCCGCGCGCCCAAGGCGAACAAGACGACCACCGCGATCAGCCAGCCTGCGAACCATATCGTGTTGACCACGTCGAGGCGGTCCATGGGAAGGCTATCGCCGCGCGAGCGTTCGGACGCTCAGGAAGAGACCGACCAGGACGATGGTGAGGAAGAAGCCGACGTCGGACAGGAAGAGGGCTCCCGTGGCGAAAGGCGTGAAGTGCCCGACCAGGGAGAGCTGAGAGATGATCGTGTCATAAGGCTCGGGGAGGAGATAGCCCAGCGTATCGATCATCCAGAGGAGAATGCCGACGCCCATGGCGACGACGGCCGCCACGACCTGGTTCGCGGTGAGCCCGGACACGAGGAGGCCGATGGCGGTGAGGGAAGCGGCCAAGAGAAACAGGCCCAAGAAGCCGCTGTAGATCGGACCCCAGTCGGGGTCGCCATAGATGCCCAGCACCACGGCGTAGGTGCTGGTGAGCGCGAGCATCAGCACCGAGAGGGACAATCCGGCGGTGAACTTGGCCAGGACGATCTCGATCTCGCGGATGGGCGAGGTGAGGAGTAGCTCGAGCGTGCCTCCTCTTCGCTCCTCGGCGAAGAGCCGCATCGTCACCACGGGCACGACGAGGAGGAACAGCACCGCCGCCTGAAAGAAGACGCGGACGAGCTCGCCCGTCCGATTGAGAAAGAGAACCGCGGTGAACGTGTAGCCCATGAGAAGCAGATAGACGGTGACCGTCGCGTAGGCGATGGGCGAGGAGAAGATGGCCTTTTCCTCTTTGAGGAGAAGCGTGCCGAAATGTTTCATACCCGCTCCGCAGAGCCGCTCGTGAGCCCGAGGAAGAGGGCCTCCAAATCCCGCGGCACCGTGGTCATGTCGAGCAGGCCGAAGCCCGCGGCCACGACCGCGGTGGCCAACGCCTCCGCGATGGACCCGGCCTGAGAGTCCACGAGATAGATGGTGAGGTCGCTCCCGGGCAGGGGCTCCGCGGTGATGCGTTGCACCCCGGCGACCGTGGCGAGGCAGGCACGCACGGCCTCGGAGGGGCCGCGCACGCGCATCCTGATACGCTGATCCGAACCGTTCGGTCCGAGAGCGTGCACGCCGAGGAGGCGGCCCCCGAGAAGGATCGCCGCGCGATCGGCGACGCGCTCGATCTCACCGAGGATGTGTGAGGTGACGAGAACCGTGCGCTCTCCCGCCAGCGACCGGATGTGCCCGCGCATTTCGATGATCTGGCGAGGGTCGAGCCCATTGGTGGGCTCGTCGAGGATGAGCAAAGGGGGATTGCCCAGGAGGGCCTGGGCAATGGCGACGCGCTGGCGGTATCCGCGGGAGAGCTTTCCGATCAGGATACGTCTCACGCCGCCAAGGTCGAGACGCTCGATGACCGCCTCTACCGAGTTCGTCGCGCTTGGGCCGGCAAGCCCCTTCAACTTGGCCATGAAGACGAGGAACTCCTGGACACGCATCCATCCGTAGAGGGGCACGTCCTCGGGCACGTAGCCCACCTGTGCTCGAGCGACCAGCGCATTGTCTACGATGTCGACGTCGGCGATGCGGGCCGTTCCGGACGACGGGAGCAGATAGCCGGTGAGGATGCGAAGGATCGTGGTCTTTCCCGATCCGTTCGGGCCGAGCAGCCCCATGACCTCTCCGGCTTCGACCTGGAGGGAGACGTGGTCAACGGCCAGTCGGGGCCCGAACCACTTAGTGAGCTGATCAGCAACGATGATGGAAGTCATGCCGAGCGGAATGTCACGGCACCACCGCGGTTGGCCAATCGCCGCGGTGGTGCCGGCCTACCTCACGCGTCTGGCCGCGTGACCTACTCGAACATCTGCGGCGTCTTCGTCGAGCGGGCCTTTTGGGCCACACCGTCCAGGTCGTGGGCCGTCATGAAGCTCGCGCCCTCGCGTCCCTGCATGCTCCGGATGAATTCGTAGGCGCCCAGGATCCCCGGAGGATTGTAGGCGAGCGAGATGTCGGGGAGGAGATTCTTTGTGACGTTTTCCGAGAAGTACACGTTATCGCTGGTCAGGATGACGGTGCCCGTCTTGGGCAGGCGCACGATCGCCATCTGGCTTCCCGGGGTATGCCCTGGCCAACGCTTGATCACGATGCTGCCATCGTTGAAGAGGTCCAGGTCTCCGGTGAGCTGCTCCATCTTGAACTTGTTGGGAAGCGCTTCGCCGAGATCGTTCCTCAAGCACGCGACGTCGCCCGGAATGTACGGGCCGGCCGTTCCTGGTTCAGGCCAGGCCGCGTTCTTCATCTCGTCCTTCTGGACGAGGAAGGTCGCGTTCGGGAACTTGCAGACGTTGCCGCCGTGATCGAGGTGCATGTGCCCGACAGCGACGTACTTGATGTTATCCGGCGTCAGGTTGATCTTCTTGAGCTGAGCGTCGATGGCGACGTCTGGGCTACGCTCCGGAGTCAGGCCCTTGATGAAGGGTCCCCAGTAGCTGGGGTCGGTGATGATCTTGTCGTTGTTGCCCGTGTCGAAGAGGAAGTTGCCCTTGGGATGCACGACCACGAAGAAGCCGACGGGCACCGTCACCTGGGTGTTCGGCGCCCCGGACTGCAGCGCACTCTTCGCGATGGTCAGGCCGCCCGAGCTGAAAGCGTACAGCTTCATGCCGGCGGGCCCGGCCGCCTGGGACAGGGAAAGGAACCCAACGAGCAGGAGGGCGACGACCACTCCCAAGACCAGACCCAAGGTCGTTCGCTTCATTGCGGCTCTCCTCCGATGATCCAACCCTCGACGTTCGACGCAATGAGGTCACTCACGATGACCATCGACTTGCTGTTCGGCGCTGGCTTCCTCCTTTCCGGACGGGTCTTTATTCGCGCCCAGAGTATGGGAGCCGTGACGAATCTTGTCAAGCCAAGTGCCCACGGTGCCACCTGGCCGCCCGGTGCCCCACCAGGGCAGCCGTCCCACCAGAACCAGTCCACGAGCTTGCCTCGCCATCATTGACGATCTCGACGACGCTCTGCTACCGTGGCCGCCTCGTGCTGATACGACTCGGTCCCCGCGGTTGTTCTTTAAAGGAGGCTCGGCAATGTCGCTTGAA
>Ga0126373_10003631_pt1 | contig 11616 bp, 6 predicted proteins | sample PanSoiMetPlot_11_FD_92545 | JGI IMG/M metagenome (GOLD analysis project Ga0126373, IMG submission 92545) | Tropical forest soil microbial communities from Panama - MetaG Plot_11 | ecosystem: Environmental > Terrestrial > Soil > Tropical forest > Bulk soil | place: Panama | collected 2016-02-17
GAAGAAAAACCCCCTGAGTTTCTGAGACCGCTGACTCAGGGATTGCTGCAGGATCGGTACCGGCTGGAGCGCCAGTTGGGTGAGGGTGGCTTCGGCGTGGTGTATCTCGCGCTTGATGAGAGGCTGGATCAAAAGCCCGTCGTCGTCAAATTCCTGACGAAAGCCGCTTTCAGCGATGAATGGTTTCGGAAGAAATTTCGGGACGAGATCAAAGCGCTGGCCCGCATCGACCACCCAGGCGTGGTTGGCATTCTCGACGCCGGGCAGACGCCTTCTGGCTATCCCTTCCTCGTCATGCAATACGTCGAAGGGACGACGCTGCGTTCCCTGATCGAGGCAGGGCCTATTGAACGCGGGCGAGCCGGGCGGATTATCCGTCAAATTGGCCAGGCATTAGCGGCCGCTCACTCGCGCGGCGTTCTCCACCGTGACTTAAAGCCGGCGAACATCATGGTTCAGCCCTCATCGGGTGGCGAAATCGTGCGCCTGATCGATTTCGGCATCGCCAGTATTCGAGAAGGCGGCCGCGAGGTTGCAACCCAGCCGACTCGGGTCGTTGGGAGCATCGCCTATATGGCGCCTGAGCAGTTTGACGGACATCCAACCGCCGCAAGCGATATCTTCGCCATGGGTGTGATTGCCAGCGAAATGCTGACCGGACGGCTCCCAGCCGGCAACATGGCTGGTTCGCGCCTAAGCGAAATTCGAGAGCTGCGGACGGATGTTCCCGCCGAAGCGATCGGCATCATTCGCAAAGCCATTTCCGTAGACGCGGGAGCGCGCTTTCAGGATGCGGATGCTTTCGGTGACCAGCTCGCCGACGCGCTCGGTGGAACCGCGCGGACTCCTGCCAGCGACCCGAAGAGTGTGCCTACGCAATCGCTACTGGCAGGGCGATACATGCTCCAGCGGGAGATTGGGCGCGGGGGCTTCGGCGTCGTTCACCTTGCGGCGGACGTTCAGCTTCACGGAAAACTGGTGGTGGTGAAGGTCCTGTCCACTACGCCGGCCGAGGATGCGTGGCGCTATAAGAAATTTCAAGGCGAGATCGAGGCTCTCTCCCGCATTAATCATCCCGGCATCGTTCAGGTGACGGATGCCGGCGAGGCGCCGAATGGTCGTCCCTTCATGGTGACAGAGTACATCGAAGGCAGGCCTCTCAGATCTCTGATTCGCGAGGGAGGTGTTGACTTCGGCCAGGTGGCGACTATCATTAGGCAGGTGGGCGCCGCGCTTGACATGGCGCATGAATGCGGCGTATGGCACCGCGATCTAAAACCCGAGAACATTCTCATCCAGAATCCTGAAGAGCGTGGCGGGCTGCGCGCCAAAGTGATCGACTTTGGAATCGCTACGATCTTGCACTCAGAGAATCTCCTCGAAACGAGCGATGCGCGCGTGGCGGGCACTTTTCGCTACATGGCGCCGGAACAACTCCTGGGACGGCCGGAAGCAGCCAGCGACATTTATGGTTTGGGAGTGATTGCCTATGAGTTGCTGACCGGGAAGCAGCCGTTCGATGCGCATACCGCCGCCCAACTATATGCTCTCCAGTCAGCGGATGACTATCGGAAACCGCACCGGCTGCGGCCGCAGCTTTCCGCGCAGGCCGAAAGGATCGTGATGAAGGCGCTCGCTTTTCACGCTCACGATCGCCACGGATCTGCACGGGAGTTCGGGGATGAATTAGCGGCAGCCCTTGAGCGCGTATCCACACCCGTAGTGGTGGATCGCCTGGAGGAGGCCGCGATTCAGGACGCCGCGACGCGCGTGCTGGCTTACGACGTCTTCGTGAGCCATGCCTCGCGCGATCAGGAATACGCGCAAAATCTGGCATTCGAGCTGGAGCGCAGAGGTGCTCGCTGCTTTTTGCCTCCTGGCGACATCGCTTCCTTCAGCTTGGTTCCACAGCGGCTCAGTGAGACGATTCAAAGCGCTCGCTGTTTCGTCCTGATCTTGACGGAGAACACGAACACCTCGGTTCAGGCTGGACATGAATCGGAGATCGCGGATGCTTCCGGCAAACCCATCGTTGGGGTGCGGGTGGACGGCGTCGAAGCGGTCGAATCGCTGGGATTCTTTTTGTCGCGCGCCAAATGGGTGGACGCTCCCCTCGAGCCTTCCCAAGCCGACTACGGCGACATCGAGGCCGCGATTCGAAATTATGTTCCTGCTTTTTCCGGCTCCGGTCTCCCACCGAGTCCCCGGCCGGCCACAACCGACGAGCCTATCGAGCCGTTGCTGACCGAGGCTGGGGCGAAATTCCTTTTCGGACCGCGCGGAATGCGCCAAGTGAGGCTCATCGCGTTCTTTTCCACCTGGGCCGTGGTGACGGCGCTGCTCAGTGTGCTGGGCAATGCGAGTGCGATTACTGTAAAGCTTGTGGGCCCTAATACGCCGTCCACGATTGTTGTGCGCTTCGGATATCTCTATGAGCTGAACGGCGCGATGGCGTACCTTTTCGTAGTTCCTTTGTTTTTATATTTCGCCCTCGGATTCGTACAGGAAGCGCAAGCGGCGTTCGCGAACCTGGAAGGCCGCGATCAACTAGTCGTAAATCATCCGGAAATTCAGCCGGGAGGGATCGCGCGGTTTTTTCAAAGACTTGGGGCTAACTCTCAGGATAGGGCAACGCAGCGGGAACAAAAGGAGAAGAACGCAACGAATGGCCATATTCCGACTGCACTACAGTTGATTGCCAAAGCCTATCGCCGCTCTCTGAGCCCGTTCAAACTGGCCGTAGCGTTGATCGTTACCTTGCTTGTGATCGTCGGGACCGAGTACTTGCCTCCCAAAAGCGACTACAAGAATGTGATGTTCGGATATGTACAGGCGCCTTGGATTGCCGAGTATCCAATCAAGTGTCCTAACTGTACGCTTCTTGAGCTTCAAAGTAAGCTCGGCCGAAGAATTGAACCGTTGGCGGGTCTTTCGAAGGATCAACTTGGCGCATACCGCTTGGTTGAACCGTATTACCGCCGATCGGGCGGGTGGCTGGAGCGGGTTGCCTTTGTCCTATTTATGATCAGCGTGCTAGGTCTCGAAGTATCGTTCACTGCCTTCGGGATTTGGACTGGGCTAAAAATCCTGTTTGTGCTGGGATTGATTTACCGATCGGTGGTCCCACCGAAGTCCCATTTTGTCCGGCTGTATCTCTGGTTCACCGATCCGGCTAAAGTTTTTGGGCTGGAACCGATTCATCGCGTGTTGATGCAGTTAGTCGGAATGCTCGGCGTTAGCGTGCTTTTGGAGGTCCTTTCCTGGTGGGCCAACATCTTGAAGGGATCTAAGCGCGCGTTGGACGAGGATCTGTCCACTTTAGGAGGTTGGGGCCAGTTCCTTGTCGCCAATTTCACGTTCGGCTTCGCGCTACTGCTTCTTGTTTATCTGCTGCTGATAAGCGGAAAGGCTCGCGAGGCGGCAAGCGAAGAGAGTAAACGAATTGCCGCAATGCGCCGGGCGGGAGCTGGACGCAAAGCCAATCTCGAAAATCTCCTGAATTTGATCGCCAGCCAGAGCATCTGGCGGAAAGCGCGATACACGCTGTGGTACGTGGCAACTCCGGTGGTCTGCATCGCGTCGCTGCTCATTTTGAATCAAGTGAGCATTGCCTACGCAGTGGGAAATGTTTGGGAGTCCTTTTTGCGCCACATACTCGGGAACGAATGAGACTCTGGCCGAAGCGGGTGGTCCCGGCGGCTCTCGCGGCAGGTTTTACGGTTTCTCTTCTGTGCCTAGTCGCCGGAGCGGGCCAGACTGATGCGATCTTGCATATCGACCGGGATAGAAACGGCATCGCGGACGACTTGGAACTTCGCCTGGCCAACGAATTCGCCCCCATCGTTTTCTATGATCCAGACGAACCCAACCTGCCGGCTTCAGTCGAGAGCTTTCTGAGCGAAACCGATCTATGGTTTTTTAGCGAGTACTGTAAACCGCAGCAGGTTTCGATATCCAAGCTTGCTGGCTTGGAAATTCTCAAGGCGGCGCGACCTAGCTGCCGCGTTCCAGGCGAGCTCATTTATGCATCGCGCACGCGCAGCGTAGATAAGAAATCCACGTTCTACTTGCGCAACGTCGGTGAAAGCGCGCGGCGCGGTGGCGATAGTAGCGCTGCATGGACCACATATGTGCATGCCTATCGCAACGACATCGGTGGCGTTACGCTCCAGTATTGGCGTTTCTATGCATACAACAGCAGTTACCTGATGGGATTTCCCATTGATTTCGGTACTCACGGCGGTGATTGGGAGGCGATTCACGTAGTTCTCCAGTCCGCTCCGCCGGGGGGATTCAAGCCAGTTCAGATTCGACTGCTAGGTCATCGCGACATCATATCTCGGCCCTGGAGCGACGTCATCGCGGAAGGCGAACATCCGATCATCTTGTGCGAGAAGGGCAGCCACACCAGCACTATCATGACGAAACGCGACTTGAGCCGGAGGTCGTACTGGATCGAGCACAGGAGCTGGACTGGCGGAGCGGTTCGCTGGCCGAACGGCAGCTCGTCGGAGGGGGGACCGATTGTAATGGTCGGTCAAAAGACTTCGCCTGCAACGGGCGGCGAGTGGCTTCGCTATTCCGGTCTCTGGGGAACGCGCGAGAGCTCGGGGCCTTACAAATACTATCGGTCGGGATATTGGGGGCCGGCGTTCAACGAAACCGGCCTTCGCCGGGACGGTTTTGTCGCGGCATGGTGTGAGGGCATCGCCTACGCCAGTTTAGTTGTCGACAAAGAATGTTATGCCGACCACGTCGTGCCCTAGCCTAGATCGTCAGGCTTTGAGCGCCGCTTGAACGTATTCCGGTTTCAATGGAAGCCGCCGGAGAATCTTGCCCGTGGCATCAAACAGGGCCGCGGCAATCGCCGGCGCTGCGAGCGCATTGGCGGCTTCTGATCCGCCACCGTATGCGCCCACTTCTAGCCTGTTCAGAAGGACGACTCTGATTTCGGGAATATCAGCCATCTTCAAGATCGGATAGGTGCGCCAGTCACTGGCCGTGATATGGCTCTCATCGAACGTAGCCTCTTCGAGCAACGCGTGACTGATTCCCATAACTGCGCCGCCCTCTACTTGGCGCTTCAACTGCATCGGATTCACGACGATTCCGGGATCGACCGCGATGGTATATTTTTCGACGGCGATCGCGCCGGTGCTGGGAGTGACGGCGATGTCGCAAACGCAAGCCCAGTAGGTTCCTGACCGAAACATCATGGATACGCCGCGGCCGCGCACCTGAGCCCCGCCGGTTGCAGCGCGGTTGGCCCGGGGCGAGGGGTGAGTCTCCCAACCGGAGGCGTCGCGCACCGCTTTGAGAACGGCGATGGCGCGGTCTTCGGTGGCGTGGTCGATTCGGAACTGGATGGCGTCGGCGTTCGCGAGTGCAGCGGCCTCGCTGATGGCAAGTTCGCGCGGGAAGTTCTGCTGAAACTGTCCCGGTGTTCGCATGCTGTGATCGCGCAGGCCGATGGCGAGCGGCGAGGCTTTCTGGCCAATCTGGTAAGTACCATGGCCGCGCTCGGCTAGTGTGGCGACTCCGTCGTACACCCAAGGATCGGCAATATCGTTGACAGTGGAGCCAATGAACTCCGCTTTTTCGTTGGGAGCAGCCATGGTCGGAAGACCGGCGAGTACGGCGCCCACCGGCCGATCGTCCTGCATGGCGGGCATGTAGTGGTCCACCCGATAGGCGACCATCTTGCCTTTGGCGTCGAGTCCAATCGCGACATCAGAGAATGCAGCTGGAGACTGCGTGGACCACTGAAAGTCTTCCTGGCGCATCCATTGCACGCGCACCGGCTTACCGACGGCCTTCGAGAGGATCACGGCTTCGTCTTCGGCGCCGGCGTTGCCGCCGTTCGATCTGCCATAGTGGCCCGGGCCGGCGAAAGAGCGCACCACTATGTTGTCAGTCGACGTACCGAGCATCTGAGCGATTTCGCCGCGCAGCGCCTGTGGATTCTGGTTGTGCGTGTAGATGTAGACCGTGCCATCAGGACGGGTGTCGGCCAAGGCCATTGTAGGCCCGATAGGCGCGTGCTTCATGAACGGGAGCTCGTACGTGGCGGAGAATTTCTTCGCGGCCTGTGCTAAGGCTGGAGCGATCTCGCCCCGAGTCTTGTCGCTCTTGCTGACGCGAGTCGATTTCCAGTCGGAATCATCGCGAAGAGACTTGAAAAGGTTTGCGTTGGAGGGCAGGCCGTTCCAGTCGGTCCATTTGGTCGCGCTGGCGACTTGCTGCGCGGCACGAATGGCTTCCCACTCGGTGGGGGCAACCACGCCAACAAGGTTGCCTTTCACGATCACCTGCGCATTCGGGAAGCGGGTCTTGTCCGGCTCACCGGCGGACACAAGTTTCGATCCCAGCGTTTTCGGGTGAACCATTCGCGCGTGAAGCATGTTGGGCAGGCGCACATCAGTGGCCCATTTTTCGCGCGCGGCGACCTTGGACGTTATCACCGCGTTCGGAAACGATTTTCCGATCACGGTGTATTCGCCCACGGCCTTCATCGGCGGGCTGCCGGTAACGGTAAGCCCGATCAGGCTGGTTAGATCACCGGACACGGGTATGGTGAGCTTCAACTGCTGCCCTCTCACGAGCTCGCCGTAGGTCATGCTCTTGCCGCCACCGGAAACTACGCCATCCATGGCCGAAACCTGGCTCTTCGGGACGTTGAGCCGTTTCGCGGCGAGTTCGAGAAGGGCTTGGTAAGTGTAGGCCGCGGCTTTGCGGATGTTCGGCGTACCTCGGCCGAGGAAATCGAAAGCGCCGCTGCCGTCGGGCGTGCGGTCGGTGTCGCCCATTACGACCGTGGTGATGGATTCAAAACGCGCGCTCAGTTCTTCAGCAACGATCTGTTTGTATGCTGTGAAAGTTGTGCCCTGGCCAAAGTCGCTTTTGCCCGTTCGAATCAGGATGGTGTTGTTGGGATGAATCTCGATCCACGAACCAGGGAGCGTGGCATCCAGCGAATTCTTGGGGCCAGCGGCTTTGGCCGATTTTGTCGATGCACCGAAGCCTACTAGGAGTGCGCCGCCTCCGGCGATCAACTGGCGGCGGGTCAGAGTCGCACCGAAAACGTTGACGGTTTTTCGATTGGGAGTGGTCACGGCTTACCTCGCTTTCGCCATCGCCTGGCCAGCGCGTTGAACGGCCTGAATGATTGCGGTGTAGCTTCCGCAACGGCAAAGATGCGCGGAAGGTCCCGATGTCGTGAACGCTTCTTTGATTTGGGCGACGGTTGGCGTAGGGTTGCTCTCCAGCAGTTCAGTCGCCTTTATCATCATGCCGTTCTGACAGAAGCCGCAGAGAGGCGTTTGTTCTTCGATCCAGGCCTCCTGGATGGGATGGAGCGTTTTTTCGGCATCAGCTTGAGACAGACCGTGTTGCTTCGCCCACCGCGCTGGGAGCCCTTCAAGCGTGGTGACCTCTTTGCCAACCGCTGCTGAGAGAGGTGTGACGCACGAACGGACCTCCTTGCCGTCGACGAGGATGGAACACGACCCGCACTGCGCGAGTCCGCAGCCGAACTGCGGTCCCGACAATTCCAGATCGTTTCGCAAGACGTAGAGCAGTGGGGTATCGGCAGGCGCCTGAACGTCTCGCCTGACACCGTTCACAGTGATCGTTGTCATGAGAACTCCTTAGTGTGAGACTCTTCCCGAGCGCTTTTCTTATTGGCCGCGTCGTCCGCGCGCTTTCTTGAGTATATCTCCGGGCGCGTAATTCGCTTACTTCCCAGTCACACTTACCGTCTTTCAAACCACATGCGCGACGGTCTACTACACGATCGAGGGCCTTCGTAACAAATCGCTATAATCGCAACGCCGGCTGACCGTAGAATCGACTAATCCTACGTTGATCCCGAGGATGCCGGCGTCTGCGGAAACTTGCTCGGCGGTGCGAGGCTGGCTCACGCGCAACGGAGCGGTGAACGCGGCTGGCATCTCGCGGGATGAATCAGTTGGGATTGGCGCCGAGTCATCCCTAGACCCGCGCTCCAGCCTCCGTCCGAGTTTACTTCTTCGTGGCAGCAGCTTCCTCTGCGCGCGCTCCGGCTAGGATGCCCGCCAAACCTTCATTCCCCTCGTGGCACGCGTATTCATAGACCGGGTCCGAAGAGCGCTGAAGCGGGATCATCAGACTCCAGGGCCTGCTCCATGTTCCTGGATCGTCGATCGTGATTTCATATTTCAGCGTCTCTGCGTTCATGCGCGAAAAGCGCTCAGTCACATGCAGCTTTTCGCTGGATATTTGCAGGAACGCTCTCGGCTTGTAGTTAGTCGTGTCGATCACGAGAGTATCGCCTTCCCAGCGGCCTCGCGAGTCCCCAAGCCACTGCCGTACCGTCGCCGGCGGATGCGGACCGCCATCCAACGGGATGCTGCGAACGTCATGAATCATCTCGGTCATGAACATGACGGCCCTTGGCGTCTGAACGATCTGGTAGTAACTTTGATACCCCGCCGTCAATTGCGGCGAGCCGTAGCTGATGCAGCGCTCTTGCAGTGCTCGATCCTCAGGCCCAGCCGCAGGACGGCCCCTGCCGGCGGCCATCGCCTCACGCCTCTTTTGTCCCTCTGGCGTCATGGGAGGAATTCGCCCATCCGGCGGATCAGAAATGAGCGACGTGCGATTGTCCCAGACGCGCTCCACCGTCCACACTGAGCTGTAATCTCCGGTTTCACCATCTGTGCTGACGAAACCCGATTTGACACCGAGCACATTCGCCAGCACAGTGTTGAAGACCTGGTCTCCGAACGCAGCATCTCCGCGGCCGCTGAAAAGTTCATGCGCTTTCTTCTTCATCGCCGCCAGTTCCTCGTCGGTGAGAGTTGCTCTTCCGCCCAGCTCCTTGGGGCGCTCCAGCGGCGTGGCGATATTATTCGACCAGAATCCTTGCAAATCCGGATGTCCGTCGGCTGTTCGGGGTGGCGTATAGGTCTTCGCGTCGGCCGCTTTGACATCTGCTGCGAGCGGCCGCGTCTGAGCCGACGCCGGTCTTGGGGCGAGTGAGACAATCAGGGCGATCCCAATCGCGAAAACGAAATGTCGAAACCGCATTTATCCTCCTTACTCCCTCGAGTCGTTGTTTTATCGCCGTGCAATCGGAAATCGCGACGCTCGTTCTGCTCTAGCTCTTCTTCGGCCAAGGCACACCTTGGTCCTCTTTTGTGACTGGCTTGATGCCGTTGTACACGAACTTCTGTACGCGGTGTCCCTGGTACGTCTCCGTTGTATAGATGTTGCCTTTCGAATCCACAGCGATGCTGTGCACACCATAGAACTCGCCGGGTTGTCGCCCGCCGTCTCCGAAGGCAGTCAGGATCTGCAAAGTATCCCGGTCGAGAATGTAAACCTTCTCGTTCTCGCCGTCGCAGAGGTAAATGTATTTCTGCTGCGGATCCCTGGAAAAGGCAATATCCCAAACCGAACCAGCACCCAGTGTTCGCTTGGCAATGAAGGCTTCTTTAACGAAACTCCCGTCGGGTTTGAAGACTTGAATTCGATCGTTCACGCGATCGCAGACGTACAACAAATTGTCGCGGGAGAGCTCCGCGCAATGCACAGGATTTCGGAATTGCTGCGCCGGCGGCGCGTCAGGATTATAGCGGCCTAGATTCGTGTCATCGGGCTTATGGCCATAGGCGCCCCAATGGCGCTTATACTTGCCGGTTTCGGCATCGTAGACGATCACTCGATGATTGCCGTAACCGTCGGCGACGTACAGCTCATTGGTCTTGGGGTCGACAAATGTCTTCGCGGGCAGCCGAAGATTGTCAACATCGTTGCTCCCTTTGGTTTGGGCCGGCTTTCCGATCTGCATCAGGAATTTGCCATCCTGGGTGAACTTCAGCACCATGTTGTCGTACCAATAGCCGACTAAATCAGTTTGCCCTTCCTCAAGAGCAGGTCCTCGACCGGCGCCGCGACCGCGGCCTTCCGATCCTGGAGCCTGGCCGCGACCGTTGCCGGCGATCCACACGTTGCCTTTGTAGTCAATCGTGATCCCATGATTGGAGTTGGGCCAGTCGTAACCCTGGCCTGGGCCGCCCCAGTGCCGCAGTAAGTTGCCAGCCTGATCGAACTCAAGAACCGGCGGCGCAGGGGAGCAGCACTCCGCTTGAGGTGGGTTGGTTGCGGCGTGCTGTTCGCCCGGATCATTGGACCCGGACCGATGCACGATCCAGATGTGATCCTGCGCGTCTACCGAGACGCCGATCGTCATCCCGAGGACCCAGTGGTTCGGTAACGGCTTCGGCCAAAACGGATCGACTTCGAAATGCGGCGCTACGGCGCCGCTTGCGTGCACCACGGCCTTCCTGCTCAAGATGCTGGACGTGAGACCCAGCGCGACGAGCACAACAAAGAATCCAGCAGCGGTGTAGAGATTTTTCTTCATGGTCTCCCCCTTGCTTAGGCGATCTGCTACCGTTAGGGCTTCACATTGACGTTCACTGTGCCGTTGCTCCAACAGCACTGAAATCCGCCTCCGCCACCTTCGCCCGAGTAGTCGTTGACGGTGACGTGTAGGACATACTCACCCGGCTCGCTGAACTGTGCGGTCGTCGTCGCCTTTCCGTTGAAGACGAATTTCGGATCGCCGCTTTCCAGCTTTTCTACCTCGGGCTTTTCTTTCGAGAACGTAACCGTTCCAGGGCCACGGTACTTAGACCATGTGACAGTGACCGGAATCGGGCCAAGATTGCGCGGCTTTGCGCCGGAATTTGAAAACCACTTCGCATCGTCGGAAACCCACACTGTCAGCGGCATCGGTTGCTTCACACTCGCAGCCCTGTCAGTCGACAGGCCCTGCGGCCCTTGAACTACCCGGCCATCTTCCTTGAAATCCTGAAACCGCAAGGTAGGCGGCGTGTCGGCATCGGGTCCTACGTCGGCAGATGCGATAAAAGGAGAAATCTCGTAATCGCGATTCAGCCATAATTTGACGCTGGTCGGCCTTCCATTGGCGACGATTGTCCAAGTGAGTTTCTTGTCGCCAAAGTCCTTAGGGACCTTGATTGCGAAGATGCCCCAAACTCGGCCGGGAAGAAAGTGAGTGGGTTGGCCGTAGTCCGCTCCGGCGGGCTGAATCTGATTTTCCGGCCCGAGCGGTAGATCGAGCGCCTGCTTGGTATTTCGATTGAAGTAGCCGACCAGCATGCTGAAGCTGCCATCGGGATTTGCAAACCAGCCCTCGAAGGCGCCAGTGATACTCTGCCCGGCTTCGAGAGCAGGTTCAAACGGCAATGACTGGGCTGTCGCCGACGAAGTCAAGAACAGACCAGCGGCACAAAGCGCAAGACACAATCTGTAGTGCATCGGAAAGAATATCATCGCGTGAGGTACAGCTGCTGCAGGCGCGCCGATTCCAAAACGCCCCCGCAGCAGCGTCGTCAAGAAGGTTTACTGCAGGCTAGCGGTGGCGCGAGCGGTCTTGTGCTTCGCGGCCCACTCTTTGTAGTCTTCGTCGCTCACATAGGTGACATTCACCCAGGCGTGCGCCATTTCGTCGACCGTGCGATCCCCGTATCCGACCCACTGATCGGGATCCGGGTTGTTCTTGTTGGCGGTGGTGTTGTCGTGCCAGGAGACGACATGGATCACAGTCCC
>Ga0126373_10003633_pt1 | contig 11615 bp, 10 predicted proteins | sample PanSoiMetPlot_11_FD_92545 | JGI IMG/M metagenome (GOLD analysis project Ga0126373, IMG submission 92545) | Tropical forest soil microbial communities from Panama - MetaG Plot_11 | ecosystem: Environmental > Terrestrial > Soil > Tropical forest > Bulk soil | place: Panama | collected 2016-02-17
GAAGTGTTTGGCCCTCCAGCAATTCCATGGCGATGAAGGTTCGCCCCTCCGCCTCATCAATCTCGTAGATGGTGCAGATGTTCGGATGATTCAATGCGGAAGCAGCCTTGGCTTCACGCTGAAAACGGCTGAGCGCATGCGGGCCTTTGGATGCGTTGTCAGGCAGGAACTTGAGCGCAACAAGGCGACCGAGCTTCATATCCTCGGCTTTAAAAACGACCCCCATCGCGCCGGCGCCAAGCTGCTCAATGACGTGATAGTGCGAAATGGTCTGGCCAATCACTGGCGCGAATCTTACTTCCGTGAAAGCGACGAGTCAATGAAACCCTGGGAGTCCGTGCCTCCGGGACGACCATCCCGAGTTCCCCTGACGCTCTTGTGAATGTCCCCAGGCGACTGTTCACGTTGATGCACGTGAGCCATTTTGCGGCGGTGTGGCACCGCGGAGTCTTCCCAAAGCACCTTGGGCGGGTCGACGCCGACGGGATTTATTGGAGTTGCTGGATCGATTGAGCCCGCAAATCCACGGCATCCATGGACCCGTGCAAACCATTCTGCAGTCAGAGAACGCGAGAAACGAATGGAATGCGGCGTAAAGCGGAAGTCGTAACCCAACTCAGGACGACAACCGACAGAAAGACTATTGTACCTTTGGCAAAGCCTGACAGATGGGTGCGCAGCAGAGCGTATTGCATCCAGCTCACGAACGCATAGTGGATCAGATACATTCCATAAGCATTGTCACGAAGGCTGTCCGCAATGCGCGACGATTTCCGTACCACGCACGAACACCGCCAACCCAGCCACGCTCGTAATAGCGCACGTCACCGTGAAGAAGAAATCCGCAAGAGCTTGCCATGACGGCGACGTGGCTCTTGTCGTTGAAGCCGCGATGAAAACATTGCTCGCGATTCCAAAAACAACAATCGCTGCCGTCGACCACAGCCACCACCGTCGGGCCAGTTTGCCACCCTGCGCCAAAATGCCGCGCTCAATTCCATGGCCTCCAAGAGTAACTCCGATCAGGAAGTAAACCAGGTAATGCAAAATCCTGCTGGTTTGAAAAGAGAGCGGTCCAAATTGTGTCCAGCTAATGGGGTTGAATCTCATGGCTAATGGAATATAGACCGCCGCCGAGATGCCGATTAAAAATCCCACGAATGCACTTGGTCTGCGCGAGGCCTTGGAAAAGAAGCATCCCGCTATCTCGGCCCAGTTCGGTGCCATGAACAGTCCGGCAGCAACACAATCGAAGGCGAGCAATAGCCAAACGAACCATGCCGGGCCGGCCGGCCAAATTCCGAGCGAAATCCACTGTTTCCAGAAATTGCCTACTCCATGCTGACCCATCTGCAGGTAAGCCGGGTAATAAGCAAGGGGCGCAATGATCGCGGCAGAAGCCAGAAAAGGCAGACCAAGGCGCAACGTACGGTCACGCAGAAAATGCCCGGTCCCCTTGCGCTGAAGGCTCTTCCACACGAACAGGCCAGAAATGAAAAACATCAGCGACATGAAAAATGTGTCGTTAAAGCCTACCAGCGCAGAAAATCCATTCCACGTCTGTGCATCCACCACGGGAAATGCCTGCCACCATCTGGGTTGTGCGGTCAGAGACGGTGCAGGCGGAGGCGCGAACGGACAATATGCCAGCATCGCGTGGTGCGCCAGCACCAGCAGGGTGACAAACACGCGCAAGTAGCCGATCGATACGTTGTATCCGCTTTTCGGCTCTTCGATTTCTCTCGATATGATTGCCGTATCGGGCACATAAGGCGTGGTGTGTGTCAGGCTCATGGCATCTCTCCTAACCCAGGCGCCTCAGGCGACGGGTTGCTTGCATTCCAAGAATCAGGGTCACGGTCACAAGCACGGCGATACACATAACAGGTGTCATATGGCTGGAAGGACCTGCGCCTAAAGAGAGAGCGTCTATGCTCTGCGCGCCGACGGCGTGCAGGCCCAGCTGATTCAAATAGAAGGCGGGGGAGACAAATTCCAACGGCTGAATGGATTTAGGCAAGGGATAGAACAACCCGGCCAAATGCATCATCGGCAAGTAGGCAAGATTCACAAAAGCCGGGGCGCTCTTCGCCGATGCGCGCACGCCGATATAAAGCCCGACCGCGCAAAACAACAGTGAACCCAGAACATCTATGGACGTAATCAGCAGATATTGGCCGATACTGATTCTCACGTGTCCGATAAACACAGCCGCGGCGATTAACGTAATCATGACCATGAGTGCGAACATCATCGTCATCGCCATCTTGGCCAGAACATAAGACGCGGTGGGCATGGGCAGGGCCCGTTTCAGGCGCAGAAGGCCCTGTTCCCTCTCCGCCGCGACGAACATGCCGAATCCGAACATGCCCGGCCCCATCACGCCAAAAGTGGCCCAAGTGACAAACATAGTTGGCACGATCCGTGCATCTCCATGACTCATGCTGCCTGCGAGAAAAATGCCCAGCAGCACGTAGAAAACAATCGGCATGCCCAAAAATGGAATGGCAAAGGCGGGCGTCCGGCAAGCGCGAATCGTTTCGGACTTGGCTTCCATCCAGTAGGCGCGCCATACCTGACTGCTCGGCATGCGGACCCCGCTGGATAATTTGTTCTCTAACACCACGGTAGCTGTGGTCATTGCATACTCTCCTGGGTAAGTTCTGTGAAGGTCTGAGCGAGCCCGGCGCGATGAATTTCCAAATCCTGCAGATCTTCGTCCTCATCAAGCAGTCGCCGCACAACGGCTTCAACATTCCCGGCGGTGATCTGTAAGCCTTTGTGATCACGGTGCGCGCTCTGTACTTCCTTCCACGTGCGGATCTGCTCTACCGACAAACTGCTCGAGCACGAAATCTGCTTCTTAACTACCAAAGCGCGCATTTCATTGACGGAACCCGAAGCGATCACACGCCCTTTCGCCAGCACGGCTACACGGTCTGCCAAGGCCTCGGCTTCTTCGAGATAATGCGTGGTGAGAACAATGGATACTCCCTCGCTCACGAACCTTCGCAGTGTGGACCACATCAGCTCGCGCGATTGAATGTCGAGCCCGACTGTGGGCTCATCCAGAAATAAAAGCTTTGGCCGACCACAGATCGCCAAGGCAAACTGCACCTGCCGCTTCTGGCCTCCGGAAAGTTTTCCATACGGACGGTCGGCGAGTGATTCTAGGTGTGTCAGTTGCAGGGTGGTGGCAGGCGTCATCGGTTCGGGGTAGTAGCTGGCTACAAGCTCAATCTGCTCGCGCACGCTCAGCTCGGGAACGAGTGCGGCTTCCTGCATCATCACGCCGATGTTGCGCCGGGCTTCGATCTCGAGCGGGGATAATCCGAACAGAAATGCGGTCCCGGCGTCGGGGGGCTGCAGTCCGAGTAACAACGAAATAGCCGTGGTTTTCCCTGCCGCGTTCTGTCCCAGGAGAGCAAATAGTTCTCCCGCACGGATCTGTAAATCCAGGCCATCCAGCGCGACGATTTTTCCAAACCGCTTGCTAACCCCAACCAGTTCCGCCAAACATTCGTGGTTCATAGGTACCTCTGGGGACACTCTGGACTTCGCCCTCACCCTGGAAAAGGCGTTTTTGACGAACGGCGGCGGCCAATTGACGAACCGGAGAAAGGAATGGACGAAAGTGCAGTAGGATCAGAAAGGATTGGCGGTTAGAGCGCGCAACCTTTCCTGATAAGTGCGCCCGGATTGCAAACGTACACCGCTTCGCAGGGTGAGAACGTACTCTCCGTGAACCCCGGGCTGAAGATCTTTAATCCGCCCTACATTGACGATGGTCGAGCGGTGAATGCGGAGGAATATCTCCGGATCTAGCGACTTTTCCAACGTATTCATCGGCACATGCAAAAGATGGACGGTTTTCCCACAGTGCAGTTGCACATAATTTTCAGCGGCATCGATCCAATCAATTTCTTCCACATCAACAAAGACGGTTTTGCCCGCGGAGCGCACAGCAAGGCGCTTCATATGACGTCGCGGAGAAACGATGGTTTCCAGCAGACCAATAATCTGCCGATTCGCATCATTTGAAGGATGGGATTGCAGGCGAATTTTTGCTCGCGCAACGGCTTGCGTGAATCTCTCTTCCGTTACCGGCTTGAGCAGGTAATCAATGGCATTGATCTCGAACGCCTGAATCGCGTGCTGATCGTGGGCCGTGACGAACACAACCGCTGGCATGCGATACGCGCCGACTTGGTGCACGACGGTGAAACCATCCATCTCCGGCATCTGTACGTCAAGAAAAACCAAATCGGGGCGGGTATTGCGAATCGCAGCTACCGCTTCCCTTCCGTCTTTCGCCTCCTGAATAGCGGACACTTCCGGATCGGCGGCCAGCCACATTCGCAGGCCTTCGCGCGCGAGAGGTTCGTCATCCACGATCAGCGTTGTGAAACGCATGGACCTCCATGACTTCCCGTTCAGAGACTCCTGAAGCCAGGTGATAAGGAAGCACTATCGTGACGACCACGCCTCCCCGTTCGTCATTTTCCACACTCAACCTGGCGGCATTACCGTAAAGTTGCTGCAAACGAGCGCGAGTATTCGACAAGCCAATGCCGTTCCCATCGGTGAACTTCTTGTCCGCAAGGCCCGGGCCGTCATCTTTTACTTTGATTTCGAGCGTATCGTTCAAACGAGTCGCCTTGATTTGAATCCGCCCTGCTGCCGAACTCCGTCCGATGCCGTGACGAATAGCGTTCTCGACAATCGGTTGCAACCCCATTTGCGGCACGGCAGCATCGAGAATGCTTTGGTCTGCAGCGATTTCCGTCCGCAGCCGATCAGGAAATCTCACTTGCTCAATAGATAAATAAAGTTGCAAATATTCCAGCTCGCGACGGAGCGAAACTTCCTGCGCATCGACGTCTTCCAGCACACAACGCAAAAGGTCGCCCAACCGCGCCAGCATCTCTTCCGCCTGTTTGCCTTTCTGTTGACGAACCAACACCATGATGGCGTTCAGCGTATTGAATAAAAAGTGAGGCTGCAGCTGCATTTTCAGCGCGCTCAGTTGCGCATGCGCCAACTGAGTTTTCAGTTGCGCAGTGTTGAGTTCAAGTCGCAAAGCCTGCTTCTCGCGCTCCAGATATTTGTGGTAATAGTCCATGCCGTACTGGCCGCCCAGAAGCAAGAAATACGTCATGATTCCCTGATGAAAGGCAAGGGTGGCCAAGAGAACGAATGTGGGAATCACTCCCGTCATGAGCTTCGGGAAGACATGCAAGTGATACAGAATGATGCTTTCCGCAAACAGTTGAACAAAGGAGATTACGATGCTGATTGGCAGGTGAAGCAGAAGACGTCGCACCCAGTTCCGGCGTTCAATCGGAAAGCGATGACCCAGCCAAAGGACAAAAGGCGTTAACAGCGCCCAAAGGGAAACTCCCACCATCCAGGAGATCAAATAATGTTGCCAGGGAGTCGGCTCTCGCGTAAGGAACTTCTGGACTATGGCTTGGCTGAAGAAGAAGATCCCCATCGCCGCCCAGAGGGAGAAATACCAGAGATAATTTCGCAGGATACGTTTGACGGAGCTGGTTTGCACGCCTGTAGCTTAACAAAAGCGGATTTGGAGTTTGCCAGATTTTTTAACCTACTTTTTGTGGGGTCAAGAGGTCGATTGCCCGGCTGGATGAAGCGCCGATTGCTCTCACTGTTGCGCCTGCCCTGTCGCACTCAAGATCCCTCCTTTTAATGGGGGGGGCGCAACAAAAGAAAAGCCCGAGTCGGGCTGAGACTCGGGCCTCCCGCGTGTAGGTGCGGTCTAGGACATAGATTGGGCAAGTCTGACCCTGAGTCCTTAGAACCGCTACTGTCAAACATGACAGGTGCTCACCCGTTTCCTTGCGCGGCTTTCGGGATCGTCAGTTGTTGGTACATCTCATGGACTCATTGGCCAAGTTTAGGCCGTGGTCTCCGGTAAGGGTCAGTATTTGCCGAAACACGCGCCTGCGTGACTGCGGGACCTACCTCTGCTTCGTTTTGCGGTCCTAACGCATTGATGCCGCTCTCGGCCAACAGACTAGTATTGCGACTCATCTGGACGCTTCCGTTCGCCGACCCAATTCGCGCACATACGCAATTAGGGGAGCATAGTCATTTTCGGCAATGATGCCGTTCCACGCAGGCATCTTGGTTGCTGGCTTAAATGCAGGAGCGTGTCGAATAAATGCTTCGAGTTGTGGGTCCGTCGGATAGTCCTGGGCCGCACGCCGCAAATCGCCCACGCCCGTCCCATTGTCCCCGTGGCACGAATTGCAGCCGTACCGGTAATAGAGTTGCTTGCCTTGGCTCGCGCCCACGATCGCGCTCTGACGGGAAGGTCGAGGCACCGGGTTGTGAATCTTCGCCACAGTGCGCAGATACGCGTATATCGCGCCAACATCTGCATCTGTCAGTTCAGGCAGCGGCGACATCGGATACATCAAAACCGTGTTATCTGGACGGATACCAGTGCGAATTGCACGTGTGAAATCTGCTTCGCTCCAGTTTGCGAGACCGGTTTCATCTGGCGTGAGATTTGCGGAAACCACTGGCTGCCCCGACTGATCCTGCAACAGATTCCCGCCGCCCATGTAGCCCGCCGACTTCTCAGGATCAAGCTCGTTGTTCGTGCGGAAATTTGCCGAGTGACATGCGAAACATCCGAGATTAACGGACAAGTACCTGCCGTATGCAACTTGATCGGAAACAGCGGGAGTTTGAATCGGAGCTCTTGGATATGGCAGAGGCTTGAATGTCACATGGCTCAACAACTTCGTCAAGAATGATGGCTTGGAGATACCTGCTGGATTCACTGCAGCAGGAGTGGTCACGGGATCGTCCGAGCGCACAAATGCGATCACGGATTCGAGGTCATCGTCGGACATGTGAGGATATTTAGGCATCCATGGTGGAGCATATTGTCCTGTGCGCGTGATTCCCGTGCGTAAAAGGTATGCGAGTTCCCCATCGCTCCAAGAGCCGATTCCATATACGGGATCACGCGTGATGTTCTTGGAAAACGCCACGCCAAATACAGTCGGCAAGTCAGCGAGACGCTTACCGGTGAGTCTACCGGTGGAGGGATCAAGGTGACAGCCAACGCACAACATCGATGCGAATTTCCGTCCCCGCTCGACCTTTGCCGCCGAGGTCTCCACCTTCAGTTGAACATTTCCCGGTGCGTACCTCGGGATGCCGGTGATCGCAATGTATAAGGCGAGTGTGCCCGTAAGCGCGATTATCAAAAGAACAAAATAGCCCAAGCCTTTTAGCGTTTTCTTCATGCTCCTCCCCTAGGCCGCCAACGCAACCGCGGAATGCACTCTACTGTACCCGATTGAAGCAACAGATTACTCTCCGAACTGAGTTGGACACGAATCTGGTCTTGCGCTGAGCGGGGTCAAAGACGATCACGCTGCCGACAAAGCTAGAGGCTCGCTCTGACCAGATTAGAAATTGACTTGTGTCCGCATCCCGCCTACCATACGTCGTTTGCATGATTGGTCAAACCTTCTCGCACTATCGCATCGTCGAAAAGCTGGGCGGAGGCGGGATGGGCGTCGTCTATAAGGCAGAGGACACTCAACTTGGACGCTTCGTTGCCCTGAAATTCCTGCCCTCGCAATTTTCCGGAGACTCACAGGCGCTTGAGCGCTTCAGGCGTGAAGCGCGAGCTGCGTCGGCTCTGAACCATCCGAATATTTGCACAATCTACGACATCGACAAGGATGCCTCCGAATCTTTCATTGCGATGGAGTTTCTAGAAGGCACGACGCTAAACCATCGCATTACCTTCCGTCCCCTTGACCTCGGATTGCTGCTAAGTCTGGCAATCGAGATTGCCGACGCCCTCGATGCCGCTCACTCCAAGGGCATTGTGCATCGGGACATCAAGCCTGCAAACATTTTTGTCACCAAAGGTAATCACGCGAAGATCCTCGACTTTGGGCTTGCCAAGATCGAGCTGCGTAGTCGTGCGCTGGCGCCAACGGAAGTGACTGCGGGAGCCACCGTCGGTGCCCCAGCCGAGCACCTGACGTCGCCAGGCCAAGCTCTCGGTACAGTTGCTTACATGAGCCCCGAGCAGGCGCTCGGTGAGGAACTCGATCAGCGTACCGATATTTTCTCCTTTGGAGTTGTTCTATACGAAATGTGTACCGGGCGTCTTCCGTTTGAAGGAAACACGTCAGCGGCAATATTTAACGCGATCTTGAATATCGCACCAACGTCGCCAGTGCGCTTGAATCCCAGCCTGCCCTCGGAACTGGAGCGGATTGTTAGCACAGCCCTGGAGAAAGACCGTGATCTAAGATACCAAAGTGCAGCCGACATCCGGGCAGACCTGAAGCGCTTACAACGCGATCGGCAGCCTTCCGCTCAACGCCTTGGGATTGCCGCAGCGTCGTCCGGGACAGCAGCGGCCCCTGCCATAGCCACTGAGCCTTTAAAGGCGGAAATCTCCCAGAGAAAAAGCTCGAAGCTCCCCGTCATTGGTGCATTTGCCGTGCTGGCACTATTCTGTGGCGCACTGTTGGGATTTGTTACGGGAAAGCGCACAAATGAACGCGTTGTTCCTACGTTTCGCGAGATAAGTTTTCGAAGAGGCTCCTTGCTGGCCGCCAGATTTGCACCCGATCCACGGTCGGCAATTTACAGTGCTTCCTGGGAGGGCAATCCAGAAGCTGTCTTTATCAGTTCTCCTAACTCAACCGAATCCCGCGAACTTGGCTTGCCGGAGACGGAGGTGCTGGCGGTCTCAGCAGCGGGACAGATGGCAGTTTTGCGTCATTTCAGCCTGAGTCCCAATCGTTTCAGCCATCGCGGCACGCTGGCGCAAGTCTCGATCGGCGCTGATGCCCCTCGCGACCTGCTCGATAACGTTGAGGCTGCCGATTGGACACCGGATGGCCGCGCGCTCGCAGTTGTACACGTCGTGGCTGGGCAGAGTCGCATCGAGTACCCTCTTGGCAAAGTACTCTATGAGACGCCTGGCTGGATCAGCCATCTGCGTTTCTCTCCAAACGGCGATCGCCTAGCGTTCATCGACCACAATCTTCTCGGTGACGACGGTGGGACGGTCAGCGTCGTTGATCTGACCGGCAAGAAATCTGATCTGACTATCCGCTGGGCGAGCGCTTTGGGCGCCGCCTGGTCACCGGTCGGTGACGAGATTTGGTTCACTGCTACGGACACGGGTTTCAGCCGGTCCCTGCGGGGAGTCAGCTTATCGGGAAAGTTGCGCGAATTGTTGAGTGCTCCCGGAACGCTGACCTTGCACGACGTCGGTGCAGGCGGTCGGGCGCTGATTTCACGCGATGCCATGCGTGCTGGGGCCGTCGGGCTCGCCCCAGGAGAGCGCAAAGAACGTGACTTGAGCTGGCAGGACTGGACCGTGCCCACTGATATTTCAGAGGACGGAAAAACCTTACTCTTCATCGAAGCCGGAGAGGCCGGCGGTGGTGATTACGCCGTTTTCACCCGCATCACCAATGGCACCTCGGCGATCCGACTAGGTGAAGGTTCTGCTACTTCGTTATCACCTGATGCTAAGTGGGCACTCGTTTTGCGGCAAAACCTTTCGCCGCCTGATTTCATAGTACTTCCGACCGGTGTAGGCCAGCCACAGAAGATCTCGACAGGCAAGGTCATTCCCTTTATTGGCGAGTTCACGAATGATTCCAAGGCATTGATTTTTGAAGGGCACGAACCCGGACACGCCACCCGAATCTACGTGATGAGTCTCGATGCCGGGCAGCCGCGCGCCATCACCCCGGAGGGGTTCAGGTTGGGTTCACACATGCACGATCTCTCGCCTGATGGAAACAGAGTCGCGGCCGTTGGCCAGGACGGAATAGCGATCTTTTCGATGAATAATGGTCAACCGCAACCAGTTCCTGGAGCGTTACCTGGCGAGGCGCCTCTCCGCTGGACCAGGGACGGGCATTCGCTACTCGTGGGAGCGCGGGGAGAGACGTCTTGCGTTGTGTCGCGCTTGAATATCCAAACCGGCGCCAGAACGCCGTGGAAAAAAGTAAGTCCGTCCGATGTGGCCGGCGTCTCCGGAGTTGCGTGCCCCCGAATCGCGGGCGATGAGGAGCATTATGTCTTTGGCTACACTCGCAATTTGTCGGACCTGTTCCTGGTCGAACACCTAAAGTAAGCTCCTGATGAAGGGCATGAACCCGACATTATTCAGCTGCAGGGGTCAGGCTTCGGCGAACGCTTTCGACATACCAGCAGAGCGCGCCTGACTATGCCCCCTTTTGTAATTACGAGAGTATTCGAGTGTGAGCTGAGCACCACTACTTAAGACCCACGGCTTCCCGGTGGAGCACGGCCAGTTCCCGTTCAGGAATCGTGAACTCTGTAAACCCGCACAGTAAGCAGACCGCTAGTTCGGGAAAAACCCACACGATCGGTTTGTCGAGACCATCAAGCCCACGAAAATGAATCGCCACTTCGCCTGTGAACGTCCGAGGATTTAGGGAACCACATTCCTTACACGGCACTAACATGCCTCCGCTTTCGTATCCTAACTCTTTGATACATATGCACTGTACCGACCATCACTTTGAAGTGTGACTGCGCTCACATACCAAGTGCGAGGACGAGCGCTCCTTAGAGCGCCTAACAAAACCGGACAGGGATGCCGATTGTGCCATCGTTGCCGCACAGGCTGTGATGCGAGTGGCCGCGAAAAGCGCCGTCTGACGGGGATTCAACGCCCTACCCGAAATAACTTGACATCAACGGCTTTAGGCATAGACTTAGGTGCGCTCAGCCGTACCCTGCTACCTTCTTTCGCAGTGGTTCGACCGAACCGGGCCTCACGGACTCACAGAGCATCAAGCAAGCTCTTCTCTGCAAAAACATGCACGCACTTCAGGAGCGTGCGTCATGGTTACTGCTGATGGGCTGCCCTCTACCGAGATTAGCCGAATGAAAAGAGGTCTTGGCCGCCGGGATGCTTGCTGCCGGAGTTAAATCCACGGCAGCACATGCACAACCACCTACCGACACGAACCCGCAAGTCCTTCGGACGCTCGGCGGAACGAAATCTAATTGGTTCTCGCCTCCAAATGGGGGCCAGAAAGGAGATAACCTTGAAGAGACAAACGATTCTCGCATGCCTATTTTGTGTAGTCGCGCTTTTGCCTGTCGCGGAGGCAGCGAACCAAACTTACGGTTTCAACCTGGTTGGCCCACAGCTCACAAGTGCCGCTTCCGGCGCCTCTGTTCGGACGACCGGCGCCGGCAGTTTCGATCCAGTAGCCCAGACAGTTATAGCGAGCGGTTCCTTCGCCCAATTCAATCCAGACGGCTCGGTGTCTGCTCGGGGCACCTGGGTAGCAACCGGTTTCGTTAGTTTCATGGCATTTGGCGGACCGAATCCTGGGCTCCAAGGTGGTGTACTTCAGATTACGGTGACCCTCTTTTTCCAAGGCGGGGGACAGCAGACAGATGTCCCTATGACCGTAACTTGCCTTATCAACGCACCTTCTGGTTTCACGGGAGATGAAGGGATAACGCTGGGGGTTTTCACGCACAGCATAGAAGTCGGCCATAGCCATACCCTGTTTCACCTGAACCTGTAGTTGTGGACAGTCGAGCGATGA
>Ga0126373_10003634_pt1 | contig 11615 bp, 13 predicted proteins | sample PanSoiMetPlot_11_FD_92545 | JGI IMG/M metagenome (GOLD analysis project Ga0126373, IMG submission 92545) | Tropical forest soil microbial communities from Panama - MetaG Plot_11 | ecosystem: Environmental > Terrestrial > Soil > Tropical forest > Bulk soil | place: Panama | collected 2016-02-17
ACTTCCCGCTGAACGCGCCAGCTTTCGCCGGACGCACTACCGGACACATAGGTTACACTTTCTCGCCTTTTTGGGAGGAGGTGTGGAATGCCGTGGAGGGAGTGTTCGGTAATGGACGAGAAGCTGCAGTTTGTAGCTCGGCGACTGGCTGGCGAGTCGATGGCCGAACTGTGCAGGGACTTCGGTATCTCGCGCAAGACCGGGTACAAGATCTTCGATCGCTACCAGGAGTGCGGCGTTCAAGGGTTAACCGATAGGAGCCGACGTCCGTATCCGTACGCGAATCGACTTCCCTTTCAGGTCGAGAACTACATCCTCAACGTCAATCGCGAGCATCCGAGCCTGAGCGTAGCGCCTATCTTAGCGGCGGCGAGCAACATCGCCAACCGCTATCAGGCTAGTGGGGGGACGGCGGCACGATTGCTCCGATGGGCACTCTCGGTGACGTTTTGAAGCAGTCCTCTAATAGTGGTGGTTGCGGCTATTTTCGATAGCCCCTGCAGTTTTCGATATAATGCCAGCCCTGCCCGAAAGTCGGCAGAAGGTTCAGACCCAGATGAGGAAAGGAATATAGCAGTCATCTATTCGTGGGTTTCATTGTGGTGGCAGCTCGCCCTTCCGGCATGACTTGCAGCACCGGATCAGGGCCGATGGCTAGTTGCCCGATAAAAGGTCGATCGTAAGCGGCGATAAGCAGCACACACGTGGCAACACCTGTCGCAAAAGCTCCAAGCACCAAGATCGAAGCGAGGCGGTTGTCGCTGTGCACCAGGGCGATAGCAGCCAGAACGCAAATCGCTTCCACGAAAAGGCATATCCATTTTAGAAAGCCGACCTTGGATCGGCTGAGCAAGATGCGCTGACGCCGTGCATCGAGAGCGGATTCGAGCGCGATCGTGATCTCGCGTTGTGCAATCCGCTGGCCTTCGGTGGTTGGGGTCAGAGCAAGCGTAAAAATCGAGCGCGTCCGCTAGATAGTGCGGAATGATACTCAACGTGGCGGTCTGATGCGCCATCGACGGCCACTCCACTGTTGCGGCTTCCTCAACGTGGTCATGGATCATCGCACCCAAGCGAGCTTGCGCGTTCTGCGGATGGTGGCGGAGAGAATCAAGACGGCTCTCAGCGCGCTGGCTTCGCGGTCAATTGAGGCTGTGGCGCGTCCATTGTCATCCCAAACCTGGACCGCCGTGAAGGTCACGAAAAGACCGAACAGTATGCCCAACGGAGACAGCACGCCCGATGAGACGGCCCTCAGGCTGCGTGCTCTATCGCCGCTCCCAAGGATTGTGACGCCCGCCAATATTGCAGCAGCGATGACGTAAGTGATGCCAAAGACCAGAACCGCCATCCAAACTAGCGGTAGATCATGGAACCAGTCACTCATACCGCCTTCTTTTTGCAGCGTGCCGGACTGATTTCAATACGCCTGGTGCCGTAGCATGAGCACCAGCGCCAATAATGCGGCCCCTCTTCAGGATCTTGGCGTAATTTCAACAATGTAGCGATTGTGCTTGATAGATGTCCCCGCGCTACGATGTTCAAAAATGGTGACGGTACCCACCGGAAGCGGACTGACATCGCTCACCCAGAGGCTGCGAAGGAATTCTTACCTTAGGTTTTACTCTGATGACAGAAAGGAGAAGGGGAGAAACAAGCACCCGAGTCTCGGAATCGAAATATCTTGTGAGTAGGACCTGACTGTTTTTCCGGCGCGAATAATCCGCGTGAGTAAGACGATCGATTATCTCCGCGGCCGGTATAATGAACTGTTTCCGTTGAGAGAGCTCGCCGGGCGGAAGGGTCCCGCTTAACCGCGAGCGGGTCCCTCGATTGCGGCGCGCAACCGGCTTGGTGGGCTACATCCGGCCTCCGTGCTTTCGCTCGGTAGCAGACCTTCGGCGCGCCGCATTCTGGCGCCAGTTGCGCTTCCCCAACCTCGTAATGGCCAGGAAAGCGCGCTGGAAGGGTCATGTTCGAAAGGACCAGCGCCCCAAGCGGTTCACAGCTCGATACTCCCTTCAAGCTCTCGCGCGGTGGTCGCCTTAGCGCCGCGAAGGCGGCGCGTCTGATCTCGTCGAGGCGCCTCATTCGCCACTTTTCCGCAGAGGAATAGCTCGAGTGTAATCAGAATCAGCGGTCGAGAAACACGACGTGCTTTTCGACGGGATCGCGCCCAATGCGCAAGTTGTTGGCCGGGAACTCCGTGTCGGGATACCCGACGGCCAAGCCGCATATTATTGTAAACTCCGGTGCTATATTAAGCTCCGCTCGAACGACGTCAGGATACCCCGCCACTGAGACCTCCACGCAGGTGCCCAGCCCATGTTCGGTCAAGACCAGCATTAAGGTCTGCAGATACATGCCCACGCTTAGGGCATCGGCAGGGCCAAGATCTCGGTGCATTGAGATGATACCGGCTAACGGCGCGCCGAAGAAATCAAAATTGCGCATGACAGCGGCTGCGTGTCGCGCCGTGTCCGCTATCGGGATACCCATCGCGCCGTAAACCTCCGCACCAAGTTCAAACCGGTAGTGCTCGAATGCCTTTGGTAGCGCGGGGATGTGCGGCGCCTCGTGGCCTGCCACCCTGAATAGAGCGTCCCTGAGGCGGGCGCGCGCGGGTCCGCTGACGAACACTAGCCGCCACGGCTGGATGTTAGAGTTCGAGGGTGCGTGCTGGGCCAAGGCCAAGGCTTGGTTGACGAGCGCCCAGGGCACTGGGTGTGGCAGGAACTTTCGTATCGAACGCCGCTCAAGGATCGTTTGTTCGAGGACTGACATCGTTTTTTCCTGGCCTGGCTCACAACGGCGGACGCAAGGCCCGCGCGTCAGCATTCATTATGACTTTCTTGCTAGGATACCAAGCAGTGAGTGCAAGCGCAGCCGTTCGCGTACGACACGCTGATCCTTTCGATTCTGAAGCGGTTTCGAATCCTGATCCATCTCCTCATTGTCGCACTCTTGCGGCGAAAAGGGATGCGGGATCATTTGACGCGGGGTAAACGATCAGTTCGCCAAAACCTTTGCCCACCTCGCGCGGGTTCCCGATCGTCAATGTCCGTCGCTTCGGCCGCCAGGATGATTGATTAACTCCCGCACCCCCTCGAGTTCCCTGACCCTACACCAGACCCGCTCTCCAAAATCGATGGTGTCCAAGTCAGACACTATCCTCTCTCTTCTTGACCGCTCACGCCGCCCGCGCTCTTGTCCCACGCCGAAGTTCTTTTAATTCGAGAACCGGGTGCGTCCTGGCGGGTTTGCGCCGCGCGGCCTTCTGGCGCTCGCTCGGGTTCCCGAACTAGTTTCGCGCCCGAGCTGCCAAAGCCTAGAGGCGCGAACAGCGGGTCAGACTTGAGCGGATCGAGGAGCGTCGAAGCGCTTCGGCCCTTTTGCGATGATGGATGACTTGTCGTACTACGACGACGATTTATCCTTAAGCATCTCTGCAAAGCTGAGATGGTCGAAAAAGCTGCGCAAGCCCTGAATGCTTCGACCAAAGCCGGGACGCGAAAACTTCCGAGTCCCTAGCCGCTAATCGCATCATTACGGTGTACGTCAACTAGCGCTAGCCTCATTGTGGCCCATGAGGGTGTCCGGCCCTCTGAGGCCGGTGGTTTGGTCCCGAGCCTTGGGGCGGATGGTCGTCTCACTTCGTCGGGACTGGTAAAAGCGAGAAGGTCGAAGAAAAGCGCGCCAGTCTTGACGGTTTGGCCAGCGCCTTCGGCTCGTCCGGCGCGCGCGCGCCCGAACCTGTGCGCACGGCCTATCGACTTCGAGTTTCGGGTAGCACCGAGGGCCGGCTGGGACGTCCGCATCTTTGATTCTAGGACTATGTCAGTTTAGAACTGTGCGAGCGCCAAGCGAGGTAAGGTTGAGATGAAAGCAAGCACTTCTGAGCAAGCATGGGTCAAACTTCCGGAGCCGGCGACGATTCGGCTGGCGCCTGAACGGCAGAATCATCCGTACGATTTTGGATATGTGGCTGGAATGGCGCGCTTGATCATGGCGCATCCGCGAATCGCGCCGGCTTTTGGCGCGCTCTACGCGTCGATTATGTTTGCGCCAGGTGCACTATCACGAGCCGAGAGGGAGATGGTCGCAGCAGTCGCCGCTGCGGCGCAGGATTGCCACTATTGAACCCAATCCCACGCAGAGTTTCTGCGTGTCGAGGGTGGCGACCCGAAGCTAATCGATGCGATCCGGAGACGAGAATGGCGCGCACTCGCCAATCTCAAACCGCGAGACCGGGCGTTGTGCGAGGTTGCGGAGAAGCTGAGCGCCACGCCGACCAAGATGATGCAGGAAGATTGGGAACCGCTGCGCAAATTGGATTTCAACGACGAGGCACTGCTTGAGGTCGGACATGTCGTGGGGATCTTCAACTACTTGACCAGACTCGCGGACGGGTTCGGCTTGCTACTCGATTCTGCCGTGCAGGAAGCGGCACGCACGGGTGTGGATCTGAAGCGACGCTCAAGCGATGGAAAGACCGCCGATGCACCGCATTCTGGCGGAGGCTAGGCTTTCCCAAAATCGCATGCGAGCTCCGGGCAGCAAAGGCACGCAAGCGGGAAGAGAGGCTTAAAAGAGAGACCCTCGAGGTGGCGAGGCGAGTCAATCCGTTCGCATTGCCCGGGGGACGCAGAATTATGGGCCGCTGTCGCCGGGAGGAATCTCAGAGCGCCCGGACACAAGGCTGACCCGCTGGCGCTCTCACATACGAAACGTCCAACAGGTACTGACCCTAGGGTTCGTTGCTCCTGTCTCCGCGGTTCTCGTTTTGACTCTAAGCCTTCGATCGGTTCCTGCTTAACCGCGAGCGGGTCCCAAACCTTCTTGTTTCACCACCAAGTCCGGTTTGACGCGCGCGGTGGTCGTGCTTGCGCGGCGCGATCGGTAATTCTGCGCACCTATTAGCTGCGGACTAGAAGGAACAGGGCGCCGGCCCACGCCGCCAATACCACGATTATCAATCCTGGTATCACACGAAGTGCAAAGGAGCTCCCGCCTGCAACCGCAAACACGATCTTGCTGATCGTGTTGGTTGAGAGTCCGGCAAGAATCGGAACTACAGCGTCGGGCGCATGGAGTTTTCCGGTCGCAACCAGAGAAGCTGCGGAGATCGCGGCAGCATGGGTATCGACGAAACCAGCCAATGCCGTTGCAAGGATTACACCGGTCTCACCCAACCATTCTCGGAGAGCGGCAGAAGCGATGAGGATGATAGCAAGGGTTGAGGCGAACCCGAGGGCCGTGGTCAGACTAAACGCTCGGCCCCCTTGCCGATCGACGTCGGCCCTCTGCTGGAACGCCCGAATCGTGAAAAGCGCTCCGTAGGCGACAGCAGCAGCACCGGCGCACCCCAGCGGCAACAAAAGGGTTCGGAGCGTTGCCAAACTGACAACACCGAGGACGATTGCCATTTGGACAATAGTCGCAACCGTCGACAGTACCGCGCCGGCCGCTGCGGCTTCGAGAACCTCCCGGGTCCTGGCAGCGCGCGCGCCCATCGCGCCGATGGTTGCGGCACTCGAGATGAAGCCCGAGGCAAAGCCGGCGATCGGCAATCCGAAACGCGCGCCAACCGTTCGGACCGCGATGTAGCCCGCGCCGCCGATCGCCATGATCAAAATCACCAGGATCCAGATCGAATGCAGGTTCAGCGCGCCATATGGCCCGGTCGAACGATCGGGCACAAGCGGAAGTACGATGAGAGTCGCGCCGGCGAAGATCAACGCGTCCTGTAATTCCTCCTCTGTGAGCACCGAGCGGACAAACCGGTGAAGCGGGGAGCGGACGGTCAGCACGACAGCAACAGTAACCGCGAGGCCGCTGGCCAGCGCAGGCTGTTGGATCGAAAGTCCGCCGAGGATCGTCGTCAGAACCAACGCGAGCTCGGTCGTAAGACCAGGATCGTCGCCATGTCCGAGCCAGTATCCCGCCGCGCTGAATAATGTAACGGCGACTATCGCGGATGCGAGTAACGCGGTACCCCCAACAACGAAGCTAGCCGCCCCGGCGAGTGACGCAATGGTGAACGTTCGAATACCTGCAGATGATCGAGACGGCCCTTCGCCTTTGCGGCGCTCTCGTTCGACGCCGATCAAGAGGCCGATGCCAAGAGCTACTGCGAGATTCAGAATCACCGGTATCAAGCGATTATCTCCACGGTGCGTTTTAGCACCGGGCTAGTGCCGTTGCATGGCAGCGTGTCACCCTTGATTTTGCAAAGAAGAGACTTCGTTCGCGGCTGAGCCAGTTGCTTCCAGGCGATCACAAACCAGAGCGATCGCAGCCATCAAAAGCGTCTGGGAGAGCCCATAGACCCGGACGGCGTCACAGCGGGCAGCCTGGGTTTTTTCGTATTGAGCGTGAAATGTTCACTCCTGAGGTCCGGTCATAGAATTAGTGTCTAAGCCAAACAAAAAGGTACTCCACGACATTCAGTCCAAAGTGCGCGGCAAATGGGGCGACCAGGTTATTGCGCAGCAGCCGCAGCGAAATGAACAGCTCGCCCGCGACGAACCCAACCAAGAGGACGTACCAAAGACCGCCAGCCCAGTGCAGGAGCCCGAACGAGCCGCAGACAATCAGGACGGTCGGGAGGAGGCCGAACCGCAACAGCAAACGGTTTGTTGCCCAACCACGATAGATGGATTCCTCGACGAAGGGGGCTAGTAGCACATCAGCGATGAAGAACGGCCAAAGAGATTGACCGACGGCGGGAAGGACTGATCCAGGAGGAACGTAGTCGCCCAAGCTGCGCTGGACCCACGTCAGTGCTGGCGCCAGTCCGAACACGTAAGTGACGCCGAGCCCGATGCCGCACGTTGCGCCCACCGCAAGTTCGACGCCGCCGCGACGGCTGCTCGGTAAACTCCAGTCAATTTCGTCGCCAGACCAGGACAGCAGCGCCACAAACCCTAGAAGCAACAGCTGTACGGCGACAAGAATCCAAGAAGACGCCGCCTGGGTGCGTTCGACAATCTGTTGGGGGCCTGCCCCTTGACTCCCGTAATAGACCGCAAAGCCTGCTGCAACTAAAAGGAATAGCGTGCAGGGGACGACGAGCACAACAAACGTGGTCCAAATCTTTGGGCTATTTGGGAGATGGACCGATGCTTCCGTCAACTGATCCTTCGTTAGCCGGAATTTCCCAGATTTCAGTTCCACCGTTTAAGAACTCATTGCGTGAGCGTCGTCGCAACCTGGGAATCGTTCAGCCACGCGCAAGATATCGCGGATAGGGGCTGAATGGCTTGCCGTTTACGTGTCATATTCTCCTGCCCCCTTGAATGTTCCCGCCCTGACACAGACCTCTTCGAATTCAAGCTATAAGCTCCCAGATTCGAAAATTCTCCAGAAGAAGCGTTCGTGCCTCGAGGAACGATCGATTTGACACAAAGCCCGGATCGGGTCCTCAGCTGCGAAAGGGCGGTGGGCTTCCGGTTTGCGAGCAAGGCCTGCGTTCGTGGGGTCGGTATTTTGATTCCAAGCCTGAATGCAGGTGGTCAGCACCCGCCGCGCGGGACCGGTGACTTCTTGTACCCATAGGACAAAAAGTCACCCAAATTGCTGGCGGCTCTGCGCGTGCGCTATGGCAGAGGAATAGTGCGTGGCGACAACAACGATGGTGAATGCCAACCGGTCGCGCATGGAGGGCGTATTGGAGCGCCGATTTCATATTGAAGGCTACTGGGAAGCCGATTTGGATAGCGGGACACCATTGGGACACGGTGGTGAAAGAAGAAGGACGCTGGCTGTCTGAGCAGCGTCAGATTCATAGGCGTTACGCTACCGAAGAGTTCGATCACGCCTAGTTAGTCGCAGAGCGTCGAATGAAGTGAGGGAGAAAACATGATGAGCTTCCGAACCCTAACAATGGTCGCGGTCGTCGCTCTCAGTACCTGGCAAGCAGCAAGCGTTCAGTCCGGGACGGGGCCACATACACGCGCAAGAGCCGAAGCAAATATTACCGTTCAGAGTTCTGAAGCTAAGCCTTACGACCAAACAGCGAGCCCGGCATTGATCGAGGTCCGTCTAAACGAAACATTCACCGGAGATATCAGTGGCGAATCACCAGTTCGGGCCCTACAGGTCCTACGCACCGATCAATCAGCCAGCCTCGTCAGCGTGCAACGATTCCGGGGAAAACTGGGCGAACGCCAAGGCACATTCGTGCTTCAAGGTTCAGAAATCGTCGAGAACGGCAAGATCAAGGCGACCTGGTTTGTCGTTCCCGGATCGGGGACAGGCGATCTTTCCGGGCTGCGCGGCGAGGGCGGTTTTGAAGGCCACTTTGGAAAAGGATCACACGGAAACCTGGAATATTGGTTCGAATGATGTAGCAACGTTGAGACCGCCAGAGAGTCCCATGAGGTTTGGCGATACACCGAACGAAACTGACGATGTCCCGGGCCAGAACGAGTCAGTTCCGATTGCGTGAAGGTTGAACGCAAGTTAGTAAGTGAGCGAAAAGGGGAGCATATATATGTAAGGGACTGCGAGCCCCTGCGCGGCAGCGTGTCGGAGGTTTACAGCGTTCTTCCCCTTGCATCTTCGCGAGTAACGGCAGCTTCGAGTTTTCGCAGCGCCTCCATCTTGCTGGCTCCTCGGCCTTCGGCGTGTGGATGGCAAGCACAGCGGGCAATGACTTCGTAGGTGGCGCGATCGGCTCTGTGCCTGTCCGATAGCCAGTACCAGAAACCTAAGAGCCAGAGCAGAACGTCCGACGCAAAGACCCCCACACCCAGGCTCAAGATCATCTCAAACAACATAAAATCGTCGTCGATATCGCGATTGCTTTACAGCCTTTGTCCCTCCGCATGTTTTATGGATAGCTGTGCTACGAACTACATCTAAGTCTTTGCTAGGATAGTATTATCGACTCTTAACGATTAGAATCTTCTCTTCTGCTCTGCTTAGGAATGCCAAGTTGCGCAATCCGCTAAACATAACTGAATAGGCTGCGGCGGATGCTAATCCTGACCTTCGGCTTGCGACCTACTTTGGGTGAAATCGCCCGAATAGACGCAACGAAAAGCTCCAGCTATCAACTAAGAGCAGAGGTCGGGCTTGGGTTTCTGCCACGGTGTACTCGCCGCACGCCACCGCCACGACCGCCTCGGCGCGCCCGACCATGCTCGCGATTCCGAGCCAGCCTCCAAGCGCCGATAATCTCGCGGCAACGCTGAAGGTGTGTCAATGCTTCGCGGGCATCGGCGGCTGCGCGCGACGAGCTGGTTGCCAAGGCGTTCTCAAGGCTCCAGAAGTCGCAGCTCATCGAGCAGTCGCCCCGCTTCCTTCAAATCAGGGGCATCGAATCCCTCCTTGAAAGACTCATAGGTGTCGGCCAGCATGCGCCGCCCCTCATCACGCCTGCCGGTCTGTGCCAGGAGTCGGCTGAGTTCAATAGCGGCGCGCAGTTCGAACAGTCTTGCGCCTTGGTTCCTCGCGATCTCCCTCGCGTCTCTGAAGTCCCGTTCAGCTTCGAACCGGGCCGATTCCAGCGCGCCCGAGGAGGGGTCAGCTTGCTTCAAAGCAAGCACGCCCCGGATGCGCTTGATTTCGCTCTCGACGTATCGTTCGTCGTTGCGTTCCATAATGTTGATGGCCTCTGCCAGCAGATTACGGGCGGTCTTGAATCGCCCCATACTAATGAATGCTTCGGCCAACGTTGAACGCGCCCAGGATATGGCGAGTTCATATTTAAGATCGGTAAACTTCGAGGCATTGCTAAGACTCTCGCTCAGTTCCTCGGTCTTTCGGCGCGCGGCCAATCCTATCGTCCGATAACCGGCGATGCTCTCCTCCCAGAAGGCGAATCCGTGCTCGCGCGCGAGCGCCAGGGTCTCCTGAACGATCTCTGGCAACTGGTCAAACTCTCTGCTGAGACAGTAGAACTTGGCAACCATGTTCAGACAGACGACCAAAGTGAACGGAGAGTCTAGTTCTCTCGTAAGCGCGAGCGATTCCTTCATACGCCTTGTGGCCTGGTCCGGATAACCCATGATCAATAAGGTCAAAGCATCATAGATCAAAGAGATCGCGCCGAGGTCCATACCGGCGTCCAATGTCTTGATGCTCCGGTGTTTCGCCCTGTCGTAGCTGCGAAATCCTTGCTGGAATCTCGCGTGGGCTCGATCAAACTGGCCCATGAAAAACTGGGTGGAGCCGATGCACCATCCAGTCAACAGCATTCTGTCATCGGTCGAAATCGACGTGAGCGAGGCTATTTCTTCCGCATACCCGAGCGCCTGCTTGAGCTCTCCTTTGACCTGATGAGATGACCACAGACCACACAACACCGGAGCAAGGCGCTGCGTCTCGCCCAACTTTCTACAGAGTTCTCGAGCGCGCTTGTAGACGTCAGCCATCTCGGGGACGTACCACCCCCTGAGCACTACCAAGGTCACGCCATAGTCGACCAGGAGTTCCAATTCGGTCCGGTCGTGCTCGCCTTGCGACACTTTGGGTAATATTTGAAACGCTTCCTGCAAATGACGATGTGCGCTCGTGTACGCGCTCTGTGAGATCTCGCGCTTGGCTGCGAGCATAAGGTAGTGAGCGGTCTTATCGGGCTCTTTCGCAGAGGTTCCAGCTTGAAGGAGGTGGTAAGCCAGATCGTTGGCATGGTCCTCGATCTCATCAGGATAGGTACGCTCGATTGCCTTGACTATTTCCAGATGGAGCCGCTGACGCCGCGCAACTGATAGTCGCGTCAGGACTACCTGACGAGTTAATTCGTGGGAAAAGCGGAACCGCGCGCTTGGATTTTCCAGCGTCGCTGTTACAAACCCCGCTCTTTCGGCTTCGTCCAGGCAATCGAGCAGCGAATCTGTGCCTACGCCCGTCGAGGCGCCCAGTAGATCCAACGTGAACGAGCGTCCAATCAGTGCTGCCGTGCCCAGCGTCTTCAATGTGACCGCACCCAGGTGAGCCAAGCGCCTGCCGATGACCACCTTCACGCTTTCTGGAACATCGCCGTCTTGCCGCTTGAGATCGCCGCGAAATTCTCCGCGAGAGTCGATGAGCCTGCCTTGCTCGACCAGGTGCTTGAACAGCTCTTCAACAAAGAACGGATTGCCTTCTGTATCGGAGTGGAACAGTTTGGCAACGGACTCGGGCGCCGCTTTGCCACTCAGCGCGGATAACATCTCCACAACGGCATTTTCGGAAAGCCCTTTGAGCGTGATCGAGTCGACCAAATGTCGGCGAAGCAGTTCGTCAAGGGTTCTACTGAGATGACCGGCGGGATCGAGTTCAAAGTCACGATAGGTTGCAACGGCCAGGATCGGCAGGGTCGGTATGAACTGCGCGACGTGACTCAGCAGCAGCAGCGTTCCCTCGTCGGCCCATTGTAGATCGTCGACCAGAAACACTGCGGGCGCTATGTTCGAAACGCGTTTGACCAGAGCGGTAACCGCATCGAACAAGATACGCCGAGACTGCTCAGGTGGTAGTTCTATTGGCGCCGCAATATCTGGGAAGGCTCTGCGCAACTGCGGCAGAAGCCGCGCAATCTCGGAGGCGTCACTGCCGAGCGCGTCGCGGAAAGTCGCAGCGTCGCGCGCTTGCGCAAGCGCTGCCTCCAAGATTTCGACGAATGGGAT
>Ga0126373_10003635_pt1 | contig 11614 bp, 13 predicted proteins | sample PanSoiMetPlot_11_FD_92545 | JGI IMG/M metagenome (GOLD analysis project Ga0126373, IMG submission 92545) | Tropical forest soil microbial communities from Panama - MetaG Plot_11 | ecosystem: Environmental > Terrestrial > Soil > Tropical forest > Bulk soil | place: Panama | collected 2016-02-17
GCGAACGAGACAAGCGACAGGGGCAAGAACCGGAGCCCGGCCTGGACCGGGGAGTAGCCCAAGGTGTTCTGCATGTACAACGACAGATAAGAGATCACCCCGATGACCGTCGCCGAGATCGTGAACGCGACGAACCCGGTGGCCGCGAAACTGCGCCGGGCGAACAGCCGCAGGTTGGCCATGGGGGCGACAGCGACGCGCAGCTCGTAGACGACAAACCCGGCCGTAGCCACAGCGCCGACGACGAACAGGGTCACGATGGCCGCGCTGGCCCAGCCAAGCGCGTTGCCGCGGATCAGCGCGAACACTAGCGCGGTCAGCGCCACGGTGATCAGCGCTGTGCCCGGCCAGTCCGAGCGGCCGCCGGCCGGGTGGCGTGACTCCCGCAGCCTGGTCGCCCCGAGCGCGAAGGCCGCGACGCCTATCGGCAGGTTGACATAGAAGATTGATCGCCAGCCAAGCGTGTCGGTCAGCGCTCCGCCGACCAGCGGGCCGACCGCCGTCGCGCCGCCGATCGTGGCGCCGAACACCCCGAGCGCCCTTGCCAGCGCCTGGCCGGAGAACTCTGCGCGCAGCAGCGGCGTGCCGGTCGCGAACAACACCGCGCCGCCGATCCCCTGGAAGGCGCGGAACGCTTCCAGCGCGACCGCGGACGGCGCCAGCGCGCATGCCAGCGACCCGACCGTGAAGATCGCCAGCCCGGCCAGGAACAGCCGGCGCCGGCCAAGCCGGTCACCGAGCGTCGCCGCCGGCAGCAGCAGCACCGCTAGCGCCAGCGAATACGCGTCGATCACCCACTGCAAGTCGGACAGGCTCGCCCGCAGGTCCCGCTGGATCGACGCCAGCGCCACACTGACAACTGTCACGTCAAGCAAGAGCATGAACGTCGCCGCGCATACCAGCGCCAGCGTCCACCGCTGCCGCGACGACGTCGACGGCACCTCTGTCACCTTCGTCACCACCTAGTACCCGCGCCCACCATCATGTACCCAGCCGAGCCGACCGTGCCGCGCCCACTGCGCGCGGCAGGCCGCACCGCGGGCGCTTAAGAGAGCCGTCTGGGGAGGCCGAACTTGGCGATGACGCTGTTGTCGAAGCGGGTCATCGCCCGGATCCGATCACCGGCCAGCGTGACGACCATCATCCCGTTGGCGTGAAAGACTCCTGTCGCTGGGTCACGGACATAGACCCCAAAAGCGGGCTGGCCATTGGCGCGACTATCAATCAAGCGATACGACCGGTCCTGGGCGAAGATCGCCGCCAATGCGAGCTTCGCAGCGACCGGTCCCACGTACTGGCCGGCGGCAAGCGGCGCGGTGACGACGACATCCTCGGTGAGCAACGCGACAAGCGCGGCAACGTCTCCAGCTTCATACGCCGTGACCAAGCGCTGGATGATCGCTCGCTCTGCCTGGGAATTCGGAGCGGGCGGTGCGTCCGCCGGCGAAGGAAGCCTAGATTGGAGGTTCGCACGAGCGTGCTTGAGCGCGCTGCTCAGCGACTCCTGACTTGCGTCGAGCATGGCCGCGACCTCTTTTGCTCGGAACCCGAGAACATCCCGCAAGACGAGAACAGCCCGCTGACGTGGTGGCAGCAGCTGGAGCGCGGCAACGAACGCCAGTGAAATCGCTTCGCGTGCCTCGACGAGGGCGTCGGGACCTGGCGCGGCGTCCTCGATTCTCTCCAGGAACAGATCCGGGTAGGGCTCCAGCCACATCACGTCACCGGGGGCGTTCGGCTCGGGGTACGGGCCTATCGGCACGGCGATTTCCGCGGGCTGGCGTCTGCGAGTGGAGCGCAATGCCATGAGGCAGCGATTGGTCGCGATTCGGTACAGCCACGTGCGCACCGACGATCGGACCTCGAAACTCGCGATGTGCTTCCATGCGGCGAGAAACGTCTCCTGGACCGTGTCCTCAGCGTCCTGGACCGAGCCAAGGACGCGGTAGCAGTACAGCTCGAGCGCGCGCCTGTGTCCTTCGACCAACTTCGCGAAGGCATCGGGGTCGCCGGCCTGTGCCCTGGCGACAAGATCAGGTTCGACGAGAGCCTCCCATCCGCGTCGTGGCTGCGGTTCCATCTGTCCGGCCACTGATATAGACGCCGCGCTGACTCGAAATCGGGCACTGCTGCCCACTTTTCCGGCAGCCGAGCATCTACCCATACGAGCACGTCGTCAGTGTGCTGGAGAAGGGAGGCGCCAGTGCCCGCGATTGCCGCGCACGGGCTGGTCAAGCGGTTCGGCCCCGTCGCCGCGCTGGATGGAATCGACCTCGCAGTCGAGGCTGGCAGTGTGCTTGGGCTGCTCGGGCCGAACGGCGCCGGGAAGACCACGGCCGTCCGGATCCTTACCACAATTATCGAACCCGACGCCGGGCGCGCGAGCGTCCTCGGCCTGGACGTCGTGGAGAACGCCGGGCAGGTGCGCGCCGCCATCGGCCTAGCCGGGCAGTACGCGGCCGTCGATGAGAACCTGACCGGCCGGGAGAACTTGCGCCTGATCGGCCAGCTAACCCATCAGCCCCGCCGGGCTATAGCAGCCCGCGCGGACGAGCTGCTGGACCGCTTCGGTCTCAACAGCGCCGCCGGACGGCCTGTCCGCACCTATTCAGGCGGCATGCGCCGCCGCCTCGATCTGGCAGGCGCCCTAGTCCACCGGCCCGCCGTCCTCTTCCTGGACGAGCCGACCACCGGCCTCGACCCGAGTGGCCGCAGCGAACTATGGGCGCTCATCGGCCAGCTCGTCGCCGACGGCGCGACCGTTCTGCTGACTACGCAGTACCTCGAGGAGGCGGACCGCGTCGCCGACTACATCGTTGTGGTCGACCGCGGCCGGATCATCGCCGAGGGCACCTCAGTCGAGCTTAAGGCTGAGCTAGGCTCCACGGTCGTCGAGATCCAGATCGCCGACCTCACCGAGGCGCAGCGCGCAGCCGGGCGCATAACGAAGATCGCCCCGACCGAATTGCTCGACGGCCGCACTCTGGCGGTGAAGGTGCCCGACAAGGGTCCCGCAGTCCAGAAGGTCATCTGTCAATTGGAAGCCGACGACATCGTCCCCGAATCGCTCGCCATCCGCGAGCCGACCCTCGATGACGTTTTCCTGCAGCTAACCAGCCACCAGGTCGCTGCCGTCCCCTGAGGGCCTATCCGACAACCGGCGGATGCGGTCCGCGTCTACGAAGAGAGTGCCCGATGACCGTGCTCACCGCACCAACTGACCTGCCACTGCTCGCACCGCGCCGATCGAAGCTCGCGTGGGCGGCCGCCGATTCTCTCGCGGTCGCGAAGCGCAACATCATCGCGCTAACCCGTCGGCCACAGTTGCTGGGATTCGCGACGATCCAGCCGGTGCTGTTCGTGCTGATGTTCCGGTACGTGTTCGGCGGCTCGATCCACGTCCCTGGCGTGAGCTACACGAACTACCTCATGGCCGGAATCTTCGTGCAGACCGTCATGTTCGGCGCCCAGAACACAGCCATCGGCATGGCAGAAGATGTCCGTAGCGGGCTGATCGAGCGGTTCCGGTCGCTGGTTATGGCCCCCTCCGCGGTTCTCGCAGGCCGAGTGCTCGCTGACGCGGTCCGCAACCTGTTCGTCATCGTGCTCATGCTTGGCGTCGGATATCTCGTCGGCTTCCGACTCCAAACCGACCTGGCAGCCTTGGTGGCTGCCACCGGCATTCTGCTGCTGTTCGGCTTCGCAATTTCCTGGGTGACCGCGCTGCTCGGACTGGCGGCGAAGAGCGCCGAAGCCGCCGGTGCCGCTGCGCTCCCGCTGACGGTCCTGCTCGGCTTTCCTTCAAGCGCCTTTCTGCTGACGCGCAACCTGCCGGGCCCGCTGCGCGCTTACGCCGACCACCAGCCCCTCACCGCAACCGTCAACTCCATCCGGTCGTTGCTGCTCGGCGGTCCGACGGCCTCGCACGCGGTCGTGGCGATCATCTGGTGCCTCGGCATCGTCGCCGTCTTCGCGCCTCTTGCGGTGCTCAGATACCACCGAGCCAGCTGAGTCAGTGGTCGTGTTCGTATTTGAAGGAGAGCTGAAGCTTGGTGCGGAAGGTGATGCCCCCGCTCTCGTCTAGGTGAATGTCCTGCTTGACGACCTCGGCCACACGGAGATCACGGATCGACTCAGCGGCGGTCTTGCAGGCCTCCGCGGCCGCGTCCTCCCATGACGTGCTGCTCGTCCCGATGACCTCGATCACCTTGTACACGCTCATCCTGGTGCTCCTCCATTTCCGTGCCGATACATCCGGGTGATGCTGCCCAACACCGGTGCTGCCAATCTTCCACCCCGACGGCAGGGCGAATCCCTCACGGCGCGCATCCTCCGAGCGGCTTGCCGACTGGCAGTTGCTTGCCGCGGACGCGGCATATTGCCGGACCCACGAGCCCGGATCCTGACCGGCCGCCGCTTCGCCCGGGTACGAGCCCGCCCGCCGCCGCTGAGCGCGCCCCGAGCGCTCGTTGACCTGTCGCATTTAGTCCATTATTCGACTATTCGCGCCGCAGTTCGCCGACACTGTCGCCGACTTCGGACACGTTTCAGTCGAAATCAGGGACGTTTTGTCCACATCCACGGACTGGAACGTGTCCAAAGTCGAAATGACTATCGCGGCCGCCGCGCACAGTTCCGTTCCGCGCTGGGCGCCGGGCGAGTTCAGCTGCTTGGCTCAGGGAGCGCGGGCGAGGCGGCCAGGACGGCGCCAGTCATGACGTCGACCGCCTGCCGGTCGGTCAGTCCCTGGCCCAGGCACAGCGAGTGCCATGTCCAGAACGAGGCCGCGTGGCCGATGACTGCGCGGGTCAGGCGCCGCTGGCGTGCACTCCCGTCGAATGGCGCCGCGAGCATGTTGCGGTGCTGGTCAGCTTGTTCGTGCAGCCGTCGCTGATGTTCCTCTGGCAGCGCGCCGAGATCGCGGTAGATGTGCGACAGCATCCCGGCGCCGGCGCGGTAGAACCTGTACAGGTCCGCTAGCCCTGCACGCAGCCTTTCTGCCGGGTCACCGATCTTCTCCCAGGCGGCGGGGTCCGGGAGCTGCTGCTGGGAGATCCAGTGCGCGGAACACGCGTTGAACAGGGCGGTCTCGTCAGGGAAGTGCCGATAGACGGTCAGCCGCGTCACCTGCGCGAGGTCGGCGATCGCAGCGATAGTCGTCGCGGCGGGTCCGACGCTGCCGTGCAGGGCAACTGCCGCATCCACGATGCGCTGCCGCGTCTGGCCGATCTGCTCGGCGCGCCGGCGCATCGTGTATGCCCTGGATTCCGGTGAACGCCCGTGTTCACTCAAGTATTGACACCACCCTGAGACGTAGCGCACTATTGGCTAAACACCATCGTACATCCAAATTGAGAGGTCGCTATGACTGGCATACAGGCTCCGCCGCTCACCGTCGTGCAGCCCGGCGCGGGCACGAAGGGTCACCTCGGCTCGATCGGCGTCGAGTTCAAGCTCTGGGGCCATGACACGGGAGGAGCGCTGTCAATCGTCGAGCATCCGTTCCCGGTAGGCGCGCTTGTGCCGCCGCACCTCCACACTCGCGAAGACGAGTATTCCATCGTGACCGAGGGCGAGATCGGATTCCGGTCTGGCGACCGCGAGGTCGTGCTCGGTCCCGGCGGGTACATCACCAAGCCGCGCGGCGAACTGCACGCGATGTGGAACGCCGGGACGTCCCCCGCCAGGATGATCGAGGTGATCAGCCCGGCCGGCTTCGAGCACTTCTTCCACGAGCTAGCCGAGATGATCGCGGCCGGACCGCCCCAGCCCAGCGACGTCGGGGCGCTGGCTGGCCGGTTCGGCCTGCAGTTCGGCCAGCCCGACTGGCTGCCCGACCTCGTCTCGCGCTACAACCTCACGCCGCCGCCAGGCGCCTGAGCGCGGCTCGGGCCCGGGCGCGGCCCGGGCCCGAGCCGGTGCGGTAAGAAAGGAACATGCGCTACGGACTCAAGCTCAGTCAGAACGCCACGATCGACCAGTACCGCGCAGTCTGGCAGGTTGCCGACGACGCCGGCTTCGACCACTGCTGGTGCATGGACCATTTCGCCACTCTCGGCCCGCAGGACGACGGGCCGATCTTCGAGGCCTGGACGCTGCTGGCCGGGATGGCTGTGGCGACCTCAAGGACCCGGATCGGATGCATGGTCACGGGCAACACCTACCGGCACCCGGCGGTGCTGGCCAAGACCGCCGTCACCGTCGACCATCTGTCCGGCGGCAGGCTCGAGTTCGGCCTCGGTGCTGGCTGGGCGGAGAACGAGCACGCGATGCTGGGGCTGCCGTTCGGCACCAAAGTCGACCGGGCCGACTGGCTGGAGGAGGCGTGCGAGGTCATCCGGTCACTGTGGACGCGAGAGCGGACAAGCTTCGACGGCAAGCACTATCAGCTGGCCGGCGCGGTCGCCGAGCCGAAGCCGGTGCAGCAGCCGTACCCGCCGATCTGGATCGGCGGGTCGGGGCGCCAGCGGACACTGCGGATCACCGCGCGCTACGCCGACGTGTGGAACGCCGCTGGCGGTTCGCCTGAGGAGGTCGCCGAGGTGTCGGCGGTGCTAGACCGGCGGTGCGCCGAGATCGGCCGCGACCCGGCTGAGATCCGCCGGTCCGTGCAGTTCCGAGTGTCGGAGTCGAGCGACGAGATGGTCAGGAAGGCGGAGTCGTACCACGCCGTGGGTGTTACCGAGATCGTGCTGATCCTGCAGAGCACGAACCCGGGCGCGCTGGCCGAGGCGGTCGCGGGCGCGCTGCCGCGGCTGCGCACAGTGGGCTGACCCGCCAGCGGGTCAGGCCTTCGCGGTTTCCTTCTTCGGATCGATGAACGGCACAGCGACGACGGTCGCCGACCGCTCCCCGCCGGACTCGGTGTCCACCAGGAGCTCAGTTCCTTGGTCCGTCATCTCGGCCGGCAGCCACGCGTAGCCGATGTTGCGCTCCAGCCTCGGCGAGTACACCGCGCTGGTCACCTTGCCCACTCGGGTGCCATTCGCGCGGACCGGCCACTTCGTGGTGTTCATCGGCAGGCGAGCGCCGTCGATCTGCACGCCGACCAGCTTGCGGCGAACACCGTCTGCGCGGATGCGGTCAAGGGCCTGCCTGGCCAGGAACTCTGCCCCTGAGTCGAGGTCCACCAGGCGGCCCAGCCCAACTTCGTAGGGGTTGTCCTGGTAGGTCATGTCAGCGCCCCAATTCAAGATCCCGGCCTCAACCCTGCGGATGTCGCTCGGGCCGGTAGGCCGGATCTCGTAGGGCTGGCCGGCCTGCATGATGCGTTCCCACAGCTCGGTTCCCTTGGCCGGGTCGAGCAGGTACACCTCATACCCGAGCTCGCCGGTCCAGCCGGTGCGGGTGACGATGACCGGGATGCCGCCGAGGCTGGCGCGCGCGAACCGGTAATAGCCCAGCCCGGCCACGTCTTCCCCGAACAGGTCGCCGACCAGCTCCCGGGATCGAGGGCCCTGCACCTGCAGGGGCGCCGCGTCAGCCTCGCCGATCTCCACGTCCATGCCGGCATGCGCTGCCAGACCCTTGGCGTAGAAGAGCACGTCGCTGGAGGCCAGCGCGAACCAGAAGCGGTCCTCGTCCAGTCGGAGCATGACCGGGTCGTTGAGGATGCCGCCGTCAGAAGCGACGATCAGCACGTACTTGGCCTGCCCCACCGCGCACGCGGACAGGTCGCGCGGGGTCATCAGCTGCGCGAACCGGAGCGCATCCGGCCCGGAGATCTCCAAGTTGCGCTCGACGCTCACGTCCCACAGCGTCACGTGGCGGAGCAGGTGCCAGTACTCGGCGTCCAGGTCGTCGAAACGGATCGGGAACAGCATGTGGTTGTACACCGTGAAGCCGAGCGGCCCGTACCGCTGCGTGGCCTCGTAGTAGGGGGAGCGCCGCAGCCGCGCGCCCTGCTGCACCGTGCTCATGTCGAAGTCCGCCATCACGCGCTCCTCCCCGGCGGGCCGCCCGGAAGGCGCACCCGCGCTCATCGCCACCCCCAGCCGCAGGGTCCCACGGTCATTATGCAGGGCCCAGGCCAGGGCCCAGGAAGGACTCTGGCCAGATGGCCGGCCAGCCTGGCCCAAGCTCGTCACGGATCGCGGGCCTACGTCAGCCGCTGCTTGAACCCAAGAGTTGACGCAATCGAATAGTTGCCATAATATCGCAACCATCCGGTTGCTAAATGACGGAGGCTGTCGTGGAAGTTCCTGGTCGTACCGCGCGGACCGGCGTTCCGTCTTCCGTGCCGGGCGGCAGGACTGGCGCCAGGGCAACCGCGCTGGCGGCAACGCTTGGCCTCGCCGCGGCATCCTGGATCGTCGCGGCCCGCCAGATGACCGGGATGAACATGGGAGTCTCGACTCGGCTCGGTTCATTCGCGTTTTTCATCGCTGCGTGGACCTGGATGATGGCGGCGATGATGCTGCCGGGCGCTGCCGCAGCGGCGGTGAGCCGTGCCCAGGCAGGCGGTGTGCGCGCCTTGCCTCCGTTCGTCGCGTCCTACCTCGCCATCTGGGCTCTGGTCGGCGTGGCGGTGTATGCGATGTACCGGCCGCACGGGTCGGTCGCGGCCGGCGTTGTGGTGATCGCGGCAGGTATATACGAGCTCACGCCGATCAAGAAGAGCTTCCGCCAGCGCTGCCGCGAGCGCGCCCAGTCGGGGCTCGCGTTCGGGCTGTGCTGCGCTGGGTCAAGCATCGGGCTGATGGCGATGCTGGTGGCGGTGGGAGTCATGAGCTTCACGTGGATGTCCGTGATCGCCCTTGTGGTTCTGGCGCAGAAGCTGCTGCGCGTTCGAGCAGCCGTCGACGTGCCACTGGCGCTGGCCATCATCGGCTTCGGCGTATTGATCATCCTCGCGCCCTCACTCGTTCCTGGGCTCACGCCGCCGATGATGTGAGGTCATCACGGCCAGGTCCATGCCAAGTGGAGTACCAATAAGAAGGAGAAAGGTAATGTCCAATCACAAGACCGGAACACATGACGAATGGGTTGCCGCCAGGCTGAAGTTGCTCGCGGCCGAGAAGGAACTGACCAGGCGCAGCGACGAACTGGCCAGCCAGCGCCAGCAGTTGCCCTGGGTGCGGATCGACAAGCAGTACCGCTTCGACACCGACACCGGCACCAAGACATTGGCAGAGCTGTTCGACGGCCGCTCGCAGCTGCTCATCTACCACTTCATGTTCGGACCCGACTACACCGCCGGGTGCCCGTCCTGCTCGGCCATCGCCGACGGCTTCAACGGCTCGGCAGTCCACCTCGCCAACCACGACGTCACCTTGTCCGCGGTGTCCCGGGCGCCGCTGGCGAAGCTGCAGGCCTACAAGCAGCGGATGGGATGGAGCTTCGCCTGGGCCTCATCGTCGGGCAGCGACTTCAACTTCGACTTCGGAGTGGCGCACACCAAGCAGGAGTGGGAGTCGGGCGCCACTCAGTACAACTTCGGTCCGCAGGATCTACGGGCAGCGCCCGATCAGCAAAGTGCGCTCGACGCCTTCAGCGAGTCCATCGTCGGCACGGACTGGGAGACCTATCGGCGAGAAGGGCCCGGCATGAGCGCGTTCACACTCGAGGACGGTGTCGTGTACCACACTTACTCCGCCTACTCGCGTGGTCTCGACGGCCTATGGGGCATGTACCAGTGGCTCGACCGCGCACCGCTCGGGCGCAACGAGAACGGCATGTGGTGGCGCCGCCACGACGAATACGCCAGCGAGTGACTCGCAGAAACAGGCGCGACCGGACCCCGCTCACGCCAAATCCATGATCTCGGACTCATTTGCACGTGCATATGCAAACGAGTCCGAGATCATGCTTGTGAGTCGGGCTGACGCTCATCTTCGTCGTCGGGATGAATGCCGCCTTCCCTGTGCAGCTCTTGCATCCGCACCACCTCACGAATCAGGGCAGCCTCGTCGGCGGTGCTGGCCTCGTCGGCCGTGCTGGCCTCGTCGCTCGGCTCGTTACCTGAGCTGTCTCGCGCGCCTTCTCGTTCACTCATAGCCGGACCCTTCACCCCTGCAACTCTGGTCACAACTCTGTCGCCGATCCATTGTCCCGCGGAACCGGGCTTGTACATATGGTGGTCGTCGGGCTCGGGCACCGAACCGGACGGCACCGAACGGAATTATCCGCTCTCGTGACCGGCACCATATAGATGACGATATCCAACACTATTGTCGTGCGGCTGTGCCGCCAATTTGCTAATCTCAGCCGACGGGGATGCGTTACGCGCAATCTATAGTGTTATCGCCGACGGCGGGGCCAACGAAGGAAAGATTGCCATCGGCTTACCAGCGCACCGACCCGCAGGCCGGCATGGAAACCCAGGCGCAGTCCTGACGTGGGATCGGCTATCGCCGCGGTTATCAGCCCGAAGAGCAGCAGCAGCACGCCCGGCATGCCAATGGCCAGCGCCTGGCGCCCGCTGACGACGCCGAGACCGAGGCAGATCAACGCAGTTGACCCAAGGACCAGGCCAGCTCCCGCGCACCACGCGGCCGTAAGGACCCGCGATCTGCGCGGACCAAGATCCTCTGGCTGGGGTGGCTCTGCATCCATGCCAACCTCCGGCAGGCGGGTATCGTCTCGCGTTGCCGCAGGCGGACGTTCTAGCGCCAAATAGCGCACCTATCTACCTCAGTATTACAATGCGCTATCCGGGCCGCGGGTGCCCGCAAACTGTGAGCGAAAATGCGCCTGCGCCGAATTGGATCCTATACCTCTGCCCGCTCTCCATCGCGTTTTGCCGCGCGACGACAATGCGAATGTCGCAGCCTTTTTGTTACCTGACTAGGGTGATTCCCCCACTGGCAGTCAAACCGTCGCCCGAAATTCAATCCATAGAACCGGTGTGTCAGGGAATGGCTGGCATTGGCCTCGCCGCAGCGTGGCCGCCGGACAGGCTGGACGACGGAGGCGAGGCCATCAATTCGGCGATCCTCGGCAGCAGAAGGCGCCCCGCGTTCCGGCCCCCGAGGTGCCGCATCGTTATCCATTGGCTAAGAGAATGCTAAGAACCTCCTATTGCCGGGGCGATACATGCGCAAAAGCCAGTCAATCCAGCCTTGACCGTGGTTAAGTAGAGGCAATGACACAGCGAAGCGTGACAGTTCTCGCTGCCATCGGGGCTGACGCAAAGGACGCAGAGTTCTGTAAATCGGGGAGGGCGGCATAAATGGACAGTGGGGCGCCATGGCGGGGCCAGCGTGAAAGGCCCGGCTGGCCTCAGAGGCGGCCGGCAGCGATCTGCGCCACCGTCGGGGGTTTACTGACCCTTGTCACAACGGTCTTGTGCATCTCGAACTTGGTGAGTGCGCCGCAAGCTATCGGGCTGGCGATTCCGGCCGTGCTCGTCACGCTGGGCGGATGGTTCGGCGTCATCGTGCCTGACGCGCTGATCGCGTGGCGGCGGGGCTTCCAGCTGGGGTACGAGGCCGCGATCGACAATCCGGCACCTGATAGCTCCAGTGCTGTCACTCGTGCGGTGCCGATTGGCTCCGTAGGCCGGCGGTGACCGATCTCGTCTCCTGGGGCAGGCGTCGATCTGGACGAAGGCAGCTGTCCTGATTGCAGGAATCGCATGTTCCAGAAGCGCCAGGGCGTCGCCGACGGATAGAAA
>Ga0126373_10003636_pt1 | contig 11613 bp, 7 predicted proteins | sample PanSoiMetPlot_11_FD_92545 | JGI IMG/M metagenome (GOLD analysis project Ga0126373, IMG submission 92545) | Tropical forest soil microbial communities from Panama - MetaG Plot_11 | ecosystem: Environmental > Terrestrial > Soil > Tropical forest > Bulk soil | place: Panama | collected 2016-02-17
AGTTCCGTCGGGATCGACTACCGCGATCCAGGCCGGATCCTCAAGCGCCCGGCGCCAGAACCCCTTCGATGCCACGGTCACACCTCCGAGTCACGTTCGGCTTCGGCTAGGGCTAGAACACCACATCGCGGGCATTCACGGCCAGCCCGCACGTCTTGCCGACGAAATGTATGAGCGGGAGTTCTCCTGTGCCTCACCGGAGAACTCCCGCCCGAGTTAGTGGTCAAAAGGCTGTAGCTGGTCAGGCTTCGGCGCCAACCGGCTCGTCATCCTCGTACTCGTACTCCTCTTGCGGTTCGCTGATGACGAGCAAACTGCCGAGGACCAGCTGCACAATGCCGAGCAATCCTGCGATGAGCGGGCCGATGTTCTGCACCCAGGAGATCAAGTTGTCGTCCGACTTTGCGGTATGCACCGAGTCGGCAATTGTTTGCGGCGTGGAAGTGAGGGTGCCATTCAGGATGGTTATGTCAGTGGTCCCGGTCCATGGGTCAGCCAGCGTGACGTCCTGCTTCTGAATGAGCTTCACTGGCGCGCCAGTGCCCGGGTCGACGTAATACGTATTGGTGGCGGTGAGGTACTCGGGCATCGCGACCGTCGGCAAGTTCGGAAGTTTGATCAGCGATCCAGGCACCGTGACGGAACCGAACTTCTCGTGGGTGACTTTCTCGACGAAGACGTAAGTGCTCAGCCCATCGACGGTTGCTGTGCCGGTGTACTGGACTGGGACAGTTCTGAGCAGCGTCGTGTCGAACAATCGATAGGTCTGCTTCTGGACGCCAATTGGCCACACGAACCCCTGGCCGGACATGCTTGGACGCTTGTTATTGATCTCGGCACCGCAGCAGTTGACAAGAACGCCAGTGCGTCGATCAAAGGCGAGACGCTCTGAGGAGTACTCGATCGCGTTGGTCGGGGTCGGGGCGGTCGTCTGTGTGACATCGAAGATGCCCGTCACGTTGTTCCACACGGCCGTGCTGGAATTCCCGGCGCTCACATCGCCTTGGGTTGTGGCACTGGCCCGGACCGACGCGCCGGTAACCTCCTGCCCTGACTGCTGGCTGAAGTACGTGACATTCGTACCAGTAAGCCGCGTAACGTCGTATTCATTAAGCGGGAACTTGACGACCTGACCGGGCAGATAAAAGTGCGCCAGCAGCGCGAGCACAAACAGGAACATTCCGAGGGCCGCCAACGTAGCCCCGACGATACGGCGCATCGGACCCTCCAAAGGGATGTTCCATTATGCCGGTTATAGGAAATATCTCTTGGTAATACTGGGACATGGTACTGGCTAGTAGCTTTGACGTCACGCGAAACGGGCCACGTGTGCGAAGCTGCGTCGATGCGCCTCGGGCCTGAGGTGCCGGGTGGTCTCGCGGGCCCCGCATCGAGAGTTTGCAGGGGCTCGAGCCGAGCCGGTGCCGAGACGGGAGTCCGGGCCGCTTAGCCGGCTCCGTAGTTGTAGGCCGGCTGGTTCGACGGGGTGGGTGAATTGTTGACCACCGAGGTTGTCGCGAACGTGGCGCCGACAGCCACAACGGTGCCTGCCACCAGGCTGACGATGATGAGCACCAGACGTGACACCCGTTGACCTCCACTTTCGCCGGCTGGCCGCCGGTCCCCTACGTTGGCACCAGAGTGTGCCATCACCACGCATTTCGTGCACGGCAAAGGCCGAATATGAGTGCGCAAAGGTGATCTTAGCGTGACCGGAGCTGACGGAGCACTCGGTACGGCATGTCGCTAACAGGATTTAACCCGTCCGAAGCATCCTAGACAGGTACTCTTGCCGCGTGCTGCTGCGCGTACTGGCGAGTAAGTGGATGCGCTCCGGCCTGCTCGCGATAATCCTGGCCTTCTGCTGCTACGTCCTGGCTACCGAGTGGCCGAAGGTCCGTCCGACCCTGGGCCAGATGCATGTTTATTCACTAGCCGGTTCCTTCGTGGCCGCCATGCTCGCCTCTGGCTGCATGATGCTCGCGTGGCGGGCAATCCTCGCCGATCTGGGCTCCGACCTACCGCCTTCGGTCACAGCCAGGATTACCTTCCTTTCCCAGCTCGGAAAGTACGTGCCAGGCGCTATTTGGTCGTTCGCCGCCCACGTCGAGCTAGGCCATGACTACCAGGTGCCACGACGCCGAGGCGCGGCCTCGGTGATTGTGGCCATGGCTATCGCGGTGGTCGCGGGCCTGCTGATCGCGGCTGTTCTGCTGCCGCTTGCTTCCCCGGACCTGGCCAGGCGGTACATGCTTGTACTAGCGGTGGCCCCGTTCATCGCGGTCTGCCTGACACCGCCGATCTTGCATCGCGTACTGAACTTGGCGCTCAGGCTCATCAAGCACGAGCCGCTTGAGCAGCCTGTCAGCTGGCGCGGATTCGGCGTGGCCCTCGCCTGGACCATGCTCGGCTGGCTGATGTTCGGCCTGCAGGTCTGGGCACCACTGGCGGACGTGACCAGGGCCGACGGTCACACGTTCTCGCTCGCACTGGGCGCCTATGCATTCGCATGCTCGATGGCCTTGCTCCTGGTGGTGTTTCCCAGCGGCATCGGGGCCCGTGAGGCCCTCCTCGTTGCGGCGCTCGCACCCGTCCTGCCGGCCGGCCCAGCACTCGCCGTGGCGTTGGCTGCCCGGCTGGTGACGACCGCCTCTGATCTCGCCTGGGCGTCGGTCGTGCTGATCGCAGGCAGCACTGTGTCTGCCAAAATCATGGCGCCTGCAAAGTACGCGGCGCCTGCAAGGATCGCGGCGCTCCGTGGACGGGGCCGGCACCGAAAGTCGTCCAAGCTCGGATTGCGGCCAGCACCACCTGAGCAAACAGGCGGCATCCCCGCGATCGCCGCGCAGGCTAGCCCTGGCCAGGAAGCATAAGAACAATCAGGTCGCGGCTATGCACGATAAGCCGCGCTCCGGGAAGCCTGGCATCAGCTGCGACAGCATCAGGCGGCAGGTCCAGTATTGACCCGGCATCGATTACCACAAAGCGCACTCCGGCCTGCCGCAACGGCGCGGTCATGGGACCAGAGCTGGCAACAAGCCCGTTCACTCTGATGGACGCCGCAGTTTCCGGCGTCAGTGACTGGCGGCCAACCTGCAATCCGTCGTCCGAAATCACCGCACGGGACAGCAGTTTGTTCCATGGGTCGTAGACAGCCTCATCGTTGTTCCATGGATAGCGGCGGTAGGCGCCCCACGGCAGAACCAGGACGCTGCCGCGGGCCTGACTGGCGTCGATCCGGTCCCTGGCGGAGATCCAGTCCGCCGGATAATGCACGGGCGCAAGCCGGCCTATCTCTCCCCATGCCATGCCAGGCAGCATCAGTACGGGCGCGACCAGAGCGATCAATGCCAGCGAGACAGCCGCAGGATCAGTCCGTGGCCGACCGGGGAGCGGACCTGCGGCCGATTCGAGGCGGGCAGTCGGAGCCACAGGTTGCCGGCGCCGCACCCACGCCAGCAGCCAGGCCACACCGGCGGCGAGCCCGATGGCTTCGGTCAACCCGAGCGCGGCCACAAACTGTTGCCCGTCACGCAGCACTGCGAATCCAGGCCAGGCCGCCACGAGGGCGCGCAAGCCATGGCGGGTCGGGGAGATCACGCCGAGTGCGGCGACGCCCAGCCCGACCAGGCCAGCCAGTCCGAGGCCTGGAGCCGCTCGCTGCCGGCGGGCACACAGGAGAAAGCCACTGAGCGCGCAAGCGACAACGCATAGCCAGGCGGCTGCGCTTATCCCGCTGTAGCCACGAGGCACGGTCTGGGCATTCCAGATGCCTGACAACATCACGAGGCTGCCGATGCGACCGAACGGGGTGTCGGCTCGTGCTGCGAAGAAGTCCACGCCGCGCGGATCTGTGTGCACCGGCACCAGCAGGGACGGAACAAGCCAGGGCAGGCTGACAAGCCCGATACAAATCACCGTTACCGCTAGCCGCCGCCCTCGATCGCGCGCAGTCCCACGTGCTAGCGCGATCGGGACCGCGGCAAGCCCGGTCACTGCGAGTGCGGCGAATCCACCGACGGCCGCGGGCAGCAGGGTCACTAGCAGCCGGCCGGGCTTGATCTTGATGGTCCCGGTACTGAGTTCGCGCACTACCCAGGGCAGTCCGGCATACCCGAGCAGTAGCGCCCACTGGCCAATCAGCAGGCGTTCAGCTACGAACGGATTCCAGAGGTAGAAGGTGCCCGCAACAAGACGGGCAAGCACCGGTGCAGGTTCGCCGGTGACCTGCCGCCAGCCGGATGTCAGCAAAGCAGCAGCTCCAGAACACGCCAGCATGAAGATCAGCAGCAGGATGAGCTTCTGGAGAATGTCAGCGGGCAGGAGCCGGGCGAGCACCGTCACTACGGCATCGCTCGGCACCGCGCGAGCAGGTCCGCCGGCAAGGCCGACCAGGGCCCTGGAGAACGGCGGGCTCGGCACGAACACCATGTCGTAGCTGAGCAGGTAACCGCGGCCGATCCCAGGTCCTAGAGTCAGCAAGCCGAGCCCTAGCCCGGTGAGCGCAGGCGCATGCTTGACGAGCTGAACGCGCCAGTCAATGCGCGGCCAGCCGGTCAGCAAGACGCGGGCTTTGCTGCCGGCATCCACGGCCGCACTGCGAACGATCATGTCTTGCGCGCGTGTACCAGCATGATCGAGGCTCCACCTGGCCAGTGGCAGAAAGCGCGGTCGAGGGAGCGCAGCGGCCTCGGCACGTCGTGATAGCGCGCGCCGGCCACGTCGATGACGGCGAACCCGCGCGCTGACAGCAAACCCACGAGCGCTCGGCGGGTGAACATCCGCAGGTGGCCAACAACCTGACTGCCCGGCCTGCCAAACACGCCGCGGAGGCTCACTTCAGAGAAGATTGGCTGCACGCCCACGGCAAGCAGACCGCGGTTGTACCAGGCAGCCAGATTCGGGGTGGACAGCAAGAGCGCGCCGCCGGGCTTCAGCACCCGCCGCGCTTCATCGAGCGCCCAATCGGGGTCTACTAGGTGCTCGATCAGCTCGCTCATGATCACCACATCTGCGGCCCCGGCCGCAAGCGGCAAGCCGGCCCCATCGATTTCGGCTCGCAGCAGCGAGAGACCGCACGAGCCCGCACGCCGCATTGCGTCCGCCGACCAATCGATACCTACGAACCTGTGCCCTGGGCATGCCTGAGCCGCAACGCTGGTTGCCATGCCGTCACCGCAGCCTATGTCCGCGATGACAGCGGGCTCTGTTCTGCCGCAGATGATCTTGGCCAACATCCGCGCTTGACGCTTGGCCCGGTCCATGCCAGAGCTCAGCGGCACTTCTGGACCTTCATAGAAGTTGCGCAAGCTGCTGCTGCGAACAGCTTGGCCGGTCATGGCAGCCCTGGCCCGTCAGCATCGACTCGATCAGCGCGATGTCTAGCCCTGGCCATCGCCTCGTCTGCCACCTGGGCGAATCCTTCGATCGCAGACGACCAATGCTGCAGTTCGGCTCGCTCGCGGGCGGCTTCCCCCATGGCGTCCCTAGTCTTCTGATCGAATGCCAGCGAGGCCCAGGCTGATGCGAACTGGCCCTCGTTCTTGACCAGCATGCCGGTCTGACCATTCAGAACGGAGTCGCGAAGTCCAGGAACGTCAAAACCGATCGCCGGAGTACCGCGGATAGCTGCCTCGGCTATCACGATGCCCCAGCCCTCCATCAGGGCAGGATGCAGCAACATCCAGGCCGAGCAGAGCAAACGATGCTTTTCTTGCTCCGACACCCGGCCGGCAAAGATCACGTCCTGCCCGGCCATGCTCTCAAGCCGTCGTCTTTCCGGGCCGTCGCCGGCGATAACCAGGGTGCCGCCGATCACGTCGCGCACTCGCTCCCAAAGCCGCAGGAGTATGTCTATGCGCTTGTATTCCGTCAATCGGCCAAGCGCGAGGAATAGCGGCTTCGGCGACCGGGGCGTCAGGGGGTCTGGCTGAACGACGCCATTGCAGATCTGCCGGATCCTGTCATCGCCTATTCCTATTTCCCGCAGGGCGTCAGCCGTTGAGTTAGAGACCGTCAGAAACAGGTTGTTGCGATGCATCCGCGGCATCAGCCTGCTCTCCACGTACACGCCAGCAGCGGCAATAGGCGGTGGGAACATCATCCGCCACAAGTCAGTATGCACGTGATTGACTAGGCAAATTTGTGGCGAAGAAGTCCAGAGCGGAGTGAAAAATGGCATTCCATTGCAGACCTCAACAATGAGGTCACTGTGTCGCAAGTGTCGCCAATAAGCGACCGGCGCACGAGCAAACTGGCTGTACCTGCCGCCATTTCGTACGACACGGTACGGGCGCTCGGCAGACGGCCCGCCACAGAGCAGGCTGACGTGATCGCCACGGGCCGTCATCCCAGCTGCCAGCCGATCAACGAGAACTTCTGAGCCGCCGGCCCTGGGATTGGCAAGATCGCGCCAGGCCACGAACACTATGCGGCGCCCTCCGGCGACGGTTTCGGCTAGCTGGCCGCCTTCCGCCAGGCCATGCGGCGAAGGCAGGCCATGCGGCGAAGCCAGGCCATGCGGCGAAGCCAGCTCCTCCGGCTGCCTGACCAGGTGCAGCTGCGGGGACGCCGGCACGCCATCGCCCGCCGAGACTGACGACGTGCCTGATGCCGGAGCCGACATGGCACCCGAGTCTTGAGTCACCATCACGTCCAATGTGGTCGAAAAGTCCGGAGATACAGGTGACGAAGGTTACCAACGAGTACTGTGTACCGGACATAGAAGCAGCATTCTGGTGATTTCGATGAACTGTCACTGAATCGGTTGGCACAATCCAGACGCGACTAGAGCGGCTATCGCGCGTCAGTCTCAAAGTCGATGACTGGCAGCTCTGGCACTCGCGTACTGGCTATTAGGAAAGGCGCAATCCAGAGCAAGGCATGAGCCCGCGACACCTACAGTGCCGACCGGAGCCGGATAAGGCCATCTCGAGCGCCCCGAGCGGACAAGACACAAGCCACCACCAGCGCAAGGGGAAGCAACTAGGGCTTGCGCGGTCGGTCCGGCTATTCAGGCTGTTCCGTTCTGAGCAGACTGACCCGGACCTCTTTTACTCCAGCCTGGCCGAGGACGCTGTCGATCAGGTCGCCCGGTACGCCGAGGTCGCCGGGCGGACAGTCGTAGACGTAGGCGGCGGATCTGGGTACTTCACAGCAGCCTTCCGAGCCAGGGGGGCCGAGTGTTACCTCGTCGAGCCCGATCAGGGCGAGCTACTAAGCGGCGGTAAGTTCCCGCCGGGCGCGATCCTGGCGGACGGGTACTGGCTGCCAGTGGCAGATGGCCGCGCGGACATCTGCTTCTCATCCAATGTCCTTGAGCATGTCGCCGACCCCGGTGGCCTCATAGACGAGATGATCAGAGCGACGCGACCGGGTGGCCTGATCTACATTTCGTTCACCAACTGGTACTCGCCCTGGGGTGGGCACGAAATGTCACCCTGGCACCTGCTGGGGGCCGGCTTCGCAGAGCGTCGCTACCGAGCCCGCTATGGGCGGCCGCCCAAACACAGCGTCGGCCAGAATCTGTTCCGCCTGCATGTAGGCCCTAGCCTCCGGTTGTTGCGGTCACGGCCCGGCATAGAGGTTGTCGATGCGCTGCCGCGCTACTACCCGCGGTGGTGCAAAGCGGTGGTGCGGATTCCCGTTGTGCGCGAGTTCGCGACCTGGAATCTGCTGCTCATAGTGCGGCGGACAATGTGACCAGCGAAGGTCATCGCTGGCCACGATTGCTGCGCGGCCGATGGCAGGGCTTCGAGCTCGCAAGCCGGCTGCTGGCAGCATGGCCTGCTGCTGGCTCTGCGTCCCCGCGACCAGCGGTCAAGGACGCATCTAGCTCTGTGTCGACGAGCCCCGTGTCGACGAGCCCCGTGTCGACGAGCCCCGTGTCGACGAGCCCCGTGTCGACGAGCCCCGTGTCGACGAGCTCGGGATCGACGAGAAGGGCGCTTCCCCGCGACCGCACCTGGTTCTTGATCGTCTTTCTGGTCGCGCTTGCAATCTTCACCGCCACCGAGCCAGGGCGGATGATCTTCGATACCAAGCTCGGCGTCGACATCAGCACCAAAGAGTTCCTGGTGCGACTGTGGGCGCAGTGGAACCCGCTGGAATGGTTCGGCAGCCTCCAGGATCAGTACATCGGGTACGCGATCCCGATGGCTCCGTTCTTTCTTGCCGGCCAGCTTCTGCATGTGCCCATCTGGCTGATCGAGCGGACGTGGCTCGCGCTGCTGGTCATGGTCGGCTTCATGGGCTTGCTGAAGCTTGCCCGCGCCCTTCAGGTCGGCAGCGACGCCACAAGACTTTTGGCTGCAGCGGTGTATGTCCTGTGGCCGACGTTCACCATCGTGCTTGGCTCGACGTCGGCGGCCGCGCTGCCGGGCCTGGTCGTGCCGTGGGCGGTCTTGCCGCTTGTCTCGGCGATTCAAGGACGCAGCCGAGAAGGTCAGGCCGTAGCGCGATCCGGTTTGGCAATAGCCGCGATGGGCGGCGTGAACGCGGTATCAACTCTCGCCGTCCTGCTGCTCCCGGCCCTTTACATCCTCACCCACACAAAACACCGAGAGCGGCGGCGGCTGAGCCTCAAGTGGGGCATCGCTGTTTTCGCCGCGACGGCATGGTGGCTCATTCCGCTGCTCCTGCAAGGGCATTACTCCTTCAACTTCCTCCCCTATATCGAGCAGTCGTCAACGACTACGAGAACCATGTCGGCCGCGGCAGTAATACGCGGAACCGGTACCTGGACTGCCTACTTCGATCTCAGCGGAACTCCCTGGCTCTCAGCTGGCTGGGCCATGGTGACCTCGGCGGCCGCGATTCTGGCGTCAGCCACAGCGGCGGCGGTGGGACTGGCCGGACTGGCGATGCGGCACATGCCGGAACGCCGCTGGCTGTGCCTGACGGTCGGACTGGCCGCTGCCGCGGCTCTGTCTGGCTACTACGGTCCGCTCGGCGGCGCATTGCATACGCCGATCGGCCACCTGCTGGACGGGCCGCTCGCGCCGATCCGCAGCATGTACAAGCTCGAGCCGACGATAGCGGTAGCCCTAGCACTTGGCTGCGCGCACTCGATGAGCCGGTGCTGGCGGCTGACTGTACCGCTAGGGCGGTCGGTCAAGGTCGCAGCGAGCGCAGCCACCGCCCCGCTCGTCGCTCTTACGGTGGCCGGCCTGGCCCTGCCGCAGCTCACTGGCCAAGTACTCCAGTCGGGCTCATTCAGCTCGATTCCCAGCTACTGGCATCAGGCGGCGGCTTACCTGGCAGTGCATTCTCCACGCGAGACCGCGCTAGTCGTGCCTGCCGATCCGCACGGGCAATTCACCTGGGGCGAAACGATAGATGATCCGTTGGAGCCGCTGGCGACCTCGCCGTGGGTCGAGCGCGGCCTCGTGCCTTACGGCGGGGCCGGCTCACAGATCCTGCTTCAGACCGCCGAGCAGGCAGTGGAATCTGGCCAGCAGGTGGCTGGCCTACCCGAGTACCTGGCCCGGGCGGGAATCCGTTACGTCGTAGTCCGCAACGACGTGCAACCGGGCACAGCTGGGTATACGCCGCCCCAAGTGGTTAACGAGACGATGGCACTATCGGGATTCCGCATGGTTGCCGCCTTCGGGCCAACGGTCGCGGCTTCGCCAGATTATCCAAATGTTGCCGGCCTGCGGCCCGGTCTGTCTCTTGGTTACCCTGCCGTGCAAATATTCGCCGCGGCGAACTCCGCCGTTCTGCCGGCCAGTCCGGTCGAGGCTCAGCCCGTAGCCCGGACAGTCCTTGTCAACGGCGGCCCAGATTCACTGCTCCAGCTCGTCGGGCAGGGCGCGCTCGGCACCCAGCCGGCGGTCATCGCCGGGGACAAACTGGCGGCACGGCCTGCCCTGTGGGCGGTTACTGACGGCCAGCGTCGCGCCGACAACGACTTCGGCGCGACATCTGACTATCAGTCGTTCACCTACACAGCCAACGAAAAGAATCCGCCGGTTGACCCACTTGGCGGGGCCGGCGGGCCGCCTCGCCAGCTCCTCCCAGTGCAGGCTGCCGGCCATCAGACGGTCGCGGTCCTGTCGGGGGCTAGAAGTGTTACTGCTTCGTCGGCCGGCACATGGCTCGCGGAGTCGATGCAGTACGCCCCTGCGAATGCCTTCGATGGAAACCCCACTACGGCCTGGGCTGAAAGCGATCCGGCTACACCCATCGGGCAATGGATCCAGATCAACTTCAACCATTCGGACAACCTGCCAGCCAGCATCGGGATTCGGCTGCTCGACGACTCTGCTGCCCGGTCCATCGCAAACCAGTTGCGCGTCACCACCGCTGCCGGAAGTGCTGTGACTAACACCATCACTACCGGTGCTACGCAGCGGCTACGAGTGCCGTCCGGCAGGTCTACGTGGCTGCGGATCACGATTACCGGTGCAAACAACGTGGTAACCGGACTCCCTGGGGCAGGCATCAGCGACGTGCTGATCCCTGGCATCAAGGTGACCAGTTACCTGCAACCCGCCCAAGACTCAGCTGGCACGAGAGCAGGCACGGTCGATTACTCCTTCGGTCAGCGATTGTCCTCCCCTTACTTGCATGGTCAGCCGAACCAGCAGGCGAGCCAAAACCTCGACCGGACCTTCGTAACGCCCTCAACTGCTCAGCTCAAAGTAGGACTGATGGCGGTGCCGAATCCGGGAATAGCGCTCGATTCACTGATCGCGCGATTGACACCAACCGGGCGGGCACAGTTCCAGGTGACCGCTAGCTCTACCTGGGACTCTCTGCCAGAACTCGGTGCCGCGAACCTATTTGCGCGCAAGCCGGTGCTGCCATGGCTCGCCGCGGCAACCGACCCGCAGCCGCAGCTCAAGATCAGCTGGCAGCGACCCAGGACCATCAGGAAGATTGTGCTCCAGCCTGCTAATGGCCTTGCTGCGGCACCAACAGGGGTGTTGATTGGCAGTCCGGCCGGCGACCGGCTTGCTGACGTTGGACTGGGTGGCATCGTCACAATCAGCCCGCCACTGCGGACGAACACGCTGTACTTGAACTTTGCCGGTGAGTCCTCAGCACCCGGCGATACGACCAGTGGTCAGCCCGCCCAGCTTCCGTTGGGACTTGCCAGGCTGACGATCCCCGCACTTTCGCGCCTGCACGTGGCGGCCGCCTCTGACAACACCAGCTTTCAGCTCAGCTGCGGGCAGGGACCGTCTGTGGCCGTCAATGGACACACTTACCAGACATCAGTCAGCGGTACGGTCGGCGATCTTGTGGGCCTCACGCCGGTCAAGCTGAGTTTGTGTTCCCCAGGCGAAAGTCTCAGCCTGGCGGCTGGCCGGCAACACCTGAGCACGACTCCGTCAGCTGACTTCACGATCACCGATCTCAGCCTGGCCAGCCAGCCTGTCGCCCGGTCGACGGCCGAGTCAGCCCGGCCCAGGCCGGTGCGGGTGGTTACCTGGCAGGCAGAGAGCCGTACGGTCAAGATAGGTCCAGGTGCTGCCTCCTACCTTGAGATCCATGAGAACTTCAACTCCGGATGGAAGGCCACGCTGCATGGCCAGGCACTGACTCCAGCCACACTCGACGGCTGGCAACAGGCGTTCATCGTGCCGGCGGGCCAGGGCGGAACCATCA
>Ga0126373_10003637_pt1 | contig 11613 bp, 11 predicted proteins | sample PanSoiMetPlot_11_FD_92545 | JGI IMG/M metagenome (GOLD analysis project Ga0126373, IMG submission 92545) | Tropical forest soil microbial communities from Panama - MetaG Plot_11 | ecosystem: Environmental > Terrestrial > Soil > Tropical forest > Bulk soil | place: Panama | collected 2016-02-17
GCCATTCCCGGATGAGACAGGCGTCCCGCAGAATCCGATCGTGAATGCGCAGAATCCGGGGACCAATATTTCAAATGTCGCGCTGGACAACCCGACGCGATTCCGGGTGACATTCACGCAGGCGGGCACGTACAACTACAAATGCGTGTTACATGACAATCTGGGAATGCTTGGGAAGGTGATCGTGCTTCCTTAGAGGAGAGTGTTTTGCGGCGCGGCGACGGTGCTGCATCTGCGACGTCGCCGTTCGCAGACAGCAGCGATCCAAGCAGGGTGGCAAGACAGAAGCAAAAGCAGATTCCTCACGCCGTTCGCAGGGCTGCGAACGGGTCCCCTTCGCCACAACACTCAGGGCAGGCAGAGTGACAGAGTAAAACGTAACGCGATTTGTTGCGTCGCCCGAGCAGGGCAAGCCCTGTCCCTACGAAAGCACGGTACACAGGCTGAATCGTTAACCTGAGCCACCTCACATCGGTATCCAAAAAACGAAAATGATAGCGTCAGACGCGTTGGATGTAGCGGCCTTCAGAGGTGTCGACTTTGACTTTGTCGCCGTTGTTGACGAACGGCGGAACGTTGATGACGAGGCCGGTTTCGAGAGTGGCGGGCTTCATGACGGCGCTGGCGGTGGCTTTTTGCAGAGTGGGCTCGGTGCCGGTGACGAGGAGATCGACGGTGTCGGGAAGCAGGACGCCCATGGGTTTGCCTTCATAGAATTCGATGCTGACGGGAAGATTGGGAATGAGGTAGTCAGTGGTTTCGCCGAGAGTGTCTTTAGTGAGGGAGATCTGTTCGTAGGTTTGCAGGTTCATAAAGTGGAAGCCGGCGTTGTCGCTGTAGAGAAATTCGAATTCGACTTCGTCCATGATGGCGCGCTCGACGAAATCTTCAGCGCGGAAGCGATAGTCGATGATGGAGCCGGTGCGGAGATTGCGCATTTTGGTCTGCATGGAGCCGCGCTTGTTGCCGGGGGTGCGGTGCTCGACGCTGAACACGGTGTAGAGATCGCCTTCGTGCTGGATGATCATGCCGGGGCGCAGTTGTGTCGCTTTTACCATCGACGGCTCCTGATTCTGTTTGGGAACTTCCTGCTTGTCGAAGCGAGTGGAAGCTTGTCCCGCGAATCGAATAATTGAGGCTTAATTATAATTGAAAGAAGTGGCGAGTGGCTAGTGGCGAGTGACTAGCAAAGGCGAAGACATCGCGCGCAAGACGGCGCGAATAGGAGGGCCGCATCAGATCAGGCGACGGCGTTCAGGATTTGGCCTTGTTGCGGATGAGCTCGCCGCCGAGGACGGGAGTGAAGATGAAATCGTGCATGTCATCTTTGAGGCCGTTCATGCGGAGTATTGTGGCGATTTGCGCCCAGTGACGGGTTTCGTGGAGAAGGACGTGAGTGACGATTTTCTTGGGCGTGACGCGTAGGAGGCCTCCGAAGAAGTCGAACTCGCGAATTGCGTCCCATTCAGTAGGAGGAAGGGTTTCGATGAATTTTCGCAGGGCGGAGCGGCTTTGTGCGCCGAATTCGAAAAGGGCTTCGGAGTTGTCGCTGGGGACGGAGGCAGGATCGCTCAAAGGGCGGTTAGAAAGGCGGTCGATGTAGCGCATTTCTGCGGAGAAGATGTGCTTGATGATGTCGCCGACAGTTTTGAAGCGGTCGCCGCTGTGAGGGCCCGTGGTGGTCGCGAGAGCTTGATCGCCCTGTTGCTTGAACCAGGAGTGCCATTTCTGGCGTTCCCATTCGGTGTAGTCCATCAGGTCGGTAAGATTGAGGGTGACGGGCATAGTGACCTCCACCGGGATTGGATGCCACTGAGTGCAATTTGATGCAGGAGCTGAAAGGCAGATTCCTCGCCGGATGCTCGCCGCATCCTTCCCTCGGAATGACAAATCTAGTTAGAAGCCGGGGGCGCCGGTGGCGGCGGGGCGAACTTCGGGTGCTTCGACGGTGCGGCCGAAGCGGAGGCGGTCGGTGAGGCCCTGGCCAAGGGACATCAGGCCTGTGTACAGATAGCCCCAGACGAAAAGCAGTAGAAATGGAATGGTGAAGTAGTTTTCGTTTTGAATGGCGTAGACGACGGTGGCGGCGAAATAGATTCCGAGGAGCACTTCGGCATAGGGAATCCATCCAGCGCGCTTGCGATATTTGCGTTTGAGCCATGCGCCGCGCTCCAGACCCTCGATGCGATATTTTGGAGTGCGCACGAATTCGGATTGCTTGCCGAAGAGGGCTTCGAGGACGGCGACGGCGTTGCGGACAGAGAGGCCGATGCCGACGGCCATGACGAATGGCATGTAGGCAATGGCGCGCCACCAGGTTTTGGGATAGAGGATGCGTTCGGAGGCGAGGTAAAAACTCGAAATGGAGCAAGTGGAAGCGAGGAAGAGCGGCAAGTCGATGAGCATCATCTGGAACCAGCCCTGATAAAAACGGACGATCATGGCCGGCAGGAGGATGACGGAGAGGATGACCATCAGCGGGTAGCTGATGTTGGCGGTGAGGTGGAAGAAGGCCTCGGCTTTGACGTAGCCGGGAACGTCGGAGCGGAGAACGCGCGGAAGAATTTTGATGGCGGTTTGCATCAGGCCTTTGGCCCAGCGCGCTTGCTGGGATTTGAAAGCGTTCATTTCGACAGGTAGTTCGGAGGGGCAATCGACGTCGGGTAGATAGATAAATTTCCAGCCGCGAAGCTGGGCGCGGTAGGACAAGTCGGTGTCCTCGGTGAGGGTGTCGTGCTGCCAGCCGCCGGAGTCTTCGATGGCGGAGCGGCGCCAAACGCCGCCGGTGCCATTGAAATTGAAAAACGCGCCGCGGCGGAAGCGGGCGCTGTGTTCGATGACGAAATGGCCGTCGAGAAGAATGGCTTCGGCTTCGGTGAGCGCGGAGTAGTCGCGATTGATATAGCTCCAGCGCGTTTGCACCATGGCGAGTTTGGAATCGGCAAAATAAGGAACGGTGCGACGGAGGAAATCGGCAGGAGGGAGAAAGTCGGCATCGAAGATGGCGATGAGTTCGCCGGTGGCACTTTGCATACCGGCTTGCAGGGCGCCGGCCTTGAAGCCTTCGCGATTTGTGCGATGGATATATTCGATGGGGATGCCGAGGGCCTGCTGGCGTTCGACGACAGCGCGGGCGACTTCTTGCGTTTCGTCGGTGGAGTCGTCGAGAAGCTGGATTTGCAGCTTGTCCTGGGGATAATCGAATTGGGCGATGCATTCGACGAGGCGTTCGACGACGTAGCGCTCGTTGAAGATGGGAAGCTGTATGGTAACCTTTGGCCATTCGGCGACGGGCGGCGGTGGGCCGGCAATGTTGTTGCGATAACGGTAGAAATTGTAGACGAGGACGTAGCGATAAATTCCGTAGGCGGCGAGGATGACAAGAACGATGAAGTACGGAATCATCATGGCGAGATCGAAAGAGTTGGCTTGATAAATCCCGCTGAAAGTGTGGTTGCGCAGCCGATTGAGATAGGACGTGATGGGATTGGCCGCGGCCGCGGAGAGCATCGCCAGGATCAACCGAGGATTCACTTCGTGCCTGTCCCCTTATGAAGATTCAGTCGCGCCACGAGGCGCTGAGTTACGCGCCACGCTCGAGCTGGAGCCAAATCGTTGTCGCTGTCATCGGCCTGATCGTGCTCGAAGGCCTGTTTGCTGCGCTCTACCACTTCGGAAATCTGGAACAGCACGTCATCGGAACAATTGCCGTGGGCCTGGGCGCGGGCCTCGTGTATTTCGTCGCGCTTTACGCGCTGGAGCGCCTGCCGAATGCGCGAGCGAGCCGAACGGCGCTGTGGATCGTTCTGGCGGGCGCGATTTTGTTTCGTTTGACGCTGTTGCCGCTTGCACCGACGCTTTCCGACGACCCCTACCGCTATCACTGGGACGGCCAAATCCAACTGGCTGGTCAGAATCCGTACATCGCGAGCCCGGATACGCTGGCAATGGGCTCACGCGTGACGCCGACGGGACATTTGTTGCCGGCGCACGACATGCCGAATATCTATCCGCCGCTCGCTGAGCTGCTGTTCCGGGAGGCGGCGCGTGTCTTCCCCGGCGCGATTGCGTTCAAGCTGCCGTTTTTTTTGGCGGACCTGCTGGCGGTCCTGCTGCTTGCCGCGTGCTTACGGCGCTCGCCGCAGCGGGAGTTCCGGCTGGCGATTTATGCCTGGAATCCGCTGGTCATCGTTGAATTCGCGGCCACCGGACACAGCGATGCGCTGGCGATTGCCGCACTGCTGGGAGCCATCCTGATTATACGGTCGCGGACGGGGGTGTCAACGATTCTGCTGGCGGTTTCGGCGCTGCTTAAAGTCTTTCCCGTGATGCTGTTCCCGGTGTGGCTGAGGCGTGCGGGCTGGCCGCGAACGCTGCGATCGTGGATAGCGGGAGCGGCGTCAGCTGCGCTGGCGGCGGTGTGTTTTTGGCCGTTTCGCGCGGCATTGCCGCGCATTCCGGCGACGCTAAGGTATTTCGCGGCGCACTGGCAGGACAACAATGCGAGCTTGTTCACGCTGCTGCGGATGTTCAGCGGGTACGCGGACGTGGCGTCGGGGATTGGCGAAGGAATTGTGGTTGGGCTGGCGCTGTGGACGGCGGCACGGCGGCTCGAGCCGGAACGGGCAGCGTTTCTGATTCTTGGCGCGATTTTGCTGCTCTCGCCGAATGCATATCCGTGGTATTTCACGTGGATCATTCCGCTGCTGTGCTTTTTCCCGAGTCCGGCGTGGATGCTGCTGACGATTTTGCAGTTTTTGTCGTACAGCGTGCTGATTGGATATGGGACTTTGGGGACGTGGCATTGGAGTCCGCTGATGATGTGGCTGGAGTATGCGCCGTTTTATGGGTGGCTCGCGTGGGAAGTGATTCAAGCGAATCGAAGAAACCTGCACGCGACAACGGAATCAGCGTGAGCCGAAGTTGTTCGATGTTCAGTGCGCGAAGAGATCGCCGGCGAGATATTTCAAGCCAGTATCCACGGCGACGGTTGCGACGACTTGGCCGGGCTTGAATTCCTGCGCGAGTTTGACTGCGGCAGCGACGTTCAGGCCAGTAGAAGTTCCGGTGAAAATGCCTTCTTCCTTCGCGAGGCGGCGGGCCATTTCGCGGGCCTCGGATTCTTCGACAGCGCGCGCTTCGTCGTAGTCTTCGCGGCAGAGGTGAGGCGGGACGAATCCCGGAGCGATGCCGTCCACGCGATGAGGGCCGTTCTTGCCGGTGGTGAGGACGGGGCAGGAAGCAGGTTCAAGCGCGACAATCCGGGCGCGGCTTCCTGCAGCGCGCAGGGCGCGCGAAACGCCGCAGAGCATTCCGCCTGTTCCTACGGCTCCGCAGAAGGCGGCAATTTCTCCAACTTGCTCAAGGAGTTCGCGGCCAATGCCTTTGTAGCCTTCGATGGCGTCGGCGTTGTGGAATTGATCAGTCCAGAGAACGCCGGGTTCATGGGAAAGCTCTTCCGCGCGGGCGATCATAGTGCGGAAAAGCTCTGGAGTGAGTTTTCCGTCTGGGCTGTGGACGATTTGCAGGTCTGCGCCAAGAGCGCGCATTGTGTCGAGCTTCTCACGGGCGAAGCCGTCAGAGGAAACGGGAGTGAACGGATATCCTTTGATGGCGCAAACCAACGCGAGGGATGAGCCGGTGCTGCCGCCGGTGTATTCGGTGACGCGCATTCCGGCTTTCAGATCTCCGCGGCGTTCCGCGCCCTCGATCATGGCTGCGGCCATGCGGTCTTTGTAGGAGCCGGTGGGATTGTAGTATTCGAGCTTCACGAGCACATCGGCGCCACCACGCGAGGGAATTTTCCTCAGCTTGACTACAGGTGTGTTTCCAATGGCTTGCAAAATTGACGAGACGACAGAAGGAGCGGGCATGAAAGTTCCTTTCTGCACAGACTGGGTTTATTTGATTTGTAGACGCGGGATTGGATTCAGTGAAAACGTCTTGATGGGAGACTTATCGATCTGATGGCGAAGTCATGCCGATGGTGGTGAGCCATTTTTCGACGAGCGTGGGCCAGTCGGTGATGGGAAGGTTCGTGCGACGCAGACCGAAGGCGTGGCCGCCGTGCGCATAGATATGGAGCTCCGCTGGAACGCCGGCATTCTTGAGCGCGATGAAGTATGTCAGTGCTTGGTTTACACCGTCGACATTGTCGTCTTCGGCTTGGACTAGAAACGTTGGCGGCGTTTGGCGCGTGACCGGAACATTCGGGTTTAATTTGTAATTGTTGCCGTCAACCCACAGATGACCCGGATAAACGCCCACGGCAAAATCGGGACGGCAGCTTTGTTTGTCGGCCGCGTCGACGGGCTTGTATAAACGGCGCGCGAAGTTCGTGCTGATTTCGGCGATCAGGTAGCCGCCCGCTGAGAAACCCAGGACTCCGATCTTGTGAGGATCGATGTGGTATTCCGCAGCATGAAGACGCACGAGGCCCATGGTTCGCTGCGCGTCTTCGAGAGATTGCGTCGAGATCGCGCGATTGTTGGGGCGGCAGTTACAGCGCCAGTCATAAGGCAGGCTCGGGACGCGGTATTTCAGGAGCACACAGGTGATTCCTTGGGAGGTGAGCCAGTCGCAGACTTCCGTGCCTTCGAGGTCGATGGCCAACATTTCGAAGCCGCCGCCGGGAAAGACAACGACTGCGACGCCCGTATTTTTTTCGTTCGGCGAATAGACAGTTATCGTGGGCCGCGTGACGTTGGCGATGCCCTCAGTTGGTTTGCCGGCAATCAGAGAATTGGGATCGCTCTTTACTGTCTCCGGACCAGGAACGGGCTGCGCATCGGGCGGCGTTGCCGGCCAGATCGCGATTTGCGTGTGGCCGGGCGAGGGCTGCCAGACTTTCGTCTGTGCGGACGAAGCCCTGAATGAAAATAAAAACGCGAAACACGCGGCAAAGATCAGAGGCGCTCTATTCATAAAAGTTCAATCCATGTTGTGTTTCCAGAGATATAAAAGCTTAGGCTGCTAATTCTGCGCGGAAATGCTGCGGGAACAACTGAGAAGAAGTGCGTTGTTCCAAAAAACTAAACGTTGAGGGAGAGGGAGGTTTGCGGGATGAAGTCGGCGGTGCGATTGGCGTTGGGAGCGGGCGGCATTTTGGAGCGGTCGACGGGATTGTAGAGCGTGTCGCGTTCGACGGGGACGCGGCCCGCGGCGCGAATGAGGCGCTCGAGGTCGGCGCGGGTCATGTGCTGCGGGGTGGTGGCTCCGGCGTCGTGATAAATTTTTTCTTCGATGACGGTTCCGTCGATGTCGTCGGCGCCAAAGCGCAAGGCGATTTGCGCGATGCGCGGCGTGAGCATGATCCAGTAGGCTTTGATGTGATCAAAATTGTCGAGCAGCAGGCGCGAAATGGCGATGGTTTTCAGATCGTCGAAGCCGGTGGGCTTTGGGCAGAAGTCGAGTCCGGTGTTGTCGGGATGAAACGCGAGCGGGATGAAAGTTTGGAAGCCTTTGGTTTCGTCCTGCAATTCGCGAAGGAGAAGCAGATGCTCGACGCGCTCTTCGGCGGTTTCGATGTGTCCGTAGAGCATGGTGGCGTTGGAGCGCAGGCCGATTTGATGCGCGGTGCGCGCGATGTCGAGCCACATGCGGCCGCTGGTTTTGTGGTCGCAGATGATTTTGCGGACGCGAGGATTGAAAATTTCCGCGCCGCCGCCGGGGAGAGAGTCGACGCCAGCGTCTTTCATGGCGAGAAGCGTGTCGCGAATGGAGAGTTTCGAGATGCGCGAATAGAATCCGACTTCGACCATGGTGAAGGCTTTGAGATGGACGTGGGGGAAGCGCTGCTTGAGGCCGCGAATCATGTCAAGATAAAAATCGAAGGGGAGATCGGGATGCAGGCCGCCGACGATGTGAAATTCGGTGGCGCCTTCGGAGACGCCCTGTCCGGCGCGATGCCAGATTTCGTCGAGGGAGTAGGTGTAAGCGCCGGTGACGTTTTTGTCGCGGCCAAAGGCGCAGAGTTTGCAGTGCGCTCCACAGACGTTGGTGGGATTGATGTGACGGTTGACGTTGAAGTAGCAGATATTGCCGTGGCGCTTTTCACGGACGTGATTGGCGAGCCAGCCGATGGTGAGGAGGTCGCCGGAGGCGTAGAGGTCGAGGCCGTCGCCGGCGGAAAGGCGTTCGCCAGCGAGGATTTTCCCGGCGATGGGTTCGAGGCGAGTGTCGCTAATGATTGGTTGCGTCATGGATCCTGTAAATTCTGTTCGGTTCCTTATTGTAATCCTTCACGATCATGTGCTTCGCAGACTCGACGCAGACGAACTGCATCGCCTCTGGCTTCTTCCTTGATAGCGGACACACTTCAAAGTCGCCATAAATTTCGACGCCAAAATTACTCTTATCGTATAACTCGGTCGGCATCCAATAAACCCCGTCAGGGTGCTCTTCAGTTGGGTTTTCAATACTCCCAGGTACGTATTCGACGCCCAGAAGCCTGTGGGTACCTATTGGCCATATGCGAACATTATGCGTGCCGTTGTAAACGCTCATTCGACCATGCACTACGAAACATTCGCCGACAAGTTCCGGATTACCTTTGCACTGAGGGATCTTTACGTCCCCGCTCGCTTGAGACGCAGGCCTTGCAAAGGGAACGCCGAGCGCCAGCATCAGTAGGAACAAACCTCGCAAGGTTGAACGCCACATCGCCATCCCTAAGTGAGAAACGCCGCTGCGCCCCAGAAAATCAGGAACAACAAACTAATATAGCCGTTGATGGTGAAAAACGCAGCATTGATTTTGGTGAGGTCGTTGGGTTTGACAAGTGAATGCTCGTAGGCGAGGAGGAGCGCGACGACGACGATTCCGACCCATGCGGGCCACGCGAGAGAGAAGCTCCAGGCGAGCCATCCGAGGAGCAGGACCATCATTACGTGCATGATGCGTGCGATGCCGAGAGCGCCGGCGACTCCAAAACGTTTGGGAATGGAGTACAGGCCGGCCTGCTTGTCGAATTCAACGTCCTGGCAAGCGTAGAGGACGTCGAAACCGCCGACCCACAGAGTGACGGCGGCGCAGAGAATCAGCATGCGCGCGTCGAGACTGTCGCGCACGGCGATCCATGCGGCGGCGGGAGAAATGCCGAGGCAGATTCCGAGGACGATGTGCGACCAGGCGGTGAAGCGCTTGGTGTAGGAATAAAGGAAGAGGACGGCGAGGGCGATCGGAGAGAGTTCGAGAGCGAGGTGGTTGAGTTGCCACGCGGCGATGACGAGCACGGCGGCGGAGATAAGCGTGAAGACCCAGGCGAAACGCAGAGAGAGCAGGCCCTTGGGCAGGGCGCGATTTTGCGTGCGGGGATTTGCGGCGTCGTAACGCAGGTCGGCAATGCGGTTCATTGTCATCGCGGCGGAGCGCGCGCCGACCATGGCGACGATGATCCAGGCGAGTTGCCAGGCGATAGTGCGCGGTGGCGGCCAGGCAGCGCGTCCGGCGCGCTCTGCGAGAAGAGCGGCGACGAGCGCGAAGGGCAGCGCGAAGACAGAGTGCTCGAATTTGATCATTTCGAGCACGGTGGAGATGCGGCCGCGGGTCATCCTTAGGTACCCCGCTTCGTATTGGGCGTGTTGCTCTTCGCGCCACCAGACCAGCGGAATTGTTCGTCGTGAGGTAGACCCAGTTGCGCGAGGACGCGAAAGACGAACTGGTCGACCATTTCGTCGATGGATTTGGGCGCGTAGTAAAACGCGGGGATGGCGGGCATGACGATGGTTCCTGCGTCGTGGACGCGGAGCATGTTTTCGAGATGGATGCGGTTGAGCGGCGTTTCGCGGAGGCAGAGGACGAGGGTGCGGCGTTCTTTGAGGCAAACGTCGGCGGCGCGCGCGAGAAGATCGTTGCTGATGCCCGAGGCGATGGCGCCGAGAGCTCCGGCGGAGCAGGGAATGACGACCATGGCGTCGACGGTGGCGCTGCCAGAGGCGATGGACGCGCCGATGTCTTTATTGGGCAAGCATTCGAATTTTTGGGCTGGTGTTCCGGTGAGAAGCGAGGCGAGTTTTTTTGCGTCGGGCGCGACGATGCCGAGTTCGGTGGAGATAAGGCGCAGGCCGGCGTCAGTAGCGACGACGTAGACGCGCGATACGCGCGCGTCGGCGTCAAGTGCGCGGAGCATCGCCTGCGCGTAAATTGCGCCGCTCGCGCCGGTGATGCCTACGGTGATGGTCTTGGATTCGGTGTGGGCCATTGAGGTGGAGTCGAGCTACTGAGTGTAGGGAGCGGGTTCGGGTGAAGTCAAGGCGGGGAATGCTAGAATGCGTTACTCGAAAGGCGGTCGCAACCGTTTGGATAAAGTCGAAAGGGCCCAAGGTGGCATGTGCAAATCACGAGCGATTTAGCGGCACTAGTCATCTTGCTCTCACAGGCTGGTCTGATTTACGGTTGGTACTTTTACTTTACTCGGATGCGAAAATCTGTTCTGTTCTGGCGCGATAGGATCAGCTTGACGTCCTTGGTTCTCCTTTCACTCGTTGCGTTATTCTGGTTTGTGATGATGGTACTTACACCAAAGGCCGACTGGGGGAGCGGTGTCGGAGTCGCTCACCAGGTTGAATGGGTCAATTCGTGCACTCGTCTGTCATTAAGGGCATTGATGGTTTCTTTTGTACTGGCTCTATTCGGGCGACCTCGTTTGATTGCTCCCATTCTTATATCGTGTATTGGGGCTGCGGTGTTTTGGATATCGAGCACGATGCCTTAGACACGAAGCGCGCTCCTCCGTGGCTCAAGTGTTGCAGTTCCAAATTGCAAAGGAATTTGCTTAAGTAGAATGCGCGAATGAATGCAGAGGACATACGCGGGTTGGTGGAGGCGCTGCAAAAGGGGCGCGTCTCGTGCGACGAGGCGGTCGAGCGGCTGAAGAAGCTGCCGTTCGAGGACTTGGGGTTCGCGAAGATTGACCATCATCGCGCGCTGCGGCAAGGGTATCCGGAAGTGATTTTTGCGCGGGGGAAAGCGCCGAAGCACGTGGCGGAGATTGTTCGCGGGATGCTGCGCGCGAAGTCTTCGCACAACATTTTGATTACGCGCGCGGACGCGAAAGTGTATGCGCTGGTGCGGCGGCTGGCGCGCGGCGCGAAATTTCACGAACTTTCGGGCGCGATCACGATTCGGCGGCACAAGGAGCCAACAGGGAAAGGACTGATTCTCATCGTGACCGCAGGGACGAGCGACATTCCGGTGGCGGAAGAGGCGCTGGTCACGGCGGAAATGCTGGGCAATCGCGCGGAGGTGCTCTATGACGTTGGCGTGGCGGGATTGCACCGATTGCTAGCGCATCGCGAGAAGATTACTTCGGCGCGCGTGATTATTTGCGCGGCGGGAATGGAAGGCGCGCTGCCGAGCGTCGTGGCGGGGCTGGTGAGCGTTCCGGTGATTGCGGTGCCGACGAGCACGGGCTATGGCGCGAGTTTTTCGGGATTGGCGGGGCTGCTGGCGATGCTGAACAGTTGCGCATCGAACATCAGCGTGGTGAATATTGATAACGGCTTCGGGGCGGCGTGCGTCGCTAGCTGCATCAATCACCTGTGAGACTTCTGCAGAGAACGAAGAATTGTCCTTCAGGAACTAAAGCCCCAATTTAATACAACAGCAGATTCC